>Ga0302319_10011189_pt1 | contig 17036 bp, 16 predicted proteins | sample Bog_T0_2_FD_203319 | JGI IMG/M metagenome (GOLD analysis project Ga0302319, IMG submission 203319) | Peat permafrost microbial communities from Stordalen Mire near Abisko, Sweden - Bog_T0_2 | ecosystem: Environmental > Terrestrial > Soil > Wetlands > Peat | place: Sweden: Abisko, Stordalen Mire...
AAAAGGGCGATGTCCTGGTCGAGGATCGGGGCTTCTGTTCCTTTGGCGCGCTGTCCAATCTTTGCGCTCGCGGCGCGGACGTACTCATGCGCCTGCCGGAAATCAAGTGCCGCCAAGCTATCGGCTCCCAGTTGCCCAGAAGTGGAAACTGCGACCTTCTTGTAACCTGGAAGAGGCCGAGTCAGCCGCCGCCGGCGATGAGTCGGCAGGAGTTCGAATCGCTGCCCGAAAGCATGATGGTGCGCGTCATCCGCATGGACATCTCCCGGCGCGGGTTCCGCACCCAATCCATCACACTCATCACCACATTGACCGATCCCGCCATCACGGCCCAGGAACTGGCCGCGCTCTATTTGCGGCGATGGGAGATCGAACTTCATTTTCGGGAAATCAAGGTACTGCTCAACATGGATGTCCTGCGATGCAAAACCCCGCAAATGATCGAGCGCGAACTTTTGATGCACCTGGTGGCTTACAATCTGGTGCGCACGCTGATGCATGCAAGCGCCCCCTCACACGGAGCCGAACTTGGCCGGCTTTCCTTCAAGGGCACCTTGGATACCGTGCGTCACTTTGCCAACGCTGCCCACGCTGCCGAAGGCAAGCCCAAGACCATCCATGCGCTGACCGCCGAATTACTCATGGCCGTCGCCAAGGATCCGAACCCTTTTCGTCCTGGCCGCAACGAGCCAAGAGCGGTAAAACGACGCCGAAAGAATTACCGCCTACTCACCAAACCCCGCCATGAAATGGGCCGCCTTCCTCACCGAAAACTCGGCCGTGAAACCAATCCTAAACCGGCCTTATCTTAGTGCCATTCGGGTCAGGCGACATATCTTGACAGGTTCGCTTTCCGTTTGTTAAGAGAGAGATCCTCATGGCGCGAAGCAACCGGATCGAATATCCCGGAGCCGTTTACCACGTGATGGCAAGAGGCAACAGGCCGCGGCGCGCACTGCGGTTATTTCTCCGCGTTTGAGCGCCTGCCGCGCTTCGGTCAGGCGCGCTGTCACGCGCGGATCAGACCCCCTCACTCCCCGACGCCGGTTCGAGTTCTGGCCGTCCACGATGCGGCGGGCGCAAAAGCAAATTCCTGGCAGGCCCGTTGAACCTTGACGCATAATTTAACCGACCGGAAAACACGCGGGCTCTAAAGGCTTTTCCGGTTACCAGATTGCCGGTGACGGCGCATTTAGACCGTACAACAATTTTATACCGTTTAGAACAGGCTCTTTTCAGCTTGCCGCTGGGAGGGCATAAGAAAAGACGGTTCTTGTGAAGCCGCTCTCAACCCGGCTCCGCGGTTCGAAGCTTTTCTACCTATCCCACCCCGATCTCGAGCGGAATCGCTTCCGCGATCCGATCGGCCTGCGCGCCTATCATTCCCATGTCCGGCCCCTCGATCAGCAACCGTATCTTCGGCTCGGTTCCGGAGTAGCGGAGCACCACCCGGCCTTTGCCCGACAGCTCTTTCTCCGCTTCGGCCTTGAGCCGGTTGACTTCGTGCAATTCGCCGAGCGGCGGCTTGGTGCGCCACCTCGAGGTTGCGCTGGGCTTGCGGGTCCTAGCAGGCAAGGAGGAGCAGGCAGACTCACGAATACCTGACGTCCTTGCCCGGCTCCATCTCGTACACGAGCACCAGGTTTTCCGTCGTATGCGGCTTCACCACTTCCTCCATGTATTTCAGGTGAATCGCGTCCCCCTTGAAAACCGCAAATTTATCGAGGCTCTCGAAGTCCAGCGCGATGAAAAACGGCCAGTCGTTCTTCGGGTCCACTTTCTTCCCGCACTTCACCGAGAGCACCTCGGGAATCTTGAGAAGGATCATTCGCGTGTTCATCATCATTTCCTCGAGCTTGGCCGGCGTTACCTCCGGGCGGAGCTTGAAGAGTTCGACGTGGTGGATCATGTGCGCAATCCTTTTAGGGAATGCCGGGTGCTCCTAGCAAGGATTTACGCTCCGAAGGCGCGCAAAAAGCCCGCCTCGATCGCCAGGTCCTCCCTGATATTCCGTCCCAGATTCTCCCGCATCTCCTCGAGCGCCGCAAGCCGCTTGAGCGCCTCGTGCGTCGGCATCGTGCGCGCCAGTTGCCCCGTCTGCCCCGCATAATCGGGCAGGTCCAGGCCCGCCGCCCCCTGCTGCTGGCGCAAAACATCGGCCCACCATGCGATAAGCGTTTCCCCCAGCACGCCTCGCTCCCGCAGGTAGCGCGATTCCGTGAGCGCCTTGTAATAATCCTCCCGCTCGTCCAGCCAGTCGCTCTCGGTAGTCTGCCGGTAATGCGCCTCCTCCCCCTTCTGCTCCGCCTCGTTCTCCTGCGTGATCCGCTCCCGCGCCTGCTGCAGCAGCTCCGCCAGCGTCCGCACCAGACGGTACACCGTCGGGATGCCCCGTTCCCGCTCGCGGAATAACTTCGCCACCCCCTCGAGCAGTTCCCGTTGCGCCGCCGTCAATTCCTCCGGCTGCTCCCGGCTCAGCGGTACCGTGATGCAGCGCGAGAGGATCGTCTCCGGCAGGCTCTCCGGCTGATCGCTGGTCAGCAGTAGCAGCGAGTGATTCGGCGGCTCCTCGAGCGTTTTCAGGAATCCGTTTGCCGCCTCCGCTGTCATCCGGTCCGCCTCGAAAACGATCGCCACCTTCCGCTTCCCCATCAGCGAACGCATCTGCAACTCCCTCTCCAGCGCCCGCGTCTGTTCGATCCGCAACCGGCGCGATTTCGACTCAGGCTCCGCCGTATGCACGTCCGGATGATCGAGTCCCGACTCCGATTCCGTCACCAGACCCGCCAGTTTCGCCGCAAGCCGCCGTTTCCCGCTCCCGCGCGGCCCCGCCAGCAAATAAGCATGCGCCAGCCGCCCTTGCGCATGCGCCCGGCTCAGCAACTCAAAAGCGGCATCAGAAGAAAAGGCCATGGATGGTGCGAAAAGGCCTTCCTCAAACTGCTCTCAACTCGCGGGCGTGCGGAATATCCCCGGCGTGAAGCGTTCGCACTTGTGCATCTTCCAGCGTCAAAAGCGCAACCGTGTGTCCGTCGTAATCGACAAACTCCACCTCGAACGCCTTGCCATCTCCATGCACAAGGACCGCGGTGCCCACGTCGCCTCGCTTCAATCCATGCTCAGGCAAATCACAAGTCAGGGCGACCGCATCCAGTTCTTTGATATTATTCATGGTTTTGGCAGTGGATGCGCGGTCACAAAGCGCGGCGCAACACCGTTGAAATCAATATATCATGCGCTGCGCACGTTCAAGACAACGTCAACAGGCGCGGTTAGCGGACCATCCACAACGTAGCGTATGCCATGCGGTGTCCGCTCCCCTTCAGCGATGACTTCAATCTTCCGCGCATGGTCGATCAACGCCTCAGCCAGCAGCAGCCACTCCGCAACTGTAAAGCCGAAACTTAGGAAGAACGACGCCTTGCTCCCACCAGCAGGATGCGCGGGATTTAGCAAATAACGGGTAATCTTCTCTTCCGGCACCGTTGCCAGGTGGACATTGGGTAATTTCATCTGGCCGCTTTCTTCACAACGGGCGAGGTATATACGGGCTCACTTCCCGATCAATCCCCTCACCTGCTCCCACACCTCTTCCTCTACCGCCTCGACGCTCCGGCCGGCCTGGATGACGCGGAACCTGTCCGGCTCATCCCGCGCCAGCACCAGATACCCCTCACGCACCGCCTCGTAAAACTCCGGCGGCATTTGCTCCATCCGATCCGGCGCTCCCAGGGGCCGGGGACGCCGCAGCAGCCTGCGCCGCGTTTCCTCGTGGTCGACGTCCAGCACGAACGTCAGGTCCGGCCGCCTCGCGCCCACCGCGAATTCATTGATCAGCCGCACCGCCTCCCGATCCAGCCGGCGCGCCACCCCCTGGTAAACCGTCGTTGAGTCCATGAACCGGTCCGCGATCACCCAGGTGCCTTCGCCCAGCGCGGGTTCGATCACCCGCCTCACCAATTGCGCACGGCTCGCCGCGAAGAGCAGCAGCTCCGTCTCCGGCGTCATATCTCGCCCTTCGTCGGCGAATTTCAGCAAATGCCGGATGCTCTCCCCCAGCGGCGTCCCCCCCGGTTCCCGCGTCACCAGCACCGTCTGCCCCGCTTTCTCGAGCCGCGCCGACAGCCGCTGGATTTGCGTGGTCTTCCCGCAACCCTCCGAACCTTCGAACGTAATAAAAACTCCATGCGGCATGACGCCATCATCTAACAGTGAAAACTCGAATTTCGAGTTTCGAATTTCCACGCCCGCCCAGGGCGTGGGGGCGTGACTACCTGGTAATGACCTTCGGCGTCCCGGCGTCATCCCCGCTCCGGCTCACCACCCGCTCGGTATTGCGGCGGGAGTTTATCACGAAGTCATTGTTATCCCCGTAATAGGCCCACGGACCCGGCGGCACCTCCCGGGCGTCTACAAATCGCCACGAAGTCACATCCATCCCACTCAATCCCAGGAAATCCCGCACTGCCGGCGACACATCCAGGCCCGCCCCGTGGTTGATATTCCACGCCGGCCTGTCGTTGCCGAACACATATTCCCAGTGATCCGTTCGGAACGGCCCGCAGTCCGACCATTGCGCGTAGCAGGTGCGCCCGCTGTGATTCCGTATCTCGAGCCACCGATTTCGGCACACACTCTCGCCGTACTTCCGGTATACTTCCTTGAACCACGGGATCACCATCGGCGCCTCCGGCTTGGTCGTGCTGTGGGTCACGTCATTATACGGCAGGGCGCAATAAAACGGGTTCTGCCGCGGCGTGAAATTGGCCGGGATGAAATTCCTGCGCGCGGACGGCTCCGGGTCGTCGTATCCGCCGTAATTGGTCACCCAGTTCGCATCCCAGGCGCTCTTCGTGTTCGGCACCGGGTTATTCGGCGTCGGCCTTTCGCCCACCCAGAATACCGTCGTCACAATGTCCGTCTTCCACGGATACCGCCCGCCGGCGCCCATCCCAAAAAAGCTCGGCTGGCTCGTCGTCGGCACAAACACCTGCGGCTCAACCTTCAGCAGCGCGCTCTCCCGCAGTTTCATCGCGTACCGGGCAAAATCCTCGCTGCTTTGGTAAGGCGACTGGCCATGGACTCCCTCCCCCGTTGCGAGCAGCACCGAGGCGACAAAAAATCCAAGGACTGTGGTATTGACTGCCCGCATAGTATTCCTGGGTAACGCGCCGCCCATATAGCATGGCAACCTCCTCCCGTCCACCCATTTTCCCGCCCCTCCAAGGGTGTCGCGGTTTGTATTCATGGTGCGTGGGATATCGGCAATTTCTGCCGTTCACTTTCCTGGTACTTTATACAGCATATCCCGCACCCGCGCACTTGTCCCGCCCCGGCGGCCGGTCACAGCCGGTGCAGCACCGTATTCCTTAGAAAATTGCGGTCGTCCCGATCCGGGTAATCCAGCGTGTAATGCAGCCCCCGGCTCTCTTTTCGCGCGAGCGCGCAATCGACGATCAACGCCGCCACGGTCGCCAGATTCCGCAGCTCGAGCAAATCCGTCGTGACCTTGTAATGCCAGTAAAACTCCTGGATTTCCCGCTGCAGGTTCCTCAGCCGCGTGCTCGCCCGCTGGAGCCGCTTGTCCGTGCGCACGATCCCCACGTAATCCCACATGAGCCGCCGGATTTCCTCCCAGTTGTGGTAGATCACCACCAGCTCATCCACGTCCAGCGCATCGCCGACCCGCCATTCCGGGATGGCCGCGTCCATGCCGTTCTTGCCCACCGGGATGCGCCGCACCACGTCCACCGCCGCCCGGTGTCCCAACACCGCCGCCTCGAGCAGCGAATTGCTCGCCAGCCGGTTTGCCCCGTGCAGGCCCGTGCAGGCCACCTCGCCTATGGCGTACAGACCGCGCAGGCTTGTCCGTCCGTCGATATTCGTCTGCACCCCGCCGCATTGGTAATGGGCCGCCGGCACCACCGGGATCGGCTGTTTGGTAATATCTATCCCCAGCTCGAGGCAGCGCCCATGAATATTCGGAAACCGGTCTCGCACAAAATCGGCCGGCTTGTGGGTGATATCCAGGAAGACGCAGCGCTCGCCCGTCCTCTTCATCTCCGCGTCGATCGCCCGCGCCACGATATCGCGCGGCGCCAACTCCTTGAGCGGATGATAGCGGTCCATGAATCCGCGTCCCCGTGAGTCCACCAGCCGCCCGCCCTCCCCGCGCACCGCCTCGGAGATCAGGAAAGAGCGTTCCTCCGGGTGATACAAACAGGTCGGGTGAAACTGGACGAACTCCATATTCGCGATATTCGCCCCGGTCCGCCACGCCATCGCCACGCCGTCGCCGGTCGCCACGCTCGGGTTGGTGGTATAAAGGTAAACCTTCCCGCAACCTCCGGTGGCCAGCACCACGCGGTCGGACCGGATCGTCTCGACCTGCCCCGTCGCCTCGTCCAGCACGTAAGCCCCCAGGCAGCGGTCCTCGGTCGCGTAGCCCAGCTTCCCCGCCGTGATCAGGTCGATGGCCATATGATTCTCGAGCAGCTCGATATTCGGGTGCCGCTCGACATCCGCCAGCAACGCCCGCTCGATTTCGCGCCCCGTTACGTCCCGCGCGTGGAGCACCCGCCGCTTCGAGTGCCCCCCCTCCCGCCCCAGGTCCAGCTCCCGTTCTCCGTGCTCGATCTCCCGCTCGTCGAACTGCACCCCCAGGTCGATCAGTTCCTGGATGCGCGCCGGGCCTTCGGTCACGATCACCCGCACCATCTCCTCGTCGCACAGCCCGGCCCCCGCCGTCAGCGTATCCTTCACGTGCAACTCGAAGGAATCCTCGCTGCTCGTCACGCAGGCGATCCCCCCCTGCGCCCATGCCGTATTTGTGTCCGCGCGCCCTTTTTTCGTGACAATCGCCACCGTGCCATGGGTCGCCGCCGCCCGCGCGAAGCTCAACCCGGCGAGCCCGCTGCCGATTACAACAAAATCAATTTGCCGCACGCGCGTGGGCCTTCCTTATCAATATATTGTCAATCAGCCTCGTCTTCCCAAAGAACACAGCGCACGCAATCACCAGCGCCCGCGTCTCCGGGCCCGGTGTTTCGAGTGTCATTGCGTCCAGCACTTCCACGTAATCGATCTTCGCGAGCCGCGCGGTCGCGATCTCCCGCCGTACCAGCCTCGCCAGGTCTGCTGGCCGCTCATAACGGGCATCCCGCGCCAGCAGCAGCGCCCGCCTGATCGCCGGCGCCTGCGCCCGTTCCTCCGCGTTCAGGAACGCATTGCGAGAGCTTAGCGCCAGCCCGTCCGCCTCCCGCACCGTCGGCGCGGTCACGATCCGCACCGGCACGTTCAAATCCGCCGCCATTCGCCGGATCACCGCCACCTGCTGGTAATCCTTTTCCCCAAACATCGCCACGTCCGGCCCGACGATATTGAAGAGCTTGAGCACCACGGTGCACACCCCGCGAAAGTGCCCCGGCCTCGACGCCCCGCACAGCCCGCGCGACACCCGTTCCTCATTCACATAAGTCGAGTACCCTGCCCCATACATCTCTTCCGCCTCCGGGTGAAACACCACGTCGACCCCAGCCTCCCTGCACAGCCCGCAATCCCTCGCAAACGTCCGTGGATACCGGGAAAAGTCCTCGTTCGGCCCAAACTGCGCCGGATTCACAAAAATGCTGGCCACGACGGTCCCCGTCGGCCCGGCCAGCTTCCGCGCATTGTGCATTAGCGAGACATGCCCCGCATGAAGCGCCCCCATCGTAGGCACCAGGACCAGCGGCCGAGTCTCACGGAGACGCGCCGCGCCGGATACAGTGCGCACAATTTTCACAAGCGGCCCAGTATAGTAAATTCCGTCGACGCCGTCCACATCACCCTTCCACCCCCCACCGCCTCACCACCCCGTTCGACATCGCCGCCCACACTGCCCGGCGCGCGATCCTTCCGACTTCCTTTCTTCCCACCTTCACCCTTTCCCCTTTCTCGAGCGGCGTTCTCTCTCCGATCATCTTCAGCGTTCTGACTCCCAGCGCCCAGGGCACCAAACACGCAAACCGTATTCTCCACGGCCGAATCCCCTCGATATACCGCCGGCCCTCCTCGAGAGAGCGCAATGCCTTCTGCCTCCAGGCCTCGAATACCGGCCCCGCCCCCCGCAAATCCCCACGCAGCTCCTCGACGCTGCCGACTCCCGCCTCCTGCAACTCCGCCAGCGGCAGGTAACATCGTCCCTTTCCAATATCCTCCGGCATGTCCCGCAGGATATTGACCAACTGCAAGCCCTGTCCAAACCCGCGTCCCAGCCCGCACAACACCTCCAAGTCCAACCGGCCGTACCGCGGCAGATGCGCCCCGCAAATTCGCGTCCAGAACTCCCCGACGCATCCCGCAACCAGGTAAGTGTATTCATCCAATTCCTCCGCCGTCTCGAGACCCCTAAGCGTTCCCGCATTCGGAAATCTCACCAGGTCCAGTTCCTGCCCCCTCGTGATCTTTCCCAACAGCGCCACGATCTCCTCCCGGTCCCCGCCCGGCAACTGCTCGAACGCTCCGGTCACGCGATCCAGATTCGCCAGTAAATAGCGCTCCGCCTCGCTCTCGGGCTCGATCTCCCTCAATCTGCCAAGGGCTTTTCCTCCTCCGAGTAGACTCCCCACAAACCCGCGCAGACACTCCAGGCGCGCGTCGAGAGGTGCGGTCGCAGTATCCGCCATCGTATCGCTCGCCCGGGCCAGCAGATAGGCCAGCCCCACCGGCCGGCGAAGCCCCTTCGGCAGTGCCCGGATCGTCAGCACGAAGGATCGCGAAACCCCCGTCAGCATCTCGATCAACTCCCGGTCGCCCACCTCTTTCATCGTCCCTCCTTGACCAGGTCTATCTGGTCCTCCTGGTAACTCCCCAGTCCCATCGCCGCCGCCGTCTGCAAATACTTTGCACGCTCTGTCACCGGGGGCAGCTTCGCCGTTTTCCGCCACCCTTCGAGCAGCCGCAGCGCCGTCGCGTCGATTGCAACCGGGTCCCTGCCCGCATAGAGCGTCGCGTAACTCCACGAGTAGCCCGGATGCCATTCCGGCCCGCCCCCGAACTGCGCCATCAAACCGTCCATGATATTCAACACCACCTTCGGCCCAGCGTGCGGGTCCGAGTACAACTCGCAAAGATACGGGTCCCCGCACTCCGGCGGATTCACGAACCGCCGCCAGTTATCCACATTGGGCACCGTCACATTGTAGATACACCCCGCCACCCCGCAATCCTCCGATGCCGACATTACCGGGATATTGATAATCTTGTTCAGCCCGCAGATCAGCCGGCTCCAATGGCTCTGCGCGGAGTATTGCTCCCGCTGCACTCGCGCCAGCGGGTCCGGCCCTCGCGGCTTGAAGGCCACGTCCCCCCAGATCAGCCGGCCCACCGACGGCATCGTGACCATCGCCTTCGGGTCATAACCGGTAAACGGATCGATATGCCGCACCCCCGGCCCTCCCGGCGCGACGCGGTAACCCGCCTCCTCCGGGTCCGTCCGGTCCCAGATCACCACTTGCGACATCGGCACCCCCGCCTCCGTCAGCCCCCGCAGCACCGCATCGACAATCGGAGCGTGCGTCGAAAAATCCCGCCCGCCCGCCGCCGCGATCTTGATCCCCACGTGATCCCCCGGGCCCACCATGCTTCCCCAGGCCCCCGCGACGCTCTTCTGCCCCGTCACCGCCATTACCAATCGATCCGTCAACGCCTCGACTGCCGCCGCATTGGGCACAAACCCATTCATCAACCCCGGGTCGCTCCCATAGAAAACCCGCGACCGCTCCGGCGCGGCCGTTTGCCCCGCCCCCAGGCACAATGCTCCCCCGAGGCAAAAACACAAAATCAGGCAAATAAATAAACGCCCCACAGCCCGGCACTATCTTTTCCCACCACCCCTTCGTCAAATCCCGTAGTTCAGAACGTATGGATAAACAGCCCCGACCTCAGCTTCGGCTCAAACCACGTGCTCTTCGGCGGCATGATCGCTCCGGCGTCCGCGATATCCATCAACTGTTCGACAGTAGTCGGATACATCGAGAACGCCACCGCCGCCCGCCCCTCTTTCACCCGCTGCTCGAGTTCTCCCGTCCCACGAATCCCCCCGATAAACTCAACCCGCTTGCTCGTCCGCGGGTCGTCGATTCCCAAAAGCGGTCCCAGCACCCGCTCTTGCAATACCGTCACGTCCAGCCGCGCGATCGGGTCGGCGCCCGCATCCGGCTTCCACGCCACCCGCCGCCATTTCCCTCCCAGGTACATCCGGACCTCGCCCGGCCCTGGCGGCGCCGCCTCGCCTGCATCCTCGACTACGAATCCCCCCGCTTTTAAGTCCTCAATCAAGCGCTCTTCGGTGCGCCCGTTCAAATCCTGCACGCATCGGTTATAGGGTAGAATCCTCAATTGGCTGGCCGGGAAGAGTACGGCCAGAAACCAGTTGTACTCCTCCGCGCCCGTGTGTTGCGGATTCGCCGCCCGGCGCTCCCTGCCGACCCGCACCGCGCTCGCCGTCCGGTGATGCCCGTCCGCCACGTAGGCGCACGGAATCCGGCAAAAATCATCCACCAATTCCTCCGCGTGCTCCACCCGCCACACCGTGTGCCTTATCCCGTCCGGCGCCGTCAGATCATACAGCGGCGCCGCCCGCTTGCCCTCATTGACAAACCGGCCAATCGCCCCCTGGTCCCGGTAAGTCAAAAATACCGGCCCCGTATCCGCCGAAACCGTCCCGATCAGCCGCGTCCTGTCATCCTCCTTGTCCTTGCGCGTCTTCTCATGCTTTTTGATCAGGCCATTCTCGTAATCCTCGATGTGGCACACCGCCGCGATCCCCGTCTGCACATGATCCCCCATGACCTGCTGGTACAAGTACACCACCCGGCCCGTCTCGCGGATGAGCGCCCCTTCCGTTTGCAGCCTGGTAAAATTCCCGAGCGCCATCGCGTAAACCGCGTCCGCATACGGATCGATGTCCGGCGGCAAATCGATCTCCGCCCGGTCCACGTGCAGCAGGCTGTAGGGATTGCCCTCCGCGAGCGCCGCCGCCTCCGCCCGATCCACCACGTCATACGGCACGCAAGCCACCTGCGACGCCAGTTGTGGGGCAGGGCGCAATCCTTGAAACGGGCGGATTCTCAACATAGTCCCCTCAGCCTCGCACAGCCGCTACCGCCCCTTCAATTCCCAATCTCCCCTTCATTCACGCACTTCACCAGCTTCCCATACATCTCCGGCAGCGCTTCGGTCATAACCCGGGCATTGGCCAGTACCGGCATGAAGTTAGTGTCATCGGCCCAGCGCGGCACAATGTGCAGGTGCAAGTGATCCGCGAATCCCGCGCCGGCGCATGCGCCGATATTGAGGCCGATATTGAAGCCCTGCGCTTTCACGGTCCTGCGAAGCAGATTTTCCGCGAGGGCCGCCAGCTCCCATAACTCGAGCCGTTCGATGTCCGTCAGTTCCCCGATGTCGGCCACCTTGCGATAGGGCACGGCCATCATGTGCCCCACGGCGTAAGGAAACCGGTTCATGATCAGGAACCCGTTCTTTCGCCGCGCCACCACCAGGTGCGCCGCATCGTCCGACGCCTGCGCCGCCTCCGTCAAAAAATCCCGCGACCGGTCGATGGAAAAATACTCGACCCGCCAAGGCGCCCAGAGGTTCTTCAAATCTTCCGGATAATTCATTGCCTATCGGGTGAATTTCAGCACCACAAAGGTCCCCGGCAGCGGCTTGGGCCGGCCATGTGTGGTCTCGTCCGGCGGCCCGAAATCCGCGGTGCACAAATAGACCGCGTGCGTTTTCGTATCGAGCGCCATTGTGCGCGCCCCCACCTTCGTCTGCACGTTAGCCAATGCCTTGAATTGCCCGGTCGCATCCGCCGCCGCGACCGTCAGCGTCCCATCCCCGTTCGAACTGAATGCGTAACCATCCCCGGGATCAAAACCCGCCGCATCCACGTGCGCGCCGATGGGCAATACGCTAACAACATTGCCCGTCGTGTAATCGAGCACGATCAGTTTCTGGTTCGCGCAGCCCGAAAAAAGATGATGGCCCGCCACGTCGATCGCGAGCCCCGTCGGCCCTTCCCCCGGGGCAAGCGGCCACACGTGCTCAACCTTCATCGCCTGGGTGTCGATGGCGACCAGCTCGCTTTTGTCCTCAAGGTTTACGAATAGCCCGCCCGCTCCGTCGGTCACGGCAAATTCCGGCGCTCCCGGCAGCGGAATGGTTCCAACCACCTTTGCCGCCGCCGGATCGATGACGGTAATATCGTGGCTCGCGCCGTCCATGGCAAAGACCCGGTTGGTCTTCGAGTCGTACGTGATCGCATCCGGTTTCGACCCGGTGGTAATCGGGTCCGCGGCGGCCTTGAGTGTCCCGAGGTCAAACACAATCACCTTTCCATCCCGCCCGCTCGTCGCAACGCCCCGGTTGAGCCGCGGCACGAGCGCAACGCCATGCGCGCCATTGAGCCCCGGCACCTCCCCCACGAGCGCACCGGTGGTAGTATCCAGAACCTGAATCCGATTCTCCCGCGCAACGTAAAGGCGCCCCGCCGCGGAATCGAGAGCCATGTAATCCCAACGCCCTTCGCCGCCCGGCTTCCAGGTGGCAGCCAGCTTGTACCCGGAAGCCCCGGGAGCCTGATCGGCCGCCGCCGATGTTAAAGAACCCACGCAAAAAGCCAGAGCGCAAAGTGCAGCGCCCGCGCGGGACGCTCGGAAGGGGAAAAGTGACCTAATCATGCCTCGAAGTGTATCCGTATTGCAGCCCAAGGAAAGCTTTGCCATTCTCGAAGGGCGCAAATACGCGCGCTTCAGGTCGGCGCCGTGACCGCATCTGATCCGCAGATTTACACAGATTCCCGCAGATTTTTTCGTCTTGGTATTTATCGGCTCCGCGCCAGCGGTCACTTCCCAGCCACTTCAAACGGAATGGCCGGCAGATAGCCAATGGAGAACCGCTTTTTCCCAGGCGACTTTCCGTTGATCGGCGGCGGTGTCCGCTCGACGAATTCTTCGACGATCAGATTCCCTTTCGATCCCGGCCTGGTCTTCGCCGGATCGGCCTTGAAGCTGATCGTCGCCCCGATGGGAGTGAGCGCGATGCCGCCGATGCTGATTCCGTCCGGCGGCTCGCTCAGTTCCAATTGAGTCTCGGCAAGGATAAAGGGCGACCGCCCCTCCAGCGAAACCATCGCCTGCGAGGTCCCGCCTACTTTCAAGACCATTGGCCGCTCGCCCAGCAGCCGGATCGGAGGCCGTCCGCGCATGCTGCCCGATACCAGTGCGATCATCTCCCGGGCCGGCACCAGGTGATGATACATAAACGCCTGCACCATGTCGTCTGCCGGCACCGCCTCCCGCAAGACGTCGCGCCCTCCGGCGAACGCGTGTCCCTCAATTTCGATCTTCACCGCCTTATCAATCGGGCCCAACGGAAGTGTGAGCGTGGCGCGCACTTGATCCTGCCCCGCCTGGATACGCCCGCCGTCCAGGACGAGCCCCGGCGAATTTCCCTTGAGGCCCAGCGCAATCTCCCCGGCAAAACCATCTTTGCGCAACGCGTAAACGGTCACCGGCACCGTGGCGCCGGGCCGGCCTGCTATCGCCGACGGCGTCACACGCAATGCAAAGTCCGGGATCGGGTCGCTGATCCGCAGCCGGTACGAATATTCCGGCCCGCCCTGCCCCTGGGCATCGCCCACGATCACGTAATAAAGCCCGTTGGCGGGCGCCGTGAAAGTCAGGCGGGAATCTGAGCAATTGGTCAGTAACCCAGCCCCCTTGTCCACGCAATCGTCGTTAAAGGCAAGCTGGTGCGCCTTTGCATCCACAACCTTCAACCACGAATCCAGCGGCGAGTTCAGCCGCCGCGCGTACACTTCGGCCACGATCTTCTCCCCCGCCCGGCATGAAATCTGGAATCCGTCGACATCCCCGGGATGATTGATTCGCCCATTGATCACCACCGGCACCGTGACATGCTGCGCCTGGTAAGGCGCGTTCGCGGGTTTCCACGCCATCAATTGAGGGAGCGTGTCGTATGCGAACAACACATCCTCGGTCGCCAGCCCGTTGCTCAGGTAGGGCACCGGATAAACGCCTTCGGCTCTCGCCGTCGGCGCCATCGCCTGCCTGCCCGCGAGATTCCATCCCGAGACGTTCACCCGCGCAGAAAGCCCCAACTGCCCCCCAAGCGGATAGATGTCCGTCACGAACGGGAGTTCGCCAACGCTCACCCGGTACACGAAATCCTCGCGACCGCGGTATAGCGAATCCCTGATCTCGATCAGGTAAACGCCATCCTGCGGCACGTCGTAATGCAGCACCGGATCGGGGTTGAACCGGTAATGATCGGCGTAGGCCACCTGCGTCCCTTTCGCGTCATAGAGCGCCACCGCCGCCTGGAACCAGCCGGGCACGGTATCCGCGAGATAGGGCATCAGGTCCCGGGCCTGCGCCACCACCACGAGATGCGCGCCCCGCCTCGCCTGGAATGAGTAATGATGCACCGCCCCCGGCAGGATCTGGCCGTTCAACACCACCGGCAGCGACACCCGCACTGCGGTATCGACCGTCCCGCCAATCGTACCGTCCAAAGACTGCTCGGGCAGCGTTCCGACGCAGAAGGCCAGCGGATTCGACACGCCCGCGCCGGTTACCAGCCGCACTTCGCGCGGTCCCGGCTGTGCGTCCGGGGCGATCTCGACCCGCAGGGTCACCGATTCGGCAAGTTGCTGATTGGGCTGGCGTTTCGGATCGTTGCGCTCCTTGCGCAACTCGAGGAATTTCTTAATTTCCTCGTCCGTCGCCCCGGCCTGCTTGAGAATCTCGACAGGCCTTTCCGGGCCGAAGAACCGCATACCCTGACCCGGCGCGAATGGCGGCCGTGGGCCCGGCGTCGCAGCCGGTGTAGTCGATGCATAGAGCTTTGGCGACGGCGCCGGCGAAGGAGTTCCATAAACGGGCGGCGTGGGCGATGAAGCCGGCGTCGCGGAGGCGACAGGCTTGGGCGGCAGAGCTGGCGGCGCGAGGGATGCGATGTACTTCTTGCGCTCCTGCTCGATGTATTCGCGCAACTCGTTGAAGCGCTTATCCGGGATCGGCTTGTTGAGCCGCACGACCGTCAGCCGCACTCCGCTGCCGGAGGCCAAAGCCTCCGTGGTCCCATCCAGAAACTGCCCGCCCACGGTTACTTCGAAGGTTGTGCCACGCTGGCCGCCTGCGGGAAAAACATATCCGATATGAGAGTCCCGCCTGACCTGCTGCTGTGCAAAAAGCGTCGGCAGCCCGGCCAGGCAGGCAGCGAGCCACACCGTCAGAATGCGCGCACTGCTCACACGAGCTCCTTCAAGCGTCCGCCCGATTTGATCCCGGCGGTGATGGCCTGGGTAAGCCGGATGCTTCCGTCGCCCGCCCGTGGGAAGGTGCCGTCCGGGTCGATCCCGAGCAGTTGGTCCATAGTCCCCGTCAAATCCCAGGGATAAACCGGCCGGTCCTTCAGCTCTTCGCCCTTCGCATCGGACGCTCCCACAACGTGCCCGCCTTTGAAGCCACCTCCGGCAACGACCGCCGAGAAGACCTTCCCCCAATGGTTCCGGCCTCCGTTCCACGGCGCGTCCCAGTCCACTTTCGGCTTGCGCCCGAATTCTCCGCTGCACCAGACGATGGTGCTATCCAGCAGTCCTCTCTGCGACAGGTCCTGGAGCAGGGCCGCCACGCCCTTGTCCAGGTCCGGCACCAGCCGGTTCATGGTCTGGAAGTTCTGCTTGTGGGTGTCCCACCCCTTGTAATTGATCGTGACGAACCGGACGCCATGCTCAATAAGCCTGCGCGCCACCAGGCACGATTGCCCAAACGTATTCCTGCCATACCAATCCCGCGTCGGATTGCCTTCCTGCGACAGGTCGAAAATCTTTCCGCCGTCGCCCAGGATCATATCGTACGCCTCCTCCCCGCAGTGATCGAACTCCGCGATCTCCGGGGCGCCGCCCATCGCCTGGCCAAAGGAATCCAGCGAGTGCAGCAGCCCCCGCCGCTCCCGCTGCCGCCGGTCCGAGACCCCTTCGGTAACGATCCCCTGCACCGCAAACGGCTGCCGGTTCGGGTCCCCGCCCGTGGCAAACGGCTGGTAGCGCGGCCCCAGGAACCCGCATTCAGAAAAGCGCCCCTGCAATTCCGTGAGAACGACATAGGGCGGCACCAGCCCGCGATACCCGGCTTCGTAACCCTTGAAAAGCGATACGACCGCCCCGATCGACGGATACACGAGCCGGTCGCTCGAATCGTGCCCCGTCTGCACCATGTACGACGCCGTTTCATGCGCAAAGGAACCGTGCGTCATCCCGCGGATGATCGAGTACTTATCGGCCTGCTTTGCCATCTCCGGCAGCAATTGGCCGATCAGGATGCCATCCGCGTTCGTCTTGATCGGCTTGTTAAGCGGCCCGCAATAGTCGTAGCCCGCGTCCGGCTTGGGATCGAACGTATCCAGGTGGGCCGGGCCGCCCCAGAGCCAGATCTGGATGACCGCCTTTGCCTTTTGCGGGATCGGCGCTTCGGCGGGAGCCGACAATGCCGCAATCGCGCTCCGCTTTCCCACCAGGGCTCCCGCCGCGGCCAGTGCGCCGCACCGCAGCAAGGTTCGCCGGGACATTGGCAGCCCGTTCAAATCGGTCGGTGTATTCATGGATAAGTCACGTTGGTTGAACTTAATGACGGTAACAAAACTCCGGACTGTTGAGCAGCGCCCACGCCAGATCGTACCAGACTTGCAATCCTTTGGATTCACTCGACTGCGCATAGGCGCGCAACGCCAAGAGTTCCGCATCGGTCGGGTAACGCGACAGGATTGTAAGATAGAGTTGCCGCGCCGTATCCCGCGGCGTCGGATTCGAGCGAAACAGGGTCATCAACTTTGCGCTGCTTGTTAGTTTCGACTGGATATGCGTCGAGTTCAGCAGGTGCAGCCGCTGCCCGGAGGTCGGGTGATCGTTTCGCTCCGAGAGCAACCCGGTGTCCCGCGGCGGCTTCCCGAACAAGTCGAGAAACGCG
>Ga0302319_10011193_pt1 | contig 17031 bp, 11 predicted proteins | sample Bog_T0_2_FD_203319 | JGI IMG/M metagenome (GOLD analysis project Ga0302319, IMG submission 203319) | Peat permafrost microbial communities from Stordalen Mire near Abisko, Sweden - Bog_T0_2 | ecosystem: Environmental > Terrestrial > Soil > Wetlands > Peat | place: Sweden: Abisko, Stordalen Mire...
ACTCATCCGTAAACACCACCTTGCTCCCGTCATTCGAGAACGTCGCTGAGTGCCAATACGAGTAGTTAGGATCATTCACCGCGTCCACCCGCTTAGGATGCACGGGGTCCTTGATATCGAGCAGAATGCCGTTGCCCGAGCACGCACCAGCAGCAAGTCCAAGCGACGAATCCACCGTGATGTCGTGGCACTGGTTCGTCTCCGCAACTTTTGCCTCACCGTGGCTGCCGCCATTGTTCAGGCCATTCAGCGCTCCGCTGCGTGGGTCCATGAACACGCGAGGGCTGGACACAATTTTTGCGTCCTGCGGTGCCGCCAGTGGAACCTTGATCACGTCGATGCGGAACAGCGAAGTATTCGGATCCTTGTCAGGAGCCCCCTCGGAGCATCCCTCCAACTCTTCCTTCTGCCGCACAAACGAAGTCCCGGACACATAGATATAGACGTTGTCTTTATCGTTCGGGTCGATGACCAGGGTGTGCGTGTGGGATCCGCGACAGGTCTGCACCGCACCCACCTGCTTGGGATTCTTGATGTCCGCAATGTCGAAGATTCTTACGCCGCGAAAGCGATCCGGGCTCGCAGCCGGATGCGGACGCTCGTTCTCATGGCCAGCCGCCGGTGGCGGAGGAGGAGGAAACCCTTGCGTCCCGCAGTCCAGCCGCCCATTCGGCATCTCCACCGACATGAACAGCAGGTGGCCATACACCGACACATCGCCCTGCCCGCCCGGGCAAACCAGCGACGTAATCAGCGAGACGCTCGCGGGGTTCGAAATGTCGTAGAAGTTCACGCCGTAGAAGTTCCCCTGGAACAGGTGCGTCCCCTGGAAGGCGAAATCCGAGTTCGAGAAGGCCAGCCCCGCAAGCACAAGCTGCATCGGCTTCGGCATCTTCGCGCTGTTGCCGACGCCCAGCAAGCCTAAAGCCTTCTGCACGGAGGGATCATCCGCGTCGTTGGACGGAAGTTGAAACGCGGCTGGCTTCTTGAGGGAATCAATGCGCTTCATGCCCATGGCCGTCTCGCCAGCGTCGTACAGTCCCGGCTTCAGACCCACCCGAGGATCGTCGGTCCTCGATCCGGTCATGCCCGCGGGAAGCGGCGTGGCGGCCGGCGGCGCGAAGGGATTATCTTCTGCGGGTGCCGGCTTCGCAGCGGGCGTCTGCGCAATCAAAACACCCGAGACTATGGCCAGCGCAAACGTTGCACTGACGAAACGTACGGCGAGAGCAGGTACACGATTCATGGTTTCTCCTTCAACAGGTTCTGCATAATTCTGATTTCAGCTCGCTGCGTGTTATCCACATCGGTGGCGAAGTTGAACAAGTCCGCGCCCTGACCCGCGCCAGCATGATCGAACAAATCCTTGACCATAATCAGCGCCCCATTATGGTGCTGGATCATGCCTGTAAGAAATAGGGTGTCAAACTTTTCCCCGCTCGCGTGTCGCAGCGCGTCCATCTGTTTTGGAGTCAGCATGCCCGGCATCGCGTGCCTAGGCTTCCCGCTCATATCCATGTCCGGCATCCCTGGCATAGCCATCGAATCGGGCTCACCGCGAGCCGCCAGCCACCGTTTCATGAACTTCATCTCGTCCGACTGTGACAGGCTGATCCGCGCCCCCAGCGACCGAATCTCCGGATTCTGCGTGTGCGACGGGATCAGCGCCGTCATCTCGACGGCCTGCGCGTGGTGCATAATCATGCCCTGCATAAATTCAACGTCATCGTGCGAATCCCGCGGAACAACGCCCGTCGTGTTGGGCGGAAGCGTCCTGCTGGGAGTGCCCGGCACCCCAGGTTGGATCACCGGAGCCGAGTTTTGTTGCGCGACCGCGCAAGCCGAGAGGGAGCCGCAGAGCAACACGCCAGCAACCCAGGCACCACAAATCCTCGCCGACACCCCAAAGGGTTGCGGCAGGAACGTACGATGAGGAAGTCTCCACGTCAACATCCGCGCTGATTCCGGCATATTCGGTCGTTTCACGGTATCACAGCGACCCGGTCAGAACTCAAGCCCCTCAGATAAGGGCGGTGCCATGACCAGCTATCATTGAAGAAGATGTTTCATCCGAATAAGATATCGATCATCGGCTCACTCTTAGGCGCGGCGGCCGTGCTGGTCTGGCGTATTCGCGAGGGCCGCACCGCAGTCTCCGTCAAGAAGATTGTGATCCCACCGCTTGGCATGGCGACTGGTTTTTCCATGTTCATCGTGCCAGCCTTCCGGATCCCCTTGACGTGGGGCCTCGCAGCGTTCCTTATCGGAGCCATCCTTCTCGCCTGGCCGCTGCTGAAAACCTCCAAGCTGGTCCAGCAGGGCGATGCGATCATGATGCAGCGCTCGACAGCCTTTTTCAGCGTGATCCTGGTGTTGGCCGCAGTGCGCATCCTCGCGCGAGGTTACTTCGACACCCTGCTGACCGTCGAACAGTCTGGCGCGTTGTTCTTTGTTCTGGCCTTCGGAATGATCGTGCGCTGGCGCCTGAACATGCTCCTCGAATATCGCAGACTGACAGCAGCCAAACTAGCAATGGTCCCGCCGAGTCTATAGATGGCAGCACAATGCAGAATCACCGCAACACGCGGAGCCACATCCCAGGGAGCTGGTAAATAAGCATGTTGCGAGGTATCGAGCGATTGCTCGCGGGTTTCGGATTGCTAATCGTTCTTGCTGTCGTCGTGCTCGTCGTCACCTACGAGACAGTCCCGACGCACAACTGCAAGCGGACGCACTTCGACGCGATTCTTGTGCTGGGCTACCCCGCGCTGCTCAACGGCCAGCCTTCCCCGGAAGAGCGCGAGCGCGTGACCGAGGCGGTCAAAGAGTTCAAGGCCGGCCGCGCCGAACATATGATCTTCAGCGGTGGTCCCACCGAGAACCAATTCACCGAGGGCCAGGTGATGGCGGCCGTGGCCGAAGAGCAGGGAGTTCCAGCCGCGGACATCACCGTGGAAGGCCAAGCGCAGAACACCATCCAGAACATCTACTTCAGTAACCAGATCTTGGATCAAAAGGGGTGGACCAGCGTCGAGGTCGTTAGCTCCCCAAGTCATCTTCCCCGCGCTGCCTTAATCCTCGAGCACTATCACTTCCAGTGGAAAGAGCACGCGTCGCACTGGCCGCCCGAGTACAACTGGCGCAAAATCGGCATGATTTACATCGGGGAGATCGTCGAAACCTGGATACTCCGTTGGCACGGTTTCCCGCCCTCCCCTTTCCTCCCGCTTCACTATGCTTCCTAAGCCAGCGAAATGCGTTACGAATCGGAGCGTCCAAACCCTAAGCTGGTATTGTTACCCGTACAGCACGGAGGTAGTTATGTCGGACCAGAAACGGTGGGGAATTGCCGCAGCAGGCTTTCTTATGCAAATGGCGCTTGGCGCCGTGTACGCCTGGAGCGTCTTTCGCACGCCTCTCGTGAAGCAGTTTCATTGGTCCATCTCGGACGTAACGCTCACCTTCACCATCTGCATCTTCGTCCTCGGCGTCTCAGCCTTCTTCGGAGGTCTCTGGCTAAATAAAGTAGGCCCGCGAACAGTGGCGCTCACCGGCGGTTTCCTCTATGGCCTCGGCGTCTTCCTCGCCAGCTTTTCGGCAAACAAACTCTGGTGGCTGTATCTGAGCTATGGAGTCCTCTGCGGCATCGGCCTCGGCTTCGGCTATATCGTTCCCATCTCGGTCCTCGTGAAGTGGTTCCCAGACCGCCGCGGCCTCATCACCGGCGTTGCGGTTGGCGGCTTCGGAGCGGGCGCGCTCGTAACGGCCCCTGCCGCCACACGACTCATCCAGCATGTCGGTGTCTTACACACCTTCGCGTATCTCGGCGTGGTCTATCTCATCATCACGATGGCAGCCGGATACTTCATGCAGAACCCACCCGACGGCTGGAAGCCCGAAGGCTGGACACCAACCGCCGCGGAAACCAAGCAGCGTGCAGCCAAGGATTACACCCTCGCCGACGCGCTCCGCACCTGGCAATGGTATGCGCTCTGGATGCTGCTCTTCCTCAATACCTCTGCGGGAATTTCGGTCATCTCGCAGGAGTCGCCGATGTTCCAGGAACTCGCCAAAGCCAGCGTGATCGTCGCGGCCGGCATGGTAGGCATCGTCAGTATTGGCAACGCGGCAGGACGAATCTTCTGGGCCTGGATCTCAGACCTCATCACCCGACGATGGACCTTCGCCGTCATGTTCATCCTGCAGGTCGGCCTGTTCTGGATCCTGCCCAGCCTCGCCTCCGTGGCCATTCTCACCACCGTGTCCTTCATCATCCTCATGTGCTACGGCGGAGGCTTTGGAACGTTGCCGGCCTTCGCAGCAGACTACTTTGGATCGAAAAATGTTGGTCCGATCTACGGCCTCATGCTGACAGCCTGGGGTTCAGCGAGCGCCTTCGGTCCACTGCTCATCGCGCACCTCCGCGAAGCCAGCGGCTCCTACGCCAGCGGACTCCACGTGATCGCGGGCATCATGGCCGTCTCAATCCTGTTGCCCATCCTTATCTCTCCACCCAAAGCCCAGCAGGCCTAGCCTCGCACTACTTCTGATCCGCACCACGCAACACCTGCGGAAGATAGAAGTGGAAGAACTTGTCAGCGTCGGAATGAAGGCAGACCTTTGCATTCGGTTTGCCGCTCACCACCCGCGTGAATCCGGCATCATCCACCTGCACGCGCAGCGGCGTCACCGGACACAACTTCGGATCCATCACCACCGCAACGGGCATTGCGTCGTAGAGCGTCGGCGTCACATTGCCCTGAGCGGCTGACCATTCTTGCGTCAATTCCTCCAACGCGTTCGTCACGGGAGTCTTCTGGCCGAACAATATTCCGCGCAACACCTCGTCCAGCTTCAACTGCGTAGAATCCAGCGGCATCATCTCAATCGGCACGCCCGACGCGAACAGGTCCTTCGCCGCCGGAATATCCATCTTGATGTTGTACTCCGCGTCCGGCCCCCGATCCTTTGCATACCCCAGATCCCCATAGCCCTGCCGTATCGAGCCGCCCATCATCACAACGCGCTTGAGCTTGCGAAACGTCGCAGGATCCTTCTCAATCAGCGCCCCCACATTGCTCAGCGGCGCCAGCGAGATCAGCGTGATTGCTCCGGGATTTTCCCGAACAGTCTGCAGAATAAAGTCGATTGCATTGGGCCAAGGCTTAGTTTGCTCCGGAAACTGCTCTGCCCAATGTGCCTGAGTAAAAACCGCACCAGCTTTCCCCGTCTTCGGGCCGGCAGCTACCATAATATTCGCATGTCCAGTCTCCGTCAGAAAGCGTTCCACCAGCCGAGCCCGAAGGTCGGTATCGCCCCACGCTGTGGTCACGCCCACTACCTGAAGCCGGTCGCTGGAGAGAGCCAGCGCAAGGGCATACGCATCATCCACGTCATCGCCGATATCGGTGTCGACGATAACCTTTTCTCGGACCACAGCAGTGTGCGCCAATCCTTGCCCCGACGCGCGAGTTCCGCATAACGCCAACGCAGCGATCCCCAGCATGACCATCCCCAGCGCCGAACGTTTAGCCCGTCGCACAAGGCTTCGTGTCCTCATCATGACCCCTTCGGCAAAGGTTCGCCTAACGTACTCAGCCGAGCCTGACGCGCAACTCCCAATCGGCTAACACATCATACGTCTGTCGATTGAAGATTACATTTCTGTCAGTTAGTGCCATTTCCGCGGCGAATGCTCAGTATTCACGTTCCGTTCACCCGCCATTAACGGATTCACGCAGCTTCGGCTGTCACCATAACTTCATTCCAAGTGCAGTCCCACGCTCGCCCGCTCACGTTCGCAATCGTTCGTTACCAAGTGTACTGAAGAGTGATTCCAGGGGTCGGTAGCGGGTACCGAGTTCTCAAAATCAAGGCCACCGCTGAGGTGCCATCCGGCACCCCCTTACAAAGCCTCGGCTCAAACGCGAGGCAAGGACAACAACGTACCCTAGAAGGAAAGTTTAGTGAATCTCTCCGCACCAACGATCGTAAGCAGCTGGACAAAACGCACCCTGTGGCTGATGGCCGCAGCCTTCCTTTGCCTCAACACGACCACACGGGCCGTCGCGCAATCCAGCGTGCAGGCCCTCGTCGCCGACGACGACGGCCAGGCCAGTTCGCAGCCTGCCGGCGCAACGCTCGAAGGCAACGTAGCCGACGCCAAGGGCGGTCTCATCGGGAAAGCCACCATTGTCGTACGCAACGACGCCACCGGTCGCATCAAGACCTCCACAGCCGACGCCATGGGCCACTTCAGCATTGCAGGCCTCCCCATCGGAACGTATACCGTGGACGCGTCAGCTCCCGGCTTCTCCGAAGTCACCATCAAAAACATTCATGTGGCCGCCGATCACACCGACGCCGTCTCCGTCACGCTGCAAATCGGCTCCACCTCCGCCGACATCACCGTCGAAGCCGACGCCACCGGGTCCATCGCCGCTTCGCTCGCTCCCATGGACGCCCTGCTCACCGAGACCTCCGCGCGTACCGAGATCACCGGCGCTATGATCCAGAATTTTATGTCCCCGGTCGCCGACTACGGCGAAGCCGTCGAAATGGCCCCTGGCACCTTTACCACAAACTCTAACGGCGTGGGCCTCGGCCAGTCCAAGACCTATTTCCGCGGCTTCCCCGACGGTGAGTACGACATCAAGTTCGATGGCATTCCCTGGACGGATACCAACAGCGTATCGCATCACTCCTGGGCCTTCTTCCCAACGCAGTTCCTCGGCAGCATTGACTTCGACCGCTCGCCCGGCACCGCCTCCACCATCGGCTACGCTCCCTTCGGCGGCTCCATCAACCTTCTCTCCAAGCCCTTCTCTCCCGTGCAGAACATTCGCGGCGGCTTCTCCTATGGCTCTTACAACACCAAGCTGTTTGACGGAGAGTACGACTCGGGCTTCTTCGGTCCCGGCCATAAGCTCAACGTCAACGTCGACGTCCATCACCTCGGCTCGGATGGCTACCAGACCTACAATCACCAGACCCGCAATGCGGGCGACATCCAGGTCCAGTACAGGCTCTCCGACAAGACCATCATCACCGGCTTTTCCGGCGTCATCTGGCTCGATGCCAACACCCCCAACTTCAGCGCCACCCGCTGCCAGATGTACGGAGCCGGTCCCGGTTACACGTGCACCGGGACGAACGCTCCCTACGCCGGTTCCGGAATCAACTTTCTGTTGACCAACAATTCAGATCCGCTGCTCTACCTCGACAATCAGTACAACTACTACCACGTACCCACGGACTTCGAGTACGTCGGCGTGCATAAGGAGTTTGGCAAGGGTTGGCTCTTCGAGTTCAAGCCCTACACCTACAACTACGACAACTCCGAGAAGTACTCCAACGCCGTTCCCATCACGGACAATGCAGCTCTTGTCGGGACCACCTATACACCCCTCGGCGTCACAATCAAGAACCTGTGCAGCACCCTGGTCAAGAACAAGTACACCTGCGGCGTAGACAAATACAACAGTTACCGCACCTACGGCGAGACATCTCAGCTAAGTCAGGCATCCAGATTCGGTGTTCTTCGCGCCGGCATGTGGTACGCCTGGTCCAATACCAACCGTCACCAGTACCCGGCAGATCCTCTCCAGCACTGGCTCGATGCTCCGCTCCCTAACTTCAAGGAGACCTTCGTCCAGGACACCTATCAGCCGTTCGCCGAGTACGAATACCATGTCACCTCGAAGCTATTCATCACGCCGGGTGTCAAGTTCTCCTACTTCACCATCGGCACCAAGCAGTACGCTGACAACGGTGGCAAGATCGGTGGTCTCGGCACCAACAACCCAGCGAGCTTTATCACCAACGGCGGCAGCTACTTCGCCACCCTCCCCTCGGTCGCTGGGAACTACCGGATTGAGAAGAACTGGTCGGCCTATGCGCAGTACGCGACCGGCACCATCACCCCTCCCTCTTCCACTTTTGACTTCGCCCAGTCGGCCACCGGAACCCCGGTCTCCACGCTCCCGAAGCAACAGAAGAACACCACCTATCAGGTAGGTACGGTGCTCAAGTTGAAAAATGTGACGCTCGACATGGACTACTTCCACATCCACTTCGACAACGGGTACGCCTCCTTCACGCCCCTGAGTACAGGCGAGCCGGTGTACTACCCAACGCCCCCCTCCGTGAGCCAAGGGATTGAAGCCGAAAGCAACATCGCCCTTTCGCACGGCCTCAGCCTCTACCTCAATGCCAGCTACGCGAATGCCAAATACACCGGCAGCGCTCTCACGTATTGCAATCCTTCTGCGACAGGTTGCACTGCGACCACGCCGACTCTCAATATTCCAACGCCCGGCGGTCTTTGGGTCGCCCAGACTCCCTCTGATGTCTTAACGGAAGGCCTTACCTATCAGCACGGTTCCTGGGATGCAGGCATCTTCGACAAGACCGTTGGAACCCAGCGCCTGGACAACGGCGCCTTCCACAATGAGGCGACGATCTCTCCCTTCACCCTCACCAACCTGTTCCTCAACTACACCATCCGAGGCAACACGCACTTCAACAACACCAAACTCCGTCTCAGCTTCAATAACATCTTCGACGAACACAACATCACGGGGGACAGCATCGCGACTGCGATTACCGCCAACACCATCACCGCCAACGGAACGACCTACTCGGATCCATTCAATTCGAACCTCTTCCGAACTCCACTCTCGGGTGCGGACGCTGTCTCAGTCCTTCCCGGCCGCAGCATCATGTTGTCTGTCACCTTCGGCTACAGCCCGCACAAGCAATAATTCGCCACGCAACACTTCAGCCCCACCCTGCAGCGGTCACATGCCCACTGCAGGGTGGGGCTTTTTCTTTCCTCGTCGACCCTCGCCATCGTTTGAGTCGTAGCAGACTGAGCGCGAAAAGGTATTGCAAATCACCCGTACCAACGAGAGGTGCCCGACATTCAGCCGGGCACCCCTTTTATCCTTCATGCCTCAGCCTGCAGACGTTCCCCTTGTCGCTAACGGTAAACTAATCGCAAACCGCGAACGACACTCGCCATCACCCCACTGCATTAGAGGAATTCATGAATCGGATATCACGACGCGACTTCGGCCGCACCCTGGGGACGGCGGCGATCGCCTCCGTTGCGCTACCACCAACAGCATTAGCTCTTGACCAACCGACCGCTTCGCCCCTGTCCATCGGAGCCTTCCCGAAAGGCTTCCTGTGGGGCTCTGCTACGGCGTCCTATCAAGTCGAAGGAGGCGCCCACGAAGCGGGCCGCGGCCTCTCCATCTGGGACACCTTCTCGCATCTGCCCGGCAAAATCCAAAACGGCGACACCGGCGATCAAGCCGACGACTTCCTGCATCACTACGACGCCGACATCCACCTGATGTCGCAGCTAGGTCTTCGCGCCTTTCGATTCTCGGTCTCGTGGACTCGCGTCTTTCCCACCGGCACAGGCAAACCAAATCCCAGCGGCCTCGACTTCTACCGCAAACTCGTCACCGACCTGCAGCACGCGGGAATCCAGCCGTTTTGCACCCTCTACCATTGGGACCTACCGCAACCTCTGCAGGATCGCGGCGGCTGGGAGAACCGCGACACCGCTCGCTACCTCGCAGACTACACAGGCTACGTCGCCGGCGAACTCTCCCGCGACGGCGTCCAGCACTTCTTCACCACCAACGAAATTCGTAGCTTCGTCGAGCTGGGTTACGGCAACGGAGTTCACGCGCCCGGTCTCAAGGTAGGGACCAAGCGCCTAGCCCAGGTAGCCCACAACGCCATCCTCGGTCACGGTCTAAGCGTTCAAGCAATTCGCGCGCACGCCTTGCCGGGAACCCAGGTGAGCCTCGCAGAGAACCCCACAGCAACCGTTCCCGCGACACTCACAGACGCCGACGTCCAAGCAGCCCGTGTCGCCATGCGCGAAGAGAATGCGCCCTACCTCACGGCCATCCTGGAGGGTCGTTACACGGATCTCTATCTGGCGAAACTCGGCAGCGATGCGCCGCACGTCATGCCGGAAGACATGCGCATTATCTCCTCGCCGCTAGACGGCGTAGGCCTCAACTTCTACACGGCGACCTACGTTCGAGCGTCCGCTTCCGCGCAGGGATACGAAGTCCTTTCGCTGCCGCCTGATTTCCCTCACATGGCCAGTTCCTGGCTTTCGGTAAGCCCGGAATGTCTGGCTTGGGGTCCGCGATTGATCAACGAGCTCTGGCACCCAAAGACTATTTACATCACTGAGAACGGCTCCTCAGCAGATGACAAGCTCACCGCCGCAGGCGAGGTCCTCGACCTCGGCAGGACCATGTACATGCGCAACTGCTTGTCCCAACTCCAGCGCGTCCTGAAGGAAGGAGTTCCCGTCCGCGGATACTTTGCGTGGAGTCTCCTCGACAACTTCGAGTGGGCAGACGGCTACGGCAAGCGCTTCGGCCTCGTCTACGTCGACTTCGCCACCCAGCAGCGAACCCTGAAGCTAAGCGCGCAGTTCTACCAATCAGTAATCGCCCAAAACGCCATCTGAAGTTAGCCATGCCCGAAGGCCGACTTCACCAACGGCGAATCAAAGAAAAATGGTCGGGACGACTAGATTCGAACTAGCGACCTCACCCACCCCAAGGGTGCGCTCTACCAGGCTGAGCCACGTCCCGACTTGTTACATTTACCGCTCGCTCCTCAAAGGGCCAGCAGCAGGAGTTCCTTCAGTCTACACCAACCCGTCGATCAGCCCTTTCTCAAAGAGGTGTACGCGAAACCAAGCTAAGAACGCCTCTTTGTAACCCGAAACAGGGCTAAGTCATACATGAAACGAACGAGATTCACACGATTACGAGGTCGGCGCGACGTACTCCTTGGGCAGTTCGCCCCCCGTACCAAAGAAAAACTCGTTCATCTGCTCCACCAGAAATTCCTGCGCCTCCCGCGTCCAAGGTTGCAAACGATACTCATTTAACAGCATTTTCTGCCGTTCCACCCACTCGTCCCAGGCCTTCTTCGACACGTTCTTATAGATCTTCTGGCCAAAATCGGTGTCAAACGGCGGCTCGTCCAACCCCTCCATCTCAGCCTTATACTTCGTGCAAAAAACCATATGCGCCATCCGAAATCTCCTTTTCCTGCCAAATTCAAGATCTCCAGTCTACCCGACCCGGAGCTTTCTATAATCCTTGCGATGGCCCACGAATCTTCCACTGTCAAACTATCTCCCGAGCACCGCATCGACGCCCTGCGCGACGAACTCCGTCACCACGAATATCTGTATTACGTTCTCGACCACCCGGAATGGACCGATGCTCAGTACGACGCGAGGATCAACGAGTTGCGAGCGTTGGAAGCCGAACACCCGGAGCTGATAACTCCTGACTCGCCAACGCAGCGTGTCGGAGGAAAACCCAAGGAGGGGTTCGTTAAGGTCGCGCACTCGCGCCCCATGCTCTCGCTCGACAATGCCTATAACGAGGACGAATTGCGAGCGTGGGAGGAGCGTGTGATGGGCGGCCTGGCGCTCAGTGAGGCTGTGCAGTATGTCTGCGAACTGAAGCTGGATGGCCTTTCGCTGGCGCTGCAGTATGAGTCGGGCGCACGCGGTGTTGCGACGTTGAAGGCAGGCATTACCCGTGGTGACGGAACGATCGGTGAGGACGTCACCACCAACGTCCGAACCATTCGCAGTGTCCCGCTACATATTTCGGCGAAGAAGCTGGAGCAGGCTGGACTGCCCGCTGAATTCGAAGTCCGCGGTGAGGTGGTCCTGCCGCAAAAAGCGTTCGAGCGAATGAATCAAGAGCGCGTGGCGCAAGGCCTCGCGCCGGCAGCCAACCCCCGTAACGCGGCCGCGGGCACCATCCGCACTCTTGAGCCAAACATCGTGGCGCAGCGTCGGCTCGAGATGTTCGCCTACTTCCTGCTGCGTGGAACGGGTGCGGGTGAAACGAAGGGCGAGCCATTGCTCGCTTCGCAAAGTGCCTCGCTTCAGGCGTTGCGCGATGCTGGATTCCTCGTCAATCCTTATGCGCGGACGGTCAACTCGATCGACGAGGTGCTGAAGTTCATCGCCGAAGCGGACACGATGCGCGACAGCCTGCCCTACGAGATTGATGGTGTCGTGATCAAGGTTGATGCCATCTCGCAGCAGAGGCGGCTTGGCTTTACTGGGAAGGCTCCGCGCTGGGCGATTGCTTACAAGTTTCCGGCGCGCGCAGGGATTACGAAGTTGGAAGGCGTTCTCTTCCAAGTCGGACGCACGGGGAAGGTGACGCCTGTCGCGGCATTGGCTCCCGTGTTCATTGGCGGAACGACTGTGACGCGAGCGACCCTGCACAATCCCGATGAGGTCGTGCGGCTCGGCGTCCGGATCGGCGACTTCGTGTCGGTGGAGCGCGGTGGCGACGTGATCCCCAAGATCACGGAGGTCGTGACGGACGCGATCCATCCGCGCGGTCAGCAGGAGATTGTGTTCCCAACGAACTGTCCTCGTTGCGGCGAAGGGCTGGTGCGCGAGCCCGGAGAAGTGGATCTCCGCTGCGTGAACGTTAGCTGTCCTGCACGGTTGGAGGAAGAGCTGCGGCACTTCGCATCGCGCGGCGTGATGAACATTGAAGGCCTTGGCGAATCGATGGTGGCGCAGCTGCTCGGACACACGCTGGTCGAGCAGAGCGAAGCTGCAGGTCTGTCCGCTGCGTCCGCAAGCAGCGCGCATTCCGGTCTGGATGACAATGCTGTGGAGGATGCTGGCGATGTTGCGGCAGAGCCGACGCGCAAAGCGCTGGTGCATTCGATTGCTGATCTGTATGACCCCGAGAAGGTCAACCGCGAGACTCTTTTGACGCTGGAGCGTGTTGGAGAAAAGACGGCGGACGCGGTGATGGAACAGATCGAGCGGTCGAAGAAGCAGCCGTTGCAGCGGGTGCTGCTGGGGCTGGGGATTCGGCATGTGGGCGAGCGGACGGCGCAAGCGCTTGCCGAGGAGTTCGGGTCAATCGATGAACTGATCGCTGCTACTGAAGAAGAACTGACTCGCGTGAATGACATTGGGCCGAAGGTGGCCGCGACCGTGAAGGAGTTCTTTTCGAACGAGCGCAACCTTGCTCTGGTGGAGCGGCTGCGTGGGTTTGGGCTTACATTTACGGCCGAGCGTAAGGTCCGAGGAACGGCGCTCAATGGGCTAACGTTTGTGCTAACCGGAACGCTGCCGACACTCACCCGCGATGAGGCGAAGGAGCGGATCGAGGCGGGGGGAGGGAAGGTCTCGGGATCGGTGAGTAAGAAGACGAACTACCTGGTGGCCGGCGAAGAGGCCGGGTCGAAGCTGGATAAGGCGCAGTCGCTGGGTGTGGCTGTGCTCGATGAAGCGGGCCTGCTAGGGATGCTGGGGTAGGCTCGGCTTCAATATTTTGAGTGTCTCGGGAACTGATTCAGGAGATTCATCGTATTCTGCTCGGAATGATGCCTGCCAAGCCAATGACCTCGCTGCGCTGGGATGTGATCGTCCTCAGCGCGTTAGCGGCGCTTCTTCTCGTCGTCCATTTCTTGATGGGGAATGGTTATGGATTCCATCGGGATGAACTGCAGTTTTTAGATGATGCGCGGCATCTGCAGTGGGGGTTCGTTGCGTATCCGCCGATGACCTCGTTCTTTGGGCGTTTGGCGATTGCGCTGTTCGGGATTTCGCCGCAGGTGTTGCGATTGCCGGCCGCATTAGTGAATGCGGTGTCGCTGGTGCTGGCGGGGCTGATCGCGCGGGAGTTGGGCGGAGGTCGGGCGGCGCAGGTGGTCGCGCTCTTGCTGGGTTTTCCGCTCGCGCTGTCGTTCAGTTCGGTGTTGCAATACAACACATTCGACTTGCTGGCGTGGTCGATGCTGATCCTCTTCACGGCGAAGGTTTTGCGGACGGGCGATGAGCGCTACTGGATTGGCGCAGGCGTCGGACTTGGGTTGGGTGTGCTCTCGAAGTACGCGATTGCCTTTCCGCTGGTGAGCCTGCTGGCGGCGATTGTGCTGCTGCCCTCCCAACGACACCACCTGAAGAGTCGTTGGTTCTGGATGGGGGCTCTGATAGCGCTCGCGATCGCTGCTCCGAACTTCGTGTGGCTGGTGCGGCATCACTTCATCACGCTTCAGATGGAGCACTTCATTCATCTGCGTGACGTTCGCCACGGGCGAGCTAACGGATACTTCACGGATCAGATCAAGTTCACGATGTTTGGCCTACCGTTCGCTGTTGGCGGGCTGATTGCGCTGGTGCGCAGTCCGCGCTTTCGTCTGCTTAGCGCGTTTTACATCGGGCCATTTGTGCTGCTGGCGATCGTGAAGGGAAGAGGCTACTACCTGCTCCCAGCCTACCCGGTACTGTATGCGGCGGGCGCTGTTGGTTTGGAGCGGTGGCTAGCGCCGCGCCGGACAACCGCGCGCGGGCTGGTGTATGGAGCGGTTCTGGTCGCGGTACTGGCGGAAGCTGGCGCAGTGGCCTGGACTTACTTACCGATATGGCACACGAAGTCTGCCGCTTGGAACTGGCAGATGAAGAATAACTACGACATGGCCAATGAGATTGGTTGGCCGGAGTTCGTGGGGCAGGTTGCGGCCGTCCGTGACCGGCTATCCCCGACTGAGCGGGCGCAGTATGCGGTGCTGGCGGAGAACTATGGCGAGGCCGGGGCGATCGAACTCTATGGGCCGAAGTATGGTCTGCCGACGCCGATTAGCACGGTGAACGACTTCCATGATCGCGGGTGGGGACCGTTCGAGCCGCAGACGATCATCATCGTTGGTGGAAGTCTCGAGGACGAGAGCAAGTTCTTTGACGGCTGCTCGGTTGTCGCCACCGTGCGAATGCCGTACGACGTGCAGAACGAGGAGTCGGTGGATCATCCGCAGATCCTGGTTTGCCACCGGATGCTGTTTTCGTGGCCAGTGGTGTGGGCACGGTCGCAAGATTTTGGGTAAGTCCGGCGCGGACAGCGAGAAGCTTCGCGTGGTGCTAGCTAGATGTTGTGCCGGTGCGCCGATTCGACAGGGCCAACCACAGGAGCGCCATGCCTAGATAGGCAGCGTAGAGGTAGGGGAAGTAGCGCAGCGGTGCCGGCGGGATGGGATAGAAGTTGCTCGCCATCGCGAGCAGCATCGCCAGAGTGGCGGCTGTGGTTAAGAGGATGTATCCGGTGGTGAGGCGCTGTGAATGGCGGAGATGGAAGGCGAGGGCTACGGCGACAAGTCCGTAGGCCGTGAGGAAACCGTAGACGGCGAGGGTGCCCATCCATCCATAGATGTCGGCGCCGCTGGTGCCGTGGATCGCCAGGCCTGCGGCGGGAAGAAACGCGAGGACTGCGGCGAGGATGCTGGCTTCGCCGGGGGTTTCGTGCGTGGTGTTGGTGTGGGTAAGGCGGGCGTGGGCCAGGCCATTGTGGGCCATGAGGAGCAGCACGCGCGAGGCCGCGATGACACAGGCGAGGGTGGCGGCGAACATGCTGATGAGCACGCCGATATCGATCACCGGGCCAAGGAAGGGAATGCCGGCCTGGGTGCTGAGATAGCGGAAGGGATTGGAACTATCTCCCAGCGCGACGTTGGCGTTGCGGAAGCCGAGGACTTCGCCGTAGCCGGCGATGATGAAGAAGACGCCGGCAAGGATCGCCGACTGAATGACGGCTCGGGGAATCGTGCGGAGCGGGTCGCGGGCTTCGGAGCCGAGCGTGGTGGCAGACTCGAATCCTACGAAGCTGAAGATGGCGAGCATGACGCCGAGACCGATGCCGCGAGGGGACATGGTGGCGAGATGAAGTTGCGGGCGGTCGAAGTGGAAGCCGTGGCGGAGGAGCAGCGTGGCAGTGACGATTGCGATAAGCGCGACGGAGATTCCTTCGATATAGAGCATGAGGCGCGCGGAGACTTTGACGTCGTGATAGGCGACGAATCCGGCTGCGGCTGCGGCGATGGCGACGAGGAGCAGCGCGGGAACGTGGGGAAGTCCGAAGCGGACGTGGAGCGGGTCGAGAAAAACGTAGGAGAAGGCAACGAAGCCTCCGATAACGGCGGAGGCCGTGGTGATGTAGGCGAAGAAGAGAGCAAGGGCCGTGATGGACGAGAAGATGGGCGGGAGCGAGCGGCGAGTGTAGACGTAGAGTGAGCCGGGGGAAGCGGACTCGCGCGCAAACGCGGCGATGCAGAGGCCAACGAGCACCATAAGTCCCATGGCGATGAGATAGGCGATGGCTGTGCCCTGTCCGGCGAGTACGAAGACGAGCGGGATGGTGAGCTGCGGCGAGGTGCTGGGAGCGATGGTGGAGACGGACTGGGCGAGGGTCTCGAGCGGGGAGAGTGCGTTGTGGCGGAGGCCGAAGCTCTCGGCCGCGGCGAACTTCGGGCCGTCGTAAGTGGAGGGATCGTGGTCCATTACCGGTGGTTCCTGGTGCATCGTCACCTCGGGCTAAGCGGAGTCGTTTGCTGTTCCGGCGAAAAGTGCGCGCGTGCCGGGGAGATGTGAGGAAAGCAAAGGGGGACGACTCTAGCTTAGCCCAGACGGATCAGAATGCGAGGCGCGCTATGGGAATGTGGCCGCGCAAATACTTCCAGGCTTGTACCGCCAGATCGAGAACCATGAAGACCAGCACGATGGCTATGCTGAGGCCGACCCAGTGGTTCGTGATGGCGAGTTGCAGCGGATCGATCCGCGGGCCGGTGGCGATGACGTACGTGCCAGCGGACGCTAACCAACCGGTGAGCGCGATGCTGTAGAGCTTAGCTGTTAGATCGAGCGGGATTCTCCAGCGTCCGAGGGCATTGAAGAGGTTTGCAATCTTGATCACGAGCTGGACCAGCAGCAGGAACCATAACGCGACGTAAAAGGCGTGCCAGGCGGGCGCCCAGGTGACTTCAAGATTGGCGATGAAGTTCACGGCCGGCCCGAAGAGCAGGTAGGGATGGCGCGGTACCTCGATCACGTAGGCCATCCAGAGGCAGTGGAAGGCCAGGTCCGCGATGCGGCTGGCGAGTGACTTCTGCTTGGTCCCGCCGCTTAACTTCACGGGTGGGAGCTTGTCGGGGCTCCAGTTG
>Ga0302319_10011194_pt1 | contig 17029 bp, 15 predicted proteins | sample Bog_T0_2_FD_203319 | JGI IMG/M metagenome (GOLD analysis project Ga0302319, IMG submission 203319) | Peat permafrost microbial communities from Stordalen Mire near Abisko, Sweden - Bog_T0_2 | ecosystem: Environmental > Terrestrial > Soil > Wetlands > Peat | place: Sweden: Abisko, Stordalen Mire...
GATGTCGAGGACGATGTCGCCGGGCAGGATGCCGGCCGCCTCGGCCGGTCCGCCGCCAGCCAGACCCACCACCATCAGCCCGCTGTCCCGCCCGGTGGCGGGGCGGAAACTGTCCGGGATCGAGACCGGCTGCAGCGCAATGCCCAGCCAGGCCCGGGCGATGCGTCCGTCGGCCAGCAGCGGGTCGACGACACGGGCCAGGGTTGCCATCGGAATGACAATGGTCCGGCGCCGAGGCCCCGATGTGGACATGCCGATGAGACCACCGCCCAGCGACAGCACTGCGCCGCCCTCATCCGCACCCAGCCGCGTCTGCAACCGGATCAGCGCGTCGATTCGCCCGCCGGCCATGCTGTGCCAGGCGTCGCCCACAGCATGCACCATCGCCAGCCGCGCGGTCGCCGCCCCCGCGGCATCGGCGCCGACCACCAGCGTCAGTGCGCCAACCCGCACCGTCGCCGCCGCCGGCACCGCCGATTCAAGCGCGCTGTCCAGCTTCAGCACCGCCACGTTGGTGCCCGGATCGCGCCCCGCCAGAGTGGCGCCGACGGTCTGCCCGCCGCGCACCACCTGAAAGGCCGAACTCTCCGCTGGCAGTGTCTGCTCCGACGCCACCACGATGTCCGGCCGCCACAAAATCCCGCTCGCCGGCCGCTTGCCGGTGCCGATGCTCACCACAAACGGTGAGGCGGCGGCGATCCGGTCGGCGAGTCCGTCAGAGAACTGTTCAATCATATCCATGCGGTGACTACCTCCTTGCATGGTCGCACCATGCGCCGGCTGTGCAAGCGGGGGCATCGGGCGGATGGCCGGGACAGCGCCTCGCCAGATGGCCGGGTAACGAAGCTTGTGCAGCCTCACCATTTTGGGCGCCGAAAGGAAGACTTCCATGCCACTCGATTCATTGAGTCAGGAACTCGATCCGTACTCCGCCCAGGTTGTGCAGGCGTTTGACCGCGTCGGGCCGGCCGTCGTACATGTCACGGCCTTCACCCAGGACGGAAGGCCGGCCGGGCAGGGATCCGGCGTGATCTTCACCCCCGACGGCTACGTGCTGACCAACAGCCACGTCGTCGGCAACGCAGCCCGGCTCCGGGCCAGTCTGACCGACGGCCAGGAACTGGATGCGGCGCTGGTCGGCGACGATCCCGCCACCGACATCGCGGTGCTACGGCTGTCTGCCACCGGGCTGCCGCACGCTGAACTGGGCGCGTCCGCGTTCCTGAAGGTCGGGCAGCTCGTGGTTGCCATCGGCAATCCGCTGGGTTTCACCTGCACCGTCACTGCCGGGATCGTCAGTGCGCTCGGCCGCACGTTGCGGACCCGGGGCGGCGGCCTGCTCGACAGTGTCATCCAGACCGATGCCCCGCTTAATCCCGGCAATTCGGGCGGACCGCTCGTTTCGGGCGCCGGCAAGGTCGTCGGCATCAACACCGCGATGATCGCGCCCGCCCAGGGCATCTGCTTCGCCATCGGCATCGACACTGCGATCTGGGTCGCCACCCGGCTGATGCGTGACGGCAGAGTCCGCCGGTCCCGCCTGGGGCTGTCGGCGCAGACGGTGCCGATCAGCACGCGCGTGCGCCGCTTTCACGGCCTGGATCAGGCGACCGGGGTGATGATCTCCGAACTCGGCGCCGACGGCCCGGGCAAGCAGGCCGGGTTGCAGACCGGCGACGTGCTGGTCAGCTTCGACGGCATCCCGGTGACGGGCGTCGATGATTTGCACCGCATGCTGACCGCCGAACGCGCCGGCATCGAGGTGCCGATCCGCTTTCTGCGGCGCACCGAACTGCTGACCTTGCGGGCGACACCGCGGGAGACCTGAACGTCTTGCCACCAGGGAACCGCGCGCCATCCCGGCCGCTTTCGCAGCATGGGGATGGAGGTCGGTCCGTGGCGAAAGTGGTTGTGATTACCGGGGCTAGGGCGAGCGTTGGGCGCGCGTCGGCCCGCGCGTTTGCCCACGAACGTTATGACGTCGGCCTGCTGGGGCGCGACGCCGAACGTCTGGAGCATGCCGCTGCGGAACTCCGCGATTCGGGTGTGCGCGCGTTGGCGGTACCGACCGATGTCGCGGATGCCGACGCGGTTGAGGCAGCCGCCGATCGGATCGAGCAGGAACTCGGCCCGATCGACGTCTGGGTCAACAACGCCATGGCGACCGTCTTTGCGCCGGTCGCGAACACCGACGCTGCGGAGTTCAAGCGTGGGACAGAGGTTACGTATCTGGGTACTGTCCACGGCACGATGGCGGCGCTGCGACGGATGCGTCCGCGCCGCAGCGGTACGATCATCAATGTCGGATCCGCCCTGGCCTATCGGTCCGTTCCGCTCCAGGCCGTCTATTGCGGTGCCAAGTCCGCCATCCGCGGCTTCACCGACAGCCTGCGGTCGGAGCTGATCCATGACTGCGCCGGCATCGACCTTTGCATGGTCCACCTGCCCGCCGTGAACACGCCGCAGTTTGAATGGGCGCTGAACAAAGTCGGCCGCCGCGCCCAACCCGTACCGCCGATTTACCAGCCCGAGGTGCCCGCCCGAGCGATCGCCTTCGCCGCGCGTCACCCGCGTCGCGAGATCTGGGTTGGATTTCCGACCATCGTCGCCATTCTGGCCAACCGCGTCGCGCCCGGCCTGGCGGACCGCTATCTCGCCAGCCATGGCTATAGCGGCCAGATGACCTGCGAGGCGAAGCCGCCCGGAGCGCCCGCCAACCTGTTCGCGCCGGTGCCGGGCGATTTCGGCGCACATGGCCGGTTCGGACGGGTTGCCCGAAGCGAAAGCTGGGAGATGCTGACCAGCCGGGATCGCGATGCGATTGCCATCGGTGTCGTTGTGCTGATTGTCCTGGCCGGCCGGCGGTTGCTGCGCAGCCGCCGCTGAAGCTGGACGCGAACGCCAGTTTCTACACCAACACCCCCGTGGGAAGCACGACTGCCTTCATCCAGGACAGCGGCCAAATCGAAAGGAAACGCCCATGCCGGACACTGACAAAATCGTTTTCTTCCATTCTCCCCAGAGCCGGTCCGCTGGCACGCGCGTGCTGCTCGAGGAACTCAATGCGCCATACGCAATGCGCGTCCTGAACATGCGAGCGGGCGAGTTGCGGCAGCCGGCCTTCCTTGCCATCAACCCGATGGGCAAGGTCCCGGCGATCCTGCACAACGGTGTCCTGGTTACCGAACAGGTCGCGATCAATGTCTTCCTGGCTGATCTGTTCCCAGCCGCCGGCCTGACACCAGCCATCGGCGACCCGCGCCGCGGACCGTATCTCCGCTGGATGGCGTTCTACGCCGCCTGCTACGAGCCCGCCGTTGTCGACAAGGCGATGAAGCGCGAACCCGGACCGCTCGCCATGTCGCCCTACGGCACGTTCGAAACGGTCATGGATGTTGTGAACACCCAGCTTCGCGCCGTGCCTTACATGCTCGGCGACAGCTTCACCGTCGCCGACGTTTTATGGGGCGGCGCCCTCGGCTGGACCACCCAGTTCGGCCTGGTTCCGAAAACGCCCGAGATCGAGGCTTACATCGAGCGGACCTCCAGCCGCCCGGCTTTCCGGCGAGTTAAACAGCAGGATGCCGAACTGGCCGCGGCGCAAAAACCGTCCTGACATTGGAACGGCGGCGATTCGGCGGATTGGACCAATCAATTTCGTAGAATCCGGTGGAAAAGAGCAGATCAATTTCCACCGGAACCCAGACCATGCCGAACGACGACAGCTTCCCGGTCAGCAACCGCAACCGCCTGCGGCGCCGGCATGAACGCGGCCGGTTCGATCGCGCCACGATCTACGACATCCTGGATTCCGCGATGGTCGCGCACATCGCCTATGTCATCGACGGCCAGCCCTATTGCACGCCCACCGGCTTCTGGCGAGAAGGTGATCGGCTCTACTGGCATGGCTCGTCGGCCAGCCGGATGATCCGCAGCCAGTCCGCCGGCCTGCCGGTCTGCGTCACCGTCACCCACCTCGACGCCATCGTCCAGGCGCGCAGCGGCTTTCACCATTCCGTCAACTACCGCTCGGTGATGGCGTTCGGTTCGGCGAGCCTCGTCACCGATGCAGACGAGAAGATCCGCCTGATGGACGGGTTTGTGGATCGCTTCTTCCCGAACCGCTCCCGGGAAATCCGCCCGGCCAACGAGCAGGAGATCAAGGCGACCAGCTTCGTGGTGATGCCGATCGACGAAGCCTCCGGCAAGATACGCTCCACCCACGTCTCCGATGACGAGGAAGACTATGCGCTGCCGGTCTGGGCTGCCCGCATCCCGGTGCGGCAGCTCCTGGGTCAGGCGGAACCCTGCCCGCGGCAGTTGCCGGATGTGGAAATGCCACCCGCGATGACGGGCTACCGAACCGGGCGCGACCTCGACGAGACCCTGCTGGAAGCCTATCACCTCAACTATCCGGACTAACGCCTCGGATTGACTCCAACCTGCCCATTCGATCATGTGACCGCGCTTTATCCACAGCCCGGTCGCAAAAACGCATGCGCCTTTACCCCGCCACCGGCCCGGCAGCAGGGCTTTAGCAATGTTGCTCGTTATCGATGCCGGCAACACCAACATCGTCTTTGCCGTTCACGATCCGTCCGGCTGGCGCGGCGTCTGGCGCATTCGCACCGACGCCCAGCGCACGTCCGACGAATACGCTGTCTGGCTCAACAGCCTGCTGACCTTATGCGATTTGCGGCGCGACCAGGTCTCCGCCGCCGTCATCGGCACCGTCGTGCCGGCCGCCCTGTATCACTTGCGCCGCCTGTGCCGGGACTGGTTCAACGTCGAACCGCTGATCGCCCGCGCCGCGCTCGACTGGGGCTTCGAAATCAAGGTGGACCAGCCGAACGAGGTCGGCGCCGACCGCCTGCTGAACTCCATGGCCGGTCACAGGAAGTTTGGCGGCCCGCTGATCGTGGTCGATTTCGGCACCGCGACCACGTTCGATGTGGTAGATGGAACCGGCGCTTACCTCGGCGGCGTCATTTGCCCGGGGATCAATTTGTCCATCGAGGCGCTGCACCAGGCCGCAGCCCGGCTGCCGCGCATCGGCATCGGCCGGCCGCAGTCGGTGATCGGCCGCGCCACCGTCCCGGCCATGCAGTCGGGCATCTACTGGGGGTATGTTGGCCTGATCGAGGGCCTGCTGACCCGAATCAAAGCTGAATTCGGCGGCCCCATGAAGGTCGTCGCCACCGGCGGGCTCGCCCCTCTGTTCGCCGAGGGTACATTGATGATCGAGCATATGGAGCCCGACCTGACTTTGGATGGCCTGCGGATGTTGGCGGAGCGCAACCCAGCGCCCACATTACCCCGGGAACGAACCAGATTGATTGAACACGAATAACGGGAATAGACACACACCATATGGACTCAGAAACAGGCGAACTGGCCTTCCTGCCGCTTGGCGGGACGGGCGAAATCGGCATGAACCTCAACCTGTACTCCTGGCGGGAGGGCAGCCGGGAGAAATGGCTCGCGGTTGACTGCGGCATCGGCTTCGGCGGCAGCGAACTGCCCGAGGTCGAGGTCATGATGGCCGATCCGGGCTTCATCGCCGACCGCCGCGACAAACTGGTGGGCCTCGTCATCACCCACGCCCACGAAGACCATATCGGCGCGGTCGCCTGGCTGTGGCCGCGGCTGCAATGCCCGGTTTACTGCACGCCCTTCGCCGCCGCCGTGCTGCGCCGGAAACTCGGCGAGAATGGCCTGACCAACCACGTTCGCATCAACGTCATCCCGCCGGGCGGCAGCTTCGACCTCAAACCCTTCGCGCTCCGCTTCCTGCGCCTGGCGCACTCGATCCCCGAGGCGCAGGCCCTGGTGATCGACACGCCCGCCGGGACCGTCCTGCACACCGGCGACTGGAAGCTCGATCCCACGCCGCTGATCGGGCCGCCGACTGACGAGGCGGCGCTGGCCGAACTGGGTGCCAAGGGCGTGCTGGCGATGGTCTGCGATTCGACCAATGCGATGGTCGAAGGCCATTCCGGCAGTGAACTCGATGTCCGGCGCACCCTCGCTGCGCTGATCCGCGACCTTACCGGCCGGGTGGCCGTGACGTGTTTTGCCAGCAACGTGGCGCGCATGGAATCGGTGGCGCTGGCCGCCCAGGATGCCGGCCGCAGCGTCGCCATCGTCGGCCGGTCGATGCGCAACATCGACACCGCGGCGCGCGAATGCGGTTACTTCAAGTCTTTACCGCCGTTCCTCACCGAGGACGACATCGACGACGTCCCCGATGACAATATTCTGCTGCTGATCACCGGCAGCCAGGGCGAGGCGCGCAGTGCGCTGTCGCGCATTTCCCGCGATGACCATCCGCGTGTTTCGCTGGGTGAGGGCGACACGGTGATTTACTCGTCGCGCATGATCCCCGGCAATGAGCGCGCTATTGGCACCGTGCAGGACAATCTGGTGCGCCGCGGCGTGCGCCTGATGACCGATGACGACCATCTGGTGCATGTCTCCGGCCATCCCGCCCGCGACGAGCTTCGCCGCATGTACCGGCTGGTCAAGCCGCGCTATGCCGTGCCGGTCCACGGCGAGTGGCGGCATCTGTCCGCGCATGCCGAACTCGCGCGTGAAGCCGGGTCGATCCCGTTCATGATGGAGGACGGCGACGTCCTGACCCTGTCACCGGGCCGCCCGGCGATCACCGACAGCGCGCCTGTCGGTCGCCTCGTGCTGGACGGCACCCGCCTGGTGCCGCTGAAGGGGGAGGTGATGTCGGCCCGCCGGCGCATGTTGTTTAACGGAATCGTCGTCGCCAGCCTCGCGGTGGATCAGGCGGGCAACCTGCGTGGCCGGCCCAGGGTCAGCGCGCCCGGCCTGCTGGACCCCGGCGATCCGGAAACCGATCGGGTGACAGACGATTTCGCCGACTCTGTCCAGGATCTCCCGGCCAGCCTGCGCCGTGACGATGCGGCGTTGCTGGACGCTGCCAAATCGGCCCTGCGCCGGACGCTGGGACGCAAGATCGGCAAGCGGCCGATGGTGGACGTGCACCTGATCAGGATCTGAGCCGCCATGAACTGGTTCACCGGCATGGTGCTGTTCGTGGTCATCTGGTGGACCGCTCTGTTCGCGGTCCTGCCGATCGGGACCAAGCCGGTGGTGCGGCCGGATGACATCAGTGGCTGGCGGGGCGCGCCCGAGCGGCCCCGCCTGCTGATGAAGGTTGTCGTTACAACGGTAGTTACGTGTGTCCTGTGGACCGGCAGTTATCTGTTGATCCGCAGTGATTACGTCAGTTTCCGGCACGGCATTTTCGCCGAGCCGGATGATTGATTATACTGCGTTTTTTTACTTTTTTGACGCTACCCCGCCTCGGCAAGGAGGAGGATCATGTCCTCGACCTGCCGGGCGGTTGGCGTTTCCTCCCCAAACCTGGCGTGCCTACCGACCGGTATGCTGCCGTCACCTTGTTAACCAATTCCGACCCCCATGTCACGGGGTATTGTTTCTATTTTGGGAGGTAACGGGAAGTTTATTGCGGAAAAGGATTGTGCGACGCACAAAAATTCCAATATCCGTAAGCATTTTTGAGTCCTATGCTGCAATGCAGCATTTGCTAAACCGCAAAATACTTCACCCGACAAGACATCGCCTTGCCGACAAGCTAGGCGGCACGGGACGCATGTCAAATGCCGCAACCCGCACGCCGTTGGCGCCAGCCGACCGTTCGCTTGGCTTCCCGGTAGCGGGTTTCCGTCAAACGCGTTAGGACGCTTCTTCGACCGACCCCAGAATGGAATCCGATCGCGATGCGCCTGTCCCGCGGCTTTATCCCCACGCTCAAGGAAACGCCAGCCGAGGCGCAGATCGCCTCGCACCGGCTGATGCTGCGCGCCGGGCTGGTCCGCCAGACCTCCGCCGGCATCTACGCCTGGCTGCCGCTGGGTCTGCGGGTGCTGCGCGCCATCGAGCGCATCGTGCGGGAGGAGCAGGACCGGTGCGGCGCGCAGGAAATTCTGATGCCGACGATCCAGTCGGCCGACCTGTGGCGCGAGAGCGGTCGGTACAACGCGTATGGCCCCGAAATGCTGCGCATCACCGACCGCCACGAGCGTGACATGTTGTACGGCCCGACCAACGAGGAAATGGTCACCGACTTGTTCCGCCAGTCGATCCGCAGCTACCGCGAACTGCCGCAGATCCTGTACCACATCCAGTGGAAGTTCCGCGATGAGGTGCGCCCCCGCTTCGGCGTGATGCGCGGCCGCGAATTCCTCATGAAGGACGCCTATTCGTTCGATATCGACCACGACGGCGCCGTGGTCAGCTACCGCAAGATGATGCTCGCCTATATGCGGACCTTCCAGCGCATGGGCCTCAAGGCGATCCCGATGGAGGCCGACACCGGCCCGATCGGCGGCGATCTCAGCCACGAATTCATTATTCTCGCACCCACTGGCGAAAGTCAGGTGTTCTACGACGCCGCGTTCGAGGAGATCGACTACCTCGCCGCCGGCGTCAGCTACGACAATCCCGACGACCTCGCTCGGTTTTTCACCCAGATGACCACGCACTACGCCGCCACCGATGAAAAGCACGATGGCGCGCGTTGGGATCAGGTGTCGGCCGATCGCAAGCGCGAGGGCCGGGGGATCGAGGTCGGCCACATCTTCCACTTCGGCACCAAATACACCAAAGCGATGAACACCACCGTCACTGCGCCCGATGGCAAGCAGGTTTATCCCGAGATGGGCAGCTACGGCGTCGGCGTGTCCCGTCTCGTCGGCGCGGTGATCGAGGCCAGCCATGACGACGCCGGCATCATCTGGCCGGACAGCATCGCGCCGTTCAAGGCGGCCATCCTGAACCTGAAAATCGGCGATGCGGTGTGCGACGGCCTGTGCGAGCAACTCTACGCTGGGTTTGGCGGCGACGCCCTGTATGACGACCGCACCGACCGCGCCGGCGCCAAATTCGCCGACGCCGACCTGATGGGCCATCCCTGGCAGATCGTGGTCGGCCCGCGCGGCGCCGCCGCCGGCAAGGTCGAACTGAAACGCCGCGCCACCGGGGAGCGCATCGAACTCACGCCGGAGGAAGCCATCAGCCGGATCGGCTGACGGCGCGACTGTCGCGCGGTTTCGCTAGCGCAGGCGCGACCCGGCATCCATCCCCAGCAGCACCCGGCCGGCGATCGGATACCACTCCGGCGCCACCGTCACCGTCTGCCCCACAACGTGCAGATCCCGCCAGCACTCCGCCAGGCGGCTTTCCCGCTTGAACGACGTGCTGCCACCGTGCCGGTACACCAGATCCATCGCCGTCCGCGCACTGTCGGCGGCATTGGTCGAGGCCAGCCGGCACCTCGCCCGCTGTTCCAGCGTTGTCTCGCCGCCATCCGCCATCGTGTTCCACAGTTCGGTGATCGTCGCGCTGCGGTAACTCCGCCCGGCATTGAGAATCGCATCCGCCCGCCCGACGGCGTCCTGCACCTGCGGGTTCTCGCACAGCATCCCGGTGCGTCCGCGCGGGGTCTTTTCGACCGCCAGCGCGATCAGCGCATCGATCCCCGCCCGAGCGATGCCGGTGATGACGGCACTGTGGTGCGGCCCGACCCAGCACTGGCTCGGCAGCGCGTAGGTGAGGCCGGGCCAGCGCGACCACTGATTGTCGAGCGGCACGCCGGCATGCACCATCGTCCGACGCTCCGGCAGGAACACATCCTTCACCGTCCAGTCGAAACTGCCGGTGCCTCGCAGACCGGCCACGTCCCAACTGCCCGGAACCACCGTCGCCGCTTCGCGCGGAAACACGCCGCGCCAATACAGTGATCCGCCGTCCGGACGCCGCCGCGGTTGGCCATCCTCGTCGAGGACCTGGAAGCTGCCGAGCATCCAAGCGCTTTCCTGGCAGCCGCTGCCGAAAGTCCAATGCCCGCTGACGCGATAACCGCCATCGACCGCAACCGCCTGTCCGCCGCCCTGCACGGCGGTGCCGGCGATGATGCAGGGGGCACCTTGTCCATGCACCTCCTGCACGCCGTCATCCGGCAAACCGAGGGTCACCAACTGCCCGATACTGTTATTGCAGACGTTCCAGCCGACCGATCCGGCGCCCTCGGCCAGCCGTTCCACGACCCGCAGAAAGGTCAGCGGATCGACCTGCAGGCCGCCGAGGGCGCGCGGTATCACCATCCGGTAGAACCCGGCGGCGCGCAGTTGCTCGACCAGCACCGGCGGAATGCGCTGCTCCCGCTCGATCTCGTCGTGGTAGTCGCGCAGCACCGGCTGCATGGCAGTGGCGGCCTGCACCACTGGCTGTGCGTCGATATCCGCCGGCAGGCGCGTCTCTTCGGCCATCGTGTCCATTTTTGGTTCCTCCCAGCCGTTCCGATGGTCAGCCTGACCCGACTTTGCCGCCGTGTCACGTCCCGCCGGCGATCGCGGTCGCTGTCGAACAGCAATTTTCACCGGCCCGGTTGCGATTGAAGGTCAATGAACCGCACGATTCCGCTGGCGACTTACCCGAATCGCGCCGCGCGGTAGGGCGTCAGGTCGAACGCTGGCTGGCGGCCCGCTACCAGATCAGCAACGACCTTGCCGGTGGTCGCCGCGGCGGTCAGCCCGACATGGCCATGGCCGAACGCGTATAGCACATCCGGGCAGCGTGACGCGGGGCCGATCACCGGCAGGCCGTCGGGCGTGGAGGGTCGGTGGCCCATCCACAGTTTAACCCGCTCCTTCGGCAATTCTGCCGGCAGATCGGGAAACACCCGGCGGGCGAAGGCCAGCAGCACCTCGGCGCGCTGCCAGTTCGGCGCCGCCTCCAGTCCGGCGAGTTCCACCTGTCCGGCCAGCCGCAGCCCGGCCGGCGTCATCACACACGCCATCTTCCCGTCGCTCGGCATCAGCGGATAGCGCGGCGCGATCCCCGGATCGGAGATCACCACGTGATAGCCCCGCTCTGTTTCGAGTAAGACATGATCACCCGATGCTGCCGCGAGCACCTTCGACCGAGCGCCGGCGGCGATCACCGCCTTGTCGCAGGCAACCTCTCCGTCGCGCGTGGTCACCGCCTGCAGCCGCCCGGCGGCAATTCGGAATCCGGTCGCCGCAGACTGCACCAGGGTCGTGCCCAGCGCCACGGCATGACGCGCCAGCGCCGCGACATAGGCGCCAGGGTCGCGGCACTGCCCATTCTGCTCGACCAGCACGGCGAAGGTGTAACGCCGGTCGAGCGACGGCTCACGCTGGCGCAGTTCGTCCTGGTCCAGTTCCAGCCATTTCACGCCGTTGTCGCGGCGGACCCGCCAAGACAGCGCCTCGGCCGCGAACGCCGCGCGATCGGGATAGACGAACAGCACGCCGTGCTGCGTGATCAGATCGCCGACGCCGGCTTCGTCGGCGAGCTTGCGGTGCAGCGCCGGCGCGTCGGCCAGCAGCGGGCGCAGCGCGCGGCCGGTGGCGGCAACCTTGTCCGGGGTCGAGCCGGCCTGGACGAACCGGCGCAGCCAGGGCAGCAGCCGGGGCAGGTAGGACCAGCGGATGGTCAGCGGACCAAGCGGATCCATCAAATAGCCAGGGACCTTCTTCCACAGCCCCGGGGACGACATCGGGATGACCGAACTGGGATTGAGCAGCGTTCCATTGCCATAGCTCGCGGACTGCTCGTCGCCCGGCACGGCAGGCTCGACGATGGTGACGGCATGGCCGTCGCGCAGCAGTTCGAGGGCGCTGGCGAGGCCAACCACGCCGGCGCCGATCACGACGACATGGCTCATCCCGCGGCGGAGATGAATTGCGCCCGCATGGTGGTGTCGATCGGTCCGGCGCCGAAGCGCTGTTCCAGCGCCGCGGTGACGGCATCGACGATGCGTTCGACATCGCCTTGTGCCCGAGCCTCGATTTCCTGGCGCAGATCGGTGCCGAGGCAGAAGCCGACGGCGACGTCACGGGCCGAGGCGGCGGCGAAGGGCAGATCCACCGAGGTGTAGACGGCATCGGTGAAGCCGGCGTCCGTCAGGTCGTCGTCGATCGCCTCGCTGTCGGCGTAGCCGTGCAGCACGCGGGTCACGAAGGTCGGCGGATCGGTGTGCATCAGCGCCGTCAGCGTGGCCTGCACGCATTCGGCCACCGGATTGTGGCGGAGCAGTCCCGGGACGCTGAACACAAACCGTCCGCCCAGCTTGATCACGCGCCGCGCCTCGGTAAACGCCTTCACGCGATCAGACATCGCCACGACGCCAAAATGACACGTGACGATGCCGAAGCTGGCATCGGCGAAGGGCAACGCAGCGGGGTCGGCTTCCTGCCAGGTGACGCGGGCCATGCCCGGTTTGTCCGCGGCGAAGCGCACGATATCGGCGTCGGCATCGGTGGCGATGATGGTCAGGCCGGCCGATGTTGCAGAGGCGATGGCCTGGGTCAGGACTCCGGTATCGGCAGAGGTCTCCAGCAGCGGCCCCATGCTGAGGCGCGAAATGCGGCGGGCCATGTCGTCCGCGAAAGGGGCGAACAGGCTGGGCGCGAGGTACCGGTCCCGAATGGCGATCGTTGCGCCGGCCGGGATCATCCGCGTAGCATCGTGCTGAATGAGACCATCACACACTAGATAGTTTTCTTCAGTCCATAGAATTGTGGCCAGCCGTCAGGCACGTCGCGCATGTATGTATGAAAAGCAGTCGGCTGATCATACATTCCAAGAGGAGCATAAGTCGGGTTTTGCCAAAAGGCAACTTGCATTGCATCACAGATTTTCTGTTGCTCCGCTTGATCAGGTGCCTCGAACCACGCGGAGTAGAGTTCCTCAAGTTTGTCGTTGGTCGGCCAGCCAAACCAGGCGCCCAGTCCGTTGCCACGAATCGCAATATTCGGCGCTGGGGAAATATTACCAAATCCGCCGAGCCAAGTGTAGAAAATATTCCAACCGCCTTTGTCCGGTGGTTCGCGGCTGGCGCGGCGCTGCACGACGCTGCCCCATTCCATCGATTGAAGGTCGGTATTGAAGCCGATCTTGCTGAGCGTGTCCGAGGCGACCTGCGCCTCGGCCCAGATCGTCGGGATCGTCGTGGCGGCCAGGATGACGATCTTTTCACCATTATAGCCGGCGGCGGCGAGCTCCTGCTTCAGCTTGGCATAGTCCTTGGGGCCGCGCGTAATTTCGATCCCGGCGGTGCTGGCCATCGGCGTTCCGGGCACGAACAGGCCGCAATCGGTTTTATACAGTGACGGTTCGGCGCCGGCGACCGCCTCCATCACTTCCTGCTGGTCCATCGCGGCGACCACGACGCGGCGGATCGCCGGGTTGTCGAACGGCGGAAACAACTGGTTGAAGCGCAGGCAGCCCATCTCGCCAGTGCGATCCTTCACCGCCAGCGTGACGTCCTTGTAGGTCTTGATCTGTGGGATCAGGTCGAGGCTGGGGTTCTCCCACCAGTCGATTTCACCCTGCTGCAACGCGGCCGAGGCGGTGGCGGGGTCGGGAATGAAATTCCAGATGACGCGGTCCACGTAAACGATTTTCGGGCCGGCATTGAAACTCGGCGTGCCGGTCTTGCGCGGAATGTAGGCGTCATTCTTGCTGAACACGACGCGGGAGCCGGGAATGCGCTCATCGGCGACGAACTTGAACGGGCCGCTGCCGATCGCCTCGGGGATCTGCTTCAGCGGATCGGTCTGCGCCAGGCGTTCCGGCATGATGGCGCAGTAAACCTCGGCCAGCGCGCTGCGCAGCAGGGGGAAGGGCTTGTTCAGGCGGAAGCGGATCACGCTGTCGGACGGGGCGTAAATTTCGGCGACGCGCTTCATCATCGCCTGGCCGAACGGGTTGCGGGCGGCGAAGCGCTTGATGGTGGCGACGCAGTCCCGTGCCAGAACCTTCTGCCCGTCATGGAAAGCGAGGCCGTCGCGCAGAGTCAGTTCCCACATTTTGCCGTCGTCGTCGACCCGGTCGCCCTCGATCATCTGCGGCTGCACGTTGAACTGCGCGTCATAGCCATAAAGCGTATCGAACACGGCCAGCGAATAGTTGCGGGTGATGTCGGCGGTGGTCCACACCGGATCGATCGACGCCAGATCGGCATGCGGGGTGAACGTCACTGTTTTGGGTCCGTCCGCCCGGCCGATCCGCGGTGCCGCCAGGACAGCCGACACCGCCGCCGCCGATTTCAGCATGTTGCGCCGCTTCATCCGCTTAACTCCCTATGTCCCTGGTATCGGTGAAGTTTGGCCGCAAACCCGACGTAATCCAAGGGGGACCTTACTGGGGGCATGCGGGCGGACGGCAGGATGCTATGTTGGCGCGGCGGCGTCGCGTTGCAGTGCCGCCGCGATCAAGGGCGCGGCCGCGTCGGACATGCGTTTGCCGTCGTGGCCGACATCAGGAACGTCGATCACCTGCCAGGCCAGGCTCACGCCCAGTTCGGCCGCCGTGCTCCGGGCGACGCGCAAATAGCTATGCGCGCGTGCGTGACGCGTCGGGCCCTGCTTCAGCGATTTCGGCCCCTTCGGGAAGAACCGCCCGGTCGTCTTGACGTCGTTGGTGCCCGCCATGACGGTGAGCGGAAAGCCCAGCAGGACGCGCAGGTCATCCTCGGTGACGTCGGTGGCGCCGAGACCCCAGGGCCACGCCGTCGTCAGCTCAGGCATCGCATAGGTGCCGGCATTGGCGCTGACGGCGACTGCCACCTGGTCCCGGTAGCCGAACGACAGCATGCGATGCACATACTGCCCGCCCGCGGAGTGGCCGAACAGGCCGTAGCGTTGCGTCGTGGTAAGGCGCTGCCGGCGCAACGCCGCGAACAGGCGGGTGTCGATGCCGAAAGTCCAGCGCTCGCGCGGGTTGGGGCTGCCGTCGGCGGCGTGCAGGTTGCCGAAATTGTACCAGAGGTATTCCGGGAAGCTGGCCTCGGGGAATTCGACCGCGATCGCCAGAATGCGTCCGGCGTTGACATGCGCCAGCCAGTAGTCGCGGTAATCCCGGCCATTGCGGGCCACGCCGTGATGCACGAACACGACGGGCAGTGCCGGGTGCCAGTCATCCGGCCGCGCCGCATGCAGGATCAGGCGCTGGTTCGGGAACGCCGGATCGAAATAGGCCAGGGAGGACGCGCCAGGAGCGGCGACCAGCGGCGACAAATCGATCATCGCCGCGTCCGGCGGCGGCGGATTTCAGGGGCGATCGAGGGGTGCAAACGGTCCACGCGTCATCGTAAGCCGGATCGCGGCCGTCGCAAGCGCTGTTGCTCGGCAGGTCCTCAACGAGTCGGACGGTTCGGGGCAGGCCTTAGCCCAGCGTCTCATGCGGTTCACGCCGTTTTGCCGGATGGCGCTATGTGCGACCGAACGCGGTGCGGGCGTCCGGCCGAACCGCCATCCGACCGGATGATGTGCCGCGTACTATCCAGGCGCGGTTGCGCCCGCTGAACGCCAGCGTAAAGCCCGGGCGCGTCTGATCCGCGGGGTTACGCGTGCGCTTCCTGTCCGTGGAAGGCCTCGGAACCAAGGTTCAGGCGCTTGTCATGGTTGATCCAGGCCTCGGCCTCTTCCTTCGACTCGAAGCCGAGCATGGTGTGCCGGGTGCCGTTGTGGCCCACGACGCCGATGTGGAAGCCGGAGCCGTCCGCGGTCGGGATAATCGTGTATGTTGTCATGCCTGTATGATGGTGGTTGCGCGGCAGGATTGCACGGGGCGCAGTTGAGCCTCCGGAAGAGTTTAACGGTGGGTCCGGATCAGGCGGGGTGACGCGACGGCCGGGCGGGACGCTGTCCGGCCCGGCCGCACGACGGTTCAGGAGGCTTTCGCCACCGCCCGCCGCGAGACCACGTTGATCAGGTGGGCGCGGTATTCGGGGCTGGCGTGGATGTCGCCGTTCAGCCCATCGGCGGAGGTGACGATGTCCTTGATCGCGTCGGGGGAAAAATTCGCCGATAGCGCCTTTTCAAATTCGGCGTGGCGGAAGACGCCGCCCTGGCCGGCGCCGGTGATCGCCAGCCGCACGCCGGACGGGAATTTCGCCACGAACACGCCGACGATGGCATAACGCGAGGCGGGGTTGCGGAACTTCTCGTAAGCGGATTTTTCCGGGATCGGCAGTTCGACCGCGGTGATGATCTCGCCCTGCTCCAGCGCGGTGGTGAACATGCCCTGGAAGAAGTCCTCCGCTTCGATGCGCCGCCGGTCGGTCACGACGGTGCCGCCCAGCGCCAGCAGCGCCGAGGGGTAGCAAGCGGCCGGGTCGTTGTTGGCCAGCGACCCGCCCATGGTGCCGCGATGCCGCACCGCCTCGTCGCCGATCAGCGAGGCCTGGTGCTGCAAGCCGGGGATCTTCGCCTTGATCTCCGGGTTGGCCGCGACCGTCGCATGAGTGGTCATTGCCCCGATCGTCACCTTGTCGGCGCCCACCGTGATTCCGGTCAGACCCAGCTTCGAAAGGTCCACCACCACCGACGGCTTGTTCAGCCGCTGCTTCAGCACCGGAATGAAGGTCTGGCCGCCGGCCAGGGCCTTGGCGTCCATGTCGCCGGACAGCGCCGCAACCGCATCCGCCAGGCTGCCGGGCTTCTGATACGCGAAATCGTACATTGTCACACACCCTTTGCCTTGAGGTTATTCCGCCGCCATACGCGGTTGCGCCGCCTGGATGATCGACCAGAGCTTGGCCCCGGTCGCCGGCATGTCCAGATGCCGCACGCCGTAGTCCTTCAACGCATCCACCACCGCGTTGATCACCGCCGGTGGGGAGCCGATCGCGCCGACCTCGCCGCAGCCCTTCGACCCCAGCGGGTTATGGGTGCACATGGTGTTCTCGGTGGCGACCGACATGTTGGGAATGTCGTTCGCCCGCGGCATCGTGTAGTCCATGAACGAGCCGGACAGCAGTTGGCCGGCGGCGTCATAGGTGCAGGTTTCCAGCAGCGCCTGGCCGATGCCCTGGGCGACGCCGCCCTGCACCTGGCCCTCGACGATCATCGGGTTCACGACGCGGCCGACATCGTCCACGGCGGTAAAGGCGATCATTTCCACCACGCCGGTTTCGGGATCGATTTCCACTTCCGCGATATGACAG
>Ga0302319_10011195_pt1 | contig 17029 bp, 9 predicted proteins | sample Bog_T0_2_FD_203319 | JGI IMG/M metagenome (GOLD analysis project Ga0302319, IMG submission 203319) | Peat permafrost microbial communities from Stordalen Mire near Abisko, Sweden - Bog_T0_2 | ecosystem: Environmental > Terrestrial > Soil > Wetlands > Peat | place: Sweden: Abisko, Stordalen Mire...
GCGCCCCGGCCAATACGGCCGCGTGCGTGCGCAAACGCAAACCTTAACCAATGCATTGCTCTTGCCACAACGTGCGGTGGCTGAACTGCAGGGAACTTATCAAGTCACGGTCGTGAGTGAGACGAACTCGGTGCATCTGCAGTCCGTCACGGTCGGGGAGCAGATCGGCTCGAATTGGATTATTGATAGCGGTCTCAAACCCGGCGACCGGGTGGTGATTGAAGGCACCCAAAAGGTGAAGGAAGGTGCGGTGGTGAACCCAAAACCGTTTGGGACGGAAACAAATCAAGCCAGTCAAATTGGAATGCAGACGAATTCCGGGACGGCCAGCCAGACAAAATAAAATAATCCATCCGCTGCGTTTGCGATCCAGCCATGTATAAATTCTTCATCAACCGCCCGATTGTCGCGATGGTGATTGCCATTTTGATGGTGATCATCGGGCTGGTTTCGATGGTGAGCCTGCCTGTCGCTCAATTTCCCAACATCGTTCCGCCGGAAATCCGTATTCAAACCACGTTTCTTGGCGGCGATGCGCAAACGCTTGCCCAATCCGTCGCGACGCCCATTGAGGAACAAATGAGCGGCGTGGACAACATGAACTACATGTATTCCATCAGCGCCAACAATGGCGTCATGCGCATGGGCGTGAATTTCGATGTTAAAACCGACCCGAACATTGATCAGGTGCTCGCGCAACTCCGCGAAAACCAGGCCGCATCGCAATTGCCGGCCTCCGTTCAACAATATGGCGTCACCCTTTTAAAATCGCCGTCGAGCCCGATGTTGTTGATCGGCCTTTCGTCGCCCAACGGGACGCACGACGCAACGTTTCTGGCGAATTATGCCTATATCAATCTGGTGGACCAAATCACCCAGTTGAAGGGAATTTCCAACATCAATGTCTTCGGCGCCGGCCAATACGCGATGCGTTTCTGGGTCAAACCCGACCAACTTGCAAAACTGAACCTCACCGTTAATGACATCCTTGCCGCCATCAACGCTCAGAACACCCCCAATCCCGCCGGATTGGTTGGCGCTCCGCCGACACCGCACGGACAGGAATTCACCTACGCCATCACCGCGCAAGGCCGGCTCGTTACGGAAAAGGAATTTGGCGAAATCATTGTCCGCGAAAATCCCGACGGCTCGGTCGTGCGATTGAAAGATGTGGCGCGCGTGGAACTCGGCGCGCAACTTTACAACGTCGTCGGCCGGTTGAACGGCAAGCCGTCGGCGGTTCTGGCGATTTACCAATTGCCCGATTCGAACGCCCTCGATGACCAAAAGGCCGTGCTCAAGCTCATGGCCAAACTCAAGCAGAGTTTTCCAGCCGATTTGGATTACGCCGTATCGCTTGACACCACGCTCGCTGTTTCCCAGGGAATGCACGACATCATGCGCACGCTCATCATCGCGCTGATTCTGGTCGCCACCGTGGTTTTTGTTTTTCTGCAAGGCTGGCGCGCGTCGCTCATTCCGCTGCTGGCCGTGCCGGTGGCGCTCATCGGCACATTCGCTTTTTTCCCTATCTTTGGGTTTTCATTGAACACGCTTTCGCTCTTTGGTTTGGTGCTGGCAATCGGCTTGGTCGTGGACGACGCCATTGTGGTGGTGGAAGCCACTGAACGTCACATTGACGAAGGCATGAAGCCCAAAGACGCCGCGCTCAAGGCCATGCAGGAAGTGGCGGGACCGGTCGTTTCGCTCGCGCTCATTCTCGCGGCGGTTTTCATACCAACCATTTTCATCGCGGGCATCACCGGGCGGCTTTACCAGCAATTCGCGCTGACGATCGTGATTTCCGTCATGCTGTCCGCGTTCAATGCCCTCTCGTTGAGTCCTGCGCTCGCGGCGTTGTTGTTAAAACCGAAAGACAAAAATCAATCGCGCGGACCGCTCGGAAAGTTTTATGCGTGGTTTAACCGCGTCTTCGACAAAACCCGCGACGGTTACCTCAAAGTTGTCGGCACGCTGATCCGCAAAGGCATGTTTACCATCATCATGCTCGCGACAATCCTGCTCGTTGCGCTCCTGCTGGGCGCACGGTTGCCAACCGCGTTTTTGCCGGAAGAGGATCAGGGCTACGTCTATGTCTCCGCCCAACTGCCCTATGCGGCCTCCCTCGAACGCACCGACGCCGTCTGCAAAAAAATCGAGGACATCTTAAAAAACACGCCCGGTGTAAAATATTACACAACCGTCGAAGGGTTTAGTTTGCTGAGCCAGGTGCAGGCTACCTACAACGCGTTCTTTTTTGTGACGCTTCAGCCCTGGAACAAACGGACAAAATCTAACGAACAGCTCATGGCAATTCGCACGCACATCAATAGCGAGCTGGCTAAATTGCCCGAGGCGACGGCAGCCGCATTTTCGCCCCCATCAATTCCAGGCGTCGGCACCTCCGGCGGTTTCACGCTGATGCTGGAAGACCGCTCCGGCAGTCAGGACCCGGCCTTTCTTACGCAAAATCTGGACAAGTTCATGGCCGCCGCGCGTAAGCGCCCCGAACTGGCCGGTATCATGACGACCTATTTGCCCAGCGTGCCGCAGGTCTTCGTCAAGGTGGACCGCGACAAGGTTTTGAAGCTTGGCGTTCCACTCAGTGACGTTTACAGCACGCTACAAACCTTTATGGGCGGCAATTTTGTGAATTATTTCAACCGCTTCGGGCGGCAATGGCAGGTCTATCTGGAAGCCGAAGACCAATATCGCGCCCGCGCCGAAAATCTCCTGCAGTTTTATGTGCGTAACAAACAAGGGCAGGCCGTCCCGCTCTCCGCGTTCACGGAAATTCAACATCGCACCGGCCCTGAATTTGTCATGCACTACAACGAATACACTTGCGCGCAAATCAACGGCGCAGCAGCACCCGGCTACAGTTCCGGCCAGGCGACGAAAGCGCTAGAAGAAGTTTTCGCGCAAACCATGCCGTCGGGCATCGGCCATGATTATTTCGGCATGTCATTTCAGGAGCAACAGGCCGCAGCCGGTGTTTCCACCACGCTGATTTTCAGCCTTTCCGTCCTGTGCGTTTTTCTGATTCTTGCCGCGCAATTTGAAAGCTGGTCGCTGCCGATGAGTGTTTTGCTCGGCACGCCCACGGCCATTTTGGGTGCCTTCCTCGCGTTGACTCTGCGCGGATTTCAAAACAATGTCTACGTGCAAATCGGCTTGATCATGCTCATCGGCCTGGCCGCCAAAAACGCCATTCTCATCATTTCCTTCGCCAAGACCGAATACGAAAAGGGCAAACCGATCGCGGAAGCTGCGCTGACCGGTGCTCGCATCCGGTTGCGTCCGATTTTAATGACGTCATTTGCATTCATTCTTGGCTGCCTGCCGCTCTGGCTCGCGTCCGGTTCTGGAGGTGTCTCACGCCAAACTCTTGGCACCGTCGTCATCGGCGGCATGCTGGGCGCAACCTTGGTGGACATTTTCATTGTGCCGGTCACTTTTTCAGTCGTAGAAAAAGTCGCGGCGCGTTTTAGCAAAAAAACTCGTGAAGAACTTGCGCCTCAACCGCCAGAGCCGAACGGATGAAAAAGTTAATCCAAAGTCTCATCTTCAAAGTCCCAAGTCTGCCATGCAAGCGCGCTTTTGGATATTGGATGCTGCCATTTGTAGTATGGACTCTTTTTCTTACTGGTTGCGCGGTTGGACCCAATTACAAACGTCCGTCCATCAATGCTCCGGAAACGTTTCGCGGTGAAATTGAAATTTCCACAAACTCGTTCGCCAGTCTTCCGTGGTGGCAGGTTTTTCATGACGAAACGCTGCAAAACCTTATTCGCACTGCACTCACCAATAATTACGATTTGCGGATTGCCATCACGCGCGTTGAGCAGGCGCGAGCCATGGCGGCGCAAGCGCGAGCCGGATTTTTCCCTCAAATAAATTACGCAGCCACTGCCGCCCGTGGAAAAAATGTCGGGGGCGGAAACACCCCGTCGCCGACCGGGACAATCGGAAATGTTTTTGCCGCCGACGTGAATGCCTCGTGGGAAATTGATTTGTGGGGACGCATCCGCCGGTTGAATGAATCCGCCCGCGCGCAATTTCTTGCGAGCGAAGAAGCGCGGCGCGACGTAATGATTTCGCTCATCGCCCAAGTCGCCCAGAATTATTTTCAATTGCTTGCGTTGGACCAGCAGCTCGCCATCGCGCGACAAAGCACCAATTCATTCGGCCAGAGCCTGAAAATATTCAACCAACGGTTGCAGGGTGGCGTGGCGTCGATCTTGGAGACCTCTTCCGCTGAGGCGCTGATGGATGCCTCCGCAGCAACTATTCCCGAACTCGAACAACAGATTGCCTTGCAGGAAAATCAATTGAGCGTCTTGCTTGGACAAAATCCTGGCGCAATTTTGCGCGGAAACACTTCGCTCGAAAAACAAATGCCGCCGGAGGTGCCGTCCGGTTTGCCGTCTGTTTTGCTCGAACGGCGGCCGGACATACGCGAAGCCGAACAACAACTGCGTTCGGCCAACGCCGAAGTCGGCGTGGCGGAAGCCAATTTTTTTCCACAACTGAATCTGACTGGGTTGTTTGGTGAAGTCAGTCCGGAACTTTCCGCGTTCACCTCCGGCGGCGATGTGGCCTGGGGCATTGCCGCCGGTCTGACCGGTCCGCTTTTCCATGGCGGTCAGCTTCGCGCGCAATACGCGCAAGCCCGCGCCGTGCGCGACCAATTTGCCCTGCAGTATCAAGCCAGCGTGTTGAATGCCTTTGAGGAGATTTCCGATGCCTTGGTTTCGCGTGAAAAATCCGCCAGCGCACACTTGCAACAAAGCCGTGCCGTGGAATCCTATAAAATAGCCGTGAAAATCTCAATGGAACGTTATCGAATGGGCAGCGCGGATTACTATGAAGTGTTGCAAGAACAGCAGCTGCTATTTCCTGCGGAAAATACGCTCGTGCAATTTCAGCTCAACCAATTGGTCGCGGTCGTGCAGCTTTACCGCGCACTCGGCGGGGGCTGGCAATTGCCGACAACGGCCACCAAATAATTCAAATCAAAATGTTGTTTACCGCCAACTGAATTTGCAAAAATGAGGGTGCGTCTTTAATACCCGACAAGATGCCCTGGAAGGTGCCGAGTCGGATCGCGCCTTTGCCGACGTCAACTGAGTGAGATTCTCCCCGCACCAACGAAAGAATTCACCGGAATCATATCGCAAAAGTTTGGCTCCGGTAGCTCTCATGCTTAGAGAATGTCATCGAAAAGCATAAAGAGTTGCCCGAACCCGAGAAATAGGGGGATCATTTTCCTCCGACGAGCGAGTTTTTCGAGGTTTGAGGGCCAAAGTACCAAACATTAAATCATTTGATACCCATGAACACACCGAAAAGTGCCAGCAAAACTGCCAGCAGAAATGCCAGTAAGTTAGTTCAACGAGAGTTCGGCCACAGTTCGGATACTGTATGCCCGTGTTTCTCTCAAGTTCCCGTGTCAGACCGCTTTTTGCTTAAGGCGAGGGTCTGCCGATTCCGACCCTCGCCTCCAATCTTAACTGCGTGTGCAGCAATGGAATAGGAACGTGGGAGTCCGCAACGGACACCAAAACGGACACCTGATTTACTACTCCGTCAGAACTAGCGATAACCCGGCTTAACTCGCCCACTACTCGCTAACTTCCCGGATTCGGTCTGAATTATGCGTTGCGCCGTGCGCAGTCGCGCCTGGCGCGGCTGCAAAGCTGGAGTTGCGTCGCCCACAAGGAGTCAGATGAGAAAAAATGCGCGGCTTCCGAGAAACGCCGAACGCGTATCAAAGAGCAAATCGTCGAGGCTGTCACGACGCGGGAGGCCGAGAAGATAAAAGCTGAAAAGGATCGGGGGCAGGAATTGCAGGAGTGCGAACAGTGGCTCGATGAAGTGAAAAACTTAATTGCGAGGGAGGCTTGGGACACGATCGCGATTCGCATCAAAACGGAAATTGAATCCGTGCGCGCTATCATCCAACGCGAACTCATCCGCATCGCAGACCGCATCCAGCCGTTGCGCGGCCGACAGTGGGAATGGGCGCAGCGTGAAGATGGGAAAAACTACCTGCTCCGCCAGACAATACGCGGCAGTGGCGGACGTACTAAACTTCTGGCCGGGCAACGCGGGCTTTCGATGGAACGCATTGAACAACTCGAGTCACTGCGCCAGCGATGCCAGTCGCTAAATCGCGCCTTGCGGCAGGAACCCGGTCAGCCTGCGAATCTCGGAAAGTCCAAGCGCGGCATTGAACTTCCCGACCCGTGCCCCGAACTGCTTGACCGCCTCGACGCTTTGAAGAAGCAGCGTGTGAATCAGACCGCGCATATGATTCTCGCGCAGGCTCTCGGCGTTCGGCTTCGCGCTCATGCGGATGACGCATCCGCCCGCGCCGCCCGTGACATTCATGGCGAATACGAGCGCATCCCCGGGCGTGAGCCGGTGGATTTCCTGGTGCTCGAAAACTTGGATCGTTATCTCGCCTCACAAGGCCGCAGCCGTGGGGAAAACTCAAAGCTTATGAAGTGGAGCCATCGCGCCATTATTAGCAAGCTAAAGCAACTCTGTGAACCCTATGGGCTTCGCGTGTTAGAGACGCCCGCCGCATACTCATCGCGTTTTTGCTCCCTGACCGGAGTAGCCGGATTCCGCGCTGTGGAACTGACGCCCGAAAGCGCGAAGGAGTTCCGCTGGAAGAAGCATCTGGATCGTCTCGCTGACCCGGAGCGCGAGAAGAAACTCAGCAAGGACGAGCGAATGGAAAGCCGGAGAGTGCAATCGCTTTTCGCCGAACTTGAGCGGATGAACGCCGGCGTCCGCAAAGCCAACCCAGCCCGTCCGAAGTGGCGCACGCTTCTCGCACCCGTGGCAGGTGGCCCGATTTTTATTCCCGCGTCAGACATGGAATTGTTCGACCGGAAAGGTCGCAAGACCGGCAGGATGGAGAAGGTATGGGGCTTCAAGCCCGTCGGCGGCTCCCGTCCAGTGGTTGTTCAGGCCGACATCAATGCCGCGATAAATCTCGGCTTGCGCGCCATGGCCGCGCCTGACACAAGCGACATTCACCTCCGAATTCGCGCCAAGCGGGACGGAGAGAAATTCATTGTCCGCGCTGACAACAAACGGGAAAAAGCGCGCTGGGGCGACAAGCCTGTGAAGATTGAAGTGCCGGAGGAAAGCGAACGTAAAAAGCTGCTCGCCGATGCTCATTTGAACTTCTTCGCCGACCTTGGCTGTGTTGCGGAATACGACCGAGCAGAGATTGCCGGTGGAAAAGCTTTTGCAAGTGGACGTGGCATCTGGGGCACCATCAAAGGCAAAGATTGGCTATGCGTCGAAGAAATCAACCGCGCCAGAATTGCAAAATGGGAACGCGGCAACGATGACATTCCTATGTAACCGCCATGAGCGAAGCACCGATTCAAGTCCCCGCCGGGTTGGAATCCCAGCCGGTGATGCCGGTGCGTCGTCTCAATAATTACGTTTATTGTCCGCGCCTATTTTATTTCCAGTGGGTTGAAAACATTTTTCAGGAGAGCGCAGACACGGTCGCAGGTTCTCATCTCCATCGGAATGTAGACGCACCTTCACGCCTAGAAGAAGAAAAGGCGAAGGCACTTTCCGAAAATCTTCCCGAAGGCGCAAAGCTCCGCAGCTTGCGATTGGAAAGCGAAACGCTGGGCATCGTCGGCGTGATGGACTTGGTCGAGGGCGGCCCGGATGGCGCGCAAATAGTGGATTACAAAAAGGGCTCGGCGCGACGCACCAGCGAAGGTGAACGCGAGGCGCGCGAGCCGGAGACGATTCAAGTTGGTGCTTATGCCCTGCTGTTGCAAGAAAAGGGCGTGAAAGTTTCGGGAGCTATAATTTACTATGCGGCGGACAAGCGGCGTGTGCCGGTGGAGATCGGCGAAGATTTGTTGTCCAAAACCCTGCAGGCCATTTCCGACGCAAAGGCATTAGCCGCTTCCGGCCACTGCCCACCACCATTAAAAAACGATGCGCGGTGTCTTGGTTGCTCCGCTTATCCCGTCTGTCTGCCGAACGAGTCGCACTGGTGGGCGAAGCGGCGGAAGGTTGCCGCACCGGATGGACAGCTCCAATTCGGTTTCGCCGGGCAGTCGGAAGATGATCTGCGCGATAAAATCTTGGAGGCGCTGGATTTTGCCGCCAAATCCACGGACAAAGAGCCGACGTTGCAACCGCCCCGGCCCGACGGCGACGACGGCGAAGTGCTGGTGGTACAAACGGCGGGCGCGCAAATCGGCCAACGCGGCGATGAATTGATCGTTAGCGTCAAGGGCGAGGACGCGCGCAGAATTCCCGGCCAGCAGGTGCGGGCGATTTATTGTTACGGCGCGGTGCAAATCACGGCGCAGGCGGCAGAGACGTGCTTGGAACTCGGCATTGATGTTTCGTATTTTTCGCCGGCGGGCCGGTTCATCGGCTTGTTGCGTGGTTTGCCGGCCAGCGGCGTTGACGCCCGGCGCGGACAATACCGGCTGTTTGAACTGCCCGGCGTGCGTCTGCAACTTGCGCGGGAAGTGATCCGCGCGAAAATCCACAACCAGCGCGTGATGCTGATGCGCAATGGCGACGCACCGGAGCGGATGTTGAGTTTGATGTCGGGTTTTAGGGATGCAACGGAGTCGGCGCGCGATTTGACTTCGCTGCTTGGAATTGAAGGCAGTGCGGCAGCGCTTTATTTTGAGCAATTCGAGTCCATGTTGAAACAGCGCGATGACTGGAAATTCGACTGGCGCGGGCGCAATCGCCGTCCGCCGCGCGATCCGGTGAACGCACTCCTTTCCCTCGGCTATTCAATGCTGGCGAAGGAACTCACGGGCGTCTGTCATTCCGTCGGGCTAGATCCATTTCTCGGCTTTATGCACCAGCCGCGCTATGGCCGCCCTGCCTTGGCACTGGATTTGATGGAGGAATTTCGTCCGCTGGTGGCCGACAGCGTGGCGATCAGCCTCATTAATCGCGGCGAGCTTGGCCCGGAAGATTTCATCCGCAGTGCGAACGGGACTTTTTTGAACGATCGGGGACGCCGACCGTTTTGGGAAGCGTGGTTTCGCCGGCTGGACGCGGAAGTGAGCCACCCGGAATTCAGCTACAAAATGGCGTATCGCCGGATGCTGGAGGTGCAGGCGCGGCAATTGTGGCGGTTCGTGCGCGGCGAGGCGTTAACCTATCACGGATTCACCACACGATGAGCCGCCTGCGCTATCTAGTCAGCTACGACATCAGCGACCCGAAACGCTTGCGGAAAGTGGCACGCTCGCTAGAGGGTTTTGGCGTGCGGTTGCAATACTCGGTTTTTGAATGTCCACTGGATGATTTGCGGCTGGCAAAATTGAAGGCTGAACTTCAGGACTTGCTCAATCACGACGAGGACCAAGTGTTGTTTGTCTCGCTGGGCGCGACCTCAAAAGACGCCAGCTTGCTTATTGAAGCAATCTTGAGGCGGCAGACGCCGATGTTCGAACCTTTGCGGCCATCAGCCGGCGACCACGGCGCGATTCCAGAAATCTTGAGGCGGTCGGCGTGGGTGTGCTTTTTCAACTCGGCGGCCACGGCGACCACGGCGCGATTCCAGAAATCTTGAGGCGGGCATCAACCACAATCTTGCGGCCTTGTTTGTCTAGCTGGCGACCACGGCGCGATTCCAGAAATCTTGAGGCGGCCATGCAGTTCTTTGTTGGTCACACTCATCGTCAGCGGGCGACCACGGCGCGATTCCAGAAATCTTGAGGCGGAGAATGAGGGATGGTTTCCCTTTAATTTGCGGAGGGCGACCACGGCGCGATTCCAGAAATCTTGAGGCGGACTAGAGATGCGCTGATCGCCGACGCCAGCGCCACAAGGCGACCACGGCGCGATTCCAGAAATCTTGAGGCGGGCCGGTGATTTTATCCTTAGCGGCCAGCTCGCGCGGCGACCACGGCGCGATTCCAGAAATCTTGAGGCGGTTTGAGTCTGGATAAACAACGCTCGGCTCCCAATGGCGACCACGGCGCGATTCCAGAAATCTTGAGGCGGCAATGACCAGACGAACTGGGCAAACCTGAGTAATTAGGCGACCACGGCGCGATTCCAGAAATCTTGAGGCGGAAGCGCTAGTGGACGACATCGTTGCGTGCGCCTTCTGCGACCACGGCGCGATTCCAGAAATCTTGAGGCGGATTTGATTCGCTTTTGGTTAATTGTTTGACTGACTGCGACCACGGCGCGATTCCAGAAATCTTGAGGCGGCAGATACGCGATATAGTCTGGTCGGGACGGAACCGTGCGACCACGGCGCGATTCCAGAAATCTTGAGGCGGATCCTTGCCGCGGCTAATGAAGTGCTCGGCGGATTGGCGACCACGGCGCGATTCCAGAAATCTTGAGGCGGAGAATTTGCCGCTATGTCTCGCAAGTTTCTTTTTGTGGGCGACCACGGCGCGATTCCAGAAATCTTGAGGCGGTGCGCGACGAGCGCCTGGATGTCCGCCGGCTCCGCACGGCGACCACGGCGCGATTCCAGAAATCTTGAGGCGGTTCAGCTTCCTTAACGTCCAAATCTTTATTATATGGCGACCACGGCGCGATTCCAGAAATCTTGAGGCGGAATGAGCGCGAGATGGTTTTGCAGGTTGACCGCCAGGCGACCACGGCGCGATTCCAGAAATCTTGAGGCGGAGAAAGGCGGTCGCGGCTTTGATGGTTTTGAACCCAGGCGACCACGGCGCGATTCCAGAAAATCCATTAGCAGCCGTCTAATCTCCAAAGGATGGCATTGACCGGAGCGCGAGTGTGGCACCCCCATGGTCGTGTGGGGTGGTCGCGCGGAGCGTCAATTCCATCCGGTGTTGAACCAGCCCGTCGAAGGTTCGTGAAGCGGATCTCCTATGCCTTTTGCTTTTTTCGCTGTCCCTTGGCATCAATAACTTACGCCGAATTTCATCATTTTGGGACACTCTCACTGAGGTCTGCCGCATCCGAAAACAGGGCCATGATGACTGACCCTAAGCACCTTGTCCAGCCCAACACTGCCACCGGGCAAACCGCAGGCAACAACCTGACTCCCCAATTGACCCATCTCCGTCAGGCCCGCCGCGCAGCGGCTGGGTTCAACGCGATGGTTGGCCAGCCGCTTCACCGCGGTTGATGTTCCGCTTTCGCTTCGCTCAGCGGAACATTTTACCGGATTCAGCCTCCGGCCAATCGTCGCGCCAGCCAACGATGCTGCTCCTTATCACCGAGGAGGACTACGCCCCCGTCTTCTTCATCAACGGCGCCATCAAAGGCACCGACCTCTTCTACCGTCACACCACCAAAAGCTTTGTCCCCCTGAACGAGCGCTGGGTGGAGTATCTGATCAGCCTGTCCGAGTCGTCCGAGGGCAAGGGCGTGCCCATCTCCGAACGCATCAACACCCGGCGCCAGCTCAACCTCCAGGCCGTGGTCAGCCCGCCCGACGTGATGATGGCCCGCAAATATGCCTCCGCCGCCTGGGCTGAGATCAAGTCCGCCGCCGTGACCGAGTTGCCCCAGGACTCGATCCTGCGCAAATTCATCGTGCAGGACGGCGGCTTCAGCGCCATCCAGAAGATCGCCAACGCGGCCAAGGAAAATCCCGAATTCGCCCAGGCCCTCTTCCTCGCCTCCAGCGCCGAGAACTACATGCCCGAACTGGAACCGCCCGCGGCCCCGGAGCCGCCCACCCCGGTGTTGACCCTCCATCTTCAGCCGCACAAAAATGCGAACGTAAAGTCAGCCACCACCCAGGAGTTGAGTCAGGGTTATGTCTTCGAAGACCAGCGGCCCAAGGCAGCGCTGAACGAGGTGATCTACGAGGCGGCCGAGCGCAACCTGCGTTCCGTGACCGAGCCGGGCATCTACTCGGTGCTGACCTTCGACGGCACGCAGCGCGAGATGCTCTGCGCCTACCACAAGCACCTGCTCCCCGGTGGCCATTACCTGACCGGCAGCCAGCCGCTGGCCGAGGCGATGCTGCCCTTTTCGCTCATTGATCTCGGCGACCACCAGACGAAGGATCTCGACCTCCTCCACCACGACCTGCCGGCGACCCAAGTCCTCGGCAAATTTGAGCGCGACCTTGCCGCCACCGACGGTCAGGCCGTGCCCGCGGCCGGCCAGATGTATCGCGTTCTCAACCTGAAAACCCGGTCGCTGTCCGAATGCTTTTACGTGGACAGCGTGGACCAGAAGGAATTGGGCCAGACCCAGGTGAAACTTCAGAACCGGTGGCACGACCACGCCGACACCCTGACCCTCAACCCGGACTACGACGGCTGCGACCTGCGCGCGAAGGTGCTGGGCAAAGGCTGCGTCTGGGTGCCGGTCAAGTCGGAGACGAAAGCCGAGGGCGACTACCAGCGCCACGAGGTGGATGAGTCCATCGCGCTGGGCGACCCGCACGCGCTGGACAACCTGATCTACGAATCCGGGTTCGCCAAGGCGGCGGTGCAGAAAAGTGGCCAGGATTTCGTCGTCCGCCTGCACGCCGAACAGGCGAATGCCCCGGCAGCCTTGCTGTCCAAACTGGCGGCCAAGGCGGCGCTGATGACGCATTGTGCGCTGGATGAAGCGACGACCGACCAGGTCTTGAGCCAGGCCGCCGAGCGGCGTTATATTTTTCACTACGAGCCGGCGGAGAAGAAGGCGCACAACCTGCGGTTCCCCCAGTTCCCGGAGTTCTACGACACCATGAACTCGGACTACAACGTGCAGGAGCAGCCGCAGCCGAGCCACATCATGGTGCAGGCTGAAAAGACGCAGCCTTACATTGAGAAGCACCGCATCGGCGACATGATGCGGTTTGACGCGGCCGACAACGGGATTGATACGGCCACGCCGATGGACCTCTACAATCTTTCGCAGGAGCGCGGGGTGGGCAAGATGTTCGAGCACGGGGTCGTCGGGGCGCTGACCAACACGTTTGACTCGGCCGCCCTGATCGAGACCTATATGCCGGATTTGCAGACGGCCCTGGACCGGATCGGGCGCGTGCTGTTCCTGTTCTATTGGAAGCCCGAGGATTTCGCCACGGCGTTCGGGTCGGATGACCAAAGCCAGCTGGAGAACAAGCTGGTGTCGAACTTCAAATCGTTCGGCGACCTGGTGATGGAATTGCTCCAGAAGAACAAGCAGAACGAACAGGGGTCGGTCGGACTCACTTGACCCGGGAATGAATAAAAAAATTGCTGATGTTGGTGCCGGTGGATCTGCCGCCAATAACCCTCCAGCGAAAAACAATAGCAGGCCGACCCCGACGAAAGGGAAGCTGGCGAGTAGGTTCAGATGATCCGCACCATTCTTACGCCGGTCGCGAGGCAATGCGGGAGTGGATTTGTCATAAATTTCACTTGGCCGGATATTGTTTGTCAACGTTGTCAAAATAGATGGTAACGTCGAATCCTGAACACTTTCCATTCTCTTGTCGAAACTTGGTTGCGCGTTCGCTCAAGCCTTTGATTTTGTAAAGCTCATATAGCATGACAGGTTCCCGCGAGCCGGTATTGCCGGCGTCTTCAAGAACATCCAGACACCAGTCGAGTTTGCCATTCTGAAATTCCGAGTCCGGCAGTTTGACCAAGTAATCATGGATGATGTTCCAGCAATCAAAGTCAGTGCCAGAAAGTGCCATTGTGGCATTAAAATAATTGGTCAGGTCCTTGGCGCTGATGCCGCTGGTTTTAGCTTCCAACCATTTGGTGTCCCTTCTGACTTTCAACACGTCTACCAGATTGGTCAGCCAAGGCCCGGCATCGTTCTTGGCGATCTGGCACAGGTAGCTTTCCCTGAAATCGGCGGCGTTCAAATGGTTTTTCAAGATGCTACCGACTTGGTCAACATCAAATTTCAAAAACGCATTGCCAGCGCTGGTATGGACGATGTTGGTGTCGTTCCATAATGTTTCCAAGACCGGCAACAGGCTGATGATCTTGCCGTTGCCGATGGCATCAGCCACGGCAGCGCGGACTTTGGACGACTTGTCCGTCGCTCCGTTGCGTAATGCCTGCTCCGCAAAATCAGCCGGGAAACGCGGAAGCAAACCGACCGCGCCCGTCCGGATGTTTTCATCGCCATCTTTCAGCAACTGTGCGAGCGAGTTTGAAACCGCGTCATCATCCATGCCAGACAAAGCGCGAATGGCCGCCAGTCGGCGGATAGAAGACGGCACTTTGTTCGCAACCTCTATCAACGAACCGGCAAACGGTTCCAGCATGGTTGCAGCCGTGGGTTCCATCTCAAAGCAAGCAATGGCACTCGCGGCCACCTGCTCATTGGTGTTTTCGATCAATAGCAAAAGCGCGCTCAACACGCGGTTGCGCTTGAAATCATCGCTGCGCCGCCAATCTCCATACGGTTCCCCTTGCTTAAGGCTCATCAGATCCAATTTGCCAATCGCATAAAGCACATTGGTGGCATTGGCATCGTCCAGCAGCCGGTTGAGTTCAACCCAATGCGCCTCCTTGACCGAAAGGCCGGTGTCCAGCGGTCGGGCGTCCAGAGTTTTCATCGCCCCTTCGTCGCTGGTTCGCGGAATATCGGCAATCTGCCGAAACTCGCCCGGTGCGGCCTTCACATCGGCGGGCGGGGAATAGTAGCTGTCCGGCTTGTCCATTCGTGCGGCATATACCAGATAGGATTGTCCAACTTGAAAGGTGATTGCCGCTGGCGGGGATGGTCCATCCCATGCCATCATTCTATCCGAACCAGAATAATGTTCAACGACAACCTCGGGTAGAGCTTCGCCTTTGAGCCTACTGATGACCTTGAACTTCGTGGCGCTCACCTCCATCTGCGTTATATTAAATGCCGCGTTGGTAATTCGCGTGTTTGATACAACCTCGCCTTTGAAAACAAAGTCCGCTTTCCGTTCCAATTCCTCCAACCGGCCATGCGGTTGGGTATAAACGCTGGCGGGAATCTTGCCGACCGTCAGTGCCAGGCCAAACTGCCAGCCGGAGGCAATTGCTACAACATTGCTCAAGCCGTCAGGCACGGATGTCTGACCGAAGTAATTGCCACCCCATGCCACGACCGTCCCGTCCCGTTTGAGGGCTACGCTCAAGTGCTCATCCGCTGCAATGGCGGTGACGGCGGTCAATCCCTTGGGCACGTTCGCCTCCCCATATATGTTGCTGCCCCAGGCGACCACCGTGCCGTCGCGTTTGAGCGCCAATTCCTGTCCGTCTCCCGTGGCCAGCCCTGCCACATTAGTTAACACCACTCCGCCAACCGAAACTGGATCGGCGGACGCGTATTGGCAAGATGGATTTTCCTTTCCCAGGCTCCACACCGAGCCGTCTTTTTTGACCACTAGTGGAATATTTCCCATTGACGCCACGGCAATCACGTTGCTTAAAGACTGGCCCGCGACTTTCACCGGCTGAATGTCCGCCTTGGAACCGTTGAAACGCAGCCCCAACACGGTGCCATCATTGTTTATTGCCAGATAATTATCGTAGCCAGCATAAGCGACCGACATGATGTTGTTCAAACCGGCCACCTGGTTGGTGCCGGCCAGATTGCCACCCCATGCGGCAACGGTGCCATCACGCTTGATGGCCCAGCATGAATTATCGTTCTCCACCGTCACCGAAACCACATTGCTCAGGCCGGCCGGCACATTTTTCAATCCAAGCCAGCCGATGCCAAAGGTGAACACCGTACCATCCTGCCTGACCGCCGCCCCATTCCCACGTCGGGCGGCAATGGCGATGACATCACCCACCATTTCGTTGTCCATTTCAATGACCCCATTGGTCGCTTTGGACAGATGCGGATCCGCCAACGAAGCCCCATCGCCCCACCAGATCATTTTGCCCATTGGCAATACGGCACAATGTGCTTGTAGAATCAGCGTCAAGACCCACAACTTAATCAAAACATATTTAAAGGCTTTTATATTCACGGATGGTTTGGTGCGCAACGTATTACGATTTGGCCATGTTGAATTAGCGTTCATTCGTGAAATTCGTGTCAGCCGTTTCACCCTTTCCGCAGATACTTTTTGATGAACAGCAGGTAGGCCAGGAACGGCAGTGTCACCAACACATTGAACCAGCCCATCCGGTTACCGGTGAACAGCCCCATCTTTTGCATCTGGTCAATCTGCGCCTGCGGCAGCCCCTGTAATTGATACATCTCGCTGATGTCATGATGCGCATACGTCAGCAGCGCGGAAACCAAGAACAGCACCATTGCCACGAGGATGAGCCACCAGCCCCGTACATCCAGACGGTATAACCGCCACCCAGCCGTGCCCCAGACGATCGCCACGGCCAGACAGAGCAGTCCGCCCGGGAGGCCGGAGACAAAGACCCCAAAACATGGCATCACCGCGTGGCCGGTCAATGGCCAGAGCAGCATCATCGGCAGGGCCAGCCACGTCCACAACACAAAACCCAATAAAGGCAGCGGACAGGCATCCGTCCAGCTCGTCACCGGGTCGCGCGCCTCGCAGGTGGCCTTCACATGGCGGCTGTTGTAGAAGAATACCCAGAGCGCTGGCACCAGCACAAAAAACACAAAAAAGAAAAGCGTCATGAAGATGACCATGCCAGTGATGGCTGCCGGCGGCATGGCCGGCTGGCCGGTCTTGGCATTGGGCGGCAGGTTGGCAAATACTTTGGCCATGAAGAATGGCATGACCACCGTCATGCAGACGCCCATGATGAGCCAGCTCCACGAGAAGATGAGCAGCAGCGCCCGCGCCCAACGGCGTTTCTGGATGGAGCCAATGCCCAGCCAGATCAGCGTCACCGCCAACAGGCCATAGACGGCCATGCCCGGCAGCATGGCGGCATGGTTCACCGGCGGTGCATTGGGGGCCTTGGCCGCCATGATCTGCCCGAACAACATCAGCGGCACAAACAGCCCGGCGAGACAACCGAACAGCAGCGTCAGGATGCCAAAGACAACTAGGCCGGTGGAGCGGTCTTTGTAGTCGGGTGCGGCGGTGGTTTCGAGGGACGGTACGGATAAAATGGGTTCGTTCATATATTGGTTCTATCCGATAAATTAT
>Ga0302319_10011196_pt1 | contig 17029 bp, 14 predicted proteins | sample Bog_T0_2_FD_203319 | JGI IMG/M metagenome (GOLD analysis project Ga0302319, IMG submission 203319) | Peat permafrost microbial communities from Stordalen Mire near Abisko, Sweden - Bog_T0_2 | ecosystem: Environmental > Terrestrial > Soil > Wetlands > Peat | place: Sweden: Abisko, Stordalen Mire...
GCGCGGCCTGGTGATCGCCACTCTCCTGTGCAGCCTTGAGCCCAGGCCGGCATTTGCCCAGACCAAGCCCGAGGCGTCTCCCGCCGCGGCCGGCGCCCCGGTGCGGCTCGATTTTGACTTTCCCTCAAAAAAAACCGAACCCAAGGGTGTTGAACAAATCCCCCTCAAGGCGGCGGTGGATCTCGTGCTGGCCGAGTTCCGGGCGGCGGGCCTTCCGGTAAATGCCATATTCAAAAACGTGGAGTCGGATTATCCGGCAGGTCAGGGCATCTCTTTCGTCACTATTCCGCCGATCAGCCTGCGGCAGGTGACTTTCGAGCAGGCCATCCAGGCTTTGGCATTCGCCGCGAAGCCCGCGGTGACCCTCCAGGGCGACGCAAAACTGGTCGTGATCGAACGGGAGGTGGTCCATCCGAAACTGCGAGTCTTCAATGTCAGCGATTTTTTGCTTCGCGAAGGGAAGGAACTGCAAAATAGTCGGATCAAGATGCTCCGAAACGCCATTACCGAAGGGATCTCTTTGGGACAGGTTCCGGACCCCAAACTCGAACTCGACGACAATACCGGACTCCTCTTTGCCACCGGCAGCCCGGAAGCGCTGGAGATCGTGACCGAAGTCGCGCGGGCCTTGTGCGGCCCGGGAAAGGCGTTCGCGCCTGCCTCCACGGCGCCGGCGCCCCTCACCGGGACTCCCGCTTCGCAGACCAAACCGTGACCGATTCCCTGACAGCATCTGCGCGCGCGCAATTCGCGATGGCTTCCTCCCATGGTGGCGACGAGGCGGCCGTGTCCCGACTAACCCGCGGATTGGCAGCCGGCGACGAGGCCCTTTTTCGGGAATTTCACGGCTTGTATTTTCACCGGCTTTTTCGATACCTCATCGTCGTGGCGCACGGGGATGAAATGCTGGCGCGCGATGCCCTCCAGGAGACCTTCGTGCGGGTGGCGCGCCATGCGCGGCGCTTCGATGATGAGCAGGCTTTCTGGGACTGGCTGGCGGTGCTGGGCCGCAGCGCCGTAGCCGATGGCGGCCGCAAGCGCAGCCGCTACCGCAGGCTGCTCGCCCTCTTCAGACAGGAGCCTCCACCACCAGCGCCAACGGCGCCGTGCGGCGACGAACCGGTCTTCGGCGCCCTGGAGTCGGCGATGACGCAGCTCAATGAAGCCGACCGCGCGCTGCTGCACCGCAAATACAGCGAGGGCTGCACGGCGCAGCAGATCGCCAACGAGTCCGGCCTCACCGAAGGGGCCATCGAATCGCGGCTCGTCCGTATCCGCCGCGAATTGCGCGGCCACATTTTGAAATACCTCCGCCATGATGACTGATCCCGAAAAGGACGAACTTCTGGGCGACTTGTGGCAGGAGGACGACGCCTCCCTGCGCGAGAGCACGCTCCAGCGCATGATCGCGGAAGGCCGCCGCAAGCGTGGGCAACGCCGCGCCTTGCGAACCGCGCTTGGCGCCGCGGCATTGATCGGGGGCGGCGTCTGGCTCTGGCCCGGAAGGCCATCGCCGCAAGCCCAGGCGCCAGCGCGGGCGCCGGAACCGCAAAAAGTCATCGCCATCCGCCACCTCAGCGAAGCCGAAACCGAGGAGCGGCTCAAGGGTTACGCCGTCGCCTACGTGGGCTCGCCCGGCGCGCGGAAAATCGTGCTGCTCGAAGAGATAGCGCGCTGAGCGGCGCAGGCAATATGGGGCGCCGATGCGTCGGGTAATGGCAATTGGCTCCCCGCCGGCGCAGCAAAGAAGCATTTGCTTCCCAGAACTCTCCCAAAAATTGTAGCGCTCCGGTCGGGAAGAGGCGTAAAGCAGTTCGCCGCGCCACGCTCTCAACTCCGATAAGGGGGACCCGGAGCCGAGAGGCGCGGCGAACCGTGATGACGGGAATCTCTTGCCTGAGATGTAAGATTTGCCACCGGGATCGCCTGGGATTTAGGAGCCGGTGGTCCATGTGGCGCCGGTCGTCCCGGTAGTGCCGGTTGTCCCGGTCGTGCCGGTCGTCCCGGTCGTCCCGGTCGTGCCAGTCGTGCCGGTGGTCCCGGTCGTGCCGGTCGTCCCAGTCGTCCCGGTAGTGCCAGTCGTCCCGGTAGTGCCAGTCGTCCCGGTCGTCCCAGTAGTGCCAGTCGTTCCGGTAGTGCCAGTCGTCCCAGTCGTCCCAATCGTCCCAGTCGTCCCAGTCGTCCCAGTCGTCCCAGTCGTCCCAGTCGTCCCAGTCGTCCCAGTCGTCCCGGTAGTGCCGGTCGTCCCGGTCGTCCCGGTCGTCCCGGTAGTGCCAGTCGTCCCAGTCGTGCCGGTCGTCCCAGTCGTCCCGGTCGTCCCAGTAGTGCCAGTCGTCCCGGTAGTGCCAGTGGCGCCACCGCCGCTGGAACCTCCCGCAGCGCCACCAGCTCCGCCAGCCCCGCCACCAGCCCCGCCCGCACCGCCACCGGCCCCGCCGGCGCCACCACCAGCCCCGCCGCCACCGCCGCCGGCGGCAAGTAGGAATTGGTGACGGTTCCGCGTTGATGCTGGATCAGCAGCCTGAAGAGTCAATGTGCTCAGGACGAGCAATGTCGCTATGGAAGATACTTTGAATGAAGTCATAATAACTGAGGTTTCGCTGGTCAGCCTCCGGGCGCGTTCAGTGAACACCCTGATTTTTTCATCGGCACGCGGCAGAGTTAGTTAGCCGGCGCCTTCCAGGCAGCCACGGATTCGAGGCATTGCAGGTCGTTTTCCAACCCGTAACGGTCGCTCGACTCGCGAGCCGATCTTCGACTATTTGGTTCGTTCTCCGGTTTCCCGCATCAGAATATAGATAGCGCATGGTTCCATACCGCCGCGTGGAGTCTCCGGCGCGAAGACATTCGTATATGAAAACCACCTCTTATTTCCTACTCCGCACTGCCTCAGTGCTAACCAGCGTTGTCATCGGTATCGTTGGCCATTCCTATGCGGATGACGCCGCTGTGAATTCCTCCGATAAGTCCTTCATGAAAAATGCGGCCGAAGCAGGCATGGCAGAAGTCAAAGCAGGGGAGTTGGCAAAGGCCAAATCGGCCAACGCGGATGTGAAGGCTTTTGGCGAGCACATGGTGATGGATCATACAAAGGCTGGAGATGAGTTGAAGGCGCTGGCGGCCGCCAAAAAGGTGGAACTGCCCGAATCTCCTTCGCTGATGCAGCAGGGCAAGGCGGTGCTGCTCGATGCGAAGACAGGCGCTGATTTCGACAAAGCATTCGCGGAAACAATGGTCAGCGATCACAAAACGGTCGTGGACGCGTTCAAGAAGGCCTCGACAGAAGCGACTGACGGCGACGTTAAAGCATTCGCCACGAAGACCCTGCCAACTCTGGAAATGCACCTTAAGATGGCCGAAGATCTGCAAAACAAAGTCGGAAGATAGTTCGTTAAAGTTGGCGTCCACCCATCACTGAATGGGTGAGTCCAGCAAATTTACTCTCGGGAACTCTCCTCGCGAGGAAATCGGCTCTCGTGAAAGGCTTATCAAGGAGGTTTCTGCGTCCAAGGAACTCTCGACGAGCGATGCTACTATTATGATCGATGATGAAAACAAAAACGCCGGAACGCCGGAGAACGGCAGTCTGGTGGTGAAGCGTCTTCAGGAGGAGTGGATTGTCGAAGATGCGCGAGGTGAATGCCTCGGCTCAGGCAACGACCGTGAAAGTGTGATTGGTATGGCCCGCCAAGCCCAGAAAGCCGGGAGAGGAACCTCTATTTCGGTTCAGGGTGAAGACGGCACGCATGAAAAGACGCTGGATTAGGACAGGATGGAGGGCTATGACACACTATGTCTTAACTGACCAGATCAATCGCTTCCCGATGGATCGCGGGGTTCAGTCATCGTGAACATCCGCCTTTTGAACGAACGAGGAGAAATCACGACATTAGTCAACTGCTTCCACGACATCACCGAGCGCCGCCTTCTGATCCACTGCTAAAGACGAGAGACGCGCCGATCCGTCTTCTAAATTGAAAAGACCTGGGGCGCCAGTTCCAGGCGCTTTGCCTCCACTTGCGCAAATTGCTCCCGCGCCCGAGCTTCGAGGCTATGGTAGTCGAGAACCTGGAGTTCCGGCAAGTTATTGGACGCCTCCAGCGCCCTCCAAAGGGCCTCCTTCCCCGAAATGCCTAAAGCGATGCCCTCCAATGCCTGAAACAGGCCCAACCCATCGTCATCCGAATCCAGCCGAAGCTTGATACGGCTAAACTTCTCCACAAACCATGCGCCCGCTTTTCGCAAATCGCTCTCTTTTAGACCGAGGTCGCGGATGAAACCTTGCAAGGTGCGTTGGTCAGCGCCGATATCTTCGCGGAGGGCGGAGAGAAAGGCAGAGTATTGTGATCCTTGATAAACCTCCACCAAGTGGTCCAGCAATTCCATCGCGCCTACCGACCCGGCCAGATGATCGTTAAGGTAGGTGTCCAAGTTTTCCCGGTTCATACGGCGTAAGGCAAAGCATCATTGGGTGGCGTTTCAACCGAGCGTCATTGGGAAGGGGTTCAAAACCCTTCCCAATGAGCGTGGCGGAAAATCGGGAAAAAGAAGTTTTTAAGGTCGAGTTCTCGGTTATTTGGCCGGCGCCGCTTCCGTCTCGTGCGCCAGCATGGTCTCGGCAAGATCTGTGAGCTTGGCGTCGGTGTCTTTCTCTTCCTCGAGTGTTTGGGTAAGTAGATTGGCGACATCGTCGTGGCCAAGGTGCGAAGCAATCGCCTTCGCCGTTCCATACCCCGCGATTTCGTAGTGCTCGACCCGCTGAGCGGCGCCGATCAATCCGGCGTCTTTCACCGACGCTTCGGCATCTTCGCTGATCATCTCGGAACCTTCTTCGACAAGACCCTGCATAGCCTTGCAAGTCTGTCCACTCGGTTTCATCTTAAGAATGGCGGCGATCTTCTCCAATCGCGCCACATGCTCCTTGGTTTGTTCGAGATGTTCTTCAAATCCCGCTTTGAGCTCCGGATTCATGGCCGCCTTGGCCATTTTGGGGAGCGCCTTCACGAGCTGATTCTCCGCGCTAAAGAGGTCTTTAATCTCGTGGTGCAATAGATCTTCAATTGATTTAAGTTTCATGGTTTTAAGAATCGCGCCTGCTCCCATCGCCGCGCGTGGTCCACTGAGGAGCAAACTGGGAATGTTTTTTGCCGCCTGCTTTTCCTGAACGTCAACTGGTCGAAGAGAGTTTTTTGGTCGATTCATGGCGACGAGAGTTCAAACTCGAACAAGCTTCGGACCCGTCCAGCACAGCCCGTCGGGCGAAAATTGCGCCGCGAAAACACGAAAGATCGGGCCGCGCGCCAAGGGCATTGCACGGAGAAGCGCATCGGGCTCGGGGCGCCTGCCAAGCCCTTCCTCAGGTTTTTTCTGATACCGGAATCAAAGACCACCCGATTTCACGCGGCTCCAATTGAGGTTAGAGCAGTTCCATGCCCGCATCGCTTCACCGTTTGATATCGCACTGCGACCCTTTGAATCCCCGATTCACGCCCGCCCAGGAAGACGAAGATTGGCGGCAATCCTTCGATACCTTCGAAGCGGCCTACGAACATGCCGAAATGCCCCACAACTTCTCTGATCATTTTCCATGAACCCGGCCGAAATCATCGAATTAACTGTTTCTCCGAAAGAGAATTTTCGAACCGCTGAACGACGTGCTGGAAGTTCGGCCGGAGTCCCCACAATCGACGACAAAACGGGATCCGCCGCTCTATTGTTGCGCACGGTCTGGGAGCGCCTGGGATACATCGAGGGAGATGGGCCCAACTCCACAACGATCTCGGCCTTAGCATTCATGGAAACGCCGGTTGGATGGGAACAGTTGCCCCAATTGTTGGAGGAGCAACGGGAAGGAGGAACGCGACCGGCCTAAACCTCGGGGCGCCGCATTGTGAAAACGGATAAAAGCGAAACCATGAAAATCTTCCCGCGCATTTCCGCAATCGCCACACGGGATCCTGTGGGCCAGCGAATTGAACTCTGCTTGCATAAACTTCAAGCACAGGGGCAAGGAATATTCAAAATTGAAGAGGAAAAAAAGGGGGTTCGAGTGAGCTTTGGTGGATCGATTGCAAAAGGGTTGAACCTGGATATTGCCCTCGTGCGGCTCGCCGCGGCGATGCTGGACGACGCGCGGTTTGCCGCCACGTTAATGTCCTGCCTGGCCATCGAAATGCGCGCCGGCGAACATCGGCATGCTGGTGGAAGCAGTTAGTTGGTTCAGCATTGGACCGAATTCGGTGTGCCCATCATCCTCCCACACGGACGGGGATTAAATTTTGAGGAATGGAATTATCTTAAACGAAACCTCTCAGAAGAAACCGAGGAGCGTTTCAAGGGTTACGCCGTCGCCTACGTGGACTCGCCTGGCGCGCGGAGAATTGTGCTGCTCGAAGAGATCGTGCGCTGAGCGGCGGAGGCCACATCGCAGCGCCGATGCGCCGATGCGCAGGGTAACGGACAATCGGCGCCCCACCGGCGCAGCAAAGAAGCATTTGCATCCCCTCAACCATGGTGCGTTAATGCAAGCACTTACTTGCATCTCACGATATGCCCGCTTCCTCACTTTCCCATCCGCCAGCCTCCGCCAAACGGCGGCCGGCTTCCGAGCGCCTTTTGGAAGCCGCGGCGCGGATCTTCGCGCGGGATGGCTTGAGCGGGGCGACGACCCGCGAGATCGCTCGCGCGGCCGGCGTCAATGAGGTCACGCTGTTTCGCCATTTCCATACGAAGGAAAATCTGGTGTCCGCGGTGGCCGAACGCATGTGCGGCTCCGTCTCCGGCGAACAGTTCCGCCCGAGTCCGCTCAGTGACCAATCGGTGGAATGGATGGAATCCCTGCAGGGTGTATCCGCGATCCTGGCCGGTTTTGCGAAAGTCTATTACGGGCTGCTCTCGGAACATCTCCCGCTCATTCGGACCTTTATCGGAGAAATCCACCGGCATCATTCGCAGGAGGAATGCGTCATCAAGAGCATCTTTCATCCGCATCGGCAGCAATTCATGGAGCAACTGAAAGCCGCCCAGAAAATTGGCCGGATTCGAAAGGAGGTGAACCTGGTCCTCGCAGCCGACCAGCTCTCGGGGATGATTTTCACCAATGTGCTTCGGCAGAAGATCTTTCTGCCAAACGATTACACACCGGAAGCGTATTTGGCCGCCTGCGTAAAGATGGTGGCCGAAAGCATCGAGGAGCGGGCGCGCGCTACTCGCACCGCGGGGAAGGCGCGCCGAGAGAAGAAATGACGAAGCCTCAGGACAAAGTCTGGGCCTTGAGCCTGCCGAAACGGCTCGAATGGCAGCCGAGGCTTGGCGATTCGAGGCTCGGCGAGAAGTCCGCGGCGCCGTGGGGACAGCCGAGGTTTTGCGAGACGTCTATGGCGCAAAGGGGGCAAATGACGAGCCGGAATCCGCATCCACATTTCACGGGCGGCGAAGCAATCGCATCCGTGGAGCATGACAGATCCACCGCGCGAAATTTATGAGCGCCGGCGCCACATCCTCGGGGCTCTACGGGACCAACCCGGCGCTGCTTTCGCCGATCGCGGCGAGGCTGCTCGCGCGCGGCTGGCTGAAATGGGCCATCGCGCTTTCCGCATCGTTCGGCGCCATCCTGGAAGTGATCGACGTCAATATCACGAATGTGGCGCTTCCCGATATTCGCGGAAATCTGGGCGCGACACTTTCCGAAGCGGGTTGGGTCTCGACCGCGTATGCCTGCGCGAATGTGGTCATCATTCCCCTTTCCGCATGGCTGGGCATGCGGTTCGGAAAGAAGAATTATTTTGTCTTCTCGCTCGCGGGTTTCACGATCGCCTCGGTGCTCTGCGGGCTGGCGCCCAATCTGAATGTCCTCATCATGGCGCGCATTTTGCAGGGGCTCGCCGGCGGCGGTCTGCTGGCCAAAGCGCAGTCGCTGGTGTTTGAGACTTTCGACGTCTCCGAGCGCGGCGCGGCGCAGGCGATCTTCGGTCTTGGAGTTATCGCCGGGCCCGCGGTGGGTCCGGTGCTGGGGGGCTGGCTGACGGACACGCTGGGATGGCGATGGATCTTCTTCATCAATATTCCGTTTGGCATTCTGGCCGCAATGGCGTGCCTCACTTTTTTGCCAGCCGACGAGCCGGACAAAATGGACAAGGGCAGCCGGGTGGACTGGACCGGGATCGGCCTGCTTGCCGTCGGCCTGGCGACCTTCCAGGTGATGCTCGAGCAAGGCCAGGAGGATGACTGGTTCAGCTCGCGATTCATCAGCGCGATGGCCGTCATCAGCGCGATCGGGATCATCGCCTTCCTCTGGTGGGAGCTCACCGTCGAATCGCCCGCCGTGGATCTTCGCGTGCTGCGGCACCGTTCCATGATCGGCGGCAGCCTTTATTCCGCCATCCTTGGGATGGGTTTGTATGGGATCATTTTCGCGATTCCAGTGTTCGTGCAGGATTACCTGCACTACACCGCGGAGCAGAGCGGCCTGCTCCAGGTGCCCGGCGCCATCGCCGCGGGGCTGACCATGTTTACCTTCGGCGCAATTTCCAACCGCTTCGATCCGCGGATGTTGATCGCAATTGGCGCGCTGCTGACCACCGCGACCGGCATGCTGCTGGCCCAGATCAATCCGGACACGGGGGTCGCCACGATCTTCTGGCCGCTGATCCTGCGCAGCATCGGGAGCGTCATGATCTTCATGCCGCTGAGCATCGCCGCCCTGGGGCCGTTGCCCAAGAAAGACATCGCCGCCGGCGCGGGCATCTACAGCCTCACCCGGCAGCTTGGCAGCAGCATCGGCATCGCCCTCATCACCACGATGCTGGACCGCCGCGAAGCCCTCCACCGCGCCATCCTGGTGGAAAAGGTCAGCGCCTTCCGAACCGCCGCCATCACTCGCGTCAATGCGCTGACCGCCGGATTCCCGAATCACGCCGCCGATCCCATCGGCGCGAAGCAGCACGCCCTTGGCATGATTGACCGCCTCGTCAATGCCCAGGCGGCGCTGCAATCCTACGCCGATATTTTTTCCTACGTCGCCATTCTCTTCGTGCTCTCGCTGCCCCTGCTCCTGCTGCTCGGAGGAAAGCCGGACAAAAAAGGCCGCGAAGCAGCGTCCGCTGCACACTAACCTTTGCCAATTCGCCCACCGGCCCTTCACTTTCACCCACCGTTATGCCCGACCCATCCACTCCGACCGCCGTGGCGGAACCGCATTCAACGCCCGAGCCGCAAGCGGCGCCCGAGCACAAACCGGGAGCCCTGCGCCATCATCGCACAGGAAAAAAGGAGGACTCGCATGCCGAGACGCCCGTCAAACGCAAGCGCGGACCGCTCTTCTGGGTCATCGTCGCCGCGCTCCTCATCGGCGGCGGAATCTGGGTCGCGCGATTTGTGGAGCGCGAACTGACTTATGAGGAGACGGACGACGCATTTATCGCCGGACACGTGCATCAAATCAGTTCCCGCATCGCCGGCACAGTGCATGAAGTGCTGGTGACCGATAATGAGGTGGTGAAAGCCCGCCAGCGGCTCGCGACCATGGAGGCTCTGGAGTATCAGATCAATCTTCAAAAGGCCCAGGCAACGCTGCTGCGCTCGCGGGCCGACGAAGCGCAAGCCAAAGCGGCAATCGCCGAAGCGCAGGCCGACACGACCCAGGCCAAAGCCCAGGTGGCGCAGGCGGCGGCGCAGGTGCAGGAAACCGAGGCCCAGCTCGCCGTGGCCAACGTCAATCTCAACCGCAATACCCGCCTGTTCCAGAGCGACGCGCGGGCCGTGGCCAAGGCGGACGTGGATACGACGCAAAGCACCGCCGCCGCCACCAGCGCCTCGCTCCTGGCCGCAAAAGCCAATGTGGAAGCCGCGCGCGCCAAGGCCGAATCGAAAGAAGCCGCGGCCGAATCCGCCCAGGCGCAATGGGCCGCCGCCCAAGCCAGCGTGGCCGCCCAGGAAGCCGCCGTGCGGGATGCGGAGCGCGAACTTTCCTATGCGACGGTCTACGCTCCGACGGACGGGCGGATCGGAAACAAGAATGTGGAAGAGGGCAACCGCGTGCAGGTGGGCCAGGCGCTCTTCGCCCTCGTGGAACCGGAAGTCTGGATCATTGCAAATTTCAAGGAAACCCAGCTCAGGAAAATGCGCGTGGGTCAGCCCGTGGAATTTACGGTGGACGCCTTGGGGAGCCGCGTATTCTCGGGAAAAGTCGATAGCATTTCGCCGGCGAGCGGAGCGGAATTCGCCCTGTTGCCCGCGGACAACGCCACGGGAAATTTCACCAAAGTGGTCCAGCGCGTGCCTGTAAAAATCGTCTTCGATCCGGAGAGCGTTCGGGAAGTCGTTGATCGCCTTCGGCCCGGCTTCTCCACCGTCGTGAGCGTGCGCGTTAAATGAAGATATCCCTCATCTCCGATCGAATCCCTAATCGCGATTGGCGCATGGCGCCGGGTCTCAGGGGGGCCGCTTTGGCCGCCGTGGTCTTGTTGTCGGCGATCGCCGCGCCAGCCACGGTCTCCGGCGCCGACGCGCCGCTGGAGTATGCGCCTGATTCTCAGTGGCCAAAGGCGACGCGGTCCGCAGAGGCGCCCGCCGTCTCCGTGCCTTCTCATTTCAAGGGCGTGGACGGAAACCGCGGAGCCGGCGGCGATGCCGTGCGCATCATCGAGAGCGGCTCGCAGGGGAGCGCCTCCCAAGCCTGGTGGACCCTCTTCCACGATGCCGCATTGAACACTCTGGAGAATGACGCTTCGATGGCAAATCAGGATCTCCGGCAAGCGCTGGCGCGCGTGACCGAGGCGCGGATGCAAGCGCGCGCGGCGGCGGCCGATTTCTTCCCGCACCTGCGCGCGCCCTTGAGCGGCGAGCGGCTGCGGACAACAGACACCGGCCCGCTGGTGAGCGCGCGCATCGAGGGCGCCGGGGCAACGGCGCTCTTCGGCAACCTGCTCGGGTCCAGAGGAACGAACACCACCTTCTCCAGCCAGGCGGCATCCGTCACCTACAACGATTTTCAAGCGCCGCTCCAGCTCAGCTACGAACTCGATTTCTTCGGCCGCATCCGGCACAAGTACGGGCAGGCTCGCGCCAGCGCCCAGGCGACCGAAGCCGAACGCCACGCCGTGGAACTCAATCTCTCCGCGGAAGTGGCCACAGATTACTTTGCCCTGCGCGCTCTGGATTCGGAAGTGCAGGTGCTTCACCGGACCGTGGATCTGCGACTGCAGGCGGCCCATCTTCAGCAGAAGCGGCTGGATGCGGGCATGGCGAGCAAGCTGGATTATTCGCGAGCCGAGGTGGAACTGGATAACACCGACGCCGATTTGAACGACGCGATCCGCCAGCGCGGGGAGATGGAGAACGCACTGGCGGCTCTTTGCGGACATGCCGCCAGCGATTTCCGAATTCCTGCGAATCCCCTGGGCAATACCCCGCCGCCAGCCGTTCCCGCGGGCGTGCCCTCCGCGCTGCTGGTCCAACGCCCCGATCTGATCGAAGCGGAAAGGCGTCTCGCCGCCGCCAGCGAAGGCATCGGCGCCGCCCGCGCGGATCTCTTTCCCACGGTCAACATCCAGGGAAACCTCGGCTACGAAACCGCGCAGTTTGACCAGCTCTTCGAGGATCGCAGCCATGTCTGGTCCGTGACCGCCGGCGTGAGCGTTCCGATTTTCGAAGGCGGCCGGAATGGCGCGAATCTCAAAGCCGCCAAAGCGCGGCGCGAGGAAGCATTCGCCGCCTACCAGCAGACGGCGGTAACCGCCTTCAAGGAGGCGGAAAACGCCTTGATCGATCTTCGGCAGCGCATCTCCCAGAGCGATGTCCGGGAGCGCGCGGTCTCCAATGCCAAGCTGGTGCTGGATGGCTCCGAGCAGCGTTACCTCGAAGGCGCCGTGAACTATTTTGAAGTGATCGACGCCCAGCGCCTCTTTCTGAATGCCGAGTTGTCTCGCGTGCAAACGCTAAACGCCCGCTACGCCGCCACCGTGGATCTCGTCCACGCCTTTGGCGGTAGATTCGAAGCGCCGGAGCGGAAGATCGCCGCGCCTGGCCGTCCGGTGAAAAAACCGAACAAGTGAGCGACGGGAGCGGGCTCGCTCCGCTGGCCTCCGCGGGATGTTCCTGGGGAGTGTCCTCATTTTTCATGATGCGGCTGCCGCTTCAATGAAGCGAAATGCAAAGTGAAAAATGCGGATTTCCGGAGCGGGCGCGGCCGGCGTGTGGATGACGCCGGAGTGCAGCGATCAGGAGGAGGGGTGGACGTCTTTGTTGATTTGACGGCTCCTGCGGTTCTCCTCACGGTTGAGGTGAGCCTTCTCGCCGGCCGTGAGATGGCCGTCATGTTTGGCCAGGTCGTTGCCTTCTTGTTTCTGAATGCGGTTTCCGCTCCTCCGCAGTTGCGCTTGCTCCTGAGGGGTGATGGTTCCGCTGCTCACGCCCTGGGCGATGCGGTTCTGCTGGTTGGTCTCGCGTCCGTTCACTTCATTCACGCGCGGATGGCCGGGGTCAGTGATTCCCGCGCCTGCCTCCTGCGTAGTGGCCAGTCGCTGGGCGGCCTGCGGGTGATTTTGCGAGAACTGTTGAGCGAATTTCGGATGATTTTGCAAAAAGGATTCTTTCTGCTCCGCAGTCATTTGCTGCCATTTCTGCTTCCAGGCGCCGTTGGCCGCGCCAACCGTGCCAGCGGCAGTCGTGCCGCCAGTGGTCGTGCCACTGGTAGTCGTGCCACTGGTAGTCGTGCCACTGGTAGTCGTGCCGCCGGTAGTCGTGCCGCCGGTAGTCGTGCCACTGGAAGTCGTGCCACCGGTAGTCGCGCCACCGGTAGTCGTGCTGCCGGAAGTCGTGCCGCCGGTAGTCGTGCCGCCGCTCGTGCCGTCAGTGGAGGAGTCCGCCGCCATTTCCTGTTGGTGTTGGGCGATCCATTGAGCGATTTTCGGATGGTTCTGGAGAAAGGTCTCCTTCTGTTGGGGAGTCATTTGCTGCCACTTCGCCCTCCACTCGCCGTGGCCCGCGCCTGGCGCGGTCGGAGGAGTAGTGGTTTGCGCCCAGGCGGACGCCGAGCCCAAGAGAACGATGGTAGTAATGGTATAGATTTTCGTAACGATTTTCATGACATTGGTTGTAAGAGTGAGTTGCAGCGTAAAAGCAGAGCAGTTTTCATACGGAGAGTGTATAAAAGTATGGTATTTATAATACCATAGGCCGGTCGTTTCGTTTTCGCCTCGATCCAGCCAAAATGTCTTGATAAGTGACGAACTTGCGTCGGGCTCAATGCGGGAAGGGATGAATGAGGCGCAGCAAGCCCAATCCAAGAAATGCATCGATGCGAAAACGAGAAGCAGGATTGAGAGCCCCAAGCCAGCATCGGAGCCCGCCATCCCCATTTGCGCAGAATCGGGATCCAATCGATCCCCCGCTCTTTCGCGCGTCACCGTTTCGGTGCCATCGATTTACATAACAATACGTAGGCCATTGTTATTAAACATACTACGCCTCTTTTTACTCTTTTTTCGCTAACTTAAACTTTTGAACCTATTCAGGCTTTTCGATCCTGCACCGAGGCAGGCGCCGGGGAAGATTCCGGCCTCGCGCTTTCTTTTTCGACGGAAGGATCGTAAAATTGGGCGGATTTCCAAAGTCCGCCCTTATGCCCACAAAACCCCAATTTCCCACCGAGCAATCCGAGGAAGGCGAGTTCGAGCGCCAGGAAGATGCGTTTCGAGATTGGGTTTCGGCCGATGGAACGACGCCCTATCCGGCGGTCTCGGGCCGTTATCATCTCTATATCTGCCTCGCCTGCCCATGGGCGAGCCGCACGCTCATTGCGCGGAATCTCCTGGGCCTTCAAGACGCCATCGGGGTCACCGCAGTGGACCCCATCCGGGACGAGCGTGGCTGGGCGTTTCGCGATGGACCGGGCTACAGCCATGATCCAGTCAATGGCTTCGAGTTCCTCGGCGAAGCTTACAGAGCCACCCAGCCCGGATTTCAGGGCCGCGTCACTGTTCCAGTGCTCTGGGACAAGCAGAACCGCAGGATCGTCAATAACTCCGAGGACGATATTTGCCGGATGTTCAATGATGCGTTCCGCGCACTGGGCAACGGCCAGACCGATCTTTTTCCAGAGGACATCGAACCCGAGCACGCCGCGCTTTCTGCATTCATCTACGAGCTGGTGAACAATGGCGTTTACCGAGCGGGCTTTGCCTCGCTCCAGAAGGCTTATGAAAAAGCCTGCCGCGCGCTTTTCAAAGCCCTCGACGGACTTGATGCCCGCCTCGCCAGCCGGCGCTATCTGTTTGGCAGGCGCATCGTGGAAGCGGACTGGCGCCTCTTTTGCACGCTCGTCCGCTTCGATTCCGTTTATCACGGGCATTTCAAATGCAACGTCCGGCGCATCATCGATTACCCAAATTTGCAGGGCTACCTCATGGATCTTTACCAGGAGGCCGGAATCGCGGCGACGGTGAATTTCGACCACATCAAGCGCCACTACTACTTCACCCACGACGACATTAATCCCACCCGGATCGTCCCCATCGGCCCGGCGCTGGATCTCACCCTACCGCACGGGCGCGAAAAGCTGCCATAGTCCTGCCCCATGCCAGCCAGCACATCCACTCCCGGCGGCCATCGCCTTTGGATTCCCACCGCCATCGCCGCGCTGGTCACGCTCGGCGTCCTGGCCATTCGCCTCGAACCGGAGCGGGAGCGCAACGCCAAGGCCTATTTTACGCTCGCCCTGGTCGTGCTGGCGGTATTGCTGATCCTGATTTGGTTCCTGTTCCTGAGCCGTCTGCGCTGGTCCGCACGTCTATCGACCGTCGCGGTTCTGACCCTTGCCATTTTTGGAATGACAAAGGTATTGCGCATGGACGGCACCGCAAGCGGCATCGGCCTGCCGAAATTTGCGTGGAGATGGACGCCTACCCGCACGCTGCGTTTCGATTCAACGCCGCCGCCAGCGGCTTCCACGATGCCAATCCCCAGCGCCGCAGGGATGAGCGACGCGCCGCAGTTTTTCGGGCCGAATCGCGATGGCGCCATCCGGGGCGCGAGGCTCGCGCGCGATTGGAACGCCGCGCCGCCCAGACAGCTTTGGCGACAGCCCATCGGCTCCGCATGGTCGGCCTTCGCGGTGGCCGGCGGACGCGCCTATACGCAGGAACAGCGCGGCGAAGACGAGGCCGTCACGTGCTACGAAGCGCTCACGGGCCGGCTTCTTTGGACGCACTCCAACAAAGTGCGCTTCTTTCAGTGGCAGGGCGGCGAAGGTCCACGGGCCACGCCCACCGTTTTTCAAGGCCGCGTATTTGCCTATGGCGCCACTGGAATCCTCGATTGCCTCGACTCTCAATCCGGGGAACTCGTCTGGTCTCACGACGTGCTGAACGAAAACCATCTCGAGAATCTCGTTTGGGGCGTCAGCGCATCGCCTCTCGTCTTCGACGATACTGTCGTGGTCACAGGCGGCATGACCGCGGGCCCCACCCTGCTGGCCTACGATCGCGCCACCGGCAAGCCGCTCTGGCATGCGGGCCACGACAGGGCCAGCTACGCTTCGCCCGTGGTGGCCACCCTCGCCGGCCGGCGCGTGATCCTCTCCGTGAATGCCGCCTCCCTGACGGCCCACGATCCGAGCACGGGCGAGGCGCTTCTCGAGTATCCATGGGCTCCGGAAGCCAAGTGGCCGAAAGCGACACAGCCCGTGACGCTTCCGGGAGATCGCGTCTTTCTCTCCGCGGGATACGGCATCGGCTGCGCGCTTCTGCAAATCACCGCGGGCGCCTCGGGAAAGCTCATCGCCACCGAACTCTGGAAGAGCATGCGGATGAAGACCCAGTTTAACAGCGCGGCGGCGCGCGACGGATTTCTCTACGGCCTGGACGATGGCCTGCTCGCATGCGTGGATCTGGCCAATGGAAATCGAAAATGGAAGAGCGGCCGCTACGGCTCCGGTCAGACGCTTCTGGTGGATGACCTGATCATCGTGCAGAGCGAACCCGGCCCCGTGTTCCTGGCCTCCGCCAAACCCGAAGCCTACGAAGAGTTGGGCCAAATCCCCGCGTTGAACAGCAAGACGTGGAATCACCCCACCCTGGCGGGCCGCTATCTACTGATCCGGAACGCCCTGGAAGCCGCGTGTTACGAACTGCCCGTCCTGCCCCCTGCCCCGGCAACTGCGAATCGCTAAAATCTCACGGTCTCGTCGTTACTTGACAGACATTGCCCTCTCGCGATTGTCTCGCCTCCATGGCCCCCGAGAATCCGACCACCCCCGTCGAACCCACGGCCAATCTCTATGTGCTCAGACGCGGAGAAATGTTTGGGCCTTTCCACGAGGAACAGTTGCGAAAAGGGGTGCAGGAGGGGCATTTCGCGCCGGAGGATTCGGTCCAAATCGAAGGGCAGAACGATTGGCGGCCGGTAGGCAGCATTTTCGGAATCGAAGAGGCGAATCTACGCGGCGCCGTGGCTCCCGATTGGAACGCCATCCTGAAGTGGGGCTGGCTCCGGCTTCGTTACAACCTCGGTGAACAATCGCTGGCAGCAGGATCGACGTGCCTGGCGATAGGGATCCTGGCGCTGGCGCTCGCCCGCTGGCCTTTCGTCTTTTGGCTGCCATGGTTCGGAGGCGCAGTGGTTTGCGCCGTTGCGCTGCTTCGCCGCAAACGGGATCTCCATGGAGCGCTACTCCTGATCGGGGTGGTCTGCCTGCCATTTCTCTTCGTCATCTTCGCTCCCAAAAACCATGTCCGTGAATCTTCGGAGACCAGCGAGACTCCATCTGGCAGCGCCGACCGCCAAGCGGTCACGGAAAGTCAGCCGCCCCCTTTTCCGACGATCGCCCCCGAGAAGTTGCCAGCGCCCGACACAGAACCTGAAGCAATCCTTCAGCCGCCAATTTCCCCAGCCACATCGAGCCCCCCTGCCCCGGAGCCGTTAACTCCGCACTACGGAATCGTCCCACCTACAGAGCCTCCGCCCCTTATCCAGCCACCGAACCCGGTGGTCGAGAAACCTATTTCGCCCGCGCCAATGTCCGAGCCACCGG
>Ga0302319_10011200_pt1 | contig 17026 bp, 7 predicted proteins | sample Bog_T0_2_FD_203319 | JGI IMG/M metagenome (GOLD analysis project Ga0302319, IMG submission 203319) | Peat permafrost microbial communities from Stordalen Mire near Abisko, Sweden - Bog_T0_2 | ecosystem: Environmental > Terrestrial > Soil > Wetlands > Peat | place: Sweden: Abisko, Stordalen Mire...
TGGCAGGCTCAGTTTTGAGGAGGCCGTTCCACATGATCCAGCACCAGAACTTCGATGAATAAGGGCCCGGGCAGATCTGCCGGGGTCTCCGTTGCCGGTGGCTGGCGGCGCCAGGGTCGTTCGCCCATTCGAGCGCAAAATCCGCAGGCTCCGGCAAGCCCCGTCCGATCGATGAGCAGTCAATCCGCTACTTCGACGCCCTATGTCCCGGACTTGGGTTATTTTGCGCTTTAGTGTTATGATTACAGGCCAAAGTTGCACTCTATCAACGATATGGACGAACAGTCGCCGAGAATTTTCATAAGCTATAAACGGGATCTGCAGCCGGATCAGGATCTCGCGCTTACCCTTTTCGACGACCTGAAGTCCGATTGCAGCGTGTTTATCGACCGCAGTCTGGCGGTGGGCACGAACTGGATGGAGAGCATTAATAAAGCTCTGAATGAAGCCGATTATCTGATCATTTTGCTCTCCGAGTATTCGGTACAAAGCGAAATGGTGCTGGGCGAGGTGGAGCGGGCGATTCAAGTGGGCAAAACCCGCGCGGGAAAGCCAGCGATTTTGCCGGTTCGGGTCCGGTTTCAGCAGGCGCTGAGTTATCCGCTGAACGCGCACCTCGACCAGTTGAATTGGGTGAAATGGGATTCGCATAAAGATACGCCCGGATTGCTGGCAGAGCTCCGTAAGGCCCTCCATGGCGAGGCGATGGGCTCCAAAACGCTCTTCACGGGCGCGGGCGAGACGAAGAACGGCGCGGTGCCCGTTCCCTGTGCCTCAGCCCAACCTCTTCAGATGGAGCTTCCGGAAGGGACCATGGAGGCCGAGTCGAAGTTCTATGTGGTGCGGCCGAGCGATGACATTGCCACCAACACGATCCGGATGCAGGGGGTGACCATCACGATCAAGGCCCCGCGCCAGATGGGGAAGAGTTCGCTGCTGATCCGCTCGATTCAGGAAGCCACGCGGCAGCCGAAGCGGGTCGCGTTTCTCGATTTCCAGCTGATCGACACCGATGCCATGGCGAGCGCGGACATCTTCTACCGGCAGTTCTGTTCGTGGATCTGCGAAGTGCTGGCGATCGAAGACGACGTGGCCAAATACTGGGCGACGCCGCTGGGCAATACGCAGCGCACTACGCGGTTCATGCAGCGCCACGTGCTGGCCGAGGCCAAGACACCTCTGGTGCTGGCCATGGACGAAGTAGATCGCATCTTCAACTGCTCGTTCCGTTCCGATTTTTTCAGCATGCTGAGGCACTGGCACAACAGCAGGGCAAGCAATCCGGTATGGAAGTCGCTCGATCTGGTGCTGGTGACTTCGACCGAGCCTTACCAGTTGATCGAAGATCTGCACCAGTCGCCGTTCAATGTGGGCCAGGTGATCGAGCTCTCCGATTTCAACCGCGCGCAGGTGGCGCTGCTGAACGAGCGGCACGGGAAACCTTTTAACCCGGAGCAGGAAGACCGGCTTTCGACGCTGCTGGCCGGGCATCCTTATCTGATCCGGCGGGCTTTGTATTTGGTGGCCGAGGGCCGGTTCCTCGCGTCGGAAATTTTCGAAAAGGCGACGGACGACCGCGGTCCGTTCGGCGACCATTTGCGGTATCACCTCTTCCGTCTGCACGAAAGAGACGATCTGATCGAATCGCTCAGGCAGGTGCTGAAGAACGGCTCCTGTTCGGACGACGTGTTCTTCCGGCTGCGGGGCGCCGGGCTTGTGAAGAACGAAGGAAAAGCGGTAGCGCCGCGTTGTCCACTTTACGGCGCGTATTTCAGGGAGCATCTGCATGTCTGACACTCGTTATACGATCGGCGGAACTGTCCAGGCGGGTAATGGAAGTTACATCGAGCGCGCGGCCGACCGCGAACTGCCCGAGCTTTGCCGGAAAGGCACCTTCGCCTATGTGCTGACGCCGCGGCAAATGGGCAAGTCGAGCCTGATGGTGAGGTGCGCCCGGACGCTGGCGAAGGAAGGGATTCAGACGGCGATTATCGATCTGACGCAGATCGGGGTGCAGGTTTCGGCGGAGAACTGGTATCTGGGGCTGATTGCTGCGATTGAAGATCAGCTGGGGCTGAACACGGACGTCCTGGAGTGGTGGGAGGCGGAGGAGCAGAAGAAGACGGGCATCGTGCAGCGGCTGACGATGTTTTTCGAGAAGGTGCTGCTGACGGAAACCGATAAGCGAGTGGTGGTGTTCGTGGACGAGATCGACACCACGCTGAGCCTGACTTTCACGGACGACTTTTACGCGGCGATCCGGTATTTTTACAACGCGCGAGCTTATGTGCCGGCGTTCCATCGACTGTCTTTCGTGCTGATCGGCGTGGCGGTGCCGGGCGATCTGATTCGCGATCCGCAGCGAACGCCTTTCAATATCGGGCAGCGGGTGGATCTTTCGGTATTCACGCTAAACGAAGCGGCAGTGCTGGGGGAAGGGATTTGCGAGTCGGCTGCGGAGTCCTCGGCGGCGCTCAAGCGGGTGATGGACTGGACGGGCGGCCATCCCTACCTGACGCAGCGGCTGTGCAGCACGCTGGCTGCGGAGCACAAGACGCGCCGGACAAAGGAAGAGATCGACGGCGTGGTGGCGGAAACGTTCTTCGGAGAGCGCAGCGAGTACGACAACAACCTGCAGTTCGTGCGCGACATGCTTACCAAGCGGGCGCCCGATACGGCCGCGGTGCTCGAGACGTATAAGGAAGTGCGCCGCGGTAAGCGGGTGGACGATAACGAACAGTCGATCGTTAAGACGCATCTGAAGCTCTCGGGAATTGTGCGTTCGCGCGGCGGTGCGCTGACGGTCAGCAATGAGATTTACGGGACGGTATTCGACAAGAGGTGGATCGGCCAGCACCTGCCGGTGAACTGGGCGCGGCAATTGCAGCGGGCGGCAATATTCGCGGGTTTGACGCTGTTATTGCTGAATGTGCCGTTCGCGTTCACGGCTTATTTTCGCGCGAATGAGGCCGAGGCGGCCCGAAAAAGCCTGTTAGTCGCGAACGGGAAACTCGAGGACAGCACTAAGGAACTGGCTAAGCAGGTTCAGGTCGCGGAATCGAGCGAAAGGCAAGCTCAGGAGAGCCGGGCGGACGCGCTCAAAGCGGCGGCGCTGGCCGACCAGGCCCGCGAAGCCGCCAAACAGGAAGCCAACACCGCGAATGCGTTGCGCCTCGAACTGGACGGCGACCGCCTGGCCGGACAGGGCGATTACGAAGGCGCGATGCAGCGGTATGCCGACCGAATCAAAATGGGTGCGGTGGCGAAGGCCGACGACGTTCTGCAGGACCGTGCCCGGCTGATCGAACTGCGGCAGCGCCTTTCGCCGCGTTTTGAGCAGCTGTGGACCGCGGACAAAGCCAGCGTGAACGGTCCGCCGGCTTTTAACAGCGAAGGAAAACTGGTGGCCTACGCGGCGGGAAACGGCATTCAGATGATCAACGCCGATACCGGCGCGCCGGTCCGGCTTTTTAAAACCACCGCTCCTGCCGTGGCGGCGGCATTTCTGGATTGGGGCGGAGACAATTTCCTGCTGGCCGCGGATTCGTCCGGGCAGGTATCGAGATGGGATCTGGCGAGCCCCGAGAAGACCGTCAATGTGCCGTGGCCGGGCGACCTGCCGGCCCCTAAAGAAGCGGGCGGAGCAATGAGCCCGCCCGACGCCGCCCCACAGCCTCGCGGGTTATCTTCCACTTCACCCAATCGCAGGATAGTCGGCTTCAGCGCGGACGGGACGAAGGCAGCCGTGCTCGATTCCGGCGATCTGAAGTTCTGGAACATGATCAATCCGGTAAGGACCCCGGTCACATCCCAGACGAGGCTCGGGTCGCTGCCGGAGGCGAATCCTGTCTCCTGGACATTCAGCCCGGATGCAAGCAAGTTTCTGGTTCGAACGGTCTATGGGTACCTCGATATCGATACATCAGACGGCTCGTCCGACAATGATCGGTTCGATTCGAAACTCCCTTCTTACATGAGCCTTGGCTACGACCAGGCGAATCGCCTGATGGCTTACGCTCCTTCCGCGGCCCGGGCGCGAAGCTACGACGTGCGGATACGAATAAGGACGAGTTACTTCGCGGAGATCGCGCCGGACGCCACGCCTTCCTACAGCAAGAATGGACAGTGGATCGCATGGGCCGCGACGGACGGAATACGCGTTCGCAACACGCGCACACAGGCGGACGAACTGATTGTGAAATCGACGGACCAAATCCGCTTTAGCCAGGTCGCTTTCACGCCGACGAACCGGTTAATCGCGCTTCAGTCGGCAGGCGGCGGCAAACCGAACGCCGCTCAGGCAGCGGTGGCTCAGGCGGTGCCATGTCTGTGGACAGTGGGCGGTCCGGACACCATGCAGCTGGCGGGAGACTCGATCGCGCTCGACCCGGGAAGACGTGAGGTTGCAGTAGCAGACAGCCAGGGCTCGATCCGCTTCTGGGGCGGCAATGTTTCGCCGGTGCTGCCGGCCGGACCGAACCTCAAAGACATGACGATGAGCCCGGATGGCGCGCTCATCGCGGCCCGCACGCCGCGCCAGGTCTCGATCTGGAAGATCGCCGAACAGAAGATCCTCTCGGTGCTGCCGGTAGCGGACGGCTTTGACCTGCGGTTTTCCCCTGACTCGCGCTCGGTTGCCTACGGCGCAAATCCCGACGGGACGGTTCGCAGCTTCTCACTGAGCGACAAGGCCGGCGCAGGGGACCGGTATCGCCCGGAAACCGTAAACGTATCGATCAGCGCGGACGAATCGCGCATGGTTCTCACGCGGGCGGACCTGAATCTGATCACGATTTCCGATTTCCCGTCGGCCAGCGAACGGCAGGTGCTGCGCCACAGCGGAGGCGCGGTGCTGGGTGCGATCCACAACCCGGTGGATAAAAGGATCGCGTCGCGGCATCTCGATGGGGAGATTGTGGTCTGGAACCTCTCGACCGGGAAGCCCGATACGCGATTCCGCGCGGCGCATGGCGGACCTGTGACCAGCATCGACTACGACCGTTCCGGCCGGCTCCTGGCCTCCACCGGAGGAGACGACCGCGAAAGCCGCGAAATCAACATCTGGGACGAGCGGACGGGCGCGCATCAGCGTACGCTCGGTCCGTATCCGGCGCGCGTGAATGAAGTAAAAGCCGCGCCGGCGAGAGGTCTGCTGGCATTCGCCCTTGCGGACGGCACGATCAGAATATCAGACCTGGTTACGGGGCAGGAACGACCTTGCGGGGCCGGCTCCCAGCCGGTTTTGTCGGTAGCCTGGAGCGCCGACGGAAAGCGGCTCGCCGCCGGTACTCAGGATGGCGTAGTGAAGGTGATCGACGCAGCCAGCTGCGCAGAGGTGAAGACTGAAAGCGCGCATGCCGGGCAACCCGTGCGGCACGTTGCGTTTGGCGGAGGCGGCGCCAGCGTGATTTCGGCGGGCGACGATAACGAACTGGTGATGTGGAACGTAAACACAGGGGCGGAATCGCGATCGGTGGCCAATGAAGCTGTGCTCGGCCTGGCCGTATCGCAAAGCGATCTCAGGGTGGCCTACGCGAGCGTCGGCGGCTTCCGGCTCACCGAAAGAGGCTCGACCGACTGGCAGTTCCAGATCTCGAATTCGGAAGCGGGCTATGTCCCCCTTCCCGATAACGGATTCGAGCTTCGAAGCGATGTTGCGTTCCGGCACGACGGCCAGTCCGTGGTCCTGAAAAGGGAAATCGGCGGACTCGAAGCGGTAAGCCGCGAGGGCAAGGTCCTTTACCATGCGCCGGACTGGACTCCGGGTGCTTTCGCGGAACTCAGCCCGAACGGTCAGTATCTGGCCTATTCGGTTTCCGACAGCGCGATGAAAGTGGTGGATCTGGGGGCCGGGCACGTGAAGGAGATCTCAGGCGCCGCGACGCCCGCGACCTTCAGCGTGGACGGAGGACTCTTCGCATACACCACAACAGTTTCGCGCGCCTCCACGGGACGCACCCGCGGGCCGGGGCAGGCTCTGGCAAACCTGTTCGTCAGCGTGCTGGATCTGAAGACCGAAACGCTGCTGGGCGTGGTCCCGACGCTTTCGACCGAGTTCGAGCTGCACCTTTCCGAAGACTTCGCGGTGCTGAAAGACGGAGACGGAAACTCCCGGATGTGGAACCTGCGAAAGCTGAAAGACTATTACCGATCGTCGCCGGATCAGCTGGCGGTGTTGTTTAAGCAAAACGCTCCCCCGCCCGAAGCCGCCGCGGAGGATTCGGACGTCGCCGATTCCGACCTCGACGGTCCGCCCAATTTTGCCCGTCCGAAATCCGGCGGGGCAACGGCTCCGCCTCGGGAAGATGTTGCGCCTGGCGGGGCCGACGCTCTCAAGGCACTTTACAAGGCTTATCAGGCCGAGCCTGCCAGCGAAGCCGCGCGGCTTCAGCTGAGCGCGGCGGTCAACCCGCTACTCAATCTAATCCGGCTGATTCCGTCGACGGATTCGCAAACACTCGCCGTTGCCGCCGGAGGTGCTGGCGCTCGCTTCGCCACCGGGAGTCCGGATGGAACGGTCAGGATCCGCAGTATTGAATCGGGCACGGTGACCGCGACAGTGAAGCACGGCAACGAATCCACCATGCCGCAAGGCGCCGCCATCACCAGCAGTGTTTTCGACGCCTCCGGGCAGCGGCTCCTGACTGCCGGCCGTGACGGGTCGGCCCGCCTCTGGGCGGCGGATACGGGACGGTCGATTCGCGCGTTCGATACCAGTCTGGGGGATGTCCTGAGAGCCGAATTCAGCCCCGATGAGAAGCGAGTGGTGACGGCCAGCAATGACAGGACTGCCCGCATCTACGACGCGGCCTCAGGCGATGAACTGGCAGTTTTGCGCGCAACGCAGCCGATGCAGTGGGCGCGCTTTTCTCCCGATGGGCTGCGCGTGGCAACCGGCGGCAACGCGGGCGAATTGAAGCTCTGGAAGATCGGCGACGCTAAACCGGTCGAACTGGCTGGCCATTCGCTGGGAATTAATACTATCGCCTTCTCGCCTGACGGGAAGCTGATGGTGACCGCAAGCGACGACAGAACGGCCCGCCTCTGGTCTGTGCCGGAGGGCCGGGAACTGGTGAGGCTCCCGCATTCCGGCGCCGTGCTGGCCGCCGCGTTCAGTCCGGATGGCCACTTGCTGCTGACTGCGGGCAGCAGGGACCCCGCCCGGTTATGGGATGGCGAGTCCGGGCACCTGATCAGGACGTTTGCCGGCCATCCGGAACCGGTGCGTTCGGCGCAGTTCGACAGCTCCGGGTCGCATGTTCTGACCGTTCATTCCAACGGCATCACGCGATTATGGGAGACGGCGACCGGGCGCGAGCTTTCCTCAATGCAGACGCCCGCAGGGACCTATACCGCAGACGATTCCTCCACCGATTTTTCCGAATCGTCTTATTCCGACGATGAGAAGCCGAGCAGATCGGTCCTGGCGGCATTCGGCGGAGCCGACAAAGCGATCACGGCTCCTTCAACAGGTTTGATCGGCATCTGGCGGACCGATTCCGATGCGCCGTTTCTCGACAGCGGAACTTTGATCTCGCGCGGACTCGCCCCGTTCGCAACACCGTCTGCGTGGAAGAATTCCGATTCCGGGCATCGCACCGAAGAGATTGCCTTCAGCCACGACGGGAAGAAAGTGGTAACGGCCACCAGTTCCACCCTGTGGCTTCAGTCGGCCGTAACAGGCGCCATCGACGGACACGTAACGCTGCCCGAAGACTCGTTGCTCGACGCCGACATCAGTCCCGATGGCAAGCTCATCGTACTGGGCACGGCCGGGCCGCAAGCGCTGGTTTACGCGGCGGACTCTTTCAGCACGGACAAGCAGGCGCGCCCTCTCCGGACTCTGGGTCATGGAGATCGCGTTCGCAACGTGCGCTTCAGTCCCGACGGGAAAACCATTCTGACCACAAGCAGGGACAAGACGGCAAAGCTCTGGTCGGCGTCGACCGGAGAACTGATTCGCACTCTGGCCGAGAACACCGGCTATATCCGAGTGGGCCGTTTCAGTCCGGACGGCAGCCGAATCCTGACGGCGGACACCGAAGCGCTGGTGTGGGAAACCCAGACCGGCAAACTGCTGCGGCGTTTCCCGCTATCCCCGATGTTTTCGCTGGACGCTCAGTTCAGTCCCGATGGCAACAGGATAGCCAGCGTCAATTATGGAAACAACGTGGAGGTCTGGGATGTCGATACCGGCAAGCTGCTGCTGAGAACGCCCCATCTGGGAAGAGCGGAATCGGTGATGTTCAGCGAAGACGGAAACAGTGTCCGGGTCGGCAACTTCGAGGGCTCCCTTTCCGTCTGGGATCTGGCGACCGGCAAGCAAACCCAGGAGCTGACCGGGCACACCGGATCGGTGAATTCGATTTACGGCGCAGGCGAAGGCCGAATCGCGACCGCGAGCGGCGACGGTTCCGGCCTGCTGTGGGATACCGCGTCGGGAAAGGTACTCGCTCGCTTCGAGGGCGCCCAGGGCGGGTATTCGATCGGGAAAACGTCGCCCGACGGGACGTCTCTGGTGCATGCGAACGGAGCGGGGGACGTGTTCTCCTGGCCGCTTACCGCGTCTTCGCTGCCGGAGGAATCGACCGGCCATGGCTGGCCGATTCAGTCGCTGTCCGTTCTCAATGGAGCAGCCCTGACTGTGGACAGCCGGGGCAATCTGAGGCAATGGAACCTGAAGGCTCCTGGCGCTCAGCCCGCCGCGCCGGAAGGCTTTGTGCGGATGGCGGCGTTCGCTCCGGACAGCAAGGTGGTTTCACTCAGCGACGATCCGGCGGGCGCATTGAAGATCCGTGACAGCGCGTCTCCGGAGAGCGTACCGGTCGGCGAGCACTATCTCGCCACAGGCCAAGTCGCCGGCATCAGCGGAGACGGAAAATCCCTCATCTCGTCGGACCGGCCGGGATCGGCGACGATTTGCGAGGCGCCGAGCGGAAAGCTTCGCGTGCGACTCGAAACCGAGCCGGGCCGCCTGGTTCAGTCGGTGGGCCTGAATCGGGACGGCACGCGCGCTTTCACCGATGAAACCGATGGGCATGTGGCGATCTGGGATGCGGTTTCCGGGAAGAAACTGTTTGAATACCACATCAACTCCCCGACGCCTGTATTCAGCCCGGACGGCAATCATCTGCTGTTCAGCCAGGACGGCTTCGCCCCAACGCAGGTGGATGTGCGGACGGGATCTGCAATGGTTCTTCCGACGACGCTCGACTTCCTTTCCCGTTTCGGGTATAACGGCACGGGAACCCGTGTATGGTCGGTGACCACGACCGGAAAGGCAGGCGTATGGGACGCGCTGACGGGCGCGCCGCTGCGCATGTTCAACTCGGATCGGGAGCTGCTGCGCTATGCCCTGGTGAGTCCGGACGGGGAGCGCGTGCTTCTGGCCGGCGCAAGCCTGACGTTCTCCGATGACGGGGACAAAGCCCCCAAAGAAGAGACGTTGGTGGTGCTGCGCGATCTTCGGAGCGGCGACACAATCAAAGAGCTCAACAGCGGCAACTATGTCTGGGCGCTTGCGTTCGATGAGAAGGGCGAGAGATTTGCGACGGGAGACAACCAGGGCCACACTCGCGTCTATGCAGCGAACGGAGACACGATCAAAGCATTCGACGACTCATCGGGAGCCGCACAACTGGTGGAGTTCAGCTCGGACGGCAAGCGTCTGATCGTTTCGAACACCAACGCATATGTTTCGCTGTGGGATATCGAGTCCGGCGAACACCAAAAGCTGCCGGAAGCTGCTTCGGGCACCATATACACGAGCCAGTACAGCTCCGGCGGCCGGTACCTCGCGATTGTGGGTGAGCGCGGGACGGTGCGCCTCTGGGAGACAGAGACACGCAAAAATGTGTTCACCGCGGGAACAGAGTCCCTGCTGGCTTTTTCCGCAGCGGGAAAGGTCAGGGTAGCGGGCGCGAATTCGGATGGTTCCGTCTGGCTTTGGGAGCAGGGGAAAGAAAACGCGCCGCCTTTGATCAGCGGCGCGGCGACTCCCTCGAAGGCGGTGTTCAGCCCGGATGGCGCGAATCTGGCCTTGAGCTTCCCCAACGGCAACGTGGAGGTCTGGGATACGCAGACCCGGCGCCGGCGAGCTCAAATGAAACTTGATGGCGAAGAGAAACTCGAAGATATCGGATTCGGCGCAGATCCTGGCGAATTTTATTTGCTGGGCGGAGACGGCACTCTCGAGTTCGTAAGTCCGGAGGGGAAGGTTCTTTCCAAAAACGATAAGCTGACTTCCAACAACCGCGTGCTGGCGGTGAGCCGAGACTGGATTGCCGTGGCGGATACGGATGAGGTTCAGATCCTGCAGCGGAAGGATTACCAGATCCTGGCCCATTTGACCCCGGGCACCAGGGTCACTCATGCCGAGTTTTCGGCGGATGGCAAGGTCCTGATCGCTGCCGGAGAAGACCGGACGGTTCGCATGTGGGATTTCACGAAGCTGCGGGTTTCCGATGAGGAAGCGCGCAAGGCGATTGAGATCCTGGGACGGGTCAGGCCTGCTGTCAACGCGCCAACGCGGCTGAGGGCAGGCGGAACAGGGCTGTCTCGATAGCCGCTGCGCCGACAACAGCGGTCGAACCCGGGAAATGCACGCCAGGGTACCATCGTTTACCCGTGTTCCATCGGAGAAATTACTACCTCCTGCTGCTGTGCCTGCTCGCGGTCATCACGTATCTCGACCGTGTCTGCATCTCCGTCGCGGGCCCTCGCATTCAGGACGCGCTCCACATTTCTCCCGGCCCGTGGGGTTGGGTCGGCACCGCGTTTCTCCTCGGCTACGCAATCTTCGAGATCCCGAGCGGCCACCTGGGCGACCGCATCGGCGCGCGCCGCGTTCTCACGCGCATCGTGCTCTGGTGGTCGTTGTTCACGGCCCTCACGGGCGCGGTCGCCGGCTATCCGGTGTTACTCGGAGTCCGCTTTCTGTTCGGCGCGGGCGAAGCGGGAGCTTACCCCAATGCCTCGGTTGCCATCTCGAACTGGTTCTCAACCTCCACGCGCGGACGGGCCTTCGGCTTGTTCTCGATGTGCAGCCAGTTGGGCGGCGCGCTCTCGCCGCTGCTCGTTCTGCCGATTCAGCAGGCTTTCGGCTGGCGGGCGACATTCTTTGTATTTGGATTCATGGGGGTCCTCTGGTCGGCGGTCTGGTTCCGGCAGTTTCGGGATTTCCCGCCGGGTGCCGCACCGCGCGCCGTGCAGCGCCGTGCGGCATGGAAGCCGCTGCTGAAAAGCCCCGATCTTCGGGCGATCATGGCGTTGACTTTCGGCTATGTCTACACCATGAGCTTCTATCAGACCTGGCTCCACACTTATCTGGTAAAAGGGCGCGGCTTCACCGAGCAGGCCCTGTCGTCCTCCGCTATGCCTTACATCTTCGGGGCCGCGGCCAACATTCTCGGAGGACTCACCTGTGACTGGCTTGCTAAACGCGTCGGAATCAAGTGGTCGAGGAGATCCGTAGGCATGACCGGATTGCTGCTGGCCGCGGTATCTGTGTGCTCAACGATGCTCGCGCAGACGCCGTTCGCCGTTATTCTCTGTCTGAGTTTCGCCTACGCCGGAATCACTTTTCAGCAACCGGTTGTTTTTGCCGCATGCCTCGATATCGGAGGCGCGCGCGGCGGCGCCATCACTGGGTTCATGAACACCGCGGGACAACTGGGCGGCGCGCTCGCGTCGGTAGTGTTCGGCTATCTGGTGGAGGCGACGGGGAATTACAATGCGCCGCTATTGCCGATGGCCGTCCTGCTGGTTGCCGGAATGCTTTTGTGGATCAAAGTCAACGCGACCGCGGTGATTGTTAACGATGAAACAGGTGGTTAAAGTTTGTCGATTTTGAGCCGCGGGCCGTCGCGCCGGAAGAGGAAGGACTGTATTTTCGGTTTCCTGTCGGAGGAGACGACCGTGGTTCTTAGAACACCGTCTGTCGATGCATTCAGGAGGATCTCGATAACCTTTCGCGCGTCCAGCACTTCGTAGCGAAACGGGAGTCCGGCAACCCATTCGCGCTCAATGTCGTTCGAGGCCAGCTCCTTGAGATTCGGGACGGCGCTTCCGGTTTCGATTTCCACCGATTCAGCCGGGCTCATCGCCAGCAGCGTGAGCAGGCAGTTGGCATAACTGGCCTCGCCATCGGGTTCGTTAAACCGCCATCCCGGAGGCTGCGACGACGGAGCTATCGGGAGCATTTGCCGGTTCTCGCGGTTATAGTGATAAACCGTGCCGCCGAGGTTCATCGCCTGACGCGCGATGGTCATCCAGTTGGCTTGCAGGTGGGGAAGCATTCCGGAATCAACGAAGAGAAGATCGACGCCGGTGAGTCCGGCGGCAATGGCGGAGGAATGGCCTTCGAAAATCCATACACGATTCCCCGCCTGCGCGCAGCCCATCAGCAGTCCCAGGAACGGAATCGCGCGGCTGGCTTCGGCTAATCCGGGAGTCACGGCGTGCTGCAGCATCGTGAATGCGGTATTGGCGATGGCGGCGATGTTGTGGGGCTCGTCACGCGGAACGAACGGCGGCAACCCGCGCAGTAGTTCCTGGATCCGCGGCGATGAAGGCGAGTTCTGAAGCAGCAGCGATGCCCGGTCGGGCCGGACGATGACGACTCCCTGAGACGGCGAGGCGCACACTTCGTCGAAGGTCTTCTGCGGATCGATGCCGAGATCGACATCCGGCATCCAGGGCGCAAAGGGGTCTGTGGGATGAGGCCAGGCGTCGGTCCGGCGCGGATGGCTCTGGCCGAAGGAATCGACGTAATCGGAGAAGTCGGGTTGGGTCGAAAAGCTGATCGCGAATCGATGCGACCGGATGAGATTGAGAACCTGCATTGCTTGCGCGGGCGCGGAGGCTTGCGGATTCTCGCGGTAATAGAGGACGAAATCCTTTTTCGGATCGGCGGCTTCGAGAGCGGCCTCGATTGGGGCGAGTGAGGCCGGTTCTCCGTTGAGCAGGAGTTCTCCGGCGGCGCTCACGGCGATTCTAATCTGCACCAGTTTCAAAAGTAACAGGGCGATGGTGCTGGCCTTGAGCGGCAGAATCTGCTGATTAAGCAACAGCCCGGACACTCAAAGAGATTGTTCAAAATGTTTACGACGGCGTGACCAGGAATGGGGACCATGGCGGTTATGCGGAGAAGGTGAAAAAAGCCTGCGGCGCCGGTGCGTTGAAGTAGCGGCAGGTTAGTCAGGGCCGGCGGAAGCGCCTGCCTCACAAAGCAGCATAACGGCTGACTTCAGGTCCTGTTCGCCCGCTTCTCGCTCAATGGCGATAGGGCCGCGGTAACCGATGCGCTTGAGTTCAGCCACGAAGCGCTCGATCCCGACGGAGCCTTCGCCTAACGGCCTTTCTTCGCCTAAAGCGCCGGGGCGCGCTGGCCACTCGCCATCTTTGGCATGTACGGACAGCACATGCGGGGCCAGCAGTCCCAGAGCTTCGATGGGGTCGCCGGTGCCGTAAAGAATCATGTTGGCCGGGTCGAAGTTTATGCCGAGGTTCTCGCGGTCTACATCGTGAAGGAACGCGAGCAGGACTTCGGCCGGCTCCTGGCCGGTTTCGAGAGCAAACGTCTGATCGTGTCCCGCGGCATGATCGCAGACGCGGCGCACCATTTCGCGAACCGCGAGGTAATCGGGATCCGCGGAATCTTCGGGAACGAAACCGATGTGAGTTGCGATACCCGGCGCTCCGATCGCAGCTGCTAAATCGCTTACGCCGCGCATTCTCGCTTCGCGTTCGGCACGCGTAGCGGGCGGAATAAAACCCACGGTTCGCTGCACGGTCGCGAGGTCGGCATAGCTCTCGCCTTCAAACGCAGCGAAGACCGTATACACGGTGAAGGCCGCGTCGGCGAGCGCCATCCGCCATGCTTCGGCGCAGTTGAGATCGAGATCGCCGGGGAGCCCGAGTTGTCCGCAGCGCAAACCGAGCGCGCGCAGCTCTGCGAGCGTTTCCGCCGGGTCGCGTCCCGCCCAGAACATCATACCGGTTTCAAGAGGTTCTAACGGCTTTGCCATCGTGAGTGCGCGATTCCAGGATAAACCGCGCCAGCGCCACGGCCTGCGCGGAATGGTGCGGAGGGCACAAATCGGGCGCTTTGCCATTGCTCACGCAATCGGCGAAATACTGCAGTTCGGCGGTGAAAGGATCGGAGGTATCGCCGCTCGCGGAGCTCCATTCGCAGGTAAGACCGTCCGCGGTAACCGCATATTCCATCGAGAAAGGATAGTCCCACGGCTGGTGCCAGCCGCCTTCGATCACGACCGGCCCACATTCGCGATAAAACAACTGGGCGTGAACCAGATCCACGCCGGCTTCCCGCGAACCCTTAGCGGAAGCAAACTCAGGCATGCCCCACACCGAAATGCAGAAATCGATATCGTGAATCAGCAGATCGAGAACCGCGCCGCCGCTGCGGGCGGGGTCGCCCAGCCAGCCGCTCCAGGCCGGCACGCCGCAGCGCCGCTGGAAGAGCGCGGATTCGACCTTGCGACCTTTTACCCAATTCGCAAGGTTGTTCCAGGCCGGGATGAAACGAAGGACGTGTCCGGCCATCAGTACGAGGCCGGCCTTTTCCGCGGCCTCGGACACTTCGCTGGCGGAAGCGAAATCGAGCGCGATCGGCTTCTCGACAAGCACGTGTTTTCCGGCGCGCAAAGCAGCGAGCGCCACCGGGGCATGCAGATCGGTGGGAAGGCAGATATCGACAGCGTCGATCGAAGAATCGGCGAGCGCGGATTCGACCAGCGGGTAGCGGCGCGCGGCGCCGAAGTCGACTCGCTCGCCCGCGCCGCCCAGGTTGCCTCGAATCCGCCTCAGGTCGCCCGAGAGCTTGGCGGTATCGGAACTCATGACTCCGGCGAGCGTGGCGCCCTTTACCGAGCGCCAGGCCTTTGCGTGCATGGCGCCCATAAAACCGAGCCCGAGTACGGCGACGTTCATGCGGAGATGCGTTTGGCGACGATAAGCGTAATGTCGTCCGATTGGGGGGCGCCGGCGGTGAAATCCGCGAGCGCCCGGTTCACTTCGTTGAGGATTTCCTGAGCGGACTCATCGCGCACGTGCGCCACGGCTTCGCCCAGGCGGTCGGTTTCGAATTCGTCGTTCTGCTGGTTGGCCGCCTCGGTAACGCCGTCGCTGTAAATCACAAGCGTGTCGCCTTCATCCAGATGAGTTCGGTATTCATCGTACTCGATGGAGCGGAGGATGCCCAGCACGGGCCCGCCGCCCGAGAGTTCCTCGACCGCGCCGGATTTGCGTACGATCAGCGGAGGATTGTGGCCCGCATTGCAGAAAGCCACTTCGCCGGTGTCGCCGTCAACGATACAGAAAAAGAAGGTGATGAAGCGGTTCGAGGGGCAGTTTGCGGAGGTGATGCGATTGAGCCGGGTCATGACCTCGGCCAGGTTCTTCGGCTCTTCGATGAGCACCTGGACGCGGGCCTGCAGGCCCATCATCAGGAGCGACGCGGGCATGCCTTTGCCCGAGACGTCGCCGAGCACGAGCGCGACGCGGCTGTCGCTATAGCGGAAGAAATCGAAGTAATCGCCGCCGACAGTACGGCAGGGTGCGTTGTGGCCGGCCAGTTCGATACCGCGCATCTTCGGCGCTATGCTCGGCAGAAAGCTGCGCTGAATCTCGGCGGCCTGATCGAGATCGCGCGCCATCAGTTGCCGGGCCTGCTCGATTTCGGCGAAACGTGTTTGTTCGATGCGGATAGCGGCGACGTTAGCCATTACGGTGAGCACGCTGAGGTCGTCGCGGGTAAACTCGCGCAGCAGCGAGGGCGAGTCCACGTAAATGATGCCGATGATCTGGTCGCGCGTTTGCAGGGGCACGGCCATCAGGGTGCGGATGTTCTGCTCGACGATGCTGCGGCGTTCGCGCAAGGCTTCGTCGATCGAGGTATCGCGCACCAGCACGGAGGAGCCGCTGTTGAGCACGCGGTCGCGGACAGCGCGGCTGATGTGGAAGCCCTCGCCTTTATTGGCGCGCACTTCGAGGCCGCTTTCTTCCACGGTGAGAAGCACGCCGCGATCCGCATTGACGGCCTGGATGGCCAGATCGAGAATGAAGCGAAACAACTCGGGCAGGGGCCTGTGGCTGGCAAGTTCGTTGCCCGCGCGGATGAGTGCGGAAACCTGCGCGGCGGCGACGGTGTGCGAAGGGCCCTCCGATGCATCCGGACGGATAGCGCCTTCGAGACTGGTGATGACGGTGGACGAGCTGGTCTGCACTTCGTCGTCGTCGTGAGGATCGAAGAACACGAGAGGCTTGGTAGAGCGCTGAGAAGGGCCGTCGCAAATGATGATGAGGTGGCCGGCGATGATTCGGTCGCCGGATTTGAGAACGGTGGCCTCGGCGACTTTCGTGCCGTTGAGAACAGTGCCGTTCTTGCTGTCGAGATCCTTAAGAACCCAGTTCGGGCCCTGCGGTTCGATGGTTAGGTGTCGTCGCGAAAGGCCGTTATCTTCCGGGAAACAGAGATCCGCGGCGCTGGAACGCCCGATGGTGACGGGTTTGCCTTCGAGCGGCACCATGCGGCTCTTGCCGTCGGCGGAGAGGACTTGTAGCTCTTTCATGGGTTGATTAAGGTATTATGATATGCCGCGCGATAGAATCGCGGTTTCCACGCATGAACAACTCAAATCTCAAAGGGCGCAATGCGCTCATCACCGGCGCCAGCAAAGGTCTGGGCCGCGCCATGGCGATCGCGCTCGCCGAAAACGGCGCGCATCTGATCCTGGTGGCGCGCAACAAAGAGCAACTGGAGAGCGTCGCCAAAGAAGTGGAGGCGGCCGGATCGACCGCCGATGTTTTTGTGGCCGATGTATCCATCGAGGCTCAGGTACTGCAGCTGGAGAAGGATATCGCCGCCAGAGTGGGCAGGGTCCAGATCCTCATCAATAATGCGGGCACGAACCTGCGGAAGGACATTCAGGACTTCACGCTCGACGAATGGAAGGGCGTGCAGGATACCAATCTCACCAGCGTGTTTCTGATGTGCCGGGCATTT
>Ga0302319_10011201_pt1 | contig 17026 bp, 13 predicted proteins | sample Bog_T0_2_FD_203319 | JGI IMG/M metagenome (GOLD analysis project Ga0302319, IMG submission 203319) | Peat permafrost microbial communities from Stordalen Mire near Abisko, Sweden - Bog_T0_2 | ecosystem: Environmental > Terrestrial > Soil > Wetlands > Peat | place: Sweden: Abisko, Stordalen Mire...
CTGGCACGCCGACGAGCATTCGACGGAGACGATTGGGAACTGGCTGCTGCTCAGGCCCGTTGAGCAACACTGTCTGTGACAAACACGCCGGGTTCGCCCCGGTACCGGTTAGGCGGGTGTATCCACGTTGGAAGCCTGCTGGTCAACCGGCTCAAGGTTTTGGTGGCCGAGCTTAAGGAAGCTCGGCCCTTCAGGGCCGAGAGGAGTCACCTGATGCGCTCCGCCATGCGGACGATTTCGCTGGACGACCGCGCTTCCTCGCCAACTGTTGCCACCTCCAGCGCGAGGCGCCCCACATATTCCCAGTTCCACGCAATATACGCCTCGTCGGCGCATCCCCGGTCTGGGTTGGTCCATGGCGTGAGCTCCGTGGGCCGGTAGGACATGCCCGGTGTGTACAGCCAAGGAACCTCCTCGCCATCGCGTGGGAATCCTTTCGCCTGCCGCCGCAACAGGTGCCATCCGGCCGGATTGTCCTGGGGCGGGCGTCCGTTCCATGTGGTTTGGGGTTCACTCATCGCGCGTTGCTCTCCATGCCCGGAATCGTGGAAGGCGCATGCACAGCCGCCTGTCCAAAAACTCGGCCGACCCGCGTTTGCGCGTGTGCACGCCCGCTCACCGCTCTGTGCCTGCTTGCACCAATACTCCACGCAGGCTTGTGTTGCAAGCAGACTGTCCAAAATCCTACTGGACACCGTTGCGGCAGTGTGGCATGGAAGGCGCCATTGCGGCCCGCCGCATCACTGCGAAAGCGGGCGCGTCGTCTGCGCTGTTTGCCTCCGGATCCAATTCCTGCCAGACCAATACTCCTTGGCACAGCCAAGGCCGATGAAGAGGACTGTCATGGGCACGACACAATCGGCGGGCGGATCGGCTTCGCCTGATGCCTTGCAGCGTGACTGGGCACGGCTGCTCGCCTACCGGCCCAACGACCACGCTGGCGCCGCCGCCTTCGGATCCGCCGTCGAGGCCGTGGGTCTGCTGCCGACCGGCGGACACAATCCGCGGACCGGCTTGCGGACCGTCATGGTGGCGCTGCCCGAAGGCGACTTCGCGGCGGCGGCACGCGCCGCGGCTGGCATCCGCGCGCTGCTGCCGCACTACCCGCCACGCGACGACGGATGGGTGCCGTTTGCCGTCCGGGATTGGGGATTCCTCCTGTCCGAAGGGCATCATTTGCTCATCGTCCGGTCATCTGACGATTCGGCCAGGCTGGCGTTCGCCAATTACGGCAGCGAAAATGAGGGGGTGCCGTTCGCCACGCTGCGCGAAGCGCTGGAGCACATCGCCACCCACATGTGGTCACACCGCGGAACCGGGCGCGAGCCCCGAGACGGTTCGGCCCGTGAAAGGATTTCACGGAACCGATAATCCGCGGATCACCAGTCCGGAATGACAGCTCCCCGGCGTCATCCCTTCCCGAACCAAAATCCACCAACGGAGGCTGACATGATCAGAATTTGCCTGTCGCTGAACGGCCAGCGCAACAACGGCTTCGTTGCCTCAATCGACGGTGACGGCGGCGGTTCAATCAGACTTACCGACGAGCCCACCGAAATGACGGTGGCGACCGCATGCGCGGAAGCGGCGGCCAAGCTGCGCGAAGCCGCGGCCCGGTTTGATCGGCTGGCGGCGACCAGGGGAGCCACGCTGGCGGTCACCCAGGACAGGATCAACCGCACCAGCATTGCCAGCCAGTCAGCCTGAAGCCCACCACTGGAGGCTGGCGGGCCAACTCTGGTGGCCGGCCGGCGGTCGCCATGAACGGCCAATTCGCGGAACGTTGCGGCTTCTGCCAATGCTGCTCGGAGGCGGCCCGCATCTTGCCCGCGGGTGGGCGTGATCAGCTTTGATCACGTCAGTTGAGCGGCGCTGATGACGGCGCCTGCCCAACCGTGAATGGCACAGCCGCCGAACCGGTTTGGAGCGGCGGCGGACGCGCCGCCGTGCTAATGCTTTCCCGAGGGATGTCGGGGCGGGACAGACGGAGTGAATCGCAAGCAGCGCCGGTCGGAACGGCGACAGGGCAAGCCTGTGACGCCTGGAGCGCCGGAGGCCGTCCGGCAGATGTTCGCAGATGCCGTGCAAAGGCATCATCTGGCGCAGTTCGGTGACGCCGAACGGCTCTATCGGCAGGTGCTGGCCGTCAATCCCCGCCATGCCGACAGCCTTCACATGATCGGCGTGATTGGCTGCCAGACGGGACGTCCTGACATGGCCGCCGACATGATCCGCCAGGCAATCGGCATCAATGCCAAGGTGGCCGCCTACCACGCCAACCTGGCAAATGCGCTGTATGGACAGGGGCAGCGGTCCGAAGCCGTTGCATGCTTCCGCCGGGCCATTGCCATCGAGCCGGGCCTCGCTGAAATCCACTACAACATGGGCAACGTCCTCAGGGAGCAGGGGCACCCCGGCGCCGCTGCCGAAAGTTACCGGAACGCCATTGGCATCAGGCCGGACTACCCGGAGGCGCTCGGCAATCTTGGTGGCGCGCTTCACGAACTGGGACAGCCTGACGCGGCGGCCGCCTGCTTCCGCAAGGCTCTCGATCTCACGCCGGACTGCCCGCAGACGCTATACAATCTTGGCCTCACGCTGAGGGACCGGTCGCGGCCGGGCGAGGCCGTTGCCTGCTACCGCCGGACCATTGATCTCAGGCCTGGCTACCCGGAGGCACACAACGCCCTGGGTTCCGCGCTGAAGGAGCTGGGACAGATGGATGAGGCCATCGCGAGTTTCCGCAAGGCACTGGATCTCAGGCCGGACTACCCCGAGGCATGCAACAGCCTGGGTGTGCTGCTTCTGGAACAGGGACAGCCCGGCGAAGCCGCCGCATGCTACCGTCGGGCCATCGCCATCAGGCCGGGCTACGCGGACGCGCATTACAATCTTGCGCTGGCGCTGCTCGCCGGCGGGGACATGGCCGCGGGATGGGCGGAACACGAATGGCGCTGGAAAACGCCCCGTGGAATCAAGGAGCGGCGCAACTTCGCGCAGCCGCAATGGCGTGGTGAAGCGGGCGGTGGCCGGACGCTGCTGATCCATGCCGAGCAGGGGCTGGGCGACACGTTGCAGTTTTGCCGGTACGCGCCGCTGGCGGCGGAACGCGGGCTGCGGGTCATCATGGAGGTGCAGAAGCCACTGGTCCGGCTGCTTCGCACCCTGCCCGGGGTCGACTCGGTCGTGGAGCGTGGCGGCGATCTGCCTGCCTTCGATCTGCATTGCCCGATGCTCAGCATGCCATTCGCGCTTGGCACCACGCTTGAGGCCATCCCCGCCCGCATCCCGTATCTGCGCGCCGTCGAAGGCCAGGCTGCGGCATGGCAGACGCGGCTCGCGGCGATGGACGGCCTGGGCCACCGGATCGGCCTGGTGTGGGCGGGCAATCCCCTGGCGGCGGCCGATCGCCGCCGCTCAATGCCACCGGAGCGGCTGGCACCATTGTTCGGCATCCCTGGCCTGCAATTCTTCAGCCTGCAGAAAGGCACGCCCGCGGCGCCGGGGGAGTTCCCGCTGGCGAGCTTCATGGATGGGATGGATGACTTCGCCGATACCGCGGCGCTGGTTGCCTGCCTCGACCTTGTCATTTCGGTTGATACAGCCGCCGCCCACCTGGCGGCGGCGCTCGGCAGGCCGGTTTGGCTGCTTGACCGCTTTGATGCGTGCTGGCGCTGGCTTGAAGGACGGAGCGACAGCCCCTGGTATCATGGCCTGCACATCTACCGTCAGCCCCGTCCCGGGGACTGGGATTCCGTCATCGCCGCAGTGGTGCACGACCTGCGCAGCGGGCGCGCTTTCAGTCGGGCGCAGTGAGCAGCGGCGGATTTGCGGCGGCGTGGCTGCCCTGGCTCCCGGCCGGTGGTGGCCGGGCGGAGCCGTCAGGACGCACCGAAGCGCCTGAGCGCATTGGCCGGCAGTCCCCATTTCAGGTCCCGGTCCAGGACGGCCATGCGGCCGCTTACCAGGATGGCCTACGGGCGGACCTCTTCCGCCGAAACATCGTCGTCGTCCACGGCCGCGCCGATGGCCCCTCGTATCTCCGGGACCGCCGTCAGTGCCGCGAAGGGGCCGATCAGGTCCGCCAGCCCGGCACCCCTGTTGGCCTGCCGCGCCTTCGCCTCATACTTCAGCGTGCGGTCCAGGCCGAGGGCCTGCGCGGCGTCCTCCTGGTGAAGGCGCGTCACCAGGCCGTCCGCAGAGACCACGCGGTCGTAACGGCGGACGAGAAGCGCGTCCAGCCTGTCGAAGCTGATGCGTCTCGCGTCGGCCACGGGAAGCCCTGCCGTTTCGGCAACCCGCATGCAGAGCGTCTCGTTCGCCACGGTGCCATGGAATTTCGGGTCCCCGCGCGGCGCGACCTTCAGCAGATGGGTGGTCGGCACGCCCTTCATGGCTGGCCGCAGGAAACGCCCGTCTCCGTCGAGCCGGGCCAGGGCGAGCTTGGCCTGGACGCCAGGCAGCGAGGACCGCTCAAGTTCTCCCGGCATGCGGCCTGCGGAGACATCCATGAGCATCCGCTCAACCTCGCCATCGGTCAGCGGTCCATAGTCTCGGGAGAGATCCCCAGGGAACTTTGGCGGCGGCGCATCCTCCGGGACAACCATGACCGCGCCGGGACACTCGCCGCCGAGAACCGAAAGCAGCCCGGCGATGTTGTCATTGTTGTCGAACTGCCGTCCGTGCCCATCAACGGCACTCAGGCGGGCGCCCCCCTCCGGCAGAAGGTTGTCGAAGAACGTCCGGGTTTCGGCATGCCCGTATGCACTGAATACGTGGCATATGCCGGTTTGCCTGGCGCTGGGTTCGGCTCGCCAGCCATCGCTTTCAGCCACCAGTGGTAGCCTCGGATGGAGACAACAGGCAGCCAGGATTCCAGCCATGCCACTGAACATCCACGGCGCGGACAAGGGCGTGCGGATTGTGCGCCGCCAGGTGCGCGCCCTGCCGCTGCTTGACGGCATCCTGCAGCGCCTGGGCGTCCCGGTGTCGGTGGTGCCCGGAACGGTCCGCAGGAGCCAGCCAGCGGCGGCACGGATCACCGGGTTCGGCAGCCAGACGGGTATGGGCGACGATCCGCTGATGTTCGCGCGCCTGGATGTCTCGCCGGCACTGTGCGCCGCGGAGGACGGCGGCGAGCCGGGCATGGGCCTGCGTTCCTGTCTTGCGGGCGCCACCGCGGACCTGCTGTCCAGGCACATCCCGGCAGCCCTGCGCGATGAGGCGCTGGCCATCGTGCTGGCCGACGGCAGGCGGATGATGGCCGTCGTGCGCGCGCGCGCCGGCATTCCCGATCCGGCCGCGGCAGCGATCCTGGCAAGCAACCTGAATGGCGCTGACTGGGAACGCCGGATCTTCACCGGCCAGGGTGCCCGGACAATGTTCAGGGATGGCGCGCCGGACGCCCCGGCACCGCATGTCTGGCCGGACTACTGGCGGACGGCTTTCCAGACCGTATGGGCTGATGAGCACCGCGCCGCACGCGCCGACGGGCAGCCCCTCAGCCGGACCGTGATTGACCGGGCGGTCAGCGCCTGCGTCGTCGCACACATGCCATATGAAGGCGAGATGCTGTCCGACGATCCCCGCTGGTCCCTGCCCCGCCGCCTTCTGAACGGGGCAGCCGACGCGGCGCAGGCCTGCGCGCGTGCCCGGGCTGAGGCGTTCAGCCAGGTGCTGGGCGCGATCAATGCCGTGCCGGCCTCCGGCAGCGAGGCGGTCCGCCGCGGCCTGGCGGAAGCGCGCCACTCCGGCATCCCGGAACTGCGGGAGGCGGCATCGCTCCTGCAGGACAACATCTTCGAATTCGGATCGGACAGCGACGGCATCGAGGCGGTGAAGCTCGCCGCGCCCGCCATGGCCGAGCTTGAGGCGCGCCTTGGCGGCCGGGACGCGGCGATGGCCGCGGCGCGCGATGCCTGCCTGCACATCGTCCATGTGACGGCGATGACCAAGACCTGCTTCCCGTCCACCGCCGCGCAGCGGGCGGAACTGATGCGGACGATCGCCGAACGTCCATGGATTGGCTCGACGGTTTCAGACATGGCCGATGACGGGTGGGGGCACCGCATGAGGATGGCGTCCGCGCCCGCCCGCCATGGGCGGGACGCCTGCTATTTCTTTTCGTTTGTCCAGCGGCGGGCACGGGATACGGTCCTGATGCCGCGGCGCGGCGCAATCGATGCCATCAGGGACACGATCATCTGTTTCGAGACCATGCCGCAGGAAGGCCAGAACCGCAAGGCGGTCGACCTCTGGCATTCGATGCTGTCCGGCTACGCCAGCATCCTGTCGTTTCCGGCGGCGTGGCATGACATCGAAGCTGGCACGCTGGACAGGATCGCCGGGTTCGGGCGCACCGGTGACCGGGAAGCGTTCATGGCGGCCGCGGCCGCCCTGCGCGCAGGACTGGACCACCGGCTGGCCATCGAAGCCGCGGCCGCCTTCACCCCCGCGCAGAAGCTGGCCCTGGGGGATGCCGGGGCTGCTTTTGGGCGCATATGCACGGCGCTCGAGGCGGGCACCGGGGACACCGGCCGCTTCCGCACGATGGCGCAGGACCTTGCCATCCTCGGCAGGGAGAGCGCGGCCCTGGGCCAGCAGATTGGCCAGCCGATCGCCAATCGGGTGACCCGTCGGCTCGTCCAGGAGTTCGGCGCGCGGAGCCGCAGCGGGGCGCTGACGCGCGCGAATGACCGCTGCCTGCTGGCGGACGAGGGAGTGGCGGCTGCCGCATGCGCCGGATGGATAGTCAGGGCCGCTTCGGCCGTCCCCGCGCCCGAGGCCGCCGGGTGGCTGGAGGCCGCCACGCAGATCTCCCGGGCACGGCGCCTGCCGGACGGCGCCCGGGAGCAGGAGGCGGCCGCGATGCGGCGGTGATGCTGGCCTGGCAGTCGGAACAGCGCGGATTGTGCTGTTCCCCATACGATCAACTCCTGCTGAAGTTGTCGATCCGGATTATCTGCCATGGCCGCGCGCACACGGCGCGGCCATGCACGTTGTGGCGGAATACCGGATCCCCGGCCCATGCCGGCGGCTGGACCGATGTCAACAGACTGGCCGCAATGAGCGCCCTTAGCCGCTTTCCGATCGCCCACTTTTCCATCGTCTTCCCCGCTGATGGGCGTTTGCACAAGTATTACCCGGCTATACCGCCGCCATGATTTGGCAGATTATAGGAAAATGGAAGGAAAGTCATGGATTCCGTGGGACCACATGCATGCCATGGCTGGATTTCCGCGGCGGCATACGCGGCCGCCGCCTGGCCAACGCGCGCCAGCGGGGAACTGCCGGGAGCGCCCCGCCCGGCCACATCAGACCGGTGGCGGCATGAACGTCCTTTTTTTGCGGAACCGGGAACGCCTTCCCTGACCGCTTCCAGCGCAACGCGTGCCGGAATTCCCTGCGGCGTGTCCCGCCAGTGCGGCGACGTCAGCGTCCGGGAGCAACACCCGTCAGTCCGGGAAAGCACACCGGGCAACCGTCACCGGCAGGCCGGGGCTGGCAGGTCAGCGGCCGCGGCCCGCGAAACTGCCGCCCGCCCTCCATGGCGAAGCGTTCGTTGGCTGGCCCTGCACGCCTGCCTGGCCCGTGGTGCCTTGCGCCTGCCACGATCCCTGTCCTGCAGCGCCAGGCCCCAGATGGCCCGTGGACGGTCCTCCACTGGCACCCTGTTGCCAGGACCAGTTCCAGGAGCCGGCGGATGCCTGCGCCCATGACCACCGACCTCCGGAACCGGACGGCCCCGACGGCGGAGCCGGTCCCGGCGAGCCGCCCTGCCCGGACCATGGGTTGCCCGTCCCCTGCCCGGCCTGCGGCGGCGCGGACGGGGTGGCCAGGATGATTCCCGTTCTCCCGACCTCCGTGGCCGGGCCGGCGATGATGACGCCGCCCCGCACGAACGGGCCTGTCCCCTGGGCCCCGCCTGCCGGCGCACCGCCTGTCCCGGCACCTCCGGACGGCTGCTGCTGCGGGACGTTTGCGGCAGGCCACGCGGTTCCCTGTCCCGGCTGGACCCATGGCACAGGCCCCGCGAGAATGCCGCCGGGGGCACCCCCGGTTCCATGCTGCTGTCCTGGCGGCATCCCCGCGGCGGGCATGCCGCCAGACGGCCTGGCCGCCGCACCCGGCGCCGGACCTGCCAGAAGGTCGGCCGAACCTATGATGGCGCTGTCCTGGGCACGGGCCGGTGCGGCAATGCTGGCGAGGGCGGCAAGTGCAAGCGCGGTCCGTGTGCCCATGTGCTTTCTCCTGAAAAATCCTTGCGGCGGCTATGCCACCGCAAGGCCACCGTCGCGGCCCTTGTTCCGCAGCCTGGCAAGGGTCGCCTGCAGGGACGCCCCGATGCGCTGGACCGAAGACGCGATCCTTTGGACGGTGTGCGCCATGCCTTCGCGGTCGCCGCGCCTGGCATGGTCCACCATCTCGTCCAGCGCCTCGGACAGGCCGATGGCGCCAACGGTGCTCGCGCGCCCGCTGATGTCTCCGCAGATCCGCTCGATCGCTTCGACCTCAAGGCCCGGAACGAGCTCGTCCAGATGCGCCGCCCGCAATTCGAGATCGGCCATGAATTCCTGGACACACGCCCGCGCCCGGTCAGGCCCGATGTCCGCCACGAGGCATTCCAGGAATGCCACCGAGATCTCCGCGGTCCCGTCGGCGGGGCCGCTCTCCGCGGGCGGGGCGTGCCCTGCGCTGCTGTCCGCCGCCACGACGGAGCTGACGGCGATCCATTTCCGCAGATCGGCCGCCAGGCGGTCGAGGTTTACCGGCTTCACGACCCTTGCCGTCATCCCGACCTCGGTGCAGCGTTTTTGGACAACCGCGCCGGACAGGGCTGAGAGGGCGATGATCGGCATCGACGCCAGCCGCCCGCCCATGGCACGGATCTGGCGGGTGGCCTCCAGGCCGTCGAGTCCAGGCATCTGGATGTCCATCAGGATCGCGTTGAAGCCGCCGTTGCCCGCCAGCCGGACCGCTGTCTCGCCATCGTCAGCGACGAAGGTCGTGAATCCGCGCCGCGTCAGGGCAGCCGCGAGGAGCGACTGGTTCACCTTGTTGTCCTCCACGACGAGGATTCGGGCGCCCCCTGGCACCGCCGCCGAAGGGTCGATGCAGCCGAGGGCTGGCGTCTCCGCCAGAAAGCCGGCAACGGCTGCCGCCACCTGCCGCCCGTCGGCCGCCGCGGGCAGGACGGCGCTGGCGGACACGTCTCCGGTCACAAAGGCGCCGAGCACGACGATGGCCGACTGGCGCCCGTGGGATGTGGAGCGCAGGCGCGCGAAGAATGCGTCCGGCGCCATGCCGGCCATGCCGGCATTCACGACAACCGCGTCAATGGCCCCGCAGCGCATGGCAATACGCTCGGCCTGGCCGAGCCCGACGAAGCCGTCCTCAGCGGTCTCCACCGCGATGCCGAGCTGGGCAAGATGGCTGCCGATATGGCGGCTTTTCGTTTCGTCGAAGCCGACGATGAGGGCGGTGCGGCCCAGATAGGCCGGGGCCTGCGGTTCGGCCGCCGGACGCTCCGCGCGGAATTCGAAGGTGAACTCCGAGCCGACACCAAGCGTGCTTTCCACGGTCAGCGACCCGCCCATCAGGGCGGCGTTTTCGCGGCACAGCGCGAGCCCGAGCCCGAGCCCCTCACGTCCTTCCGCCGCCTCGCCGCGTCCGCGCCTGAAGCGCTCGAAGATCACGCTCCGGTCCTCCGGGGCGATGCCCGGCCCGGTGTCTGAAACAGCGATCCGGATTGCCGTATGGCCCTCGGCGTCGGTGATCGAGGATGCCCGGATCTCCACCCTGCCGCTGCCCGTGTATTTGATGGCGTTGCTCGCCAGGTTGACGAGCACCTGCCGCAGCCTGGTCGGATCGGCCATCCAGCGGCCGTGCACCTGGTCATCGAACCGCCATCTGAGGTCGAGCCCCTTGTCGTTCGCCTGCGGCATCAGGACGCCGGACACCTCCTCCACCAGCGCCGCCACGTCGACCTCTGTCGGCTGCAGCTCGGCGCCAGCCGCGCCGCTGGCAATCTCCAGAAGGCCGTTGAGCATCGCCAGCAGCGCCTCGCAGCTGGCGGTGATGCGCTCAATCCAACGGCGCTGCGAATCCTCGAGATTGCCCTCCTCCACAAGGAGGGCGCAGATGCCCAGGATGCTGTTCATGGGTGTGCGGACGTCATGCCCGACCGCCGCCAGCACGCGGTCACGGTCACGCGTGACCCCTTCCGACTGCTCAAGCAGGCGCGCCGCCTCGGCTTCCGCAGCCTCAGCCCTTGTGGCCGCCATGACCTCTTCGGACACGTCCCTCGCCGTGCCACGGAAACCGCCGGACGCTGTTGGCGCGATGCCCAGCCGCTGGATCCGGTTCACGCCGTCGGCAACATCCATCCTGACATCGACCGCGTCCATCCGCGCCCGTGCCCTGATGGCCAGGTCAATGCGCCTGCATGCCGGATCCCCCTCCCCCGCCATCTGTCCCAGCACCTCGGCGAACGGTTTGCCAATGCCCTGGCGCAGGGCCTCCGGCAGGAACCCCTCCGCCGACAACAGCAGGCCGCGGGCATCGAGCTCGAAGCTCCAGTCCGCCCCGAAGGTCCCCGCGGACTGGGACATGTCGCCGCTCCTCCGGCTTCCCGGCAGCAGCATGAGCAGCAGGCACAGGCCAGCGCCGACGATCAGGACAACCCCCGGCATCGCAGCGGAAGGATTGCTCCACGCGGCACGGATGGCGGTCTCCGAAGGCACCGATGCCTGGACCGTCCCCCTGATCGAATGCACGTCCGCCGTCGCGGAGAGCGTTGTCGGACGCCCGGCAAGCCGGTCGAGCGCAAGCAGCAGGCGGATCAGCCAGCCCGCCCCCTCCCCGCCGCCTTGCCCCGCGGACGGCACGGACTGCAGGATCGGGGAACCTTCACCGTCGGTCAGGCTGATGGCAACGGACGGCGCAATCCAAGGCGGCATGACCAGGCTGCGGAGGTCGTCCAGGCTGAAGACCGCGCCGGCGACGCCGGCGAGGCGTCCGCTTTCGTCAGCGACACTCCTTGTCGCCAGCAGCGCCGGTCCCGCGCGGAGCCACGACGCGTCGATCCGCTGGAGGGTCAGGCGGCCGGGAGGCTGTGCGGCCGCGCGCTGGAACCATGCGGACTGCGCCACATCCGCCTCGCTGGCCGGGTTGGGTGCGGAGGCCGCAACCACCCTGCCCGCCGCGTTGGCGAGGAACGTCGCGCTGGCGTAGGGGACGGCGCCCTGCAGCCTTATCTGCCGTGCGGTCATCGCCAGCCGGTCGGACGGGCTGAAATCCGCCGGGCGGAACGAATCCGTCAGCTTGGCGAATCTCGCCAGCGGAGCGTCGACGGCCGCGGCCAGCGCCTGGGCATCCACCGCCAGATGTCTGGATTCGGCCTCTTCGGTCCCTCCCGGAGCGGAGGCGAACCACCACACGGACGCCGTGACCAGCGATGCCGCCGCCACGAAGCCGATCGCGGCCACCTTGAAGCGGCCTATCTCCATCCTGAAGACGTCCCGCATGCCCATGCACCAGCTCCTGAAGCCAGATTCGCCACCCAACGATAGTAAACAGATGTTAACCATGGGTTAAGGATGCAATTTACGCGACTGGAACTGGCTGCGCAGGCCATGTCCCGGTGAAGCATCCTGCCATCGGTGTCATTCTGACCGGGCACATATATTGTGGAGGCCGCCGCTGCAGGTCGCGCAACAGGCCGCTTCCTGCAGCCCGGCACAATCCGACCCGGCATTGCGTGCCCCCACCGGCAGTTCCTGCCTATCCTGCGGGGCTGCCATGCCCACACCTGCATGCGCGGAACCCGTGCCCGGTCGCCGCCTCACGGGCCGGCGGCTTCCATCCGGCCTGCCACGGAAGATGCCCGGCACCGGCCAGCCTGGCACGGCGCTTGCGGAGTGCCCACCAGCCACGCTTGCGGAAGCATGGCCGACACGAACTTGGATCCGAAGCTCATGGACATGCTCCCAGGCATTGCCGCCTCCCTGCCCGCCGTGAGGGCCGGCGGTATGGATGTGGCCGCGAACAGCGTTGCCACCAGCGGCCATGGCGGCTGGCGGGTGCAGTTCCCATTGGCCGCCCTGGGGTGGGCGCGGGCGGCTTCACGCCGCGCCAGCGGACGGGGCGGGACCGCGCGGCACGATCTTGAGACTTCAAACGCGGATCTGCGGCGCCTGGTGCAACAGCTTGAGCGGGCACGTGAGCATGCGGAGCGGGCAAGTCTGGAAAAGTCGCGCTTCCTTGCTTGCATGGCCCACGAGCTGCGCACGCCCGTAAACGGAATTCTCGGCTACGCGCAGCTCCTGCGTGCCGAGGGCGGACTGACCGCCGCGCAGTCGGCCCGCGTCGGGGCGATGCTGGATGCGGGCGCGCACCTGCTTGACATGATCCGCGGCGTTCTCGACCTGTCCGCGATTGAGGCCGGGCATGTCGCGGTGCGGACGGCGGCGGTTGAGGTTCGCGGCGTGGCCGCCGCGTGCCTTGCGCTCATCAGGCCGGCCGCCGAGGCCAAGGGTCTCCGACTGACCCTGAACACGGCGCCGGATGTTCCGTGCCGCATCATGGCCGATCCGGCGCGGCTGCGGCAGATCCTGCTGAACCTCCTGGGCAACGCCGCCAAGTTCACCTCCAGCGGCTCTGTCGAGCTGCGCCTGCGGCTGGCTGGGGGCGGAGCCATGCTGCGGGCTGAGGTGGCGGATACGGGCCAGGGCATTCCGGCCGCGCAGCGCCATCGGCTGTTTCAGGATTTCGAGCGGCTCGGCAGCGGCGTCTCCGGCCAGGCCGAGGGGGCCGGCCTTGGCCTGGCCATCTCAGCACGGCTCGCGGCTTTGATGGGCGGGCGCCTCGGACATCTGGACAACCTGGGGGGCGGCAGCATCTTCTGGCTGGATTTGCCGCTGGCAGACTGTCCGGAGCCCGCTGATGCGCCCGCCGCGCCGCCCGTCCATCCCGCACCGGCGCCGGGGGTTGCGATGAGGGTGCTGGTGGCCGACGACGACGGCATGAGCCGCGACATCGCGGCGTCATTCCTGCGCGCCGCCGGCCACTGCGCCGCCACCGCGGCCGGCGGGACGGAAGCTGCGGAAGCGGCCGCTGCGGCAGACTTTGACGCCGTGCTGATGGACGTGCACATGGCCGGGATGGACGGAATCGAAGCGACTCGCCGCATCCGGGCGCTGGACGGCCGGCGGGGGCGGGTGCCGATTATTGCAATGACGGCCAGTGCCTTCGCTGAGCAGGTGCGGGAGTGCCTGGAATCTGGCATGGATGGCCATGTCGCCAAGCCGTTCACGAGAGAATCGCTGGCCGGTGCGCTGGAGTGCGCGGCTGAGGCCGGACGCCGCCGGGCGGTCCGGGACGCGGAGGCCGCTCCATCAGGTCCGCTGCCGCCGGTCCTCGACATCGGCGTCTTCGAGCGGACCGCCGCCGTGCTCACCCCGGACGACGTGAGATTCCACATGGGAACGCTTGCCGCGAGAGGCGAGGCGCTTCTTCACGGGCTGCGTGGCAGCTCCCTGTCCGTGGCCACCGGCGGCGATCTTGCCGAGGCGGCGCACGCGCTAGCTGGCAGCGCCGGGTTGTTCGGCTTCGCGCGGCTCGCGTCCGTGGCGCGCCGCTTTGAGGACGCCGCGGAGTCTCTGGCGGCTGAGGTGCCAACAGCCGCCAGAGACCTCGCCGCCGCGCTTGAGACCGCGCTCGACGAGATGCACAGCCGCGGTCCGGCCCTGATGGAGGCTTGATGCCTGCTGAAGCATGGCTTCCGGCTGGCCGCCGGAAGCCATGCTTCAGTGGCCCACCGCCAGCGCTTCTGCCGGCAGCGCCGCCGCCGGTGCCGGCAGCGCCGCCAGGTCGCCGCGGGCGTCCTGCACGCCCTGGGCCAGGGCACGCTCAAGCCAGCCCCGCGCCTGGCCTGGATCCGTTTCGCCGGCCAGGCCCCGGGCGAGGAAGCGGCCCAGCATGAGCTGCGCCTGCGGATGGCCACGCTCGGCCGCGGTCCGGTAGAAGCGCTGCGCGGCAGTCCGATCCGTCGGCACCTCATGCCCGCCGCCGAGCATCGCGCCGACCCCGAAGGTGGCCCCGACATGGCCGTTGGCGGCGGCCTTCTCGAACAGCGCCAGCGCGGCGGGATGATCCTTCGGGCCGCCGCGTCCGTTCAGCATCAGTTCGGCCAGCGCAACCTGCGCCTCCGGCATGCCGATGTCGGACGCCCGGGTGATCCAGGCCCGCCCCTCCTCCGGGTTCGCCTCGACCCCACGGCCTTCGACCAGCATGCGGCCGTACCAATACTGCGCGTTGACCACGCCGTCGGCCGCGCGGCGCAGCCATTCCGCTGCCTGCCGATCATTGCGCTCGATGCCGACCCCCTCGGCGAGGCAGACGCCGAAATTGAACGCCGCCACCAGGTCGCCGCCCTTGGCCGCCGTCTCGAACCACTCGCGCGTGCGCACGGGGTCTTCCTGGCCGGCTTCGCCACGCAGCAGCAGGTTGGCGAGGTCAACCTGCGAGCGCGGATCGCCCGCCTCGGCAGAGATCCGGAACCATTGCGCCGCTTCCTGGGAGTCGCGCGCCACCCCGGCGCCGGTGAGATACAGCAGGCCGAGCGCGCGCGCGGCGCCGCGATGGCCGGCCGCCGCCGCGCGGCGGAACCACATCGACGCCTCGGCATAGTTCGGCGGCAGGCGCCCGCCCCTGGCATAGAGGTCGCCGACCACCGCGGCGGCCTCCCGGTCGCCGGCCAGCGCGGCGCGCCGCAGCCAGGATTCACCATCCTGCGGATTGGCGGCAACGCCGGCGCCCTCAAGCAATGCCACGCCCCATCGCGCCATGGCGTTGCGGTTGCCCCTCTCGGCAGCCTGCCGGAAAAAGTCGGCGGCCTGGGTTTTGTCCGCGGTGGTGCCGAGGCCGCGTTCGGTCACGACGCCAAGCAGGAACAGCGCGGTCGCGAGACCGGCATCGGCGGCGCGGCGCAGTTGCGCGACCATTTTCGCCTGGCGTTCCGGGTCGCCGCCATCGTCCCGCGCCAGCGCCAGCGCATGGCCGAGCGCTCCCTGCGGACAGCCCGCGGCGGCGGAGCGCTCATACAAGGCATCCGCATCAGGCAGGTTGCGCAGCGTCTCCGGCCCCGATGTCAGGATGTAGGCCAGCACCGCCTGGCCGTCCGCTGACCCCGCGTCCGCAGCCTGCCGCGCCCACTTGGCCGCGTTGCCGAAATCCGGTTGGGAGGGCTGGCCGCCAGCGAAAAGGCCGGCCGCCGCAATCGAACCGTCGCCGCCGCCCTCGGCGGCAAAGCCGTTCAGGAACAGCGTTGCCAGCAGCGCCTGGGCCTCGACGTAGCCGTGGCCCGCCGCACGCTCCAGCCAGCGCACCGACTCGCTGCGGCTGAACGGCACGCCGGCGCCTTCCAGATAACAGCGTCCGACCTTGTATTCGGCTTCCGGCAACCCGGCGCGGGCAGCCTCGGTCAGCAGCGGAAAGGCCCGCTCCGCCTGCCCATGTTCGGTAAGGCGGATCGCCCGCATGAGGGCCGCGTCCGGCGAAAGCCGGCCGATCAGCCGATCGGATAGCCGTTTGAAAAACGCCATGCCTGTCAGGCTCCCCGGCTCATGGCTGGCGTCCGCATCGCGGCTCCGCATCCCTTCACATCGCCGCTCCGATCACACGCCGAGGCATGTGCGCCGGCACTCTCCGCTTGCCGACGGCGATGTGTGGCAGGCGATCTCCCCCCCCTGCGCAACTCTGTCAACCTTTTCTTCCTTTGCGGGGTTCGAAGCAGTTGAACGGTTCGTTTTTTTTGACGGGCGGTCAGATCATCTGTGCCCGGGCACAGTCGAACCATGCCTGGCCTTCCGGCCCCGCCGGCCCGACCTGCAGCGGCGGCAGCTTCAGCTTCGGCGCGGCTGCGGCATCCAGGCTTCCGCCGCCAAGCAGGAGGAGGATCCGGCCAAGCGACACCTCATCCGGCGGCGAGGATGCGCTGATGCCGCGCTGGGCATTCGCCTGCCCCTGGACCGACCAGTGGCCGGACGGGCCGCTGAAGCTCAGGCCAGCCCTGGTGCCTGGCTTGAGCTGCCTGACGGCCGGCGGCGGATAACCCAGCGACAGGGCGACTGACCCGTTCCTGACGACCGTGACCCTGACGACCGAATGGTCGCCTGACGCGGTGGCGACGCAGCGGTCGGGACCGGTTGCGAACGACCACCTCATGATGCCGCCGGCGTGTGGCGGCGGCGGAGGGGGCGGCGGCTTCGGCGGCGGCGGCTTCGGCGGCACGCGGGCGATGACAGGGGCTGGAGCGGGCGGCCGGGGCTGACATCCGGCGGTCAGGGCCGCCACTGCCAGAATGATGGCGAGACCGGCGGCACGTCCGCGCGGCTGACGGCTCCGCCCGCCGGAAGCGCGGCGGCCGATCGTTTCGCCTGGTTCAGCCGCCAACATCCTGCCGAGCCCCGTCTTTGGTACGCGCGCGGCATATTGCCCGCCATCGGAGATGCGGTAAACGGCAGCCGGATGATCGGCGCCGGCATTGCCGCAGCCTGACGATGGCCGCGGGGCGATGCGCCGCCAGGCAGCGGCTGTCAGGACGCGCCGGCGGCCCCGGGCCGGATCGTCATGATGCCGGCGCGCGCGCCCGGCGTTCCCCTGCCAAGGTCCGGGCTGGCAGCCGCGCTGCCAGCCCGCTCCAGCGAAACGGTGAGTGAACCACGCGCGCCGGGAACCGGGCGTTCATCCGGCCCGGCGTTGTCGAAACCATCATCGGCCAGCCACGGAATTGCCATAGCCGTTGTCCTTGAGCAAGGATTGGCAGCCAGACGCCAATCCTTGCTCAAGGTGCGGCGGCAAACAGCACGGCACCAGAGGGATCCGCCGACGCCGCCCGCCAGTCCGGACCCCAATCCGCACCGAGAGCCTGCACGGCCACGCCGAGCTTCATGAGACTGCTGTCGAGCGTCCGGAAGGCAGAGTCGATCTCACGGCCCACCGCCTCAGCCCCGGCCAGGCGGAGCGC
>Ga0302319_10011204_pt1 | contig 17022 bp, 11 predicted proteins | sample Bog_T0_2_FD_203319 | JGI IMG/M metagenome (GOLD analysis project Ga0302319, IMG submission 203319) | Peat permafrost microbial communities from Stordalen Mire near Abisko, Sweden - Bog_T0_2 | ecosystem: Environmental > Terrestrial > Soil > Wetlands > Peat | place: Sweden: Abisko, Stordalen Mire...
GACGAACCGTGCCGGGACGAACTTTGGGAACAGCGCGAGCTGCGCTTGGAGCGGCGGCGCGACGAACGTGAGCGCGGCGGGGGTGGCAGTGGTGGAGCCGGCGCTGGCGGTCAGCGAGCTGGTCTCGACGAATGGCATCGCCTATGGCAGCAGCGCGACGGGCCTGCAGGGCGGGGACACGGTGTGGTACCAGATCACGGTGACGAACACGGGCGGCGTGCGGGGGACGGCGGCGTATGATTTATGGCTGTCGAACAGCCTGCCGGTGGGGCTGGGCAATTTGACGGTGGCCGCCGTGGGCGGCACCGGGACGGTGTATACGAACGGGGTGGCGTCCGGGCAGCTGGCCAGCGGCTTGTTTGGGTTCACGGGCAATGTCTTGGGTCTGGGGACCAATGAGCTGGACCTGGAGACCAATGCGTCGTTGACCATCCAGGTGAGCGGGCAGTTGACCTACACGAACGTGGTGGGGACGGGGTTGAACGACCAGACGACCATTGAATGGTCAAGCCTGCCGGGGGTGGCGACGAACCTGTCGGTGTGGAATGCCAGCGGCAACGCGCGGACGGGCGTGAGCCTGCCGCTGCCGGCGGCGGGGGTGAACAACAGCACGAACCTGGCGCTGCTGGACAACTACGCGGCGGCGTCGGGCGTGGCGGTGGCAGACCTGAGCCTGGCACCGGTGTTCTCCAAGAGTCTTTTGGGGACGGACCACAGTGCGGGGAACAACGGGTTGACGAACGCGGTGGTGGGCGAGCTGGTGAGCTATGCGCTGACGGTGAGCGTGCCGCAGGGGACGACGCCCGGGGTGCTGATCACGGACAGCCTGCCGGTGAACGTGGCGTTCGTGGGGGTGACGAACTTCAGCATCTCGGCGAATGTGAGTTGCAGCCAGCCGGTGACGGTGGCGACCAACCCGGCGAACACGGTGGTGAACAACAGCGGGCACCAGGTGATCTTCAATCTGGGGACGCTGGTGAACAACAACAGCACAGACGCGTTGACCAACGGGTTGACGCTGAGCTTCCAGGCGGTGGTGCTGGACACGGGGACGAACCGTGCCGGGACGAACTTTGGGAACAGCGCGAGCTGCGCTTGGAGCGGCGGCGCGACGAACGTGAGCGCGGCGGGGGTGGCAGTGGTGGAGCCGGCGCTGGCGGTCAGCGAGCTGGTCTCGGGTGACAATGTTTCCTACGGCGTGTCTGCTAACAGTGGAGACTTTGTCTATTACAGGTTTGCCATTACCAATAGCGTGGGCACCAACGGAACCACGGCCTATGATTTATGGGTGTCCAATTCATTGCCTGCGGGGCTGACGAATTTAATGGTGATTTCCGTGAACACGTTGGGAGCCGGGGCAACTTATACCAACGGAGTGGCGGCGGGGGCGGCGTTAAACCCCGGGCTGTTTGGGTTTACCGGCAACGTGCTGGGTCTGGGGACCAATGAGATTGATCTGGACACCAATGCCTCCATTGTTGTTGTGGTTAAGGCTGAGCTTGACGCTATTTCCGGTCCTGGTCTGGCGTTGCCTGACCAGACGACGATCGAATGGTCAAGCCTGCCTGGTGCGGCGACGAACCTGTCGTTGTGGAACACGAACGCGAATAAGCGGACGGGCGTGAGCCTGCCGCTGCCGGGGGCCGGGGTGAACAATAGTACGAACCTGGCGCTGCTGGACAACTACGCGGCGGCATCGGGAGTGGCAACTTTTACGACTCAAGCTCCGGTGCTTTCCAAGGGGATCATCGCTGCGGACGAGCCCGGGGTGAGTGGTAATAGCGGGGTGAATGGAACCAATGCCACCATTGGGGAGCTTGTCACCTATCGCATCACGGTAGGACTGCCCGAAGGCACCACCACAAATTTGATCGTGACTGACCAATTACCTGCGGGCATGGCTTTTGTGACCAATAGCGTGACGTTAATCCTGAGCCGGCCAGCGGATGCCAATGCCACCATTCCCGGAAGTGGCTCGGAAGCTTTTGGCGGTACTGTTGACTTGCCAGCAATCAGTCCGTCAACCCCCACCAATGGAGCCATCGCCTTCTCGTTCAGTCCGATTGTCGTTAACACCGACGGGGATACGAATAACGATGTGTTTGCCTTTACGTATCAGGCTGTCGTATTGAATTTGGCGACCAATGTCGGGTTGGCTGGGAGCCAGACAATGTTGACCAATTCATTTAACTGGTCGTCGGGAGTTGTCAGCAGCAACGGGTTGGCAGATCCGGCTGGCACCGTTGTTGCCGTGGTGGAACCGAATCTTGCCTTTGCTCAAACCGTCTCGGAAACGTGCGCCTATCTCGGAAGTCCGATTGTATACACCCTGACGGTTCACCCGTCTGCCAGCAGCCTTTCGACCGCCTATAATGTTGGCCTGTCAGATCAACTTCCGCAGTTCATCGGAGCGACGGGAATCTCACCGCTTACGATGCAAAATGTGGTGGTGACCAACAGTGCGGGGATGGACTTGAGTTCTCGCTTCACCCTGTCAAATGGATTGCTGTCCACCACAAATGGTTCCACGCTGATGCTGGCTTCCAATGATACCCTGACCATCATCGTTTACGGCGAGGTCTTGGTCTCATCTTCCGCCGGGAATTGCTCGAATCTAGCCATGCTGACTTATTCCAGTCGCAACGGGGATTATACGACTAATTCCGGATTTAATCCCAATCCATGGCTCACTTCGGACCAGGAAAGGGTTTACACTGCCTCTAATAGTGCCGTCTTCACCTTAAATATCAACGGCATTGGCGGGTATGTCTATGCCGATACCAACAATAATGGGGTCAAAGACGCGGGCGAGCCGGGAGTGGGCGGGGTGCCCGTCTCACTGTTTGGCATAAATTCTTTGGGGCAATTCATTAATGAAACGACAACCACTGCGGCGGATGGCTCCTATGCCTTTAGTGGTTTGGTGCCGGGGGATTATGATCTCGCCCGGGCAACCCTGCCGTCTGGTTATTTTGACGGCCGGGAGACGCCCGGGACGCCTTTTGGCGGCAGTGGCACAAACGCGGTCATCAGCGGGATTGCCATCACAGGTTGCGCCAGCGCCGCCGGCGTGAACTACAACTTTGGCCTGGTTCAACCCAACAGCCTGGGCGGTGTCGTGTTTGCGGATTTGAACCGCAACGGCATCATGGACGGGACCGATTATCCCATCACGAACGTGCTGGTGACGCTGACCGGCACCAATGATTTGGGCGTGACGATTGACAATTCCGCCGAAACTTCAACCAATGGCAGTTATTTGTTTGCCGCCCTTCGTCCTGGGACCTACCAGATCACAGAGACGCAACCGGTGGGCTACGGCCAGGGAACGAACGCGGTCGGAACCACAGGCGGCACCAACTCCGCCCAGGATGTCATTTCTCGGATTGTGCTGACGCAGAATCAGAATGGCGTGAATTACGATTTTGGTGAAACGCTGGCCAGCATCGGGAATTTTGTCTGGAACGACGTCAACGCTGATGGCGTGCGACAGGCCGCCGAGCGGGGATTGGGCAATGTCATGGTTTATGTTGATCTCAACAGCAGTGGTCATTATATGGTCGGTGATCCGAGCGCGATTACGGACACGAACGGCTATTATTTGATCACCAACATGCTGGCCGGCAATTACACGGTGGCGGTTGCCACGAACACCCTGCCGGCCGGCTCGGTTGAAACCTATGATCTTGACGGAACCAACAGTCCCAACAAGGTTGCGAGTCTCCTGTTGCTGGCTGGGACCAACCGCCTGGATGTCAACTTCGGCTACCGTTATGTGTCACCTACGCTGGCGGTTCTTCAGGCGGGGACGTTCCGCGGTTTTGCCACCAACGGTGGTGTGATGCTGGTGTGGAATACGTTGTCAGAAGTGGATGTGGCCTATTATTTGGTTAATCGTCAAACCGCCGCTGGGTGGGAAACCGTGGGTTACGCGATGGCGTTAAACTCCCCGTCTGGCGGAGCCTATAATGCCTTGGATGAATCGGTCAGTGGTTCCGGTGACTACCAATATCAATTGGTGGAGGAACAGATGGATGGAACCGACTCCATCATCGGGTATTGCGATGTCACCGTTGGCCCAATTCTGATTGGCCTGACCATTGAGGGCGGCAATGTCCGGTTGCAATGGTCAGGGGGCATGCCTCCGTACCATCTATATCAAGCAACAACCTTGGCCCCAGCAGCCAGTGGCGTGGTGCCGAGTGTAGCCGGGGTCAGTGGTTCCTCGTGGAGTGAGCTGTCTCTGCCGGACTGTCAGACCAACACGACACTGGTGCCGATCGGTGAAGGACAAAGATTCTATCGTTTGAGCGGGCAATGACCAGGAACTTTACTTGCTGCCCACCACTCGAAAGAAAGTGGTTGCCTGCTGGTTTGTGGCCGGACAATAATAATTTAGGGTCGTGAGGCCATAAGCCTGCCATGGACCTCGCAGGCTCTGGGCGCTTTGCACTTGATAGGGGGGCAGGGCACCGGACCACATGATATTACTCAAGGAAATCGTGTTGATATTCAAAGGTGTCAAGTCACGGGCAATGTTATAAATGGTGGCGGGGTCACCCAAAAAATTATAGATCCAGCCAGGCACGGAAGGCGCATCAAGTGAGATGTGATCGGATAATGCCTGGCGGAAGGCATCGCCGAGTGACAGGCGGCCATTGCTGCGGATCAACTGGGCAATTCGAACGTTGAATTCAGTGGCCTCGCCATCCAGGGATAGCCCGCTTGCGCCCAGGAAGGAAATGGCGCCTCCCGAAGTCATTTCCAGCAGTTGTTCGCCCAGGCAGGGAGTCGCGGGAACTGAAAACTCACCAGCCACGCAAGTCATGGCGCAGACGAAGGGACAACGATTGCCATCCATGGAGTTTATAAGCAGAATATTGGTGGTGTCGGATGCCGTCAAATACCCAGCCGCGCCAAACTGGGTGAGCGCCCCGTGGCCGGAGTAGGTCACCAGGTCAACCCCCGAATTCCATTGGCCCAAAATCAGGGAATGCAAAGGAGAAGAACTCGCGGCGTTGGTGGATATCAGGCTGACGTTGGTGAATTTGCCCGCCAGGACGGCGTTTACCTGGGCGATGTCATTGGAAAAAATACCGGCGCTGTCGGCGGCGTCCGCAAGGAGCAATCCGTTGGTGGATTCGTTGGGATCGGCTGATTCGTATCGCTCAATTTTGTCCAGCAAGGCAAGCACATCATTGGTGGTCAATGCTGGAAGCCTGCCGACTGCGACCTGGGGGGGCAGATTCGAAAGGGCGGCACCGATCAGACTGTCGGAGGCAAACACGCCCGACGGCGTGCTGACCATCATCGGGGGGATCAGGTTGTCGTGCGATTGTTTGATGTCCAGAAAATCATAAGTGCCGCGGCCCAGCAGGACCAGGTAGTGCGGAGCCACCTGCCAATGGGTCCAGGCGCAAGCCAGCAAGGACTGAAGGGCGTGTGGGGTTGGAAATCCATAAGCAAATTCATTATAGACCTCCTCGAGCGGAGCGAGCACCACCCGCAAACCCTGTTGCTGCCGGTAGTTCATCAGGTTGGTGGCGGCCGGCAGCAGGGAATCAGGCGATATGATGACGTAGTCCGCCAGGTTGGTGGGAGCGGAAAGCCCAGCCGTTTGGGCCAGGGTCATGGCTGGCTTGGAACCAAGCAAGTCAGTTTGGAATGCCACCATGTGGGAGGAAGGACCTGCTGGCGCAAAGGTGACCCGGTCGGTTGTTGCCGGGCAGTCGATGAAAGTGTTGGTAATGAGCAGTGGCTGCTTCGGGTTGGACACATCCAGCACATATATGTTTGTGGAACTGAAGCCGTCCATTGTGATGATGGAATTGCTGTTGGCGGTGCAATCCAGCACGCCATTTGCCGAATAGTATGATCGTGGATAGGTGAACGAGAAACGGTTCAGATACCAGGAGCTGATCGGGGAGCCGCTGCCCAATGCCTTGAGGGTGATCAGGTTCTGGCCGTTGTTCAGGTTTTCGGAAGGGAGATTGATGATGAAGTTGGTTTGCGTGAGCCCCTGCCAGGGCCATTGCCCCAGAACATTATTGGTATTGATTGTCACTTGGACCGTGTTAGCGGTGGCGATGCCACCCCAAAGGTTCAAGGCCAGTTGCCCGTGGATTGGTGTTTGCTGGATCAGATGGTCCGTTACCACCTGCCAGTTGAAGGTGTTGTAAGTGGCGATGGGCAGCGCAATGAGTTGCTGCCACATCCAGGGATCGTCTTCGGCACCAAGCGGGAGGGAATTGACGTAAAGTGCGTTTACCTCAAAGTTGTTCATGCACGGATACCAATTCGTCGTCGCTGCCGACATGGGATTGCCGCCGTCGAGAAAGCCGATCGGACGATTGTTTCCGCTTGTCAGCCAATAGATGTTGTTGGTGGAATAATTATCCACATGCGCTTCGGCATAAAACAGGAGGTTGCTGCCGTCCGGTGACACCAGATAAGTCACCGCCTGACCGGAACTCCTTAATTGCAATTGGTTGTTAAGGACGGCGGACTGCACGCTGTTCACGGTCAAACCCAGGAGGGTCGATAGACCTGTGATGGGAATGGCCTGCAGACCGGAATAGACCGTCGTTATTTTGACAAAAGTGCTGCCATCAAGATTGGCGAGGGAGTTGATTGCATGCGGCGTCGCGGGCGCGGCGGGGCGTTTGACTTTGTTTGTCTGGGCGAGGGAATCGGAGGGTGCGGAGGTGCCCTGGGGCTTGAGGCTTGCGGCAATCTCGAAGGATCCCAGAACCCGCTCGTTGCCGTGCTGGTCGATCTGAGCGATGGAATAGCGGTTGCTGACGGCTGGATTCGCGTCGGCATCAATCACCACATAATTGCCCCCGGTGATCGAATTGGAGGCAATGATTTCGTATTGGTTTACCCTTTCCCATTTGGACGATCCTGGCAGTTGCCGGAAGACATTGTAGTACACGGTGCCTATGTCGCAAAACGTTTGCCATGCAACCACTGATTCAACGGCCTGGTTGGTTTCCAAGCGGACGGATTTCAGTTCCGGGAGAAAACTTTCGCCACGAGCCGCAAGCGTGCGTCCGCTCAGCGCGGTAGCGAGCAGAAGAAATTCAAAGCGTATCATAAGCGTATCAAGGAATATGCTCTCAGACGCACGAATTGCACCCATCAACGAAATGAAATGCGGATGTTTTTTGCTCCAGCAGCAATATAGTTGTCAATGATCTTCGTGGTCGTCGGAGGTGGGCTGAACGCAATGAGTTGATCAATGCGTCTGGCGCACGCGGATTGAGGTAATAATCCCAGGTCAAAATACATGGCATGCGTTGCATTCTGCAAAGAAATCTCGAAAACTACACGGACAAATTCCATATCCTTCGCGTCGTTGGCTGCATGAATGCGGAAGAGATTCCCGATTTTACGCGCGCAGTCAGTGATGGCAGCAAAGCCGTTCAGTTTCCATTCCTGGGCTTGCTATTGGCATCCAGCAATCAACGGCCACGCCCCCGCGCTGGCCAGACCACTCTCCCAGCGAAACGGGCCGGGGCCGGTTCGTGGCCGAAGCGGCCCCGGCCATTACCATCGGCACGGAGGACATCCCCGAGCACAAACGAATGAAAGCCTCGCTGCGCGAAAGCGAGGAAAGCTTCCGCCGCCTCCTTGCCATGGTCGCCGACGCCGCTCCCCATGTGATCGGCTCTCCCGTCTCCGAGTACTATGGAACGATCCCCTGCCGCCATCAGCCGACCTTCGTGTGGTTGGCGCGGCCTTCCCCGTTTCCGGGAAGCGGCGTGGGTCTCCCAAGTGCTTGTGTACCTCTCTCCGTGCGTGCCATGATCTCAGACCCCGACAGGCTCTAGGCATCCAGTCTGCGCAATGCCTTCTCTGTTGGCTTCCGCGAATCGTACGGCGTCGCCGCCTGTGCTTATTTGTCACGGGGCTCAATCTCTTCAGCGGAGGTGCGGCCCCGCTTACGGCCCACACGGTTCCCGGTGCATCAAGGAAGGCAAGCTGACCGCGTTCTTTTTTTACACCACCCGGATCGAAAACACCTTTTTCGGCACCAAACGCAAAGTCAAACTGCGCCCCTATATCGTGCTGTCCGTAAGTGAATGCAAGGCGTGGGGGGCGGAAATGAAACGTCGCATGGGGTTTGTGGATGAGTCGGGCGAGACGCCCATGAAACAAAGCGAACGGCTGCGCCAAGCTGGGGGCGTCGGGGAAGCGCCGAAAAGTGAACAGGAAGCCAAAGAAGCTTTGGACTTTGCAGAAACCGACCCGAAGGACAAGCACAGTCGGAAAGTCCGGTACGAAGAGGCGCTGAACACGGAAAACCGGCAACAGGACATGTTTTATCTTTTGGCGGAAGCGATGGCCGCGATGGACTCCGGCAAAAAGGCCGAGTTCTACCGGCGGCGGCTGCAAATGGGAATGGAGTGGGACAAACAAGCGAAAACCTGGAAATGGAAGGAGTGATGTCATGCCAACCGAGCCCCAATTTAACGACCGCTTGATACGGTTTCCTGAACTGGAAAAGATTTTCGGCGTCTGCAAGCGGACGGTGAGACGCCGGGCGGAAAATGGCGAGTTGCCTCCCTTGCGGCATATTAGCCGGGCGGTGGGAATGCTGGAAAGCCAGGCCAAAGCGTGTTTTCAAAAATTGAGTCAACCAAGTTAATGGAAAGGATGAACTATGGAAGCGCGAATCTATAAACCCAAACGCGTGCGCAACGGCAAGCGGTCCACGGGCCGTTTATACCGGGCGCGGATCAAACTTGCAGGCGACAACAAAGTGCGGGACATCGCCTTGCAGGTATCAGATAAACAGGTGGCCCAACAAAAGCTCAACAAACTGATTCAAGAGCTGGAGCACGAATCGGCGGGCTTGATTCCGTCGAAAATGGAACGGGACGCGGCGCAAAGTCCGCTGCTTGATCTCCTGTCGGAACATGTCAACGAATTGACCGTCTTGGGGCGGTCCGACGAGCATTTGCGCCATGTGGACAAACGCTTGCGGCGGCTGGCGCGGGAATGCGGTTGGATGCGGTTGGCCGACGTGACGCCCGCTTCGTTTCAAACGTGGCGCAAGGCGCAAACCACCAAAGCGCCCAAGACCCTGAATGAATACCTGGCCGCGCTTTCGACCTTTTGGACGTGGCTTCGCAAGCAGGGCCGTGTCAGCGCCAATCCCTTTGAGTTGGTGGAACGGGCGGACACACGCGGCAAGGAGCGGGTGCGGCGGCGAGCATTGTCGGACGCCGAAGCGATTCAACTGCTCAACGTGGCGGGAACGAATCAACTAGCCTACCTGCTGCCCCTGTATGCGGGTTTGCGGCGCAAGGAAGCAAAAGCGCTGCGCTGGTCCGATCTGGTGCTTGGCGCGGAAGGCGGCTTGCTGCGAATTCATGCGGAAGTGAACAAGAACCGCAAAGAACAGGCGTTGCCGTTGCATCAGGAACTGGCCAAGGCATTGCAGCAGCACAAACCGGCGGACAGCAAGGCGGACGATCTGGTGTTGGTCAATGGCGTGCCGAACATGAAAGAAGTCCGGAAGGATTTGGAAAAGGCGGGCATTCCGTTTCTGGACGAGCGCGGACGGCGGATGGATTATCATGCGTTGCGGACGACGTTCGTGACCCGGCTTTCAATCATGAAGGTACATCCCCGGATGGCGATGGAACTGGCGCGGCACAGCGACTTGAAGCTGACCATGAAGAACTACACGGATGTCGGACAGTTGCCGTTACGCGAAATCATGGACACGATACCCGGTTTTGGCCGAGGCAAAGACTCCCGAATAGACTCCCGAGATTTAGGCCCGACAGGTCCAACGGTGTCACCCTCTGTCCCCGATATTGGGGAGGTGAAAACTGAAAATCCCATTGAAAAAACTGGCGAAAGTCATCGGGACTCACAGCTTGTCACCGCGAGTCCCGACGAGTCAAAATGGCGGAGAGGGGGGGATTCGAACCCCCGATACTATTTCACGCCCCATAAAAGGCTAAAACATTGGTTTTGTTGACGTATGTGATTGACTTGACGCCTTTGGACGTTATACCATGGCGTTATACCAAATTACCTATGGCAAGCATCCACAAAATCAAAGGCAAACCGAACTATTTTTGCGCGTTCTACAATCCAGAAGGCTTTCGCCGCCTCAAAACCACCGGAACGGACAACGTTCAAATTGCGCGCACAATTTGCGTGAACATTGAACGGGCATCCATTCTTGCCCGTGAAAACAAACTATCCAATGAAAAGGGCTTAAAGCTCATACGCGAAACTTGCACGGCTATTGGCGAGACACACGGCAAACTGGCCGCAGACCGCGCACACAACATCCTGAAAGGCTACGTTGAAGAATTCATTAAAATTGCCGGTGGCGAGCTTGAATCCTACACTGTGCGAACATGGCTAGATTCCTGGCTGGCCAGCCGGACAGACGCCAGCAAGGCAACGCAACTTGAATACAGGCGGGCAAAAGACTTGTTTCTGGAATTTTTGGGCGCACGGGCTGACCGACCATTGACAACATTGCAGCCAAAGCAAGTAGAGGAGTTCAAACTAAAACTTGTCGAACGTGTCGCCCCCTCCACGGTGAACAAGGCAATTAAAATAATGAAAGCGGCGTTCAACAATGCCGTTGCCAAACGCCAGCTTGAATTCTCGCCAGCCGAACACGTCACAACAATTGAAGTTGATGAGACGAACCGACGGCCATTCACAGATGACGAATTGAAAAAGCTTTTAAGCGTCATAGACCATTTGGATGATAAAAAGTCCGATGATAAAGAGCCCAAAGCTTCTTTGTCCACGGAATGGCGCACAATGGTTCTGCTAGGCTTTTACACCGGTTTGCGCTTGGGGGATTGCGCTAATCTCACATGGAAACACATTGAATTGCAAAATAGCACGTTGAATGTTGAAACCGAAAAGACTAGCAGGCGTCAAATTTTGCCGTTAGCCGAACCGTTAAACCGACACCTGCAAAAATTAGCGGGCGACATTCCAGACGCCCCGCTTTGCCCCTCACTTTGCGGAAAAGCTACCCCCCTACTTTCAAACCAGTTTTACGACATTATGGCCACGGCTGGCCTTGTAGAAAAGCGTAACCACAAGAGCAAGGGCAAAGGGCGTGACGCAAAGCGCGACACTGGCCAGATTAGCTTTCATTCCTTGCGCCACAATTGCACCAGTGCTTTGAAATCCTCCGGTGTCTCTGATAGCGTGGCAATGGACATTGTAGGCCATGAAACAGTTTCAGTGTCACGCAGCTATACCAAAATTGACGACACGGCCAAACGTGCGGCTATTAACAAACTGCCAGACATCACCAAATAGATTAAAGGTTAAAGCACATTTAACCAACTTTAGACGCCCCTTGTCAGCAATGGCAAGGGGTTGTTTTTTGCAGTTTTAAAACACCATATAATTGAAAAGGAATGTCTGAATACCCACCCCAAAACAACACAACGGAATGACGGGCATTTAACCCTTGTTTCCTTCAAAAGTTATCTATTGGCTTCCCTTCAAATCAACTATTGATTCTTGTTATTGATAATAGTTCTATTCCGCCGGATTAGCTATTGCGATTTGTTGGCACGGTGGTTGCTAAGCAGCCAAACCCGTCAGCAAAAGCTAAAGTTGTCATCCCTGACATCAGGCATTAACAATCCCACAATAAAACAAGGGGAAAGCCATTGCCTAATTGTAATTAGCTTTGCTAACCGCCAGTGAAAGATAACAGTATGCAATTAACAATGCAACAAATAGAACATCCAACCGCAGCAAACGGAACCCAAACATTGCCAGAATTTGGACGCGTTCAAACCGTTCAAAATCTATTCGGGGTAAAGCGAGGAATCCTCTACCGATGGATAAATGAAGGCAAAGTAAAATCCGTTTTAATCAGGGAACCGGGAAACATTCAAGGCGTCAGGTTGATTCACCTTGCTAGCGTTCGGAACTACATCAATGAACAAATGCTATTAACAACCAATAACTAAACACACTTAAAACACAATTATGGAAAAGCAAAACGAGAACAACGACAAAATTCAACACGCCAATTTTATGGAAACAATACTTCCGACGGTACATCCGAAAACATGGTTTGCGTTAAAATTCCCAGAAGTGCATAAAAAACATAATGCAGCTTTAAACGAAGCTATGAAAGGCGACCACTTCACGATATTAGGAATAAATGAAGACTTCTTTGCCGCCACATTAGGACATTTAGGCAATCCCAAAGCACCAACAGTCTATGTAACGCGTGAAGATCGCTTTTACTCCTACGATTGCAAAGCCGGAATATACGTCTCAAAAAGTGAACATCAAATCATTAGTGATTTAAGCGCCCTATTGCAGCAATGTGCAGATGAATGCAAATATCAAGGTTGTGACACTTCCGCGCTCCGGTTCATTTGCAGCCGTTCTAGCCAACTAAACGGAGTGATTAAAAAAGCCAAAGGACAACTTCATGTCACAGAAGACTATTTTGCGAATGATTTGGAAAAATTCATTGCATGTGAAAACGGAATGTTGTGTTTAGCAGATAATGCACTTGTGCCGTTTTCTGCCGACTTCCGACGTAGAAATAAATTGTCTGTCAATTTTGATCCTAATGCGACCTGTCCATTATTTCTTGATACATTGCTGGGACAGGCACTAAACGAAGCTGATATTCTATTCTTGCAGAAATGGTTTGGATTGGCATTGATAGGGAAAAACATTTCTCAAGTCATCGTGATTCTATCAGGAACCGCTCAAGGCGGAAAAAGTACGCTTGCAAAGGTGCTTGTTGCAATTATTGGCAAAGAAAACGTTGCTACACTCCGCACAGAGCAATTAGGCCAACGGTTCGAGACAGCAAGTTTTCTTGGCAAAACACTACTCCACGGGGCAGACGTGCCTGCCGATTTTCTGACACAGAAAAGTGCATCTGCATTGAAATCTTTAACAGGTGGGGATTCAATGACTGTTGAGTTGAAAAATGGGCGTGAAAGACCGGAAATAATCGGTGAATTCAATGTGTTAATTACAAGTAATTCCCGTTTAGTGATCTTGCTTGAGGGGGACGCGGAAGCTTGGCGGCGACGGCTTGCAATCATTGAGTATTGCAAACCAAAGCCGAAAAATGTCATTCCAGCATTGGCCGACACAATCCTAAAAGACGAAGGCTCAGGTGTGCTAAACTGGGCACTTGAAGGTCTTAGGAAACTACGCGGCGACGATTGGCATTTCAAGCTTACAGCCGAACAAACCGAAGTTGTGGACAGGGCTTTGCTTGAATCAGACAGCCCAAAAATGTTTGCCAATGATTGTTTGGAAAAGGCCGATAATTGTCAACTCACACAAGATGATTGCTTCAATCATTACCTTGCATATTGCCGCAAACGCGAATGGACGCCCATAGTAAAACCCAAAGCAAATACGTTAATTGAAAGGCAAATTATGTATCTGTTTGCGGCTGGCCAGCGCAATGATATTAAGGGAACGAATGGCAAAGATCAACGCGGTTGGAAGGGTATAAAGGTTAAATAGTAATTGCGGGCAGGTTTGAAACATTGTCCATCTTGTCCGTACTATTGCGGACAGGACGGACATCTTTTTGCTGTACCCTTTATATATATTTTTTTTCTATTAGATTAGATGTAGAAAAAAGCTGTCCGTCCTGTCCGAACACTTCCCGGACTAAACGGACAGGGTTTTAAAACTCACGCGAGGGGAAGCGGCAACGCAACTACTAACATTGCACTATATGAAAACTCATATAACCCTTGCTAAAACCCAATTACTTTTTCATGGCCCTGATTCTACGCTTATATTGCGCTATATGGAACCATATAGAACTATATATAGTGCAAAATGAGCATAAGAGGGCGCACTGGCTAAATAATTACACGTTATATAAGAGTACATATAACGGCAGAACAAACACCTAAAACAGAATGGTGATGGTGAATAAATCCCGGCCTGCTTGGCGCAAGCTGACTCATTCATTTTTCCAGAAACCCGCACGGATACGTTTTATTTGCTCTTTTGCCGCTTCGTCTCCCTGCGCAGCAGCTTTTTGAAACCATTTCATTGCTTCGTCAATATCAGGTTCTACACCCATGCCAAACTGATACTTAATACCAAGGGCATATTGCATATCAACATTCCCCTGTTCAGCAGATTTTAACCGGGATTCGTCCGTTTCATCATTTTCGCTCTTTTCCTCTAATTCGGCAACTTTTTGTTGAAGTTCTGCGATTTGCTTCTCGCTATCCTTCGCATCTTTTAATTTGCCCCTGATAATGGCATAAATGACAAGGCAAGGAAATGCCAGAATGCCAATGAGAATTGCTCCACGACTTGCACCGCCAGTGCTGTCGTAACCTTGCGCCAAAAATGCTACATGTGTAGTTAGCAATACATTCATCTAAACTCCTTTGCAACCTGATCGTAAAATGGTGCATCGCCTGTGTTATTCATAGGTATTGTATTTCAGCGGTATGCCTCTTTAAAGCTTACAGATGCTAACCAACCGAATAAATAAGCCACGCCTAAACCAAACAATAAAAGTAATACGCAATTGATTATATCTGAAGTATCGCCTTTCCAGGTATCAGAATTCACACAAGCACACAAAACACCGAGCGCCGCAATGGCAGATATAAATCCACAAAGAATGCCAAAACAAACATTTGCTGCTTTCACTGGTTTGGAAAGAGGAGGTTTAGCTGCTGCTGCTGCCCGCTTAGAATCATTTGCCGCCCTGCTCAGATAAATTCGGTCTAATTTTTCACGGTCATGCTCCCGTTCTGCTTGAACCTGCTTTTCTTTCCGTAATTGTTCAACGCGGTATTGTATGTATAAAGCTTGTGCCTTTGATTTATCACCGCTCGATTCGGAAAATGCTTTCGTGTAAAGACCAGGTATCTTAATTTCCTCTTTCAATTCATTCGCAACTTGATCGTACAACCTATCATTTTTATCATCCGACTTCAATAGCTTACTGTTCTTAATCCATGGAAATCCTAATAAGAAAGCAACTATTACTATCGGAAAAAATAGGATAAAGCTGATAATGAAAGACGCCCCTGAACCAAGACTGCAACCGACTGCACCTGCCCCAGCTAACACCGCAGAATTGCGGATGATTATAAGATTATCCTTCTTCATTGGCTTTTTCTTCTTACGAAGTCAGTTTGGCCCTGCATGTGGAATGATCTCAGCATCAGCACTGTCGAGAATGCCGGAATAATTACGCTCTGCAATTTCATGCCCCTTTAGATCATTTATCAACCTACTATTCAAAACAATGCCGAGGATGTTTTTATTTTCATCCATTTCTATGACCAGAACTGAACCATGCTGGTCTTCGATTAGTTCCCAAGGTTGAAGGATGTTTGCACCTTTGATGCGAACAGTTGCCAGAATTTTCATTATCTTGAGTTTATTTGTCTGTGTAAACAATAGCTCTGGCCCGGAATACGCAGCGAGTACCACTCAAAAAGCCAAAGCCGCCACGTCCGCCAACCCCAATTCCGCTTTCGCCAAATGAGGTGTCCGAGTGCAACACCGCATCCGCTCCCATTTTTCTGGCACGGTAGAATATTGCGGCAGTCATGGGCGCTTCTTCTTTTGGGGCACCTTCGCAAGTCAACAGTGCGATAACCTTGTAGGGTCTGTCTGGTTCTTTCGTGTCGTAAATATCCAAGTTTTTCGATTCCGGTCGTGTGGTTGGGTCATACATTACGACTTGAACCCGTTTTGCGTGTTGTGGTGGTGTCTCGACACCCTGTTGTTGTGGTCCCGGTCCCGTGGCGCAACCCTGATTGAGAATTGCGACTACCGCGAGCGCAACTGATAAAGCCGTCGTGTGACAGATTTTTTTCATGCTCTATAAACAATACCGATAGTGGGGTGTGCAGTGCAACAGAAAACCGCAAAGCTGTTTATGTGGGCAAAACACAGAAAAATCTCGTTCGCCGTCTGAAAGAATTGCGGAAAATCCACCACGTCACGCAGGAGGAGTTTTCCGAGCAAACCGGCATTTCGTACAAGTATTATCAGGCAATTGAAACCGGCGTCAAAAAAGAGTTGCGAATCAGCACGTTAGAACGGCTAGCAGACGCCTACGGGATCGAAGTCTGGCAACTTTTATCCCCCACAATCCCCAAAACGAAGATCAAAAATTGCCGTTCCTGATTTCAAAATTGAAAATTTCGAGAGACAGCCATAGTGCGCAAGTCACTTTCGCTTTCTGGTTTTTCTGTATCGCTCATAAATTATTAACAACAGATAAGCGTACATAATAATCTAGCCGCAACTGGCCAGACGGCACACGCCAGACAGGGGACGCACTCGCCACGGCAAGCGGTTGAAATGTTTTGGCCGGGCATTGCCAGCACGGCGCACGGGCAAGGCAAGCGGTTCAACCCGGTCACACTGGACGCGCCACAAGCCAACCGACACAAGGCAAAGGAAAGCGAATGACGCGCAAAGGGTGAACTGCCACGGGACGCCAATAAAAGCAACCGCTGGGAAACGATTATAAACACCTCTGACAGGCTTAAACAAATATGGCCACGTTATACCGGCGCGTTATACCTTAACCCATTGCCAAGCCCTAAAACCAGCAAACCACTTGGTTTTATTAGCTAAAACACAAGTGGCGGAGAGGGGGGGATTCGAACCCCCGATACCTTTTGAGTATTCACGCTTTCCAGGCGTGCGCGTTAAACCACTCTGCCACCTCTCCACGCGCGTTTCAGTGCTCGCTCAACCTTGACCACTCTTCCCAGGCTCGTAATACCGCTTTCCCAAGCGGACAACAATGCCCGGACGGCGGAAGTAGAACCGGCTGCAATGAGCGCGAGTTTAATCGCATGAATTGGGAGCAAAAGCAAGCTCATTTACCGCAGCGAAGCTTAAAAGGGCGCATCTGCGAATGAGGACAGACAGACGGTTAATACCCTGGATTGAGATGGCGTATTTTTTAATTCCAGAGAAAGTCGAAGTCGTTATTGCGCAACAGCACATCGAGAGCCAGCAAGTGCCGCA
>Ga0302319_10011206_pt1 | contig 17022 bp, 18 predicted proteins | sample Bog_T0_2_FD_203319 | JGI IMG/M metagenome (GOLD analysis project Ga0302319, IMG submission 203319) | Peat permafrost microbial communities from Stordalen Mire near Abisko, Sweden - Bog_T0_2 | ecosystem: Environmental > Terrestrial > Soil > Wetlands > Peat | place: Sweden: Abisko, Stordalen Mire...
CGGGCTCCCACTCATCAAGGGTGAGCCATACTGCCGACTGCGACGCCCGCAGTTCCGCGCAGCGTGCGCAGGAATCCGCGTGCCGCTCAAACTGAGCGGCCTGGGCCGGATCGAGATGTCCTGCCGCGTAGTCCAGAAGAAGGTCTTCAGATGGGCAATTTGTCATGTGAAACTCCGTGGCGGGGATATCCATTTTATGCTCCTTAAGCCAGATGCGCCAATCGCATTCGTAATGTTTCGTACGCTCGGAACAGGAGGCTCTTCACCGCCGATTCCGAACATTCCAGCGCCTGCGCGATCTGCGAATACTCCATCTCTTCGTACTTGTGCATCAAAACCGCCGCCCGCTGCTTGGCGGGCAAAACCGCAATCGAATCCCGAATTTCCTGCAACTTGTTCTCGTAAACCAGAGTCTGTTCTACGGAGGGATGCCGGTCCCGTATCTCCCGGGCCGGCGCGTCCTCGCCGCGGCCTGCCTGCTTTTTTCCTGCAATACCGGGTCCGTCGATTCGTTCGGCAGCCCGCTCGTGTTTCTCATCCCGCAACCAGTTCAGCGCAACATGCGAAGCGATCCGAAACATCCAGGTCGTAAACTTCGCCGAAGGCTCATAAGATGCCCGCGACCGGTAAATCCGCAGGAAAACCTCCTGCGCCAGTTCCTCCGAGGCCCCCGCGTCCTGGACCATTCGTTGTAAGAAATGGACCAGCGGGTTGCGATGTTTTTCGAGCAGCAGCCGGAAGCTGTCGTTGTCGCCTTCGCGGACGCGCAACATCAACTGCGCGTCGAGATCCAGCGCCGAGACTGCCTCCATACCGCTATGAACACCGTTGGCCATAAGAAGTTTCGGTTTGGCGCGGAGGGTCGGCAGCCAAGACGCTCATTCTTTTAAGGATCACGCGCACGATCTGGCCGCGCCGCCCGGCTGTGGGGGTGCTGCTGAGTCGTTTGGGGCCGCGCGTTGCGACCCGTGCGCTCATGAGAACTCTCCACGCGGTGCCCGGCCCATGAGGCGCTGGATCGCCTCGGCGGGCGAGCGGCCTTCGTTCAGAACGGCGTGCATTTCCGCGGTTATGGGCATTTCGACGCCAAAGTGCTCGGCGAGCCTGATAGCGACCGAAGTAGTTTTAATGCCTTCGGCCACCATCAGAGTAGATCCAACGATACTGCCAAGCGATTTTCCTTCAGCAAGTTGCAGGCCAACCTTGCGATTTCGGCTTAAGTCTCCTGTGCAGGTCAGGACGAGGTCGCCCAACCCGGCGAGGCCGGAAAGGGTTTCGGGCTTGCCGCCCGCTGCCACCGCGAGCCGTGTCAGCTCGGCCAAACCGCGGGTGATGAGGGCGGCGACGGCGTTGTGGCCGGCACCGAGACCATCGCAGATTCCGGCACCGATGGCGATCACATTCTTGAGGGCGCCGCCGATTTCGACGCCGATGGGGTCATCCCCCGCGTAGACGCGGAAGGTGGGGCCGGAGAAGGTGACCTGGATTTCGCGGGCGAGCGCGGTGTCCTCGGATGCGGCTACTACGGCAGTCGGCTTCCCAGCGGCGACCTCCCTTGCGAAACTGGGGCCGGAGAGGACGGCGATGCGATAGGCGTCGCCGACCACGGCCCGGATTACCTCGGACATTCGGAGGAGGGAGAGGCCTTCGAGGCCCTTCGTGGCGCTCACGAGGTGCATGGTGGGCGTCAGGAATGGAGTCATTTCCTCGTAGACCGCGCGGACTACGTGCGAAGGCATGACGCTGAGGACGATATCGGCTCCGGCGATTGCGGCGTTCAATGCGTGGCCGGGCAGGATGTTGGGGGCCAGGGTGAGGCCGGGCAGGAAAATGTCATTGACGCGAGTGGCCGCCATGCGTTCGGCGAGGTCGGGCTCTTTGACCCAGAGGCGGATTTCGGCGAAGCGCGGAGCGAGGACGGAGGCGAGGGCGGTGCCCCAGCTTCCGCCGCCGATGATGGCGAGGGTTTTCATGCGGGGGCACCTGGGTGCGGGGCCGGGGCATGCGCGGCGGCGTGGGTCGAGGTGGCGGCGGCACGATAGCCTTGCCACACGCCACAATTGCTCGACGACTTTCGTGCCGGTTCGTGAACGGGGGGTCTATGCAGAACAGATGCCCGACGATTTTCCCGCCGGCTCATGAACTGGCGGGCCATGCAGACCAGGAGTGAGTTCTGATGGCTGGGGTTCCCCGGCACCAGAAGCGGCGGCAGGAGTACAGCGATTTGGGAGTTCGCTTGGGCAGGAGAAGCGCCGAGATGAGTCTCGGCGCGGCAGACACCAGTGTCCGCGCCACGTCCGGATACGAAGTTGGGCCTAAGGAACGGAGTACCCCGTCGAGTGATGTTCCCTGGTGTCGGGGGCGGCGTCCTGAGTACACCGGTATGGATGTTCTTGTCCGCGCCACGGGAGACGAGAGGGAGGGACACTAGCTGGGCCGTCCCAGGTTCAGAATGTTCTCATTGCCCGAGCGGATGCGGGCGATGTTTTCGCGGTGCCTCCACAAAATGAGGGCCGAGGCGCAGACTGCCGACGCGAGCACAGGCCATTCGGGGTGCAGGATGATCAGGCAGGCGAACGGGTATAGAATCGCGCCCGTGATGGAACCGAGCGACAGGTATCTTGTGATCACGATTACCAGGATGAAGATAATCGTGATCACCAGCACGGGCAGGGGAGTCAGGTACCCGAAGGCTCCGAGGAAACTGGCCACCGCTTTGCCGCCTTTGAATTTCAAGTAGGGTGAGAAGACGTGTCCGAAAAGGACGGCGAGGGCCGTGGCGCTCATCCAGAAAACGTCGCCCGTGGTGAGCTTGTCGGCAAGCCAGACCGCGAACGTGCCTTTGGCGGCGTCGAGAACGAGCGTCAGGATTCCGGCGAGGCGGCCGGTAGTGCGCAGGACGTTGGTCGCGCCGATGTTGCCGGAGCCGGATTCGCGCACGTCCGCGCCGGTCTTGAGTCTTACGATCAGCAGTCCGAATGGGATGCCACCCACGAGGTATGCCACGATCACTGCTATCAGGCCATTCATGAGATTTACTTTTTCTCCCTCATCAGATCATACGTGGCGAGCTTTGTGTACGTGGAGCCGGAGGAGGTGGGCTGGCTGAGGTAGAGGTGAAAGGCCGTGGTGTGGAAGGCTCCGAAATTGAAATCGGTCATGGCTGCGATGTGTTCGCGGAGTTCGCGGATATCGGGGTTGCGTTTGATTCTGGCGAGGGTGACGTGCGGGCGGTAGGGTTTTGTCTCGGGTGCGCAGCCGAGCGATGTGAGCATGCGATCGATGGTGTCGGCGAGATCGGTCAGAGCGGTGCTGGCCTGGACTCCGGCGAAGAAAGAATTCGGCTGATGCGGATTGGGGAAGAAGCCGAAGCGAGAGACGGCAATGGGGATCGGGCCGGGGAAGTTGATGGCTGAGAGTGCGGCCTGGAGGGCGGGCAGGCGGTCGTCAGGCCAGGCGCCGATGAATTTTGTGGTGATATGGAGGTTTTCGACGGGAGACCAATGGACGGTGGCCGTGGGGCGGAGCGCGTCGAGCAGAGCTGCGAGTTTGGTGGTGACGGCGGGGTCAAGGGCGAGGCCAGTGAATAAACGCATGGGCGGGTAACCTGATTTTACAAACGCAACAGCACGGTGAAGAGACCTGGTGGTTGCGTGACCACGGGCAAGACGGTCGGGTTGGAGGTGTTTTTGGCTACGCGGCCTTCGGCAAGATCGGTTTTTGGCGTAGTCTGAACTGCTCCGAATAGGTCAGCTCCTCTCTTTTGGCCAGTCTGGCGCGGTGATACGGTTCGGTGTAGCGGTCGATTTCTTCGTTCGAAAGAACGAATCCATCGTCGGCCGGGTTGTAGGGTAAACCCTGTAGTTTGTTCAGCTGGCTGTTGTTTCGGGCTTTATCCAGGTCTGTTGCCCGTTGGGTTTTTCGTTCGGCCTGGAGGGTGCGGAGCTGCGTGCGGTACTTTTCCCAGGCCCTCAGGGTGCGTTGTTCGTAGAGGGAGAGCAGCATGTCTGTGCCGGGTCAGTCACGCGCGTCAACGGACAGCGAAATCTATGGTTCGGATCACCGGGTCTCCGGTCTGGCGCATGACGCTGATTTCCAGTTTGTATTTTCCCGCAGTGAGGGTGGAGATTGGGACAGGCGATTGAATGGCAATGATGGGATTCCCCGCCTGCATGAAGCTGGTGGCCATTTTGACGTTGGTATCGACTTTCGCCTGACCGGAGGCGTCGAGGACGCGGGCGCGCATGCCGAGGAGGGGAAGCGTGGCATCGGGTTTAACAGCTGCCAACAGAGGTTCATAGGCTTCGAAGTAGACGAAGGCTTTTTCGGTGGGTTGGAATTCCGGCGTACCAGTGGGAACGACTTCAGTGCCCTTCGAAACCAACGGGCGAAGGCCTTCGAGGAGGCTGACGTCGAGGGCGGAGGCGAGGTCGGCCGCCGGATGGGCGTCATGGCTGAGCGCGAGGCCGCTGAGGGAAAGCGACTGACCGTTCCAAGGCTCAATCTTTACGGGCATTTCCACCTTACCGAAGCCCTGGTCGCCGGAACTGAACGCCATGCGGAAGTTGTACTGGCCGGGTGTGATCTCGAACTGATTTTCGTAGTGGTAGGGTGCGCCGAGGAAGGCATCGACCTGCTGTTGCGTATCGAAGTCCAGTTTGACGGCATCGCTGATGCGGGCGGCAACGGAGCCATCCTGCTTATATGCCACGCCGGCGAGATCGAATTCACCGTGGAACTTACCCTTGTCTTTGTGGAATTTGACAGCGGAGGCGTTGATGTCCATGGCCAGGTTCACGCGTGCGAGGTTGGGTGCGGAATAGAACCAGGGGAGTTGCATCCGGGCCGAGAGCGTGGCGGCAGTTCCACTGGCGGCTTTCGTCTCGAGGTCTTTGCCCGCAGGCTTGCCGGAAAGCACGTCGGCGGGTTTTGAGGTGCAGTAGCCTTTGCGCGCGCGGACTTCCAGATCGCCGCGGTCCACTTTCACTTTGAGTTCATGGCAGCTGCCTTCGGCGGACTCGATGGTGGGGGTGTAGCCGAAGAGGTAATATTCGTCCTGCTCCTGGGCGACTTTGCCGAGGGACTCGGCGAGATCATTGGTGCTGATGAAGGTGAGGCCGCCGGTGCCCTCGGCAAGAGCACGGCCCATGCTGTCGATGGAGGTGGCAAGGTCGCTTCCGGCGGGAAGCGCGGTGGGGGCGCCACGGCCGCGAGCGGGAGTTGTGGAAGAAGGGGCACTCGTATCCGGCGCGTTGAGGTTGGTTCCGGAACCCGCTGTATAAACGGCCACATTGGCCTTATTCAGAGCGCGGATGGTAGCGGCGACATCCTGTTCGACGTCGGAACCGACGGGGGGGCCGGCGCCGAACAGCACGAGCGCCTTACGACCGCGGATGGAGGCGAGGGAAGCTGCGACGTTACGAAGGGAGCCGAGGATGTCCCGGGTTACGAAGGAATCGATGGAGGTGTTGGTGGTGGCAGACGCGCCGCGGCCTCGTGCGGGAGTCGTAGTGGTGTTGGTGGGAGTGGAGGCGGAAGTGCCCTGGATGTTTGCGAGCGCTTTGCGCAGTTTGTCGGCTTCGGTGGTGAAATTCTGCCCGACATGCATGCCGCCATCGTAGTTATAGTTCAGGACCGCCATGTAACGATCCGAGCTGGCGTAGCCATCAATGAAGCGGATTGCCTGCTGGCGCATATTCATCTGGCCCGCGCCTGAGGACGTGTCGAAATACATCACGATGTAGTGCTTGCTGGGGCGTTCCGGCGAGACTCCGGAGCTTTCAAGAGAGAAGCTGGTGATTTTTTGCTCTTTGCCGTCTTCCCAGACGCGGAAGTTTTTCTGCGCAAGGTCGCGCGCGAATTTGCCCTTTTTGTCTATGGCGACGGCGTCGACGAGTACGAGGCGGGATTCGGAACGAATGACTGTATCGGGGGCGTTGTCCTGGGCATGGAGTGGAGTGCCTATGCCGGGCAGGAAGGTCAACGCGGCCAACGCCAGGGGGAGTGCGGTTCTTGGCAAGCGGGCTCGGAAGATTGCATGCGTGTGCTGGTGCGCAGGAAAAGTCGGGGTTCGGATCTTCATTTGGGTCAGGGGATTTCCACCATGCTGCTTTGGGCCGACATCGTTTGTCCTTCGGAATCGCGCACTACCATGCGTACCACATAGCGACCGGGATGCACGGTGAAGTTGCTCTTCACCGAGATGCCGGAGCCTACTCGCTTATCGAGGGTCTCGTCGAGGAAGCGCATTTCCAGGACCTTTTGCGCACCGTTCACGAAGTTGCCATCGTCATCGAAAATGCCGGTGACCACGGTGAGATCGTTGCGATTGCGCTCACCCTCTTTGCGGAACGAGAGCTTTTTCACGTCGACCCTGGCCACGGCGGAAAGAGTGGCGTCGCCATCGTCCAGCTTGAAGTACTGGGTCTGAAGCGTGGCCGGAAGATCGTGAATCGCTTCGCGGGAGAAGAAAGCCTCCTCAATCTGTTGTTTTGCCTGATCGGCGGGATCGGCTGAAGTTTTCGGGGCGTAGTAACCTTTGCGGAACTGGAGATCGAGACCCGGGTGGTTGCGGAGGACCACTTTGAGATTGTGATAACGGCCATCGAGCTTGAGGTCTGTCGGCGAAAAGCCGAGCACATAAATATAGTCTGGCGGAGCGGCGACGCGGGTGAAGGCTTCGTCGTAATCGTTGGTGCCGTGGTAGAAAACGCCGCCGGTACCGTCGGCCAGGGTGGCGATGACGTCGGTTTGGGCCAGAGTTGCCATTTGGAGATACGGGCGCCTTTCGACCATCGTGTGGCTGTTGGTGCGGGTGCTGGCATCGCCGCCGGAAATATCGGTATAGAGACCGCGGGCATCCAGACCTCCGATGATCACGTTGACCTTGATGGCGCGGTCGATGATGCTCATTTCGAGATCGCGGCGGCCGTCTAAAACCAGGAAGCCCGGCGAGATCATGACGAGGCTGCGCTGACCGGGCATGGCGGCCATGCGACTGACGACGGCGCGCAGGGTGCCGAGCGTACTATCCACCAGTTGATCGCCGTTGAGGACGGCCTGGCGCGCGGCCTGCTTAGCGTAACGCGCGCCGACGCAGACGAAGTCGGAAGAGCCGGTCGCTTCGCATTGCTGGATTTGGGCTTCCTGGATGTCCGAAGATGGATCGCTCGCGTCGGTGGAGCCGAGGTTGCCGCAGAACATCGCGTCTTTGGTGGCGATTTTCCAGGCGGTGAGATCGTGCTGGTTGTAGATGCGATCACCCATGTAGTAGTCGACGGGCGGGCAGGTGGTGTCCTGCAGCGTGCGGGAGGCGGCAGCCTGTGCGGCGCCAATGGAGGCGAGGGCGGCGTGGAGTTTGTCGCGATCGGCGGTGAATTCCTGCGTGACGCGGCCGGAGGTGGTGTATATGGCGGCGCGGTCGAGCGAGTGCAGCGAGGAATCCATCTGGCGTTTGGCGGCGTCACGGGTGTAGACGAGGTCACTCTGGCTGATGTGGAGGTCGTCAAACAGGTACGCGACGAAGCGGTCGGGAATGCCATCGGTATTGACTGCGGCCAGGGCGGTGGCGGCGGGAGGCGCGGTGGCGGCGGGAGGCGCGGGTGCAGGGGGCGCGGGTTTCGGCGCGGGTGCAGGTTGGGCGGCGGGCGGGTCTTTGATAGTCTTTTCGATTGAGAACTTCGAGATCATCTGAACCTTGCCGTTGTCGGAAAGCTGAAAATCGTCGATGGTGAGGTTCCCGATGGCGTTGCCTTTGGTGTCGCGGACCACAACGGGGACCGGCACCATATGGACATCGGTGCGGAAGGTGAAGGGTGTTTCTTTGGAGGTTACTTCCGTAGTTTGGGCAAAAAGGGAGCAGATACTGAGGCCGCTCAGGAATAACGCACTTAGGCGTAACGCCTGGGCAGCGCGGACTGCGAAAGAGCTATGCATGCGGATATGTCAATCTTACGACGATCACCCGGCGGGGTTTGTTACCGGCTGGGTGGTGGGGAGGTGGTCGGTTGAACAGGCGGCATCCGTCGAATAGGCGGGCACAATCGAGCGTGCCGGCGTTCCCGGAAGCTGTCGAGCGTTGCCCGGCCCCCACAGACTGAAGCCCGTGCCACCTGGGTCGGTGCACAATCTTCAATGTCGAAGCTCCAGCGTCGAGTGTTCTTTGACCGGCAAGCTCAGCTTGCGCTACCTGACACGGCACCGGCACTGGTGTCGAATGTGAAAACTCCGGATGTCCAGGGCAATGTCCACATTCATGCCTTCCGCGCTAAACTGGCCCTAACCATGCAGAAGCCCGCCTTCGACCCCGGCCTGACACGCGAATTCGGAGCGCCACTGCGCCGTGCCGTCAACAAAGACGGGTCTTTCAACGTCCGACGCACGGGGGCGGACTGGAGCGCTTTTCACCCCTGGCTGTTCATCGTCCGCATGAGCTGGACCGGGTTCTCGGCTCTTGTGCTGGGGACCTACATAGCGATCAATACCGCCTTCGCGCTCGCCTACTTTGCGCTGAACGCGGATCAGGTGTCGGGCTCGGCGGCGGCCACGGAAGGCGCGCGCTTTCTGAACGATTTTTTCTTCAGCGCCCACACGCTGACTACGGTGGGTTACGGCAATCTGGCGCCGAGCGGACTTGCGGCGAACGTGCTTTCCACGGTAGAAGCGCTCATTGGGTTGCTGGGGTTTGCGGTTATAACGGGACTGCTGGTGGCGCGGGCGTCGAAGCCTTCGGCGTCGATAGGCTACAGCGAGAATGCGCTGGTGGCGCCTTATCAGGGAGGCACCGCGATTATGTTCCGGGTTGCGAATCAGCGCTCCAACAACCTGATGGAACTGGAGGCGCGCGTCATGCTGATGACGTTGTCGGGTCCTCCGGAAAAGCCGGAACGCAAGTTTGAATTGCTCAATCTGGAGCGGAGCAACCTCCTGTTTTTCGCGCTCTCGTGGACTGTGGTCCACCCCATTGACGAATCCAGTCCGCTCTATGGCAAAGCTCCGGAGGACCTGCGGAGGCTCCAGGCAGAGCTGATCATTCTGATTAAAGGCTTCGACGAAACCTTTAGCCAGACGGTTCACAGCCGCCACTCTTACCGGTATGACGAATTTGTGTGGGGCGCGAAGTTCACGCAGGCATTTCGCGTGGATCCGAGCGGAGATTTGATGCTGGAACTCAATCGCCTGGGCGATCACTCGGTGATGGAGAAATTCCCTGTGACGCGGATATCGCGGGAAGAAGATCCGACGCGGACCTCAAACTCCGTCTGATCCTGCCGCCAGGCCGGACCCCGTTCGGTGAAGAAGGCCGTGGCGGTCGGAAACAGCAGGAAGCGGACGCGCCGGGATTCGCCGGGCCGCAGTTCCACCTGTTCGAAGCCCCGCAGTTGTTGTTCGGGCCGCGGGATGTTGGTTGGCGCGGCATAGACGTACAACTGCACGGTTTCCTTGCCGGCGAGCTTGCCCGAGTTGCGCACGGTCAGACTGACCTCGACCTCGGTGAATTGGCCCGGCGCAACACTGGGCGGGTTGACGGCGAGGTCGCTGTATTCAAAATGGGTCCACGAGAGTCCGAAGCCGAAGGGAAATGCGGGAGTTGCGTTGCCTCCGATTTGAGCCGGAAATGCCATCGGGAGCCTGCCTGAAGGATTCACAACTCCAGTGAGGATGTCGGCGATTGCGGTGCCGCCTTCCTCGCCGGGGAACCAGGCGTCAAGCACGGCGGGAACTTTGTCGAGCCACTGGTCCGTGGCGAATGGCGCGCCCGCGATTCCGACGACGATGGTGCGGGGATTCGCCTTCGCGACTGCCGCAATCAATTCATCCTGTCCGGACGGCAGAGCTAACCCCGTGCGGTCGTGGGTTTCGGCTTCCGTGGCGGCGCCGGTCCCTGCGAATACCACGGCTACGTCTGCGGCGGCCGCCGTTTTAGCGGCTTCCGCCACCGTGCCACCGCCGGTTATGACGCGCGAGCCAAACACGGCGCGCAGTGCATCGAGCGGTGTGGCGGAATATCGGGCCGCCACGGTGAAACTGCCGCTGGCCATTCGGTTTTGCGCGGCGTTCGGTCCCAGCACCGCGAGGGAACGTACCTTGGTCGGGTCGAGCGGCAGTAGATTGTGGTCATTCTTCAACACGACGATACTCTCTTCCGCAGCGGCGCGGGCGAGTACGCGGTGAGCGGGCTTCTCCAATTCGCCCGGGGAAGAAGGTGCGCGGTCGAAAGCGCCGCTGGCGAACATCGCGCGGAGGACGCCCCGGACCCGGTCGTCGATTGCCGGAAGTTCAGAACCGTGGGCCGGTAATTCAGAACCGTCGTTCGGGGCCAGGGCAAAACCGCGGAATCCGAGAGCCCCGTAAAGGAACCGCGGCACGGCCGCGTCCGCGTCGGGCCTCGGCATCACACTCCAGACTCCCGCCTCAACCACTGCGGCTTCGAGGGGGCGCAGATTCAACTGATGGGCGGTTCGTTGGTCGGGGGAACCCGCACCGTAGATCGCGGTGGCGATGCCACCCTCTCCCTGAACCCCGCTGACGTAGCTTGAGACCATGCGCGAAACGAGGAAGGGATCTTCTCCGTAGGTTTCAAAGACACGGCCGCTGAGTGGGGAACTTGCTACCTCGGTGACGGGGCCCAGGATCTGGGAACGACCCAGCCGGATGGCCTGCTGAGCGATGGCACCGCCGACCTGTTCCATCAGGCCCGTGTCCCATGTGGCCGCCATGCCGATATTGGCCGGAAATGCCGTGGCAGGGATCATGCCGCCGAATCTGGACCTTGCGCTGATTCCCATGGCGCCCTGAACAACACCCAGAGGCGGAATGCCCAGACGATCGATACCCGCAAAGGATTGGCTGCGGACCCCTTGCAGCAGGGCCAGTTTTTCCTCGGGCCTCATCAGCCTGAGCAACTCGCTGACGCGCCGTTCGGATGGGACTGCGGGGTTTCGGAATCGGGCGGTCACGGTCGGCGATTCGGAACACCCGAGGGTGGAGAGGGCGGCCACGAGCGTGAGGACGATCCGGAATGGAGAGCGCTGCGCCACGGAACTTTCAGGTTACGGCCTGGCATCGGTTGGCGTAGAATCCGGTGAGCCGGTCCCCTCGGGATTGAGTCATCCTCCTCTTCGCGCACCGCATGCAGAGGAAGGAAGGAGAGAACCTGGAGAAGGTAGCTGCGGGCCGGGTCGGTGACAGCGTGAAGTTTGCGAGGCTCCCTCGGGATGTGCGCCATTCGGGATTTCACGCAGACGCAGAGGAGGCCGCAGAGAACGCATGGATGCGCCCTGGCTTGGTCTGCGGCACACTCCGGTGTTGCAGACGACTTCACCTGATCGGTGCGGGTCGGAAGAAGTTGCCAATCACGCGCGCGGCGCCTCGCGCACGCCAGGCCAACGCTCGCTCCCGTTAGGTCAGGCCCGCCGCGGGCGGCGCATCGCCGCACCCGCCGCGAACATCAGCAGCGCGAGTCCTGCCGTGCCCGGCTCCGGCGCGACCAGGTCAAATTCCGTCGAGGTCGGCGATGCGGGAGTCCAGGTACTGCCCCCATCCAGGGAAAGATCGGTAAAGACATCGAAGAAGCTGGTGATCTGAAACATCGGTCCGGAGGTTGGGGTGATGGTAGTGCAACCCGTGTTGCCGGCGCAGGTGGTGGTGGGCTGAGAGGGATCGACCCTCAACTCGACGGTGTCTCCGAGTATGGAATCGAGAGGTCCTGTGGCCGAGAGGTCCATTTCCATCATTTGGGAGTCGTAAGGTACCAGCCAGTCATTCGAGGCTGTGCGATCGTCTTCAAGGATGATCGGCCCGATGAGGTCGAAGGGCGAAGAAATACTATCGGTGGGGTCCTCCCATATCCCGGAGAGATCGCCTGTGAAGCTATCGAGTTCGGGGCCACTGGCATAGCTGTCGACTACCGAACCTGTTGCGGTAAGGCGGAGGTCCTCCAGGCAATCCGTATGCGAACCCTCCGTAAAACAGATGCCGCCGGGCGCGCTGAGATAGAGGTTGTCCACGCCGATGTCGAGATAATCCGGCCCCTGAGGGTCGATGAGAGAGGCGCGGGCCTGGAATACGGACACGGCAATAAAGGAGGCGAGAACAAGGCTCTTGTAAAACATGGGTGCGAAACTCCTGATAAATTATGGTCCGGGCGCGCTGTGGAGTCAATGCGGTTCGGGACGTTTGGGTACAAAATGTGAGTGCCGGTATTTTGGTATGGTCAGTCGCGCGGGATGGGAGGCCGGCGATCGCGGAGTACGGTCCTGCGGACCGCCTGTGCTTGTTTCGGGCGGCAGCGCCTGCCGGCGGGCCGAGGCATTCCCAGCCCGCATCCGGACCCCAAATGGAATCGATGATGGGCTGTGGTGAATAATCAATTTGGATGGTGGTGGAACTGGATATACCGTTTCGCGGTTTGCTGGCCGGCCTGATCATCGCGGCGCCGGTGGGGCCCGTGAACGTGTTCTGCATTCAGAACACGCTCGAAAAAGGGTGGCGGTCGGGTCTGCTCTCGGGTCTGGGGGCCGCGATGGCGGACACGATGTATGGCGCGATCGCCGGATTCGGGATCAGCTTCGTGATTCATTTTCTGATCGGGGAAGAATTCTGGTTTCGGCTGATTGGCGGGTTGCTGTTGATGGCGGTGGGAGTCGTGTACTATTTCAAGCCCCCAAAAGCACGGCGGACGGGTGCCGATGTTACCGCGGGCCATACCGATTTCGTCTCCGCGTTTCTGCTGAATGTCTCAAACCCGACTACCGTGCTCTCGTTTCTGGCGGTGCTGGCCACTTTGGGGTTGGGGAAGCACCGGGTATTCTGGGAGTCGTCACTGCTGGTGGCCAGCATCTTCTGCGGTTCCATGGCATGGTGGCTCACGCTGGTTGCCGCGGCGAACCGTTTCCGCAGCGGGGTAAGCGATCGAATCATGCAGCGGATGAACCATGTGGCCGGGATTGCGATTGGCGGTTTTGGACTGGTGAACGTGGTGCTGAGTCGCGGACTCAGACATTAGCTCTGCGGAGGAGAAAAACAAAGATGCTTGGTCTGGACCCTAAAGCCGCCCGCGTCACGTGGACGGCGGCGATCACGCTGGTGGCGCTCGCCGGCATTTATGCCATTCGCGGAACGCTCGTGGTTTTTGCGGTTGCGCTGCTGTTTGCGTACCTGCTGCACCCTCTTGTGGGGCAAATCGGCCGCCGCTTTTCGGGGAAAAATCGGGGACCGGCACTCGCTCTCACCTACTTGTTCGTGATGAGCGTAGTGGTCTCACTCGCAATTGCGATCGGCACCCGGGTTGTGGCGGAAGCGAGACATTTCCTTGCCAACCCGCCCGATGTCTGGGGTTTCCTCGATGGCATTAGGCTGGCGCATCCGGCCCTCGCGCCGGCAATCGTAGCAGTGCGGGGGGATATCCAGTCGCAACTGGGCGAACTTGCCTCGCTCGGCCCGCGTTTCGGCCTGGGAGTTCTGGCGGTCTCGGCCAACCTTGTTTATTTGATCGTGATTCCGATTCTGAGCTTCTTCATTCTCAAAGACGGGGCGACTCTGCGGGAGGGCTTTCTGAGTTTATTCGAAGTGGGCGCGAGCCGGACGAATGCCGCACGCACAGTGGCGAGGGTCCATCTGATGCTGCTCCAGTACATGCGAGCGCTGCTGATTCTCTGCTGCACCGCGCTGGCAACGTTTGGCGTTGTCCTGACGGTGATGGGGGTGCGCTACGCGCTGCTGCTTGCGGCGGTTGCGTTCTTCTGCGAATTTGTGCCGCTGGTGGGGCCAATTACCGAGATTGTGGTGATTCTGGCGGTGAGCGCACTGACGGGCTATTCGCATCTACTGTTGTTGGGTGCATTTTTGGGCGTGTTCCGGCTCGTGCAGGATTATGCGATCTGGCCCCGGCTGATGAGCGAGGGAATTTCGCTGCACCCGTTGTGGGTGATTTTCGGCGTATTCGCCGGCGGCCAGATTGGCGGCGTGGCGGGAGTGTTCTTTGGCGTACCGGTGTTGGCACTGGGGCGGATTGTGCTGCTACCACTTCAGGAGGATAAAGGCGCGTCGCCGGGCGACGCTGGCTGGGTTTAGGCCTCTTCGCCGGAATCGTTGGCGAGTGGGGTGAATTCCTGACGCAGAATGGAGATCACGTCGTCGGCATCGGCGTCGGAGTCGTTGGCGAGGGCCTGGCGCCGGGATTCGAGAGCGGGGTGATCGGCTTCCGGAATGCGCGACTTGAGTTGTTCCACGAAGTTGTCGATCTTCGCGATGTTGTTTATGTCCTGGCCGGTCATCGATTGAAGCGTACCATGGTGCGCGGCGGGTGTACGGTGAAGCCCGAAAGCCGGCCGGTATAACGGGGGTTATGCTGGTTTTATGAAAACGGCGATATCGGTACCAGACGATTTGTTTCGTTCCGCTGAGGTCGCTGCCAGGCGTCTGCGTCTTTCGAGGAGCCAACTGTACACGACCGCGATGGCAGAGTTTCTCGAGCGGCAGGATACGGACTCGATCACCCAACGCCTCAACCAGATTTATTCGCAAAAGACTGCGCAACTCGATCCCGCTCTGCATGGCGCGCAGCTGAACTCCCTCGACAAGGAAACCTGGTAAACGGACCGGTCGCATTCCATGGAGGAGATTCAACGTGGCGAAATCTGGTGTTTGGATTTGCCGGAACCCCGCGGTTCCGAACCCGGCTATCGCCGCCCGGTGCTGGTCATTCAGGCGGACTCGTTCAATCGCATCCGGATCCAAACGATAGTAACAGCCGTAATCACGGGTAACAGCGGTCTTGCCGATGTTCCGGGCAACGTGCTTCTGCCTGAGCAAGCGGCGGGTCTTTCACGCGATTCCGTGGTGAATGTTTCGCAGTTGCTTACGCTCGACCGGCGTTTCCTGACGGAACCCGTGGGTGTGTTGCCGCCGCGCCTGCAAGCCATGGTGGATCGTGGGCCGCGGACGGTACTGCAACTCTGGCTCTCAATCGCCCGTGAACAGCTCTGGCGGATGTTCTCCTATGAGTTTGCACGGCCCATGAGCCGAACGCCCCCGACCGGGTGACGACCGCGCGATTACTCTGCAACACCCTGCAGGGCCGGGAAGGCCGAAGCGCCGTTACGAACACGCTACACTGAAATGACCAGCGATGATCCTTAACGCGATCCCCGAAGGTCTCACCTTCGACGACGTTCTTCTCGTACCAGCTCATAGTGAACTTTTGCCCGGAGAGGCCGATACCCGGACGAAACTGACCCGTGGCATCCCGCTCAATATACCCATCGTGAGTTCCGCGATGGACACCGTAACCGAATCTCACCTTGCCATTGCGATCGCGCAGCAGGGCGGCGTGGGCTTCATCCATCGCAATATGTCGGTGGAGAAGCAGGCCGAGGAAGTCGATCGCGTCAAGCGCAGTGAAAGCGGCATGATTGTGGATCCGGTGACGATCGCCCCGGATAAGAAGATTTCCGACGCGCTCGAACTGATGCAGCGCTACCGGATTTCCGGTGTGCCGGTAACGAAGGACGGGACGCTGGTCGGCATTCTGACCAATCGCGATCTGCGCTTCGAAACGCGCTTCGATCTGCCGATCGCCGACGTGATGACGAAGGAGAACCTGATTACGGTTCCGGTCGGCACCACGCTCGAAGAAGCGGAGGCGATTCTCCATAAACATCGCGTCGAGAAGCTCCTCGTGGTGGACGATCACTACATCCTGAAGGGCCTGATCACGGTCAAGGACATCCAGAAAAAACTCAAGTATCCCAACGCAGCCAAGGACGAGCAGGGCCGTCTGCGTTGCGGCGCGGCTATCGGTGCGACTGGCGATTTCCTGGAGCGGGCCATGGAACTGGTCGCGAAGAAAGCCGACGTTCTGGCGATCGATACCGCGCACGCGCACAGTCTGCGGGTGCTCGAAGCCGTGAAGACGATCAAGAAGGCGATGCCTTCAGTTCAGCTCATAGCGGGCAATGTGGGTACTTACGAAGGCGCGAAAGCGCTGATCGATTTGGGCGTGGATGGCATCAAGGTGGGAATCGGGCCGGGGTCGATTTGTACGACGCGCATTGTTTCCGGCGCCGGCGTTCCGCAGATTACGGCGATTGCGGAATGCAGTCGCGCCGCGCGCGAAGGCGGCGTGCCGTTGATTGCGGATGGCGGTGTGAAGTTCTCGGGCGACATCACAAAAGCGCTTGCGGCCGGAGCGGATGTGGTGATGATTGGCAGTCTGCTCGCGGGCACGGATGAGAGTCCGGGCGAGACGATCCTTTATCAGGGACGCACGTTCAAGACGTATCGCGGGATGGGATCTTTGGGGGCGATGGCATCGGGCAAGACGGACCGTTACGGGCTCGATCCCACGCAGAAGCTGGTTCCCGAGGGCATTGAGGGACGCGTGGCGTCTAAAGGCCCGCTGTCGGATCTTGTGTATCAGCTTGTGGGCGGGCTGCGCGCGGGCATGGGTTACTGCGGTTGCTGGACGATTCCGCAACTCCAGGAGCAAGCGCGCTTCGTTCGGGTATCGCCGGCCGGCTTGCGCGAGAGCCACGTCCATGACGTCATCATCACCAAGGAAGCGCCGAATTATCGTGTCGAATAGCGGTGGTTCACGATGAAATACCGCCTGCGAAACCTGACGCGCGGCACGGTGGTAGGTGATGCCATCGACATCGCGGATACCAGCGCAAAACGCCGTACGGGGCTGCTGAAACACACGGGACTGAACGCGGGCGAAGGCCTTTGGATTGTGCCCTGTGAAAGCGTGCACACGTTCTTCATGAAGTTCGCTCTCGATCTGGTTTATCTGGATCGCAGGCACGTCGTCCGTAAGGCCGTGACCAACGTAGTGCCCTGGCGAATTTCGGTTTGCCTTTCCGCGCACTCGATCGTCGAACTGCCCGTGGGAGCGATTGCCGCGAGCGGTACCGTCAAAGGCGACCAACTGGCTATGGAGCCCGTCTCCTGAAGTCCCGTTCTCTTTGGTTAGTCCGAAGCAAAAACTAACCTCAGATAACTTGCGGCACGTAATTCCTTCCT
>Ga0302319_10011207_pt1 | contig 17022 bp, 23 predicted proteins | sample Bog_T0_2_FD_203319 | JGI IMG/M metagenome (GOLD analysis project Ga0302319, IMG submission 203319) | Peat permafrost microbial communities from Stordalen Mire near Abisko, Sweden - Bog_T0_2 | ecosystem: Environmental > Terrestrial > Soil > Wetlands > Peat | place: Sweden: Abisko, Stordalen Mire...
GACGTGATCTGGCTCCGCTCAGCCGTGGCGCCGGTATTCCGTACGCGCTCCGACGCCGACTTCAAGGCCATGCGCTTTGAGACCGAGGTCGTCGAGTTTTCCACAGCCGTGTTGAACGATGACTTCGATTCAACAGCCGCGCTGGAACAAAGTATTGTCACGCAGATTCTAGAACTGCCACTGTCCGTCAACGTGGTCGCCCGGCACAAGGAATTCATCGAGGAGGCATTGCGCCCCGAGTGGTGGCAGACGCCCACCGAGGAGAAGTTAGCTGATTTGGTCAGCCGCCTGGCTCCGCTGATGCGCTTCCGCGAACGCCGCCGCGACCCGATTATGAAGCTGAACATCAAGGATCTTGTCATGGTAAAGGAGTGGATCGAGTTCGGGCCCGAGCACGAGCGTCTCTCCACCTCCGCCTATCGCGACAAGGTCGAAGCGTACGTGCGCGAGTTGCTTGCCGACAATCCCGTCTTGCAGAAAATTCAGGCCGGCGAAACCGTGACTGGCGAAGAGTTGGACGATCTCGCGCGTCTGCTCGAATCGAGCGATGCCCACGTGACCGAGGATCTGCTGCGCAAGGTCTACGACCATCGTTCGGCCCACTTCCTCCAGTTCATCCGGCACATCCTGGGGCTGGAAAAACTGGACTCGTGGCCGTCCACCGTCACGCGCGCCTTCGACGACTTCATCTCTGCCCACACCACGCTGACGGCGCTCCAGATCCGCTTTCTGCAGACGCTGCGCACCTTCATCCTGCAAACCGGTAAGGTGCGGCGCGAGGATCTGATCGACGCGCCTTTCACGCAACTCCATCCCGACGGCATCCGTGGCATCTTCCCTCCCGCCGGGATTCAGGAGATCCTGACAATGGTGGACGGCCTCGCCGCCTAACTTATTCATGCTGACAGCAACGCTACGTTCAAAGATCGACTCGCTCTGGGACAAGTTCTGGTCGGGCGGCATTGCCAACCCTCTCACGGCCATGGAACAGATCAGCTATCTGCTCTTCATGCGCCGCCTCGACGCCATGGACCGCAAGCGCCAGGAAGACGCCGAATGGCTCGGCCAGTCTTACACATCGCTATTTGAGGGCACGTTCCAGGGCACCGACCGCTATCCGCATCTTAAGAGCGAACTGCGTTGGAGCCACTTCCGCCACCTGCCCGGCGACGAAATGCTGGCGCACGTCCGCGACCAGGTTTTCCCCTTCATCAAATCGCTCGGCGGCGAGGACCAGCCCTTCTCGCGCCACATGCAGGATGCCGTCTTCATCATTCCGAAGCCCGCCCTGTTGGTCGAGGCCATCGGCATCATCGACGACCTCTATACCGAAATCGAACGCGAGCGCCAGGAGCAGGGCCAGACCTTCCACGACACCCAGGGCGACCTCTACGAGCATCTGCTGGCCGAAATCAGCACCGCGGGCAAGAACGGCCAGTTCCGCACGCCGCGCCACATCATTCAGATGATCTGCGGTCTGGTCGATCCGAAGCTCGGCGACTTGATCTGCGATCCGGCCTGCGGTACGGGCGGATTCCTGCTCGGGGCATACCAACACATCCTCACCGCGCACACCTCACCCGCGCTGCGCCACACCGACGACAATGGGATGGAGCGCGGCCTGGTCGGCGACGAGTTGACCGATGAGCGGCAATGGACAGTGCTGCGCGAGCACACCTTCCACGGCTACGACTTCGACACGACCATGGTCCGCATCGGGCTGATGAACCTGCTGCTGCACGGCATTGACCGCGCGAACCTCGACTACATGGACACGCTTTCGAAGAAGTTTGACGAGCGCGACAACTACGACGTCGTGTTGGCCAATCCGCCCTTCAAGGGCAGCATCGACAAGGGCGACATCAACGAGGACCTGAAGCTCGCCACGACCAAGACCGAGCTGCTCTTCGTCAACCGCATCATCAACCTCCTGCGAATCGGCGGCCGCGCCGGCGTCATCGTGCCCGATGGCGTGCTCTTCAGCGCCAGCAAGGCGCATCGCGACCTGCGCGAGATGCTGATTGAGGAGTGCGAACTCCAGGGCGTTATCTCCATGCCCGCGGGCGTCTTCCGGCCCTACGCCGGCGTCAGTACGGCCGCAATCGTCTTCGTTAAGGGCGGCCGGACCGAGCACGTCTGGTTCTACGACATGACCGCCGACGGCTACTCGCTCGACGACAAGCGCGACAAGATCGAGGCCAACGATATCCCCGACGTGCTGGCCCGCTGGCGTGCGCGCAATCCGGCTGTCGATGCTGACCGCACGGCCAAGGCCTTCTGCGTGCCGGTACAGCAGATCCGCGACAACAAGTACGACCTGTCGATCAACCGGTACAAGGAGAGCAACCATGTCGCGGTGCAGTACGAGGCGCCTGCCGCGATTCTCGAACGGCTGAAGGATCTCGAAGATGCGATTCAACAGGATCTGAGTGAGTTGGAGGAAATGCTGGGTTGAGCACTGCCAGGAGATCCAAGACCATCGGTGACCTTGTTCTCGCTGTCGAGACATGGAGTCCTCGTTCGGCTCCTGTGGGCACGAGCTTCGAGTACATCGATATTGGAGCGATTGACCAAGGAGAGAAGGCGATCCTGCGAGCGGGACTGATCTCGTGTGCCGAGGCTCCCAGCCGCGCGCGACAGTTGGTTCAAGGCGGCGATGTGCTCGTCTCGACCGTGAGGCCAAACCTCAACGCGGTCGCGTTCGTGACGCCTGCCTTCAACGGTGCAACTGCTTCCACGGGATTTACCGTGTTGCGACCCAATCCGTCGCTGTTGGACTCTCGCTACTTGTTCTTCTGGGTGAGGTCGCCGCAATTCGTTGCGGAGATGACGATGAACGCCACCGGAGCAAGCTATCCAGCGGTAAGCGATGCCATTGTTAAGCGGTCGGTGATCCCGTCACCGCCGCTCCCTGAGCAGCGCCGGATCGCGGCGATTCTCGACAAGGCCAACGCCATCCGCCGCCAGCGCCGCCAATCGCTCGAACTGACCCAGGATCTCCTCCGTTCCGCATTCCTGGACATGTTCGGCGACCCGGTAGTGAACAGCAATGGACATCGTTGGCGGCAACTTCGCGATGTTTGCCTGAAGATCACCGACGGAGAGCACCTGAATCCGGCTTTAGTTTCTAGCGGCGTCCCGTTAGTCATGGCGGGCGATCTCTCCGATGCTGGCGTGTCGTTTGACGCGGGCAAGTTCGTTTCTGAGGCAGACGCGGCCCGATTTCGGGGGAAATGCGCACCTGAGTTGTCGGATGTCTTGCTGGTCGGCCGAGGGGCCACAATCGGCCGCTCGACCCTCGTCGACAAGTCTGAACCGTTTTGTCTGATGGGGTCTGTGATTCTCTTGAAATGCGATAAGTCGCTGGTCCTTCCGGATTACCTTGTCTCCCTGCTGCGCGAGCCTTCTTACCGAAAGAAGCTGTTCTCCACCTCTGGGTCATCAGCCCAGCAGGCGATCTACTTGAAAGACGTGGCCGCTCTGCCGATCCCTTTGCCTGCCTTACGTCAGCAGCAGCTGTTTTGCGAAATCGCATTGGCTACTCGAAGGCGCATGGCCATTTTGAAGGATGCCCAGGAAGCGGGCGAAGCCCTATTCCAGTCGCTCTCACAGCGCGCTTTCGCCGGAGAGCTGACAACGACGGCGGGCGCATGAGCGCAGCGCCGTCTCATTCGCATCCGCGCGACGGGCGAGTCGGGGAAGTTCCGCGTATTACTCGGCGGGCTGTGTGTGGGCTGGGGCGCCGGGCTGGACAATGGGCGGGGGCGCGGCAACGGCCGTCGGCAATCCAACCCGCATGAAGTAGCGCGCGAACGACTGGGAGAGATGCTCCCGATACGGTGCAATCAGGCGAAGACGTGGTTGATCCTGGTGCGTGAGGAGCGACTCCAGAAAACCGCGGGGCAATGAATACACCTCGTCAAAGCTGACAATCTGGTGCTCCCTGGGCAATTCCGCGTGCATGGATCGATCCAAGACGGCCTGATGCCAGATGATGCCGTCCCGTAGGTGTTTGAAATCACCGGCGAAGGAGTTATCAGTTGGCTTCTGCCCCCGCGCAACTTTTGCTGCGCACCATTGCTCACAATACCCCGAGAGTGGTGTCAGTGGGCAAAGGACCACCTCGCCGACCTTGTTTTGCTCGAGGTCGCAGGCTTGGGTCATAACCACGAGGTCAACCACCTTGAGCACCCTCGCCGCAGTAGCTTTGTCCGTCAGGTCCGGCCCAGGTACGTAGATAGCATTCTTGTCCCAGGCGAAGACAGGGACAGAATTGAGGATGTCTCCCTGCGTGAGAGGCGTGCTTCCGACTACGATTTGGTACCAGGAGTCAGGCATCTACTTCGTCGACGTCGACGTCGTCGAATCTAAGGCTCGGGACGTGCCGTGGCAGTTCGCCGAGCCGGAACGGGATCTCCGCAAGGGACACAATCGTCCCGGTCCGAAGGACGAACGGCCAATCTTCGTCAACTGCCTCGACGTCCGCAAGGTCAATCGGATGGACCGTTGTAGCTGCCGAAACGTGGGCGGCGAGACCAGGCGCAAGGAAGTGCGAGCCGCTGCTCGCGTTCTGAGTGGAGATGCCCGCAGGATCGGGCGACATGGTGGGGAAGCCGGGCGTACTTTGGCCGTAAGGCGCCCACATCCTGGCGGAGTCGTAGAGGAGTGCCGCGATGTCCTCATCGCGACGCTCCTCTACCTGCTCGATCACGTACGCCGCAACTGGCCGAAGACTCACTGGCGAAGTGGGAAGTATCCAAGTCATTGCGTTCTTCTCCAAACCTGCGATTGCATGTTCTCTGAGGTCAAGTCGGTGAAGCCTCGGACAATCCATCCGCGCGCGGTTCGAAACCAGGTATCGAACGTCGCCGCCGAATCGTCTGCCGGCACGCCCTTCACTGTCACTTCAAACATGAAGACGGGCTTCCCGTCCGCCAGGGTCCGCGCGTCTCGAATGGACATATGCAAACGCCCCATGTTGTCGGGAAGCGGGAACACGGCTTGGAGATTCACACTTGTCGGGGCGGGCAAGAACCGGCCCGTCCGACGCCATGTGAAATCAGGGAAGACGCTTGCGAGGTCCTCAAACTCCGCCCAGCCATCTCCAGCCACAATGTGGTTTATGTAACTAATCTCGTACTGCCTCGGCACGAGTTGGCCCAGTCCCTTGTCCGCGAGAAACCGCCGGAAAATTCCCCAATGGCTCACGAACTCGGGGAACAGAGTGTCAAACCGAGGATAGCTGTCCTCGGGCTTGGTGCGGCGCCAGTTGAAAAGGAACCGATCCCTCTGCACCTGGATGAGCCGCTGCCCGTCGCGGTGGACCAGCCACACTCGCGGGAGGGGGAACCGATTAGACTTGAGGATGGTCGGCGGCGTTGTGCAAGCCGCTTCAACGATCGGGGGCAATGGGGGTTGTTCTTCGCAAGAGGCGAAATCCGCCGGGAACTGGTTCCAGAGCACGCCGAGGTGGGGAGCCAGCATCTGGTCGAGGGGCTCAAAGAGCGTTCCGAAGACGACTTCGCCGACGGGGGGGGTCTCGTAGCTTGGCAACGGATGGTCGGATATGCCGCTCATATCTTCATTAGGCCGTAGCCAGTATCCTGAACATATCACATCCACTCTGTTGCAGTGCAAAAACCGGGAGAAGCCAACGCCTCTCGTCGGCCGAAAAACGGTACCGAGTCCACCGCTCGCACGTCCGGGCCAATTTGCTCCACGATTCGGCCGTCAGAAATCGAACCTGAAATTCAAAGCTGCCTGCGAAACAGCCTTGGCTGCCTCGATACGCTGCACCTCGCGCTGCACGGCGGGCAGTTGACGCTTAAGTGCGCGCTCGGCGCTCTTGAGGGACAGGTTCGCGGTCCGCAGCGGATCCGCAGTGTTTGAGGTCGGGCGCACCACACGTGCGCGGTCCGTTTGAGTTGTGGTCTTCATCGACACAATCCTCAAGCAGCAAACGTGATCAAGCCACCTTGCATATCGGCAATACCTGGACGGGAGATGAGTAAAACTCAAGTTCCGGCAGAGCGTTCACATCCTTTTGGACGTCTTGAGGGCGGCTAACGATTCGATCATCCGCCCTGAAAACAATTGAATCTAAGGAGTCTATCACTGATCGGCGACCGGAATAAGCAAAGCCAAACTGCCTGGATGCCCGGCGGCTCGAGCGAATAGCGTCGTCGGCCCATCCGGTTAAGCTGTGGGTCGGTCTCCCTGGCGTCGCGAATCAGCGTAGCCCGACAGGCCTGAATCGCAGCGGAGTGCCCTCTGTGGCCTCAGATGGCTCCATTTCGAGGGCCAGCAGTGGGACGGCTCGACTGATCAGCTCTAGGATGTTCACGTAGCGGGGAGCGATCTCCTCGGCCACGAGCACGGCGGAGCAACGATTCATTCTTTGACGCTTGCGTTCCGTTGACCACCGCTCCACAACCCGCATAACGTGGCGGTCGTCGGTGGGGCCAAGCTGCAGCTCTACGACGAAGAGGACCGACTGGGCGGAACTTGCGAGAAGAAGGCTGATTTGGCGGGAGCGCCAGGACGCGCGTTTGAGATCCAGGTCGCCCAGTCCGAGGACGGCCGGATCTTCGTTTATTCGCTCGGCCCGCGTTTGCTCCGCGCTCGCGCCGCCGCGCGCGCGCGCCGGGCTTCCAGGGCTGAGATGGCTGGGGCTGATCATGGTCGTTTCCGGCGCGTGCGCCGCTTGGGGGCAACACCATCGGCGGTGATCGACTGCTCGTGAAACTCGGCTGTCAGCCGCCAAAAGGCGATGCGGGAGAGCTCGAGGGTCACCGACCCGCTCCCATCTTCCAGCCCGAGATGGACTGGCCGGCGGCCTGGGACCAAGCTGAGCGACGCCGTGTGCACCTCGAAGCGCGAGATTTCCGCGCCGCGCTGCACAGCGACGGCGGCCTTGCCGAGCCGGATCATTGAATCCCGTGAAGCGTTGGCCATGGAATGTTTTCCCGCCGCGGGAACACCGCGGCCCTCACATTCATGGCTCAGGCGCGGCGGGAAAGCAAGTGGCGCCCGCCTGACAAAAAGCGAGCAACATCCATGCCTATGTGTGGCGGATCCAGCTAGCTCGAAGCGTTGTCGCCGCCGTTTGGTGTCCCTCAGCCGAGTCCAGAATGATCACACAAGCAACGGCTCACTTTCTTAATTGCTGGATGAAGAAGTCCGCCATCATGTGGTTAGCCTCGATGGCCTCAGGAAGTGTGGAGTCGTACCAGAAGGCGTGGGGCAGAGCGTCGAAGACCACCAGTCGCGCATCGACGCCAGCGTTGAAGTAGGCGCGGTGCAGGTTGACGGTGCCGGAGAGCGGCAGATCGCGACTGCTGGTGACGAACAGCGTCGGCGGCAGCCCGCGCAGATCGGAGAAGATCGGCGAGAGTACGGGATCCCGCGGGTCGGTGGCAACTACATATTCCGGGTCGTGGGGTCCCGGCCCGGGTGGATCCAGATGCCCCGAGAGGCCCCGCAAGCCATAAAGCGCCTGCGAGTCGCCGTCGCGGGAGAAGTCGCCCACGCCGCTGAAGATGCCGAGGGCAGCGGGGAGCGGCAGGCCCAGTTGCTTCAGGCGGGTGGCCACTTCGGCGGTCAGAATGGCCCCGGCCGAGGTGCCATAGATCACGATTTGGCCGGGCTTGCAAGTTTTCAGCAACTCCTTGTAGACGGCGACCGAATCATCGACGGCTGCGGGAAAGGGATGCTCCGGAGCCAGCCGGTACAGCACGGCTACCACCTTGATCCTGCTGTAGGCGGCGATGGGAATTGACTCGGTATAGGAGCCGGAATCCGAGTTGAAGCCGCGCGCGTACAGGTCGACCAGCACCTTGCCCTGGTCGAAGCGCTGTCCCGCGGCCGGATTGAACGGCCCTTCCACGCGAAAGGCATAGTGCGCCCCGGCCCCGAGACCGCGCACGAACACATGCCAGAAGTGGAAGCTCTTGTTCACGAACGGATCGAACTGGATCACTTGCGACGGCGCCGGCGCGTCGTGCCGGTCAAACAGCAGCAGTTCTACGCCGGTCGCGTTTCCGGAGAAGAGCGAGAAGTTGACGCCCTCCGGTCCGGGCGTGGCTCCCAGAGGATGCGGCGAGCCCGGTTCAACATTAGGGACGGTCGGCACGGTGGTAGCAGCCATAATTTCTTTACATTAACAGGCGGTTGTGTCAGGCCGGTGCAGGCCTTTCACAAGCCGGCGCCTCGGCTTCGTCAGCCGGTCCGCCGGCGCGGGAAACACATACTGGTACTGGATTGGGACGCGCTGCCGTGCCCCCGGAATTGGCGGAGAGCCTATTGAAAGAAATGGTCGGGGCGAGTGGATTTGAACCACCGACCTCCTGGTCCCGAACCAACGACCCACGCAATATCAGTAACTTAGAGGTGTTACCAACGATTGCTCACAATTGTGCCAAGTTACTAGTTTTCAAAGACTTCGGTGGATTTGGGCACGTGGCGATAGCAACAGTAAACAACGCTTCTACACCAGAGGTGGGCACAAAAATGGGCACAGTCGGGTCTCTCCGTTTCGCCGGCATGGGTTAAGCGAATATTAGGGCTTGCGGCCAACATTGCGCCTACAAAACCTACAAAACCCTCCCCGCACGCGGCGTTGAACGCGGTGCGCTTCGGGGTACCGGGCGCCGGGTGGCGCCGGCGCGTCGCCACGCGCGCAATGCCGCTGCCGACTGCACGCGGGAACAGGAAGTCCGGCGGCATTGGAGAATCCCGCCCCGTTGCGCCGGCCCGCCGGGTTGGCAGGACTACTCGGTCCGCCTCCCCGGGGGCGCGATACGGGCGAACTGTGCGCGAACGGCGGCGCCCCGTGCGCCTTCTTGGTTCCCCGCGAGCTTTGCGTTCGCTACCGACATGACAGAATATCGCGACGGATCCGTAGTTCGTCGCTCTAAGGCATCGTGACGATCACGGGAACGACTGGTCGCTCGGCGGTGATTTCGGATGACATCGGAACAGCGATCAACACCAAGCATCTTTGCTGCATGACGCTCGACCGAAACGTTGTTGAGCCTGAATTCCTTGCCCATGCGCTCCATTGCGATCCCGACGTGGTGCACCAGATCGAGGGGGAGAATCGCGGCGCGATCATGTCCGGCCTAAACATGGGCATCATTCGCGGTTTACGAGTTCAGGTTCCTCCGCTGCCAGTGCAGCAGAAGTTCGTCACCCTCCTGAATCAGTTGAGGGTCGTCGAAGCACGGCAGCAGCAGGCCCTCCAGGCATCCGAAGCCCTGTTCCAATCGCTGTCGCAACGCGCGTTCGCCGGAGAGCTGACAACGACGGCGGGGCTGAGGCGTGCACCGTGAGGCGTTCCGTGGGCTCCGCGTGAAGCCGTGGCCGCTCGCGCAACCGGCGCTCGATGTAATTGATAAAATAAAATTTAGGCACTGCTGAGGCCACCTGGCCGCCGACGTCGAGCCAAATGCCAGGAATGGGGGCGAAACGGAGGCCCGCACAATAGGCTTGAGTCGCAGAACAATTCTGTTAAACTTTGTTCAATCGCCGATGAGCATCGTAGCGTCTGAGAACGCATAGGACGACCCAGAGTGGGATTTCGATACGCAAACGCGCCGATTACGGAGGCCCTCATCGACATACGGGTGGAGCCTCTCCCTTCGTCGAGGCTTGAAGACCTGAAGGCGATCCATGATTCGGTCAAGGATCAATGCCCTGAGAAGCGGGAGCGCTTTAACGTTCAAGGTGAGATTCATGTAGGCCCGGAAGTTAGTGCTTCTGCACAAAGAACGCTGATTGGCTTTGATTTCAAGACCAGCGATGGCAAGCAGATATTTCAGGCACGGCTGGACGGATTCACTTTCAGCCGTCTGAAGCCCTATGGGAATTGGGTTGAGCTCCGTGATCAAGCACGGAGTCTGTGGAGCATTTACCGCGCCGTTATAGGCGGCCAGAAGGTCATCCGCGTGGCGGTTCGTTACATCAACCAAATCGATATTCCGGTACCCTCACTGGACTACAAGGATTACTTTCTGACCACGCCTGAAATCTCGCCGGCACTACCGCAAGTGCTCAGCGGTTTTTTCATGCAGCTACAATTGCCGCAGCCGGATTTCAACGGCATGCTGATTCTGAATCAGACGGCCGCCACTCCTCCGGTGCCCAACACGAATTCGGTGATTCTCGACCTGGACGTCTTCAAAGAGGCGCCCGAATTCGCATCGGATGAACAGGTTTGGGAGATGCTCGAAGTGTTGCGCGAGCGCAAGAACAAGTACTTCGAGGGTTGCATAACCGACAAGACGCGCGCGTTGTTCGGCGAGAGGATTACCTACTGAGATGCCAATGCTCGTGGCCAATGAGTTCGTCGCCCGCCCGGTAGTTGGATTCTATTGCGTCGGCAAGCACGTCGACGAAGCAGAGCATTCGGCTTTGCGAGCGTGGTCAATCGCGTGTTCTCGGCGGCAAGTCTCGATGAGCGTCTTTATGCAGATCAAGGACAGCATCGATGAGGCCCGAAATCGACTTGGACAAACCGCGAGATTGATCCACGGTTGGGATACGTATGGTGGCGATCCGCCGAACGAGATGGCTCGAACAATCGCCGCTAACGTGCTCACGCTACTCGAGGCTGAGGCACTTCCCCCAGCTCGGCTACTCCCGTCGGCCGAAGGCGGAATTGCGATCTCCTTTGTGGAGGGGGCACGGCGCGCTGAGATTGAAACCTACAATACCGGCGAAGTCATCGCGGCGATCTACTCGGCAGATGATGAGCCGCTAGTTTGGGAATTGGATGACAGCGCGGGTGCAATCACTTCTTCAATAGAGCAGATTCGTGTACATCTCGCCGCCTGATCGCCCAGAGCACATGTATCGGAGGGGCCGGGCTGTTCAGCCTGAGTTCTCCCCATGGGAGCTTCTTTACTTCAGGTACGGCGTGGATGAGTTTGTAGACGGCGCGCTCGCTCCTGCAGCGATCCACTTGCCCCAAAGTGTCAATCGCGGCGAATTCAGCCAGCCAGCGGATGTCCTATTTCATCCTGAAGGCAAGTACAACGGGTTGGGCGTAGTTGAGTTTCGAGTTGAGGAAATACCGCCGACGAGTGAACCTGGTGCTGGCATTCCGTGTAAGTTCTTCATGAAGCATCTCCCGGAGGAGGACAACTATTCGCACAGCGAAATATGGGCGGATCAAGTGCCTGAAACAGGGCGTTTTTGGAAGCCAGGAAGAACCGCAAGAGCGGCATTCAGAATCAAGCTGTGCCGGCGGATTCGAGCTGAGCGGATTAAAATCCAGGCGGTGAAGAACAAAGATCAAGTGTAGATGCGCGAGGCGTCACGCGCAATTCGCCGCCCTGTTTCATCTGCTCCTGCAGCACCGATCATCGCGCCTAAGCTGCGGAGGAAAGCGAAACAGCCACCCTCAGCCTGATCCCGTCATTCGGCGCATGCACCAGATCCTGCTTCGTCCCGAGGTACCGTTCCGTCGTCTGCACCGACGAGTGGCCCAGCAGCAACTGAATCTGTTCAAGCTCGCCGCCGGCAGCACGGCACATCTTCGCGCAGCTGCGACGAAGGTCATGCGGGGCGATTCCGGGGACACCTGCCGCCGCGGCGTAGGGCTGAAGTAGCTGCCAGACGACCTTCTCTGACATCCGTTCCGGCTGCACCTGATCGCCGCGAGCAATGCGCCGAAGTACATGACCTTCCGCCACTCCAGCCACCTCTGTCCAAGCGTCGATGGCGACCTTCACCCAGGTCGGCATCGGAATCGTGCGCACGCGGCCGTGTGCTTGCCGAGGAGGTCCACGATGCACCAACGGTTGTCGCGCTGCTGGATGTGCCTCATCGTAAGCGCCGCCACCTCCGATCGGCGCAGCCCGCAGCCCAATAGGACAGCCAGCATCGCGCGGTCGCGCAGTCCCTTTTTCGTGGATACGTCCGGCGCATTTAGGAGCGTCTGCGCCTGCCGGACGGACAGCCAATTCCCGACCCTCACGCCCTTCGACTTGGCACCCTTCACGCGCGTGATGCCGGCAGCCAGTTCCGGCGCCAGCAGCCCGTTGTCGGCAGCCTCGACGGCCAGCTTCCGGACGGCAGTGATCCGGACGTTGATGGAGATGGGGCCAAGTCCATGGGCCTCCAGCGCGATTCGCCAGGCGCCCACGGTCGCCTTCGTGAAGCCTTACGTCAAGGGCCAGAATAGCGCCGCGCAAGACGCCGCGGCAATTTGTGAAGCATCGAGCCGGCCGGAGATGCGATTTGCTCCGCAGAAGTTGATCGGGCAGCAGGACCTACAGGCGCTCCATCGCATCCGCATCCGCCTGATCTCGGTAACCGGACGGAGCTGGGTAACCAAATCCGCGGACTGCTAGTCCGAATACGACCTCATTCTCCCGCAGCATCTGAGCCAGACCCGCTATTAGTTAAAGTCTGCACGGACACCCGTGCAGATATCAACTGCTACTCGGGCATGAACTCAGAATGGAGCTCCGGCCCAGGGGCATACGCTTCGTGTGGGTCCGTCCGACACTCCACTGCGACTGGCGGCAAAACGGTATTTGCGTGTCCGTAGTTCTATTGTGTCTTCCCCAGTCCGGCATTGGCGCCGGCCACAACTGCTTTGCGGTACAACTCGGCGCTGAAGTACGTTTCCGCTTCGGATCCCATCTGCTTTCCAGCCTCCGCCAGGAAGATAGCGGTCGTCGCGTGGAGTGTTCCCGCATAGCGAGTGTGCAGCTCCTTGAGTAGCCGGTCGAGAGGCTCAGCGCCGAAGCGCCGCTGGGCTTCCAGCAGCATCAGAGCGGCTTTGTCGTAGCGATTGATCTCGCGGTCCGGGGAGTCGGTCGTCGTCTCCGCGATACTGGCGGTAGTCTTACTCCGGCTGGCATTTTGCCGGTATACATTACTACGCTATTGCATTTCAGGCGTTGCGCCTGCACGGCTCAGCGCGCAGCTTGCGGTAGTCCGCTAGTCTCGGCAGGTCAATTGAATCGACAGCTTTCAGTGGCCTCAAGAGCCTACTTGCGACCGCGGATCGAGCAGCGTGTTTAGATGCTCTTCCGGAATCCCTGATTTTTCGCGCGCCACGTCGCGAATTGTACGGCCGGTGGCATGGGCTTCGTTTACCAGCAAGGCGGTCTTCTCGTAACCAATCTCGCCAGTCAGCGCTGTGCCCATCGCCAGCGACTATTCGACAGAGCCCTCGGCGCGCTGCCGGTCAGCCTCCAATCCATCTACCAGGTTCTCAGCAAAGGTTCTGGTGCCTGCGGCCAGCAGTTCGATGGCGTCGAGCAGGTCAAATGCCATTACAGGCATCATCGCGTTGAGTTCGAAGTTCCCGGCTGCCGAACACCAGACGATGACCGCGTCATAGCCGATCACTTGCGCGCAAACCATCAGCAAGCTCTCGGCGATCACCGGATTGACCTTGCCCGGCATGATGCTCGATCCGGGCTGGACTGCCGGCAGCTTCAATTCTCCCAATCCACAACGCGGCCCGGAGCAGAGCCACCGGATGTCGTTCGCAATCTTGGTCAGAGTAACTGCGTACGTGCGCAGGGCGCCGCTCAGGAAGCAGGCTGCGTCGCGCGCTGCCTGCGCTTCGAAGTGGTTGCGAGCTTCGACGAATGGCAGTCCGGTTCGGCGCGCGATCTCAACAATAGCGCCCTGGGCGAACCCAGGCGGCGCATTCAAGCCGGTGCCCACCGCCGTTCCGCCGAGTAGCAATTCATAAATGCCGGCTAGCGCGGCTTCGATGCGTTCACACGCCGCTTCCACCTGGCGAGCGTAGCCACTGAATTCCTGACCCATACGGATGGGTACCGCATCCTGCAAGTGAGTTCGCCGAATCTTGATGATGTCGTGGAACGCCGTCCTGACCGGGAGCTTCCTCAAGACCAGTTGGACATGCAGCCTTGCGCTACCATCCAAGAGTTGACTAAACTGCTCGAGCAGGCGCAGAGGCGCATTAACCGAGCAGGAACACGTTAGTTTACTGAGTGGCAGAGTTGGCAGCAGCAAACGCAGCAAACCGCCGAAAAGCGTAAGTAGTAGGAGGGCTCGTGAGCGACCGCCTGGACTTCGATATCGTATGTCCGAACAACCACAACCAGACAGTTGAATTCAGTCAGGAAGAATTCGAAGAAGCGTTGAAGTCTGGTGCGTTGGTGTTCCACTGTAACACGTGCAAGACAGACTGGCCTCCATCCAGTGAAGAGATCGCCGAACTTCGAAAGCAATTCTCGAAGAATTCAAGCTAGCGGTTGTGGTAACCCGAGCCCCCTGGCCGGAGTTATACTCTCAATCAAACTGGTACAAAAGATCGGTCAGGCCACGCCAATGCTCCGAATCGAGGGTATGTGATATCCATTTTCTCGGTCAGGTGCTATTGACACGCCTTGTATCCAGATTCCCATGCGGTTCGGATGATGGGGGGCTTCCAGCGTGGGCTTGCTTGCCGGTCAGCGCCTATCTACAGCGGAAGAGGACATTTCGTTCCTCCCCTGAAGCGGCCGGGACTCCCCGGCCGCCATCCAAATTCGCCTATTTCGGCTTGTCTGGCTTCTCCGGTTTGTCTGGCTTCTCCGGTTTGTCCGGCTTCTCCGGCTTCTCCGGCTTGTCCGGCTGTTTCGGCTCGTTTGGCTTGTCTGGCTCTTTCGGATCCATGTTTTCTCCTTTCCGGCTTCCGAAGAAGCCCAAGTTCCTTTCGGCCATCAGGGTCGCAACTTCAAGCCTGGTCTGAATTGACTGTGTGCGGAGTTGGTGCTTACATGTAGAATACTCCGCCGTAATCCAGACTCTAGTTCCAATAGGGCTTGGCGCCGTAATAGGTGGCGACTTCGGCACCCCAGGTTCGATCAGCCATGTTCGGCCAGTGATCCTTGTCGAAACCGGGAGCGCGCTCAAGCAACTTCTTATCGACGTTCAGGATGAACTGTCTTTCGACACTGTCTACGGCGAGGGCACTCCAGGGGATGGCAAACAATTTATCTCCCATACCCAGGAACCCCCCGAACGAAAGAACCGCGTAAGCGATGCGGCCCTGTTCCACGTCGATCATCAAATGCTCGATTGTTCCGAGATCCTCTTTTTGACGGTTGACGACCTTATCTCCTGTAAGAGTGTCTGCCGCCAGAACACGCTGCATCCACTGTCCTTTGGCGTCTGTTGTTTGTAGCATGGTATATCCTCCTTTCACATCTTGAAATTGGGCGGACTGCGAGACCATTCACTTTGCGGACTCGCCCGGCCTTCTGTGAGCAGATCGGGGTCCAAAGCAGAATGCCTGTAACACCAAGCTAGAAGTTCGGATGCCCATACCTCTAGGTGCAATTCCTGCCGTCCATACGGCAAGAGTTGCCGTTGGGAGCGGAATCCACCGCCAGCGTACCCGTAGGATTTCGGCTCAATAGCGGGAAGAAAAAAGACGGCGACGACGGAAAGTGCTCCTCTTGTGTGAGCGCAGTGGGGGCACGTCCGTGACCACTGGAAGAACTCCCGGTGGCCAAATCCTGTATGACCACCTGGGGAAGGTTTCATTCGAGCTGCAGGCTACTTCTGATGTTCAGATTTCTCGTGCGCCACCCTCGAGGCTTCGTGTGCCTTACCAGAGCGATCGAGGGCGGTCACCGAGTGCTTTTTGCCTGATGCATCCTCCATCCGGTGTTTTGGCATTGGAATGTCGCGTGCATGCGGTACACACAGGCAGATTGTACCTGAGGATCAAAAGCCATGACTACATCACCATTGGTTCCAGACGCGCCGGAAAATCGCATGGAAAAAACCGCGTCTCCAACATCGTCCGTCCGCTACGAAAGCGGCGTCGCCCGAACATCAGTTACCAATGAGGCAAACTCGTCGGGGGTGTCGTGGGCGGCAGTGATTGGTGGCGGCTTTGTGACCGCCGCATTGTCGCTTATCTTGCTCGCCCTGGGCACAGGGCTGGGGCTTTCCTCGGTTTCACCTTGGTCGAACATAGGCGCCTCCACGTCGACGATCGGCACCGCAGCCATTCTGTGGCTGATCTTTATGCAAATCATCAGTTCCTCCATGGGGGGCTATCTGGCAGGCCGACTACGCACGAAATGGGCGAATATCCACACGGACGAAGTGTATTTCCGCGATACGGCGCATGGCTTTCTGGCGTGGGCGGTAGCCTTGGTGATAACGGCCGCCTTCCTGGCGTCCGCAGCTGCATCCATGGTCGGTGCCTCGGCATCATTCGCGGGCGCGAAGGTAGCGGGTGATCAGGCTGAACAGCAGGAGCTCGGACCCAACGGATACTTCATCGATAGCTTGTTCCGTTCTGATAGTGCAAAGCCGGACGCGAATAGTACCTCGGTGCGCGGTGAGGCGGGACGCATTTTTGCGAATGCGTTGCGGCAGGGGGATGTCTCGGCACCAGACAGAAGCTACTTGGCCCAGTTGGTAGCCGCAAGAACAGGGCTTAGCCAACCCGATGCCGATAAGCGGATATCCGATGTCTTTGCGGCGGCTCAACAAACTGCAGACACGGCACGCAAAGCGATAGCGCATTCGTTGTTGTGGGCGTTCCTTGCGCTCTTGATCGGCGCGTTTTGCGCGAGTTTCGCTGCGACCGTCGGGGGCCGGCAACGAGATCACGTTGTAGTCGTTTAGCGTTTTGGATGTCGCCAGAGTGCGATTCGGGGTTTGCCAAAGTGGAGTTCGGTTCAAATAGCAGGTCACTTGAAGATTCAAATTGATTGAGAGGCTCATCAAACATGCGTTCAATTTTGCTTTTGATGCTCGGCATACCTATTCCCATCGTCATACTGATCGCTTTGTTCGTCCATTGATCCTCGTGGTGCACCAAGCCGAAAGTTGCTCCGGCAGAGCACAAGGGGAGGACGAGCAATCAAAGTGACCTGACCGGTGTTTTCTGTACCAGTCGAACGTAGAGACTGAATGATCCCGGTTAGGTCAGCAGCTTGGGAAGCTGCCACTCCTCGGGGATCACCCAAAACCGGCCAATGAGGGACGTCTGAAAACCGGCCAACGAAGCTGAGACCGGACATTGACTGC
>Ga0302319_10011208_pt1 | contig 17021 bp, 19 predicted proteins | sample Bog_T0_2_FD_203319 | JGI IMG/M metagenome (GOLD analysis project Ga0302319, IMG submission 203319) | Peat permafrost microbial communities from Stordalen Mire near Abisko, Sweden - Bog_T0_2 | ecosystem: Environmental > Terrestrial > Soil > Wetlands > Peat | place: Sweden: Abisko, Stordalen Mire...
GACTGAAGACGGCGATGTTATTGAAGTGGTCGCCGATCTCGCTTACTACTTGGCCGCTCCAGGTGAAGCGATAGTTGCGGTTGCGCTGGAGGAGACGGAAAAAGTCGTTCATGCGGACCGTCCCGTAACATAAACGCCCGCCAACGTGAGCGACCCTCCCACCAACAATCCGGAGTTTACCGGTTCAGCGAGTAGGGGAATGGCCATCAGAGTGGCCACCACCGGCTGCAGATATAACAGACCCGACACGCGCGACGCCGGCATGCGGACCAACACGTGATAGTACAACAGGTAAGCGATCAACGAAGAAACGGCAGCCATGTAGAGCAGGCTCCACCAACCCAAGCGGCTGACTGCAGCGAAGTGGAATTGCGGCCCATCCCATAGGATGATAGGAGCCAATAGCAGCGCGCCGCTGACATAGGCAATCGTGTTCACGGTAAGGCCCTGGTGCCGCAAGCTGACAGACTTACCGAACACCGTGAACGCGGCGAAGCATAGGGCTCCGAGTAATACATAGAAGTCGCCGAGCAGTGTCGCGCGCGATCCATTCACATGCGCCAGTTGCAGCACCACGATGCCGCCGAACGCGATGGCCATCCCGATCACCTTACGGGCCGTTAAGCGTTCCTGCCCGATGGAGGCCGCGATCAACAGGACCAACAGTGGTCCCAAGGCATTTACGATGCCGGTGTGGGCCACGCTGGTGCGCGACAAACCGACCACGAAGAATAACTGATTCCCGGCCACGCCGCACGCTCCCAAGGGGACCAGTATCCGCAACTCGCGCCAGGTCCAGGCCTCTGAATCCCAGCCCTGCCGCCAGAAATATACGGGAAGGATCAGCGCTCCGGCCAGCGCCGTTCGCATTGCCACCAGCAGTAAAGGAGGGAAGTCGCGCAGGGCTACTTTCGCTGCAACGTAATTGAACGACCAGAACAGCAGGACCAACAACAGCAGCAAGTAGAGGCGTCCTTGAGAGGGCCTCACTGAACTCACGTCAAGGTTTCCTGGCGCACCGTGATGCTGCGAATGAAGTCGTGATCCAGATCGTAGCCGAACCCGGGCTGGTCGCGGACCTCGATAGTTCCATGCGGCGTCACATCTACAGGCGGATGAATAATGTCTCGAGCCCAATAGCGCTTGCTCGCCGAGACGTCGCCGGGCAGTATGAAGTTGGGCAGTGTCGCGAGCGCGATGTTGTGCGCGCGTCCCACGCCCGCCTCCAGCATGCCGCCACACCACACCGGCACGTCCGCCGCTTGCGCCACGTCGTGAACCTTTTTCGATTCGGCGAAGCCGCCGACGCGTCCCAGCTTGATATTGATGATCCGGCCGGCTTTCATGTCTATGGCCTGTTGCGCTTGGTGGGCGGAGCGAATGCACTCGTCCAGGCAGATCGCCGTTTCCAGTTCGGCCTGCAGTTTGGCATGGTCGAATATTTCGTCGTGGGCCAGCGGCTGTTCGATCATCATCAACTCGAAATCGTCCAGGGATTTCAGCAGCGGCGCGTCTTCCAGACGGAACGCCGAGTTGGCGTCGGCCATCAGGCGGATGTGGGGGAAACGGTTCCGCACGGCGGCGATCACGTCGTAATCCCAGCCCGGTTTGATCTTCATCTTGATCCGCTGGTAGCCGGCCGATAGTTCCGTCTCGATCTTCTCTAGAAGCTGCGGGACGTTATCCTGAATACCGATCGACACCCCGCAGGGGATTTCGCGCCGCGCGCCACCGCCGATGTGCCGGTATAGCGGTTGGTTCGCCATGCGCGCTTCCAGGTCCCAGATGGCCACCTCCAATCCGCCGCGCGCCATCAAATGCCCGCGGATGTGCTCCGTCCGGTGTCCCGAGCTTGCGGCGCTTTCCACCAAGCAATGCAGCAGGCGCGGACCCGCGTAATCCTTCAGGATCAGCCAAGCCGACTCCGTCCATTCCTCGTTGTAAAACGGATTCTCGCCGGCCGTCACTTCGCCCCATCCAGACAATCCATCCTCGGTCACTTCCACCAGGATGATGTCGCGTTCGTAGGTGCGGCCGAAGCTGGTTTCGAAGAAGTGTACCAGCGGCATGCGGATCTGCCGCAGCGTGATCTTGTCTAACTGTATTGCCATGGTCCTAATAGGTATGTGCCCTCGTCGTCGGCGCGCTCGAATCCGGTGACGGCCAGGTTTCGGTCGAACGCCTCGCGAAATTCCTCGCTGATGCGCAGTTGGATCTCGCGCGCTTTGGCAGGCTCCACCTCGCGCAGCTTGGCGATATTCGATGGCACGGTGATGCGCGCCTCAATGGGCTCACGATCGGGCTTGTTTCCATCCAAAACCGCTCGCACCCGGCTGCTCTCCAGCCACCATTCCGCGGTACAGCGATCGGTCGGCAGACCGCCGTGCAAGTGGCTGGAAGTGGTGCCGTACTGGTTTACCACGTACCGCCGCACAATTGCGCCCAGCCGCTCCATATTGAAATAGGCATTCTTGATTTCCAGCGGATCGAAGGTCCACTCGATGAGTCCGATGTGCCGGCTCATCGCTTCCTCGCGCTGGCGCAGTTTCAGCAGACGGCCGACCCCCGCGTTCCGAAACTCGCGCCTCACTCCCAGCATGTGACTGTGTAGATAATAGTTCCCGCCTGGCTTCAGCCCGGGAATCGCCAGGCAGAACCCGACCATGCGTTCACCGTCGTAGGCGCCAAAGGCTTGGCCCCCGATCTTGGTGGCGACCACGAACAGTCGCACTGGCAGCAGTTCGATTTCATCGAAGCCCCAGATTTCCTGCTGCAGCCGCACAGCAGCATTGAACTCGGCGTGGTTGGTAAGCGCGCGCGTAGTGATCATGGGTCTTTTTGGGCTGACGGCTCCAATTTGGCTTGTTGCCACAGCGCCTCCATTTCTTCCAGCGGCGCCCCGGGAAGCGCCGCGTTCCGTTCGATGTATCCGAAGCGCCGGCGGAATTTCGCGTTCGTTTTGCGCAGCGCTTGTTCCGGGTCTATCTTTAGAAAGCGCGCGAGGTTTACTACCACGAACAGCAGGTCGCCCAACTCGTCTTCGATGGCCGCCGGGGACGCGTCTTGGCGAGCTTCCGCCAACTCGTCGAGTTCCTCATGAAGCTTGTCGAGCACCTGTTCGGCGCTCGACCAATCGAATCCAACGCCGGCTGCCTTTAAGGTGAGCCGTTCCGCTTCCACCAGGGCCGGCAGATTGCGGGGAACTCCGCCCAGCAATGTCTTGGGCGCCTGGCCCCTGGCCGCCTTCTCTTCTTTCTTAATCTCGTCCCAGCGCTTCTTGACGTCGTCCGCGGTCTTGGCAGATCCTTCACCGAAGATGTGGGGATGCCTGCGGATCAATTTTTCGCTGATGGCGTCAAGTGAATCGTCGATGCGAAAGTGGCCCGCCTCGGCGGCCATTTCGGCGAAGAATACGGCCTGCAGCACCAGGTCGCCCAGTTCCTCCGCCAAGCCGGACCAGTTTTTCTCGTCGATAGCTTCCAGCACTTCATAAGTCTCTTCGACAAGATAAGGCTTGATAGTATCGAAAGTCTGTTCGCGATCCCACGGGCAGCCCCCGGGCGCGCGCAGGCGCGCCATGATTTCGACCAGACGCTCGAATTTCTGCCCTGTGGTTTGTTGAATCACCCTGAATTGTTCAGGATAACGCAGCAGCAAACCTGGCACGCTGCGGAAAAAGGCGGCCGCGCTTAGCGAACGTGAACCAGAATATTGCCGTTGCCGTCCTTGATCCTGATTTTGATGCCCGACGAGTCGGAACCGTCGAAGCCGGTCATTAACGGGAAGATGTCGCCTTTGGCAATGCCCTTGGCGTCGTTTGGCAGCTTCAACTCGAGGGGATTGTCCGACCCGCCAGCAGTGTTCCCGGCTGCGTTGTTGCCCGCATTGATGCCCTGAACCCCCGGATTTTGCGACCGCAAGTGCTTGACCTGCTGCACAACGGCTTGGACCTGCTGATTCCATTGCGCCTTGATCTGTTGGATCTTTTGCTTCTTTTGTTCTTCCGCTTCTCGCTTTTCTTCCGCAAGCCGGCCCATTTCCTTCTGCTTTTCCTCGCGCTCCTTCGTGGCCTTGGCCATCTGCTCCTTTTCCCGTTGGATTTTTTCGTCCTCCTGCTGCTTCCTGCGGTGTTTGTCACAGAATGTCGAGTTTTTGACGGCTGGCGCAGCCTTACTCCCGGGCCCTAATTTGCAGCCGCCTGGCCACTTGCAATCCGGCATCTTCTTATTCCTCCTTCTTTCAGCCCTCTGGGCTGCCAAAGATAGTATCAAACGATTCCGTTACGCGGGCCGGCACGGCTGTGATGGACGCGAACGGCAGGGTCAAGAAGTAGCGTGGTCTTCCTGGTATAAGCCGATCACGTTTCCCGCCGGGTCGCGGAAGGTGGCGATCCAGCTTGAGCCGCCCGGTTGGTCGGGGTGCGGCGGCTCCACTACTGCGGCGCCGTGAGCAGTCGCCTGGCCCAGCGCCGCCTCCAGATCGTCGACCCAGATGTACGGCAACAGGCCCGGCTCGCGGCAAGCGGCTCGACCGGTGACCCATGCGCCGCTGATGTTACCGCCGGCGTCATCGAAACTGGGATGGCCGCTGTCCCTGCGCCGGATGTTCCACCCGAATACATTTTCGTAGAATGCGGCCGACTTGGCGATGTCGACCGCGGGAATCTGTAGATAGCAGAAGCTAGGACGTAACCGCAACACGGGTGGGCTGCTGAGATCAGCCGCCGTAGCGCCCCAATCGCCCGGATTCACGTCCGCTACGGACTGAGAGAATGTCCAGTGGTAACCCTGTAGATCCTGCGCGCTGTACTGTCTCTCTCCATAAGGATGAGTCTTAGGCCGGCCCAGGATGCGCGCGCCAAACTGCCTGGCGCGTTCGAAGTGCCCATCGACATCCTCCACAGGCACGGACAAGCTTTCAATATATTCGTTAGGATTGGGCGGCCGAACTTCGACGGCGCTGCGGCCGGTTAGAATCACCGATCCCTGGCCAACGGCTAGTTGCGCATGGTGGATGGTCCCATCCGGCTCCGGGGGCGTTCTGAGACGCTCAGTGAACCCGAATGCTCCACAAAGCCAGTGAATGGCTTGGCCGACATCCTGATAGATCAGTCTGGGGACAACGGGACCCGGCGGTGCGGAACAATTCACAAGCATAACTTGTACGATTTTAATTCTTGACATATTCCTATATAGGAATGTATTATTCTCTTGTGGCCCGCGCCGCTACTACTTCCGACGCCTTCAACGCTATCGCCGAACCGCGCCGGCGCGAGATTCTGAGCTATCTCGCGTCCAAGGAACGCCCGGTGGGAGACATTGTGATTAGCCTAAGGCTGGATCAACCATCCGTTTCGAAGCATCTGCGCGTTCTGAAGGAGGTGGGATTAGTACGCGCTCGGCGCGATGGACGACAGATGTACTACAAGACCAATGCCGAGGCGATCCGCCCGCTTCATGAGTGGACCAGCACCTTCGAACGTTACTGGCGCAATCAATTGAACCGCATCAAGGAGCGCGCCGAGCAAACACCCACAAAGGAGAAACCATGAATCAGACACTGGAAGGTATCGATAGTTTAACCCTCAACATTACCGACGAGATCCACGTTCAAGCGTCCCTGGAGGCTACGTTCGCGGCGATTCTCGAGGAGATGGGACCTTACAACCGGGGCGGCGAAGGACAGCCGATGCCGATGAAACTGGAGGCGTGGCCGGGAGGCCGGTGGTACCGCGACCTGGGCGGCGAGAACGGCCATTTCTGGGGCCAGGTGCAAGCTATCAAGCGGCCGTCGCTATTGGAAATTACCGGACCGCTCTTTATGTCGAGCGCCGTCGTCTCGAATGTACAGTACCGGCTGAGTGAGAAGGCTGGGGGAACACTGATCCAGTTCCGCCACACGGCTTTTGGAGTCATAGAGGAGCGCTACCGGGCCAATGCACCGAATGGCTGGCGTGGCCTGCAGGTCCGTATCCAGAGGCGCGCCGAGGCTGGCCGCTGAGTTCTATTGACGAGATGTGTCCTATCTGCATTACCAACGCGGTTTTGATGGCTTTCGGGACCGCTTCGACTGGCGGCCTGACAGCAGTCGCTGTGAAGAAGATTTTTCGTCTAAAACTGCCGGCGCGAAAGCACCGGATACTTTACTTAAGGAGAATCGATCATGACAAGCACTCAAGTAGAACATCCGCCAGTGGTGTCGCCAGTTGAATGGCTGGCCGCCCGCAAGGAACTACTGGCTAAAGAGAAGCAATTTACGCGCGACCGCGACGCACTCAGCGAGCAGCGCCGCAAGCTGCCGTGGGTCAAAGTGGACAAGGAATATGTCTTCGACGGTCCCAGTGGAAAGGTCACTATGGCAAGTCTGTTCGAGGGAAGAAGCCAGTTGATGGTGTATCACTTCATGTTGGGTCCGGGATGGGAAGAGGGCTGTAAGAGCTGCTCGTACCTGGCCGATCACTTCGATGGCGCCAACATACACCTGGTTCATCGGGATGTGACACTGCTGGCAGTGTCCCGCGCTCCGTGGCCGCAGATCGGCGCATTCCGGAAGCGCATGGGCTGGCGCTTTCCATGGGTGTCGTCCTTCGGGAACGATTTCAACCACGATTACCACGTGTCGTTCACCAAGGACGAGATAGCGTCAGGCAAGGCTTACTACAACTATCGCGAATCCTCTAGCGCAATGGAGGAATTGCCGGGGCTCAGCGTGTTCTATAAGGATGCGGCAGACGACATCTTCCACACCTATTCGACTTATGGCCGCGGGCTCGATATATTGGTGGGCGCTTACAACTTCCTCGATATGGCGCCCAAGGGCCGGGACGAAGAAGGGCTGAAGTTCACGATGGCTTGGGTCCGCCATCACGACAAATACGTTGATGGGGAATGACCGGAATTCTAGTGCATGGCGACAATCACTTTATTGTGCGCGGTCCTTTGCCGGACCGCGACGCCGCCATCGCACTGGTTCGCCAGTGGTCAGTGATTCAGATCGGGGCTACAACGCCACCTGCTCTTGAGCGATGGACGATTGTCACTCGTGAATTCCGCGAGAATCTGGCGTGGGCCGTGGTGGTTCCCGGCGAGGCCGAGATGTCGGCTGCCGTGACGGTGTTGCTGGAGGAGTTGTCGGCACGGGGAGTCGCTATTCACCATCTTAAGTAGCTGTGAACTAAGATGAAAGCGGTATGCATTCGCTGCGCTTCGTTGCGTTCCTGATTTCCGCTGGTGTGATGGCCGGTCAAACCAGCGGTCCCCAATTCAGCCTTTCCAACATGGACCGCAACGCCGATCCATGCGTCGATTTCTATCAGTACGCTTGTGGAAACTGGATCGTTTCGAATCCGATTCCGGCCGATCAATCGCGTTGGAGCCAGTTCGACGAGTTGCAGGAGCGGAATCGCGAAATTCTTCGGGAGATCCTGGACACGGCATCGGCCGACGATCCTAAGCGCGACCCCGTCTCACGGCAAATCGGAGACTTCTATTACGCCTGCATGGACGAACAGACCATCAATCGCAAAGGTTTGGACCCAATTCGCCCGGAGCTCGACCGTATCGCCGCGATGGCAGGTAAGGGAGCGCTGCTGGAAGAACTGGTGCGGCTGCAGCGGCGTGGGAGCGACGTATTTTTCAGCTTCGACTCGGGACCCGATTTCAAAAACTCGAATATGAACATCGCGCAGGCTTCGCAGGGGGGCCTGGGCTTGCCCGACCGCGATTACTATTTGAAAGACGACGAAAAATCGGTGACGCTGCGGAAGCAATATGTCGAGCACATGGGCAAAATGTTCGAACTGTTGGGGGAAAGCGCTCCCGACGCGGCGGCGGATGCGCGGGCGGTAATGGCGATCGAAACCGATTTGGCCAAGGGGTCGCTGGATAATGTCACCCGCCGGGATCCGCAGAAGGTCTATCACAAGATGACGGAGCACGAATTGTTTTCGATCGCGCCGTTTCTGGACTGGCCGAAGTATTTCGCTGCCATGGGCGCGCCGAAGATCGAATCGCTGAATGTGGAATCGCCGAATTTCTTTCGCACCGTCGAGTCGGTTACGGTCCAGCATGACTTCAAGGATCTGCAGAGCTATCTGCGCTGGCACCTGGTCCATAGCGCGGCCGGACTGCTGCCCGCCTCGTTCGTCAACGAGAACTTCCGCTTCTATGGCACGCTGCTGACCGGGCAGAAGGAGTTGAGCGCCCGATGGAAGCGATGCGTGGATTTGACGGACAGCGACTTGGGAGAGGCGCTGGGGCAGAAATACGTCGAACGGACCTTTGGACCGGAAGGCAAGGCGCGGACTCTGAAAATCGTCAACGAAATCGAGCATGCCATGCACACAGATATTGAGAAGCTGTCGTGGATGACGCCCGCGACGAAGCAGGAAGCTCTGGTCAAACTGGCCGCTGTGACGAATAAGATTGGCTACCCCGATCACTGGCGCGATTATTCCAGCGTCAAGGTGCCACGGGACGACGCGGTTGGGGACGACCAGCGCGCCACCGAGTTCGAGGTCCAGCGCCACATGGAAAAGATCGGCAAGCCGGTGGATCACAAGGAGTGGAGCATGACGCCGCCGACGGTGAATGCCTATTACAATCCGCTGGAGAATAACATCAACTTCCCGGCCGGTATTCTGCAGCCGCCGTTCTATGACAACAAGCTGGATGACGCGGTGAACTATGGGGGAATTGGGGCGGTGGTGGGACACGAATTGACCCATGGTTTTGACGATGAAGGGCGGCAATTCGGGCCCGACGGCAACCTGCACGACTGGTGGACTCCGGAAGACGCCAAGGAGTTTGAGAAGCGGGCGGAATGCTTTGTGAAGGAATACGAGAGCTTCGAGCCGGTACCGGGTGTGCATCTGAATGGCAAGCTGACGCTGGGTGAAAACACCGCCGACAATGGTGGCTTGCGGCTGGCGTTTATGGCTTTGATCGACAGCCTGAACGGTAAGATGGTTGCGCCGATGGATGGTTTCACGCAGCCGCAGCGGCTGTTTCTGGGCTTCGGCCAGGTTTGGTGTACCAGCACCCGCGATGAGATGGCGCGGATGATGGCCCAAGTGGATCCGCATTCGCCCGGGAAGTTTCGAGTGAACGGAGTGGTGTCGAATATGCCGGAGTTCCGGCAGGCTTTCGCTTGCAAGGTGGGCCAACCGATGGTGCGCGAACCTGCGTGCCGGGTGTGGTAGCTGTGTTGATGCGCGTTCCGGGGCTGGTGGTCCGCGTGGGCTCCAGATCGTGACCGCCGGTTTCAACTCCGCGCCACAGCCTCCGAGGAGGAACCGATCAAGGTAGTAGCGGAGCGCCAGGGGGGTAAATGTGACGGAGTTCATCATGCTTAGCGCCTGCGAAAAGGCCCAGCAGGAACTCGCCGACCAAACCCACTTTGTGCTCGGCGACCGCCAGTGGAAGGAATTCATGGCCGCGCTGGATCGACCAGCCATGGACAAACCGAGTCTGCGCCGATTGTTCCAAGAAGAACATATTGCAAGACCGAGGTACTCACAAGCACGAAAGCCCGGAACGAATCGCCAGAGGCTTAGCCAATCATCCGATCGAAATTGTGTTGTTGGCGAGGCTGGCTGTGGATCGCGGCGGGCAAGGGAAGGGACTGGGAACGGCCCTCTTCTTTGAGGCTTCTATTTGCATTTTGGCACTGCGCCCACGGGCAGACCTAAAGTCTGCCCGCAAGCCTTCAGGCCTTACCCCAAATACTCAACGTGAACGTAAGTGCCTAACCGGGAGTTATACGCCAAATACCAGCCCGGATGGTCCGGATCCTCGTAAATCACGATCGCATCGCCACTCCAATTCCAGTCGGCGACGAAGGAGAGATCAAACGGCGCAACGCTCCAGTACCAATTATTGAACCAGAATCGACTGGGACCTCCGCCCGCCAAGTGCCATACGTGACTCGGCCCGAACCCGCCCGCGAAGTGACCGTGCGCCCAGGGGTGGTCCATATGAAAACGGGGGTCGTTCCGGCCCTGGTCGTGACCCACCCATTGACCGTTCGTATGCACGTGGGGGGCTTCGGGATGACCTTCGGCATCTTTATAATTGCGCGCCGGTTCCGCGCCATGCTGGGCGGGCGCGGCTTGCTTCGCCTGACGCGGCGCTGGGGCAGGTCCGCGCGGAGGAGCATAGCCGCCACCTACATGCTCCTGTCCGCCTCCGTGTTCTCCTTCATGTTGCGCATAGACGCCAGACGCGCAAATCAACAGGACTCCTAATCCACATCCAATCAACTTTTTCATGTCATTCTCCTAACTGAATTGACCGACCGACAGTAAAGACGCCGTGGTTAGGCTGCATGGCACACCCTAAGAGCATTTCGCGCGTTAATTTTATTTAGCCGCGCAGAGTTAGTAATCCAAGGGTCAAATCTTCTGAACTCGCCGCAAAGTAAACAACTCGGCGGGGATGCTGCCGTTGCGCAGCCTCTTCCAATCGTCGTGAACGTGAACGACTTTCCCGCTAATGTGATTCGATTCTTCCGACGCCAGGAACAGGGCCAGTTGGATCTGCTTTTCGGGAGGAACTCCGCCGGTCTGGCGGACCTGAAGCGCGTCTTCCTGTTCCTGCCAGCCGGCCCGCTCACCTGCCTTTAGAATCTCGTCGGTCATGTTGGTGTAAGTCCCGCCTGGCGACATGCAGTTCACTTGAATGTTGTGGTCGCGGACTTCTTCGGCCAACGTTTCCCCGAATCGGACGAGGGCGGCCTTCGAGGCGGCATACGCGGAAAAACAGGGCCGGGCTGTCACCGCTCCGCCGCCGCTGAGCATTATGATCTTGCCAGACCGGCGCTCGATCATCTGCGGCAGGCAGGCGCGGCAGGTATTCATCACGCCGATTAAGTTGGTTTGAATCGTCTCGGCCCAAGCCTTGGGCGAGTTCTCCACCAGTGTTCCGATGGGTCCTTGCACGGCCGCGGCGCATATAACGGCTTGGACTCCACCATACTGAACCCGCATCCGGTCTATGGCGGCGCCCATCTGCTCGACGTCCGTCACATCGGCGCGGATGCGTAGCGCAATGCCGCCGGCGTGCTCGATTTCCAGACTGGCCAAATCCAGTTCCGCTTTGCTGCGCGCCAGCAACCCGACTTTGGCTCCAGCCGCCGCGAAACCGATGGCGAGACGTTTGCCCACGCCCCGACCCGCGCCAGTCACCAGCACGCTCAGATTCTTGACAGTAGACAAGCGGAGTTTCCTTGGCGGAGGGCTTAGGCGAGAGCCGTTTCGGGAACTCGCTCGGAGTAGCGGCGCTCCACGTAATGATTCAGGATCTCGATGAACTCGGCCACAATGCGATCGCCGCGCAAAGTGGTCATCAGTTTCCCATCGACGTAGACGGGCGCGACGGGTTCTTCGAAGGTGCCCGGCAAGGATATGCCGATGTTCGAATGCTTAGACTCGCCGGGTCCGTTCACCACGCAACCCATCACGGCCACCTTCATTTCTTCCACTCCGGCGTGCCGGCCCTTCCACAGCGGCATTTGCTCGCGCAAATAGGTTTGAATCTGGTCCGCCATGTCCTGGAAGAAAGTGCTGGTGGTGCGGCCGCAACCGGGGCACGCGGTCACCTGGGGTGTAAAGCTACGCAGTTCCAGGGCTTGCAGAATTTGCTGGCTGACGATGACTTCGTCGGTGCGGTCGCCGTTGGGCAGGGGTGTCAGCGACGCCCGAATGGTGTCGCCGATGCCTTCCTGCAGCAGCACGGAGAGGGCAGCCGTGGTAGCCACGATGCCTTTCGATCCTAACCCTGCCTCAGTCAGTCCCAGGTGGAGGGCATAATCGCACTCGGCCCCGAGCATCCGGTAGACCCCGATCAGATCCTGCACGCCGCTGACCTTAGCGCTTAAGATGATGCGATCCCGGCTCAGGCCATAACCTTCCGCGTGACGGGCCGATTCAATCGCGCTGACTACGATGGCGCGCATGGTCACCTGCTTGGCGTCCAGCGGTTCCGGCAATTTGGAATTCTCGTCCATCATGCGCGTCAGCAGCGCCTGGTCGAGCGAACCCCAATTCACGCCGATCCGAACCGGCTTGCCGTATTCGACGGCGGCCTCGATCATGATGCGGAAATTGTCGTCGTGTTTCTTGCCGATGTTTACGTTGCCTGGATTGATCCGGTATTTAGCCAAGGCTTTGGCGCAGGCCGGGTATTTCTTTAGAAGAAGGTGACCGTTGTAATGGAAGTCGCCGATCACCGGAACGCGGACGCCGAACTTGTCGAGCGTATCGACGATTTTGGGAACGGCGGCGGCGGCGGCATCCGTGTTAACCGTTACACGCACCAGTTCCGAACCGGCGCGCGCCAGATCCATTACCTGGTTGACCGTCGAGACGACATCCGCCGTATCGGTGTTGGTCATCGACTGGACCACGATCGGGTGAGTCCCACCCACCTGGACCCCGCCAACATCGACCGCGACCGACGCGCGGCGCTTCATGACAGCCATAACCCTCCAGCAAACCATTGTAACCCGATGACTTAGGAGACCGATATTTTCGGGTCAAACCGACTGCCTCCGAAATGCATCCAATCGCTCGGAAGCCGTATGAGAATTCTGTCTATATTGCCGGCCTGTGTCGTACTGATTTTCGAATGCAAAGCCGCGACTCTTAAACCTGAAACGGTCACTGGGTGGGACCAGTACGTGAACGCGGCAACCAGCAAACTTCAGGACAGGGTGCGGCCTGGCGGGAGTTTTCTTTGGAGTTTCGAAAGCGCCGACCGGAGTGCGAGAGTCCGCGGCGGAGAGGTGGTGGTCGCCCCCGCACCGGGAGCGGCTCCAAAAAGAGTGCCGGGCGGTCTGATTCACCATTGGATGGGAGCCGTATTCGTGCCAGGCCTGACGATTGAACAGGTTCTGGCAGTCACACGCGATTACGATCGCTACAAAGACTACTACCGGCCCTCCGTGATCGATTCGAAATCCGTGAAGCGCGATGACGCAGTCGACCGGTTTTCAATGCGCATGATGAACAAGGCGTTCTTCTTGAAGACTGCTTTGGACGCCGATTATCAGGCTACCAACGTACGCCTCGACGAACACCGCCTGTATAGCGTCTCCCGGACGACGCGGCTACAAGAGGTGGAGGATTGCGGCCAACCGGATGAACACAAGCTTCCCGAAGGCGAGGGCGGCGGCTATATTTGGAAACTTTTTAGTATTGCCCGCTTTGAGCAGCGGGATGGCGGCGTTTACGTGGAGTTGGAGGCTATCGCGCTGAGCCGCGACGTCCCCGCGGCAGCCAGATTTTTTGTCGATCCGATTATTCGGCGGGTCTCGCGGAACTCGCTATTACTCTCGCTGCAACAGACGGAACACGCTGCGTTGCGGGTAAGACTGGTTGCCGGCCACGGCCAATCTACTTCAGGTTCCTACTCAAGCCAATAGCGCCTCTGTTACAATCGCGTGGATGAAGCGCACTCGTTTGTGGCCGCTTGCCGGGTTTGTGACGGCGTTGTCGTTAGGGTTCGTGTTGACGCGCGGCGACGCGCAGCCGAATACCGTGAAGAAAATCGCCGACGGCGTCTGGTTCCGCGAAGGGGACCTGAAGAATTTGGGGCACTGCAACAATGCGATCATCGAGATGAAAGACTACTTGATCGTCGTGGACGCCAACTTTCCAAGCGGAGCGCGGCTGGTGCTGGAAGAGGCCAAGAAGCTTTCGTCGAAGCCGGTGAGGTACGTGTTCGATACGCACCATCATGGCGATCACGCCTACGGGAACCCTATCTGGACCCAGCAAGGCGCCATCACGCTGGCTTATGTGGGCGTCGCCGAAGAGATGAAGCGCTACGAACCCGCTCGCTGGCGGGACGCCGCCAAATACCGCCCGGACGTTGCCGAACTGAAGCGGGATGCGCCTGAGCCGCCCAAAGAGACGTTCTCCGAAAGCCCCAAGACCATCGACGACGGCCAGCGGAAAGTGCAGTTCTATTTCTTCGGATGGGCGCATACACGGGGCGACGGCTTCGTGTATCTGCCCAAGGAAAAGGTCCTCTGCAGCGGCGATGCCGCGGTCAATGGACCATACAATTTCACGGGCGACGGCAACATCAAGAATTGGCCGGAAGTTATAAAAGCCGCGCAGAAGCTGGATGTCCAATATGTTTTGCCTGGGCACGGGGGGGCCGGTGGAAAGGAAATACTGGAGGGACAGCGGCAATTTATGGTTGCGCTGCGAACGGCGGTCGGCAAAGCGGTAGCGTCGGGAAAGTCCCTCGACGATCTGGTGAAGCGGGACGGCGGCAAGTTGGTTTCAACTAGCGTGCAATTGCCGGCAGCCGTGAAGAATTGGGTGGGCGAAGATCTGCCGTCGCAGGTGCAGGACGCCTACAACGAAATAAAGCAGAACAAAGCGGCGGGTGACATTCATTAAGCGGACTGGCATTAAGGTGACCCGAAGATCCGCCCTGGCGCTGGCCGCCGGTTTGTCCGTTTCATCGGGTCAGACCGATGTCCATCGAGCGATACCGGCCGACGCTCTATCGAAATTTGGAGAGGCGGGACGGCGGAAGCTCTTGGCGGGTCTGTCCAGCACGGGCTATCGTGGCGGGATCGATGGCGCGATTGTTAAGGATCTGCTTCGCGTGGAAGCAACCACTATCGATGAACTGATGGTAAAGCTGCTGCCGCTTGCCCGGATCGGCTCCCGTCCGCCATTGTCCGATTACCACGTGGGAGCGGTGCTTCTGGGCGTCAGCAATAGTCTGTACTTGGGCGGGAATATCGAAGTGCCCGGCCAAGCTCTCGGGTTGGCGGTACACGGCGAGCAGGCTGCCATCGCCAATGCATACATGCACGGGGAGGACGGTGTCAAGGCGCTGGCGGTAACGGCGGCCCCATGCGGACACTGCCGCCAGTTTCTTACTGAGATGGTCCCGGGCGGTGGTTTGCGCGTTCTTTTCCCACAGGCATCCCCCACCACGCTCGCGGCACTGCTGCCGATGGCGTTTGGCCCACAGAATCTTGGCCGAAAACAAGGAGCGCTGCCGATTCGGGCGATTCGCTTGGAGCTGAAAGCTGAAGACACCGCCATCGCGGCGGCTTTAGAGGCGGCTTGCCGGTCCTATGCGCCCTATACGCACTCGCCTTCCGGAGTCGCTGTAGTCACTGCGTCCGGGCGTACTTTTGCAGGTGCGTACATAGAGAATGTCGCTTTTAACCCGAGCCTATCGCCGCTGCAGACGGCTTTGGCTGGCGTGTTTGCAGCCGGGGAGGATGCCACCGGAATCGTCAGGGTGGTTCTGGTGGAGGCGGAAGATGCCCGAATCAGTCAGAAAGCTTCCACTGAGGCGACGTTGGCATCTCTGGCTCCGGCGGCGCGGCTCGAAACGTACAGGGCCGTGCGCGTCCTTCGGCCTGCGTGATCCTTTATGAGTGTCAGCTCTTTTGGAACATCGCGCCAACCATGACCAGGGCCAGCGGGACGATCCAAACGGGGGTGATCGCGATCAGCGCCTGTATCTTCGAACTCTTCGTCAGAGATGCCAGTCCGAAAACCAGCACCACCAAAAACCAAATCTGAAAGATCGAAAAGAAATGCACGAAGGCGAACGGTACGCCATGGATGCCTTGAAGGAAAATGTCCAGTCCGAAGGGAGGCTGCATTTGTTCCGCCGTTTCGACCGGATCGGCCTTCACGCGCAGTACGACGTAGGTGGCCACAACCTGCAGGAACGGAATCACCGAGCAGTCCGCCAGCATGGTGAACAAATCGCGAAATGTGGGCCGTATATCCATCAAGGAATACACAACCTTAACCAGGAGGGCGAACAGCGCGATAAACGCGATACCGAAAAACGGAATTAGATAGGCAAACGCTTGGCCGAACGCGCGCCCCATCGTGAGTGCCTGATCGAGTTGTTCTGGCGGCAAATTGCGCTGTCTGATGCCGGCCTCCATCATTTGGAGCGTAAAAGGCATGGTCAGGTAGGTGGTTACCGTATAACCGATCACCAGGATCAGAACCGGCCAGACCCAGGAATACGGACTGGGGACCTTCCGCGCGGTGGTCTGCGGGTCCACGAAAACGTTCACTAAGCCGACGAGACCGTCGGCGGTACTGCCCGTTGCATCAGCCATAGCTGGGGATTATATCGCAGTTGGAGCGTTGTCGCTTATGCTCTACCGCTTTTGCGATACTGTGGGATACATGAACCTCTCGCTCGGCGCGCGCCGGCAAAATCCGGCAGTCTGGATGTCCCTAGTTGCGCAGGAGTAAATGAAGTTCAGTAGGTATTTATGAAAAGGCGGTTCTACGCAGCGTTGGGCACCTACGTAGTCCTGGCCGGTCTGGCAGTTATAAGCTTAGATGGCAAAATTCGGTTGGCGACGTTGGTATTTCTGGCAGGCCTAGCCCTCAAGACCTACTTACATTACTTATCCTCTTCATAGTTGGATTGCTAAAATTCTTCACTGAGTGCCGATATGGTAAAGGCGGCCTATGAAGTGCGTTCCAAAGTAGGACTCCGGTACTAAAACGAAAAGCGTGTTTGGGGGGTTAATTTTCAGCAGCATAGGACGATTTATACAGTGAGCGAGCTCTGCGAAATGGGACAGAGTGTCCCCATCGCGAAGACAAGTTGTCCAATCTGGCGAAACGGGCAGCCTAGGCAATACGGACCATGTAAATGAAAACTCTCAGTCCTTTCAGTACAAAGATGCTTAGGTAAGTATTGGCCCTAAGGTTGCATCTAACGTTTCATCCGAAAGAAGTCGGAATAACTAGTACCCGAACTACAGGGTGCCACTGCCAGAAGAAGGATAAGGGTGAGGATGGGAATGAAAGTCAAAAAGAGCCCCAGCATTCAGGCCAGCAAGACAGCCATAAGAGATCGTGTCGTTCTTGAACACCTTCCACTGGTGAAAGCGATCGCGGTTCGGGTACATGAGAATCTCCCCGTTCATGTGGATTTGGATGATTTGGTACACGCCGGCGTCCTCGGCTTATTTGATGCCGCTACGAAGTACAACCCGGAAAAGAAGGTTGT
>Ga0302319_10011209_pt1 | contig 17021 bp, 16 predicted proteins | sample Bog_T0_2_FD_203319 | JGI IMG/M metagenome (GOLD analysis project Ga0302319, IMG submission 203319) | Peat permafrost microbial communities from Stordalen Mire near Abisko, Sweden - Bog_T0_2 | ecosystem: Environmental > Terrestrial > Soil > Wetlands > Peat | place: Sweden: Abisko, Stordalen Mire...
AGGACTCAATTGCAGCCCTACTCACATGGCTGGCAGCTAAGTTAGGAATTGCCCCCCAAAAATCGAAGTAGATCGAAAACCCCATAAGTAACTCGACGGGTCTCGGAGTCATACTCTCGGAAATCGCGGAATTGCTTCACCGGGACTTTGCTCGCGGTTCACCAGATTTCGTGGCTCCGTGCCAAGCCAACACAAGAGTTGTATTTCCTTGCGACAAATCTTCATGGAGAATCGTTGCAGCAAGGAATTCTTGAAACACTCCCTTTGAAGAACAGGAGCGGAGCCTTCGCGTGAAAGCGGGCTCCGTTTTTTTGTTTTGAAGACAAGGCTCAAGGTCTCGTCTCTGAAATTCCCTACAGAAAACATCCTGTCATTCTGTGCAACTCAACTTGCCTGGCGAGTGACATGCACAAATGCCCCGTGCCCCGCCCATGCGCCTTCTTTTTGGCGCATGGGCGGGAAACCTCGGATTTCAACCAGCCCTGTTCATCCGGAGTGAACCGGTCCCCAAACGTCGTTTCGTTTGGGGGGTGCGACGTATACTCAACCTCGCGCACAAATGCAAACGCTGGTGACCATCTTCGCAGGCCTTTTGGGATTGGCCTTGGGCAGCTTTCTCAACGTGTGTCTGAGCCGCTGGCCGGTGGGCGAGAGCATCGTCAGCCCTCGGTCGCACTGCCGAAACTGCGATCACACCCTGGCGTGGTGGGAGAACCTGCCGCTCCTCAGCTGGCTGGCGCTCCGCGGGCGCTGCAAAGCGTGCCGGACCCCCATCCCCTGGCGGTACCCGTTGGTGGAACTCATCGTCGGCGCGCTCTGGGGATTCTCCGCGTGGCAGGCGCTCCGCGGCTGGCAAGGTATGGATGCCTTCCTTTCACCCCGCTACGCTTCCCTGAATATCGCCAATTTACTCTTCAATCTCGGCAGAAAAATGATCCTCTGTTGGCTGCTGACTGCCCTTGCCTTTCTCGATCTGGAGAACTTCTGGCTACCCGATTGGCTCACGTTGACCGGCGCGGGCCTGGGATGTCTCTTCAACCTGCTGCACTTCGGACTGCAGTGGATCCTGGGGTCCCCCGCCCCGGAGTTGCTGCGCAATGGCCTTCTGCAAAGCCAACGCCAGCAGATCGTCTCACTTGCCGTCCACTATCTCCTCGGCATCCTCGCCGCCGCTCTGCTTGTCCTGGCGGTTCGCTGGGCGTATTGGCTGGTGCGGCGGCGCGAGGGCATCGGCCTGGGCGACGCCAAACTGATGGCTCTGCTGGCCGCGTGGCTCGGCTTTCCCCCGGCGCTGCTCTGCCTTGCTTTGGCGGCTGTACTCGGGGCCCTGGTCGCCCTCCTCGTACTGGCTCTCCCCAAGGCTCGCCGCCAAACGGCCTCCTGGTCCGCCACCAAACTGCCCCTCGGCACTTTTCTCTGCCTCGGAGGCATGATCAGCACCCTCTGGGGCCCCAAGATCATCGCCGCCTATCTCCGCTGGGCCGGACTCTGAACTCAATCAGCGTCTCCGCTGCACACCCCGGAGAAATTCGCCGGCTACTTGCGTAAAATTACGCCCGCAGCGCGCACACTGGAGCTGTGGGTTTAGGCAAACGTGCCCCAACTCAGAACAGAAGCTGCTCTTTTTTCCGGCCTTACTGAAAACAAATGGCTTACGTGCCGATCGGATGCAAATGCGTTGCAAACAAACGGGTTACCAAGAAGGCCCCGGCAGCCACAACCCCGGAATAAAGGAGTTACGTCCGCTGGACTGTCGGCAATCGTCCCTTAGCCACCCGAGCCGACGGACTATTTTGCGGGGATTGGCGGTGGTGTGGCTTTGGCGTTGGCAATCTCCGGATCCTTCAGAGCCCTGACTGCTTCTTTGCCGTGTTTGCTTTCAGGATCGTATTCGACCACCTTCTGGTAGTGGACCCGCGCGTCGGCGAGCTTACCCAGATGCCGCTCGCTCTCCGCCAGGCCCCAGTAAACCTCCGGCTCGTCGGGCGAGAGCACCATGGCGGACTCGAACCGCGACAAAGCGGCCTTCCAGTTCTTGGTATCGAGATAATAACCGCCCACCTGGATGTCCTCGGCCGCAGTTTCCTGGTGTTCCGGCGCCTTGACCGCGAGCTTCTTGTGTTTGCCTTGCGGCACGTCGTCGCCTTCCACGGAAGGCAAGATCTTGTCCATCCCAGCCTGGCTGGAACTGGAAGAAGAGCCTCTCAGCACGTCTCGCGGAACATCGCCGTCGCCGCCCACGTCGTCCGGGCTCCGCACCGGATCGGCGCTGTCTCCGGGGAGGGCCAGGCGGGGATTCTCCGAGGAAGGGTCTGGCTCCGGCCGGGGTACGTCCGCGGGAGCCTCCTTCGACGGCATGACCGGAACCGTACTCGTATCCTCGGGAAACGGATTCGATTCCTGCGGCGCGGCAGGCGCCGGCTTCTGCGCTTGAGCGGGAGTCGGGTTCTGCGCTGGCGCGGGCTGGGCATGAAGCGGCGCTGCTGCCGTAAGGCACAATGCCGCAATCGCCGCAATTTGAAACTTCCAGGTCATCGCTTTATACCAAGCCGCCTCAACCGGCCCCCGTCTAATGGTACGATGCGGGGTAACCCGAAACATCCGCACCGATGTTCATTCGCACCGATTCCACTCCAGGAGAGCATCGCTCACACGCATGGCCCTGATCATCCGCTCCTCCGCCATCCACGCCGCAGGCTGTTATACCACCACCCCCATTGCCAAGGGCCGCCGCGTCGCCCAGTACACCGGCCACAAGCTCAGCAAAGACCAGGCCGATACCGCCTATGAGGACTCGCCCATCACCTACCTGTTTGGACTGGGAAGCGGCGAGATCGTCATCGACGGCCACTGCATGGCCATGTTCATCAACCACAGTTGTGACGGCAACTGCGAGACCAGCGAGGTCGGCGGCCGCGTGTGGATCAAATCCATCCGGCCCATCGCCGCCGGGGAAGAAATTACGTACGACTACTGCCTCTACGACGGCGGCGACGATCCGGCCTTCTGCAACTGCGGGTCGCCCAAATGCCGCGGCACCATGTATTCGCCGGAAGAGATTCGCCGCCGCAAACGCGCCGCCAAGAAAGCCGCGCTTCCGTCTGCGGCAAAACCCGCAAAAAAGAAGCGCGGCAAGAAAACCAAAACGGCCAAATAATCGGTAGCCGCTAAGAACTTGTTTGAAAAGGCAACTGCCAAACGCCTTGTAACAGGGCACGGCTCCAATCGTGCCGATAGCGCCATTCAAATCGATGGCGCTTTAGCCCCTCAGGGACGGGTCCGCCGGCAATTGCATCCGACCGCGGATGCTTTCAACGAGTTCCTAAAGCTTCGGCACGACAATCAGCCCCTGGTGCCCATACGCTCCAGTGACCGCGTACGGCGACCCCGGCGCTTGAGTTGCTCCGGTCTCCGTTACGGCAAAGACGAATAATTGATTCGTGGCATAACTCAGCGCATATAAGTGGCCGTTGTTATCCCAGTGAATCTGGTCGATGGATGCCGTCGTCAGCGCCGGACTGAACGCCTTGATCGGCGCGGCGCCATTGAACCTGAAAATCTGTACACCGGTTCGCACGCTGGAGAAAGTCTGGCTGGCGACGGCCAGGAACTTTCCGGAGGGCGACATGTTCATGGTGTTGGGCCATACATCGCTCATCATCACTTCTTCAGCAGTGTTCGTCGAGCTTAGGTTTCCTTGGCTGTCGACGGTGTAACTCGCGATCGGCGCGCCGCCATTGGTGGAGAAGGCGATCGCCAGATGATTGGTTGGATCTTCAGCCATGGTCCACAAGTTCGCCACCGATGGCGGATCGGTTTCGGAGAAACTCCAGTCGATGAGTGTGCCATCGTTCGTGTGCCGGAAGCCAGCCATGGTTGGCGAAGAGTAGGTCACGTTGTCGATGGCATAGGCGAACTTGTCGTCCCCGGTAATGGTAGGCAGTTGTGTACCGTTTTCCAACTCGGTCAAAATGTTCGCCGCGCCGTTAAACATAAGATGACCGCTCGACTTGGCAATCTTGTAAGTCTGGTAAGCAGCACGGCCGTTGTAGTTGCCCTCAAACTGGTTGCCGTTGAGCAGGACATAGAGATTCTGCCCAGTATGGTCAAGCACTGCGCCCTGGGTGGGGCCGCACCCGACGCTGTCGTAGATCTGGGTGTCGATCTGGTCGGCCTGCGCCCCAATCCGGCCCTTGGCATCGACCGGGTAGGAGTGAACCCAATATGTACCCAGGCTGAAGAAATACTTGCGATTGCTGCCGATCATCTCTCCAACAGTCGCGAACGGAGAGCCGGGAACCAGAGTGAGTGTGCCGTTGGCCGCGGCGTCGTACAGATTGACCCCCTTGAGTGTCTGAACATACACATAGGCCGCAGGCGCGGTTGGCGCATTGGAAACCTCCTGCGAATACAGATTTTGCGTGAAAGCGAGTCCTGCGGAAACCAGGGCAAGAAGCAATGTGAGTTTGTAGCCTTTCATGAGGTGTGACCCCTTTCTTACCTATCGGCGCGTACGACGGACGGCCGCTGAACCCGGTCTCGATCGGTTGGGGCTCACAACCTTGGAATGTGTGGCATGCCCGGTTCTCGATCCTCTACCAATCGCGAACAAACGCGATTCATCGCAAATCGAGAGGCCGCGCATCGCGGTCGTTTCCAGCGAACGGAGGCGAGACTAGCACTTCTCTCCCTGAGTCGGATGTGATACGACGCGGTCTGCGAAAGAAATTGCACGCTCGCTTCCTCGTACCGATTGCTGGAGCCCCGGGGTGGTTTGCCTCGACACGCTGCCCAGCAAGCCCGGAACGATACAATCGTCTGGTAGGTTGCCCGCCACAAAGCGGATCGACGCAGGAGTTTTTTCGATGGGATACCAGGTTCTCGCCCGCAAATACCGTCCGCAGCGCTTTGCCGACGTGGCGGGCCAGGATCACGTCACACGCACGCTCATGAATGCGCTTGCGCAGAATCGCATTGCGCACGGCTACATCTTCTCCGGGCATCGCGGCATCGGAAAAACCACCATCGCCCGCATCGTGGCCCAGGCGCTCAACTGCCGTACCGCCATTGGAACTCCTGAACGTCCCACACCCGAACCCTGTGGACTGTGCGACTCCTGCATCGAAATTCGCCAGGGCAACGCCGTGGACGTGATCGAGATCGACGCAGCAACAAATCGCGGCATCGACGAGATCCGCGAACTGCGCGACGCGGCTCGCTACGCCCCCTCCCGCGACAAATACAAAATCTACATCCTCGACGAAGCGCACCAAATTACCGATGCCGCCTTCAATGCTCTGCTGAAGACCCTGGAAGAGCCTCCCGCGCACGTGATCTTCATGATGGCGACGACGGAGCCGGAGAATATTCCGCAGACCATCCGTTCCCGCTGCCAGCACTTCAGCTTTCACGCCGTCAAGTTCGACGACATCCTGGCTCAGTTACGGATGATTGCCACCCAGGAAGAAGTGGACGCCGAAGACGCCGCACTGGCGTTGCTGGCCGAGGCCGGCGACGGCTCCATGCGCGACGCTTTGTCGATCATGGACCAGGCCATTGCTTCAGCGCCTCTTGAAAACGGACGAGCAGTCCTGAGTGGGGCGCAGATCCGCGAGCTGATGGGCTCGGTGCCCAACGCCGTCTTCGAGCGGCTCCTGGAAGCTGTTGCCGCCGGGCAAAGCGCCGAGCTAATGGAACAGCTGAATCTGCTGGTGAACGCCGGTCACAGCCCATCGTCGCTGGCACGGCAAATGGTGCGCTACCTGCGCAACTCCCTGATGGCCAAGCTAGGCGGCGAGCAAACCGAGCTGCTGCAGATCTCCGGAGACGAGCGAGCCCGCGCCGCGCGTACGGCACTGCTGTTTACCGAAGAGGAGCTGACCCGCAACCTGCAGATTGTGCTGCGCACCTTTGACGATTTGAACTACCGCCAGGAGCAGCGTTTTCACCTCGAACTCGGCCTCCTCAAGCTGGTGCATGCGCAGCGGCTCATCCCGCTGGAGGAGTTTTTGAGTGGCGCTGCGGTGACAGGCGGTCGAGCCGCATCGGCCTCGCCACCCGTCCGGACACCGCCGGCTTCCGCGCGCACAACTCCTGCTCTGCCGTCGCCACTTGCCCCATCGCCGGCCGCGGCGCATTCTCCGTTTGGACCGTCGACCAGCAGTTGGCGTCCGGCCGCACCGGGAACACCGGGCCACGGCTCCGGACCCAAGATGGAGGCTGTTCCCCAACCGGAAGCGTCTTCAGCAACGGTTGCCATCCTGCAACCGCCCGTGCGCGAAATAGTTCCCCCGCCAGCGCCGGTCACCCAGCCTGAGCCAGCCTCCAGTCCCTTTCGGGGCAGCACGCCCTTCCCGGCCACCGCGGACTCTTCCGCGATTATCGGAGTTACGGCCAATCGGACCGAAGGCGCATTGGCCATCGCGCCGGAGATCGCGCCCGCGGCTGCACCGCAAATTAGCCTTGCGCCGAATATCGAGGCCATTCGCCACGGAGTAGGCACCGCCCTTGTCGAGGGCGGCCACACCTCGGCAGCCCAATTGCTCGGCTCCGGCACGTGGACGCTCGATGGCTCCAACCTCCGCATCGAAGTTCCCGGCATGGGTAAAAAGATGCTGGCACTCACTGTCAACGCGGCTGCGGAGAAGATGATCCGCCAGGAGTTGCAACGCCAGGGTGCACCAACACGCTTCATGGTGGTTCCCGGCGAGGGACCCGTTGCATCGTCCTCCGCCTCGGCGCCTCCATTGGCGGGAAGCATCGAAGAAGCCGCCCTGGCCAATCCGATGGTGCAAAAGGCGAAAGAGCTGTTCAACGCCGAGGTGCGCAGCGTGCTGGATCTGCGCCAGAAATTGTAAGTTCAGGCTCGCAAGCTCTTCATATAAAGGTTGAACAAAACATGATTAATCCATTGAAAATACCGGAGATGCTGGCTCAAGCTAACCAGATGCAGGAAGAGATCCAGCGCAAGCTGGGTGAGACGGTCGTCGAGGGCTCCAGCGGCGGCGGCGCCATCGCCGCCACCATGAACGGGAAGAAGCAGCTGCTCAAGATCCGCATCGATCCTGCGGCGGTAGTGGGACTCAGCAGCGGCAAGCCCGACGTGGAGATGCTCGAAGATCTGGTGGTGGCCGCGGTCAATGACGCGGGGCGAAAGGCAGACGATGCCATCAAGTCCAACGTGCAAGGCATGCTGGGTGGACTGAAGATCCCCGGGTTAAGCTAAGGCGCAAGGAGATCGAGGATATGTTGCAGCCGTTCAATCGTAGAAGCTTCCTTCAGGTGGCGGCGGTGGCTGCCGCAAGCGCGTTTGCCCCGCGATGGGCACGTTCCCAGGCTGCAGCCCTTCCCGATCGCATCTTGCAGGCAAGAGCGGCGGCGTTGAACGCTCCCATTTCCACAACCAAGCTCTACGACAATGTCTACCTGCTTCAGAATGGCGTGGGCGGAAACATGGCGCTGCAGACCGGGGCGGATGGAAACATCCTCGTCGATTCCAGTTTCGCGACAAACGTCGCAAAGACTCGCGAGGCCATCGCGGCGGTCAGCCATGACGCTCCCGACGCGCTCATCAACACCCACTGGCACTACGACCACACCGACGGCAACGAAGGCCTTCACGCTGCCGGATTCAGCATCTTCGCTCACAGCAAGACACGCGAACGGATGTCCACGCCGCAATCCATTGCGTTCTTTCATTTCGTGGTCCCCCCATCCCCGGCCGCCGCTCTGCCCACCATCACCTTCGATGAAGCCATGCATACCTGGCACAACGGCGACTCGCTCGACCTGGTCCACTTCGACCCGGCGCATACCGACACCGACATTTATATCCACTTCCACAATGCCAATGTGCTGCACGTCGGCGACATCTGGTTCAACAACATGTATCCGTTTATCGACGAATCCACGGGCGGCCACATTGGCGGCATGATCCGGGGAGCCGAGAAAGCCCTGGCCGTTGCCGACGATAAGACCAAGATCATCCCCGGCCACGGCCCGCTCGGCTCGAAAGCCGATTTGCAGAAGTACCGCGACATGCTCTCTACCATCCGGGATAAAGTGGCCGCATTGAAGCACTCCGGCTTGACGGAGCCGGAAGCCGTCGCCAAGAAACCAACCTCTGATTTCGATGCGGAGTGGGGTAAAGGCTTCGTCAATGGCGATGTGATCGCCGGAATTGTCTACCGCAGCCTTTAGGTGCAACTTGACTTGCGTTGCAAGTTACGTCTGTGATGATCGCCTAGCCGGCAACGCCGCGAACGCCCCGTGCCCCGCCCTTGCGCCATCTTTCTGGCGCAAGGGCGGGAAACCTCGAATCTTAACCAGCCTGTTCATAGGGAGGCGCACGCAGTGAGCCGCTATGCCGAGCCGATGGCCCGGCTGATTGAAGAACTGAAGAAGCTGCCTGGCGTGGGCACCAAGAGCGCGCAGCGGTTTGCATTCCATATCCTGCGCTCCACGGATGAGGATGCCACGGCGCTGGCCGAAGCGGTGCGCGGGCTAAAGGCGAACCTTCGCCTCTGCTCCATCTGCAACAACGTGACCGATGTGGATCCGTGCACCTATTGCACCAGCCCCACGCGCAACCAGCGCCTGGTATGCGTCGTGGAAGAACCGACCAGCATCGGCGCCGTGGAGCGCGGCAAAGGCCAGCACGGCGGCTACCAGGGCGTCTACCATGTGCTGCATGGAACGCTCTCCCCGCTCCATGGCGTGGGTCCGGACCAGTTGCGCACCCAAACGCTGATCGGCCGGGTAGAGCGCGGTGAGGTGGACGAAGTGATTCTGGCCACCAGCCCCACCCTGGAAGGCGAAGCCACTGCCAACTGGCTGGCAACTGCGTTGCGCGGCCCATCGGTGAAGATCACCCGCATCGCAACGGGCGTGCCCGCAGGCAGCGACATCGAATATGCCGACGAGGTGACCATGGCCCGCGCCATGGAAGGCCGTCGGGAGCTATAGGGCAGAGGGCGTTGCAGAGAACCGATCCTGAAATTCAAAATTACAGTTACACAGGTTTGTGATCGAGACTTCCCAAGTCTCAAAAAGCGAAACTAGGACGAGCGGAAGGCGGCTATCAACCATGACGCGGTGACAAATTTGGCTTTTAGAGTTTCCGCCACCTGTCCCTGCCACCGACATTGGTGTCACGGACACGCTCCACATGAACCGCGGCATTCGGGTTGATCTCGCGAGCCCGTTCAATGGCCTTAGCTTGGGTCGGGAGAATTGCGCTGGCTCTTTCGGAACCTGGCTTTCTAATCGCAAAATCTCCCTGCTCACGCCTTTCGATATACCGTTCAGCCTTTGCCATGAAAGCCCCCTTCCTTAGGGATAGGGTACGCCGAAAGACAAGGGTGACGACAAATTCAGGTCACCGGAGGCTTCCTTCAGCCGCCCACTACCCGCGCAGCTTGTTCAACAGATCCTGGGGGTGAACGGGCTTGGCCAAAATTTCGAACTCGTATCCCTGGACGCGCGCCTTTTCCAGCAAATCGGCCGTAGCCGCCTGCCCGGAAAAGAGCAGAATCTTGATCGAAGGCAGCACTCCGCGAATCTGAATGGCCGCGTCGATGCCATTCAGGTCGGCCATGATCACGTCGGAGATGAGCATGTCCGGGGCAAAGCTGGACGCCAGTTCGAGGGCTTTTTCGCCCGAATACACGGCGCGCGCTTCAAAGCCGCTCTGGTTGAGAATCATGGCTAGCGTATCCGCGATCACTCGTTCGTCGTCGGCAACCAGGACCTTGGGTTTCGAAGATTTCTCTGACATATTCTCCTGGACGTTGCTTGGAGCCGGGACGTTGCATCGTGCTGCCCAGTCCATCAAGATAATTCGCCTAACTCTTCCAATTTTAACCGATTTCGGTACCTGGCAAGTCCGTTCAGCGGATGATACGCTCTCTTTGAAGCCCCGGTTCGGCCATTCTTTTCCTCAACCTTGCAACACGGATGCCGTTTGCCTCGATTCTCGCTCCGCGCCGACCGTTGCGAGGGCGATTCATCTGCCAGCAACCAGGCGAACATAGAATTGCAACAACAACCTGCATTCTTGGGACCGCATGCGGCGCCGCGGACCCCTCCCGGAGATTCACGCATGCTTGAAACGGGCAATCCTGTCCCATCGTCCCCCGCAGCCCTCGAGGCGGCTTCGCAAGCCTCCGCACCGATTATCCGCGCCGAACGAATCGAAAAATATTACGCCCAACCGAGTCAGAATCGCATTCAAGTCATCTCCGCCACCGATCTGGCGGTGGTTCCGGGTGAGATTCTGGCCCTGCTTGGGCCTTCGGGTTCGGGCAAATCCACCATGCTGCGCATGCTCACCGGGCTTTCGACCCCTTCCGCCGGACAGGTTTTCTGGCATGAAAGGCCGATCTCCGAAGCGGAGATCAACGTTTCCATCGTCTTCCAGAGCTTCGCGCTGTTTCCCTGGCTCACGGTTTTGCAAAATGTGGAAGCGCCGCTGCAGGCACGAGGCGTAGAACCGGAAGAGCGGCGCGCCCGCAGCATGAAGATGCTGGACACGGTGGGATTGGACGGCTTTGAAGCCGCCTATCCCAAGGAACTATCGGGCGGCATGCGCCAGCGCGTTGGCTTCGCGCGTGCGCTGGTCGTCGAACCCGAAGTGCTGTTCATGGACGAGCCGTTTTCGGCCCTCGACGTCCTGACGGCGGAAAACTTGCGCTCGGAGTTACTGGAGTTGTGGGCCAACAAAGCCATGCCCACCAAAGCCATCTTCATCGTGACGCACAACATTGAAGAGGCAGTGCTGCTGGCCGACCGAATTATCGTTCTCGGCCGCAATCCCGGGCACATCCGCACCGACTTCAAGGTGGGGCTCGCTCAGCCCCGCGATCGCAAATCCGAGCCGTTCACCCAGCTCGTGGACTACATCTACAAGGTGCTGACCAAGCCGGACACCGCGCCCACCCAGGCACCCGACACGCAAACTGGCCCCAAGGTGCGTGACCAGCGCCAAATGCACTACCAGATGCTGCCGCATGCACGGCCCGGCGGCGTCGCCGGCTTGCTCGAGCTGCTGCTCGACAAGGGAGGCCGCGACGACATCTATCGGCTGGCAGACGACCTAGCATTTGAGATCGACGATCTCCTGCCGATCGTGGATGCGGCGCAATTGCTTGGCTTCCTCAAGATCGAGGAAGGCGACGCGGCCATCACGGAGAGCGGTACAGAGTTTGCGAACTCGGAGATTCTGCGCCAAAAGGAATTGTTCCGCGACGCAGCGGTCAGCAATGTCCTCTTGCTGCGCCAGATTCGCCGCGCGCTCGAGTCCAAGAGCGACCATACCGTTCCCGAAGACTTCTTCCTCGACATGCTCGACGAGCAGTTCAGCGAGGAGGAGTGCCTCCGCCAGATGGAAACGGCCGTGGCCTGGGGCCGTTATGCGGAGCTGTTCGATTTCGATGCCGGGCGGAGGCGGTTTGTCCTGCCCGATGCGCAGGAAGAGATTGCTGCAAGCGAGGTGGGCGAGTGAAGCTGCAGCATCCCCTGGCGCGAACCCTCGTTGCCGCTCGAACCTGGCCGGTGCTCATCGATTCCGGCGTCGCATTGTGCGCGCTGGCTCTGTTCTTTTCCCTGATCAGCACCGGCCGATACTGGTTGGGCAAACCCGTCCCGGTGGTCGAGATCTCCCACTCCATCCGGGCGCTCCCGCTCTATGCCGCGTACTCCGTCGTGCGCATGGGCATCGCTTACCTGCTCAGCCTGACTTTTGCCATCGGCTATGGGTACACGGCTGTCTACAACAAGCGCGCAGAGGCGTGGATGATCGCTGTGCTCGATATCCTTCAGTCCATCCCCGTGTTGAGCTTCCTGCCTCCCGTGATTTTGGCGATGGTGGCCCTGGTCCCGGGGCACCAACTGGGCATTGAGATGGGCGTCATCCTATTGATCTTCACCGGACAGGTATGGAACTTGGCCTTTAGTTTCTATTCTTCCCTGAAGAGCATTCCGCGCGAAATGATCGAAGCTTCGCGGATCTATCGCTACTCGGCATGGCAGCGCTTCTGGCAGCTCGAGATGCCCTACGCAGCCATCGGCCTGGTCTGGAACTCGATTGTCTCTGTGGCCGGCGGATGGTTCGCGCTGATGCTCTGCGAGACGATCACGATGGGCACGCGTAATTTCCGGTTGCCGGGGCTAGGCAGCTACATCCAGGCGGCCGCCGATTCCGGCGACGTACGCGCCCTGCTCAGCGGCATCGGGGTGGTAATACTCATTGTCGTTGCCACGGATCAATTGGTCTGGCGGCCGATGATCGCCTGGAGCGACAAGTTCAAGTTCGAGCAGGTCGAGTCGGCAGACCGTGTGAGTTCGCCTGTCCTGGAGTTGTTGCGCCGGTCCGCCCTGCTCAGTTCCCTTCCCGGTCGCATCTTAAGCCGCATTGAAGAACCGATCTACCGCAACCTGTCCCGTAGCCAGGATTGTCGCGTGGTACATCCAATCGACGAGGAGAAGGCCAGGTTGAAGCCGTCCATGGCGCTCTGGTCGGTGGGAATTGCTTTGTTCTCCGTGGTCGCATGGGGATCTGTGCAAGCCATCCTGATGCTGCGCACGGTCACCTGGCTTGAGTTGCAAGCACTGCTGGAGGGGGCTGGCGCAACGTTCCTCCGTGTGAATGCATCGCTGCTCATCTCAGCGCTCTGGACGGTTCCGGTCGGTGTGGCGATCGGGTTCAATCCGCGCCTTTCGCGGGTGGTGCAGCCAGTCGCCCAAGTGCTGGCCTCCGTCCCGGCCTCGGCCTTTTACCCTGTGTTGCTCATCGGCTTGCTCAAGATCGGCGGCGGACTCGGCATCGGTTCGATGGCCCTGATGCTGCTTGGGACGCAGTGGTACATTCTCTTCAATGTCATCGCCGGGGCCATGTCCATCCCATCCGATCTGCGCGAGGTGACCTCCCTTTACCACTTCACGCGTTGGCAGCGCTGGACCCGGTTGATTCTTCCAGGAATCTTTCCCTACCTGCTGACCGGCATGGTCACGGCTTCCGGCGGCGCGTGGAACGCCTCCGTGATGGCCGAATACTCCCAGGTGAAAGGGCAAACGCTGCAGACCATCGGGCTCGGCGCGCAGATCCAGGCGGCCACCGACCAGGCGCGCTTCCCCGTCATTCTGCTGGCCACAATTCTGATCTCGCTCATCGTCGTCACCATGAACCGTCTGGTTTGGAAGCGACTCTACCGGCTCGCAGAGACGCGCTATAAACTGGAAGGCTGATCAGAGCGGGATGAGTGATCGGCGTTCGTTGGTCTCCTCGCTCTGCCGATCGGCCTCGGATTCGACTGCTGTATCTGGAGAGACGCATGATTCGTGTGGGCTTGGTAGGCTTTGGTTTGGCGGGGCGAGTCTTTCATGCTCCGTTGATTTCTTCGGTCGAAGGCCTTGAACTGGCGGCCGTCGTCGAGCGGACATCCGACATTGCAGCCGAGCGTTATCCCGGCATTACAACCTATCGCTCGCTGCAGGAGATGCTGGCAGACGCTTCGCTTGGGCTCATCGTCGTCGCGACCCCGAATGCCACCCACTTTGAAGTGGCCAGCAAGATCTTGGATGCCGGCAAGAGCGTGGTGGTCGACAAGCCAACCGCCGTGACCTCCGATGAGATCGCCCGGCTCATGGAATTGGCTGAAGTCCGCCGGGTCTTGCTGATTCCCTTTCACAATCGCCGCTGGGACGGCGATTTCCAAACCGTCCAGCGACTCATCAAGGAAGGATCGCTGGGGCGGCTGGTCCACTTCGAGTCGACCTTCGATCGCTGGCGTCCAATTCCGCGCGCCCGCGCCTGGAAAGAAGACCCGGCCCAGGGAGGGCTGCTGCTGGACATTGGCACACATCTGGCCGATCAGGCGTTGCGTCTGCTGGGACTACCCGAAGCAGTCAGTGCCGATGTAAACCGCGAGCGGGATGGCGAAGGATCGAGCGATTCGTTCACGGTGCGCTTGCACTCTACACATTTCTCAGCAACGTTGGCGGCGAATGTGCTTTCAACACTGCCGCGGCCGCGGTTTCACCTGCGCGGCACCCACGGCAACTACTGGAAGTGGGGTCTCGATGGACAGGAAGCGGCTCTCAACAAAATCGCCAGGATCGATGATCCGCACTGGGGACAGGAATCGGCTGAGCATTGGGGCATGCTGAATGTCGACGTCGAAGGCGGAGTTGTGAGCCGTCCCGTACCCGCGATCCCGGGCGATTATCGGCTCTTTTACGCCGGTGTGCGCGATGCATTGCTGGGCAAAGCCCAGCCGCCGGTCTCCGCGCTTTCTGCTTGGCGCGTGGCACGGTTGCTGGAATGGGCGGCCGAAAGCTCTGCCGCGCGGCGCGAAATCGAATGCGACTGGTGCAAACAGACCGATTGAGCCACGAAGCCACGCCGGGCGGAAATCAATGGAGAGGAAGAAGGCACGCGCCGAGAAGACCCGCTTCTGGTCCCAATTTGGCAGGCAGGATCCGTGTCCCACCGCCCGGCATGCCCGCGGAAGCAGGGCGTCCCGGAGCGGTCAGCGCATAGACATAACTGCGGCGCTCCAGCTCGTCCAAGAGCGAAGGAGAGAGCAGGTCCCATGACTCAGCCACTCCTCCCCCTACGACATAGAGAGGCAAGTTGAGAATGTTCACCAAACCGCCTATTGCAATTCCGAGCGAGCGGCCTGTGTGGTTGAAGATCTCAATCGCGTCGCCGTCCCCTTCTCGCGCAGCCTGGGCAAGAGCTAAGGCCGTCAAAGAGGAGCTTCCGTGATTCAGATGAGCCAGCCCCTTGGCCTTCCCGGCAACAATCAGCCGATCGGCAGCGCGCACTAACGCCGTCGCCGATGCACACACTTCCAGGCAGCCATGGTTACCGCACCCGCAAAGAGGCCCATCGGGTTCGATCGTCATATGACCTGCTTCTCCGCCCATTCCCGTGGCGCCATGCCACAGCTTGCCGTCGAGGATGATTCCGTTGCCGACGCCTGTTCCCAAGGTCAGCATGCATAGCGAGTCGACACCCAGTTCCTTGCCGCGCCCCAGCAAGTACTCGGCCAACGCCGCAACATTCGCATCGCTCTCAAGAACGATCGGGAGGCGCAACCGCTCATGCATCTCTCCAAGAAGGTGGAATCCATCCCAACCGGGAAGGTTGGGGGGATGATGAAGCCGACCTATCGGCAATTCGAGGGGCCCCGGCGAACCGATCCCAATTCCCACCAGTTGATGGGTCTGGGCAAAGTGGCCAATCAACCCGAGCACCGCAGCGCACATGTCCTCGACAACGGCGAAAGGGCCATCAGCCAGGCGGGTGGGCAACGCAACGGACTCGAGAATCCCATCCAGCGGCGCATACGCCGCTACACGAAGGTTCGTTCCGCCCAGATCGATGCCAATCGTGAGAGTCCGCGGAGCTTCCAAGGCCATCACCCATCACCGTCACTTGAAGGATGCCGACAAGCTGCACGGTGTGAAGGCACCCTAAACATCCGGGGTATTCAAATGAGCGGAATGGAGAAGGATCGGAATGCCAGAATCGCCAGCCCATACCGCAAGTGGAAACGATACCACACTCCGCCGACAGAAAACAAACTCCCCACCCGTTGGAGCCGCTTGCACCCTTCCTCGGCGACTGGTTTCCTGGGATTGCAGTCACCGCGACGGATTCCCCCGCTCGTTCCACAGCGTGAACAAACGGAAGGACCTTGAGGTATGCTCTTGAAGGCAGCTGGCGGTTTCGATCGTCTTGGTCTGCAGGATGGACGGATGAGCGAAAAACTCTTCAGCGTGGGCCTGTTTACGTGACTTGGTTCCAAGGAACGAGAACATATTTCATTCAATTGAAGAATCTTTTTCAAGCCGAACTTAACTTTTGAATCAATGCAGAATAGACTTGTTATACGGTAACGGACCTATCCTAGGCCGCATTGAAATGGTAAAGACGAAAAACCCTTCAACCCCAAGCACACATCCAACTCTGAGTCAGGTCGCCCGCAAAGCTGGCGTCGGTACCACTACGGTCTCCCGAGTCATCAACGGTGGAGATCGGGTTAGTCCGAAAACTCTGGCGCACGTGCGGAACGTCATTGAGACACTCGGCTACATGCCCAACCAGGCCGCACGCACCCTCAAAGGACACCGCACCAAAACCATTGGTCTGATCGTCCCCAGCATTGCTGACCCTTTCTTTTCAAGTTGCGCAGAGGCAGTGCAGGCGGTGGCGCGCGCCAATGACTCGCTGCTCATCGTCACCGTAACCGGAAACGATCCCCGCACCGAGATGGACAATCTGAGCGTCCTCATTCGCCATCGTGTCGATGGTCTCATTATTGTCCCTGCCGATTCGCACAGCCATGACTTGCGTGACATGCTTTATCGCTCGGGCATGCCGGTTGTGGCCATTGATCGGCCGTTGGGCAATTCGACCATTAGCTCGGTGGTTGCGGACAACATGAAGGGCGCCGTCACCGCTACCCAGCATCTCATTGAACACGGCTACAAGCGGATTATCTGTCTTACCGGAGAAAGTTCCCTCTATACAATCCGCGAGCGCATGAATGGATACCGCAAGGCCGTGGAGTCGGCCGGCCTGAAGCCAATCTTCGACACCTCGGTGACCGACTACAAGTCAGCGGAACTTGCGATCAAGAACATGCTCGGCAGCGCCCAGCCACCCGATGCAATCTTCGCCCTCAAGAACAGCACAACGATCTTCGCCTTCGAAGCCTTGCAACGATGCAATATATCGGTACCGCAAACCGTTGCCCTGCTCGGCTTCGACGACTTTGAACTCGCTTCCACCGTTCGCCCCTCCATCAGCGTGATCGAGCAACCCGTCGAGGCAATCGGCCGCCGCTCGGCGGAGATTCTGTTCGAGCAACTTTTTGTCGATCCCAAGAGTTCCGAAGCAAAAACTCCTCACCAGGGGCACCAGTTGAAGCTGAAGACCAGGCTCATCCTGCGCGTATCGTGCGGCTGCCACCCGTCCGGGAGTTGACGGCCTCCCGCGATTCAAGTATTTTTCGCTC
>Ga0302319_10011214_pt1 | contig 17019 bp, 12 predicted proteins | sample Bog_T0_2_FD_203319 | JGI IMG/M metagenome (GOLD analysis project Ga0302319, IMG submission 203319) | Peat permafrost microbial communities from Stordalen Mire near Abisko, Sweden - Bog_T0_2 | ecosystem: Environmental > Terrestrial > Soil > Wetlands > Peat | place: Sweden: Abisko, Stordalen Mire...
CACGCGGCGTCCGGCTTGCCGGCGCAGGCCGGTCACGTATTGTTCCAGCGTTTCTCCGGATTGCTCGAACGACGATGGCCCGTTTCCGAATGCCTGCGCCGTCGCCTCACCGCCCCGAGCGCCTTCGGCATCTGAAGCCGTTGCAGCCGGAGTGCCAAGCACCTCCCGATTGCTTGCATCTGGATTTGCGGGCACTTCTGCGCTGGGCGTGGGTGGCTCAGACAACTCAGGATCTCGACTTGAACTGAATGCTTGTTTGGCCCGATGTTCTTTCTTCGCTTCCAGCGCGTCTTCCGTTTCTTTTTTCACCAGTTCGACGGAAGCCAGACGGTCCTGGATATCTTTGTACTCGGCGCCCTCTACCGAGCCGTTCGATTTATGCACGATATGCCGAAAGTCCTCCACAAACACAGCGTCAATCCGTAGCACCGTGTTCTTATCGCCCTGCGGCTGCACGATGTATCGCACCGCCAGCGTTCCCACATCCGAGCTATTTTGGAAGTTCAGCGGATCCAGCGCCTGTTTTCGAACTTTGTAGAAAACTTTTCCACCTTCGGTCCAAGGACGAAATGCAGGAGTAGACGTGGCCGCCACGGCCGCGGCAACGTATTCGTCTTTGTTGTATTCCTTGGTTCCCCGGATGATGGTGTTTTGCGCCACATCGTCTACAGCCTGCGCAACTTCCGGTTCGGGAATCGGGATGTTTACGATCAGGCCTTCGCCATACTGCAGCACGTTCTTGTCGCGGCCGTGCGCGGAAACTGCGGAGGCGAGCAAAACCAAAATCGCCACAAAACCGCTATAACGCGAGAGATACACCCTGTGATCTAGCTGAAATTGATGGGGCTCGATGCGCGCTTTGCTACTTCTACCGCAATAAATCCTGTCCCACATCCCAACCAACTCCGCTCTTCCTGTTGCAAGAGTCTCATACGCTTCGCGCTTGCTGTCAACTTGCGTCGTCCCGCTCTCCGTGCCTCATCCCCGAGTCACACTAAACGCGACGAGTAAACAATTTGTAAAAAAATCCTTCAAACCCTATTGCACTTCGCTAACGTCGGTAGTAGTATCCGTCGGCGAGTGAGTGGTAGGACCACTTCACCCTGAAAAGTTTCGCGTTCTGTGGGGAGGGCAGCTGTCTGGCGAGGATTTAGCGGATCGTCGGCGCGGCTGTCGTTTGCGATGCGGTAGATGTTTTGTATTTCCAAAATATATGAGCTTCTCTGAGGAGTGCAGCATGCGTATGTGGGCGCAATCTCATCTCTGTCAGAAAGCGCAGCGGGTACATTCAGTCCTCGCCGCTGCTTTCGCCTTGGTTTTTCTGATCCTCGCTTCCAGTCAATCGGCAAATGCGATTCCTGCCTTTGCCCGGAAATACGGTCTTCGCTGCTCCGCTTGTCATGAAAGCTGGCCGATGCTCAACTTCTTCGGACAGAAATTCAAAGACAACGGCTACCAGCTCATGAACGATCGCGACGCGCCGATCTGGCAAAACCCTGGATATTGGCCAGTCACCTTCCGCATTTTGCCCATCTGGCATCGCACTAGCACCAACAAGGAACAGGTCGACACCGTTCCCGGCAATGGAGACGGCGGTGCCGAGCAGAAGATCACTTCTTCTGGCTTTGACCTCAGCGGCCTTGACTTCCACACCGGCGGAACCCTCGAGAAGAACTTCTCTTTCTACGTGCTGCCTTCTTCCGACGCTACTGGCGCCTTCCACTTTGAAACCGTCATGGCCCGCCTCGACAACATTAAAGGCAGCCCATGGCTGAACGTGAAACTCGGAAAGTTCGAACTCGACAACCTGCTTTCCGAGAAACGTATCTTGACCCTGACCGGGAACGGCGGAATTTACCAGCTCTATCACTTCATTCCGGCTGGCGATGGCAACATCTTCGGGCAGATGGGTGACAATCAACTCGGTGTCGAGGTGATGGGACACTCGGCGAACGATCGTACGCGCTACTCGGTGGCTCTACTCAGTTCCAACGACGGATCGGTCGGACTTCCTTACGGTGCTGAGTCCTACTCCACGTTTATTACCGGCAGTCAGGCATTCGATGTCGGCAAACTCGGCGTCGATCGTGTCGGCTTCTACGTCATGGCTGGAGAGGCGCCTATCAGCTGGCAAACCAACGGTGGTGTTGCCATTGCAGGATCAGGCGGCAACAACAAGGGCTACAGCCGCGAAGGCTTCGTCGGGCAGTTCTACTTTGGCAATCACGCGGATGTCACCGTGGTCACGCAACACGGCGAGGACAACGTCTGGTTCGGTCAAGGGTACGGAGATTATATCGACGGCGTCGCTCCGAACAACTACATTCCTGGCGTCTCCGTACTGCCGTCCGGCGCTCGCAATCCAACCTGGAACGGTGTCCTGTTTGAGCCCCACTATGTCGTAAGTCCACAGATGATTCTGCTGGCGCGTTACGAAACCATCCGTATGTCGCAACAATCGACGCCGGGCACTCCTTCGAGCCTGGGCAATGTCTCGACCTACACGGCCGGGTTCCGTTACAACCCATTCATGACCAGCCGTGCCGGCATGGCCTATCACGCCGAATACAACTGGTGGCACCAGGACGGAACTTCACCCGTCTCCGCCACCAACCTGACCAGTAGCGAATTGTTGCTGGGTATCGACTTTGACTTCTAACCATTCAGACATCCGCTGGCGATCTCAGATCGCCAGCGCTGACTTTCGGTGCAAGGTGCTGACTATGAACAGTTCGAAGCTAATCCGTTGTTTCGGCGCGATTCTTTCCACCGCAATTTTGGGAGCGGTTTTCGCTGTCTGCCTCACCGCCCCGGCCTTCGCCCAGGATGCACCGGACGTAGGTCCCAAGCCCCCTCTGGTCGTCAAGCCCATGGAAAGCCATATCGGCAATATCACGGGCCACGCCGCTGACGCCAAGTACGACTACCGCCGCTATTGCGCCGGATGTCACGGCGACTACGGCGATGCCAACGGTGAGAACGCGGTTTGGCTTGACCCGAAGCCCCGCGACTTCACCATCGCCACCTTCAAGTGCCGCTCTACTCTCACCGGAACGCTGCCGACCGATGAAGATCTGTTCAACACCCTTAAGCGCGGCATCATCAACTCAAACATGCCGATCTGGAACACCTTCTCCAACCAGCAGCGCGCCGATCTCGTCGCCTATATCAAGATCTTCTCGCCGCGTTGGGATAAAGAGAAAGCCGGAACGCCCATTAATGTCCCCGCAGAAACACCGGTGACTCTTGAGAGCATCGCCCACGGCAAAGAGCTCTTTACCAAGCTCGAATGCTGGAAGTGTCACGGCCCGCACGGCGAAGGCGACGGACCCTCGGCCTCGACCCTCACCGACAGCAAAGACAACCCGATTCGTCCCTACAACTTTGCTCTCGGAAAAGACGATTCCCGCTTCAAGTGCGGCGTCACCAATGAGGATGTCTACAAAATCTTCATGACTGGCGTTGACGGCACACCGATGCCCTCTTTTGCCGATGTCATCCAGCCGAACGACGCGTGGGATCTCGTCCACTTCCTGCGCACACTCCAGATCCACCGTCATAGTAAAGAGAATGATGTTCTAATGGCTGCGCACGGAGTCATTCCTCCGTATGTGGATAAGAACCCACCAGCCGCCGCCCCTGCCCCCGCTGATAAGGCGCCCGGAGGCGGTCAGTAATTCAACGATTGCCGAATACCCCGAGGAGGGAGTTACTAGAATGCGTACCAAGAAAATGCAGTTTGTTTTTCTGACCTTGCTCGCGAGTTCGTCTCTGATGTTCGCGGGAACGGTCACAGGCAAGGTGACTTATACGGGCACGCCCGTGAAGCCGAAGACGATTGACATGTCAAAGGAGCCCAGTTGCGCGAAGCAGCACGCCACTCCGATTACCACCGAGTCGGTTGTGACGGGGCCGAACAATGCTCTGGAGAATGTTGTGGTCTATATCTCGTCCGGTGCGCCTGACGATGGCCAGGTTCCGGCGCAGGCTGTTACTTTCGATCAAAAGGGATGCCAGTATCTTCCGCACGTTCTGGTCATGCACACCGACCAGGAGCTCAAGATCTCCAATGACGATCAGACTTCCCACAACATTCACCCGCTAGCCAAGGTGAACACCGAGTGGAATAAGTCGCAGCCCCCCGGAACTCCTCCGATCGTTACCAAATACGATAAGCCGGAATTTATCTCGGTGAAGTGCAATATCCATCCCTGGATGCACGGTGAGTTTGCGGTTCTCAAGACGAATCATTTCGACGTCAGCAAGGGTGGAGGCGATTTCAAGTTGCCCAACCTGCCTCCCGGTAAATACACCATCACGGCCTGGCAAGAGGACTACGGCACCCAGACCGCCGATGTCACCATCACCGGCAACGAAAGCAAGGAAGTCAATTTTACCTTCAAAGCGAAAGCTTACTAGTTAAAAAAAGAACGCGGCGGAGTCCCGACTCCGCCGCAGTTTTTCGGGCCCTGATAAGCCAGTAATGCAACAACCAAAGGACCAATCAACATGGCGAAGCTTTTTGCTGTCACCATTATCGTAATCGCGATTCTTTCGGCCATTCCCATTCTGCGCCACACTTGGGACGCGCCCGAAGACATCTCGACCCATGGCCGCCTGATCGACGAGCAGATGACGGAGACCATGGCCGAGGCGGGAATCTCCTTCCTCGCGGCCCAATTCATTTTGGCGATCTTCATCTGGAAGTTCTCCAACCGTCCGGCTGACGCGAAGATTACGAAATTCCCCGGCGGCGCCAAGGGCTTGGTGATCGCGGCCGTCCTCGTAGTAGGTATTGAAGTCATGGCCCTAGGCGTCTTTGGAGTCAAAGCCTGGGCCGATGTTTATCTCGTCGCTCCGGCCGCCGATGCCATGCCGATTCAGGTCCAAGCCGGACAGTTCGCCTTCTATTTCCGTTACCCGGGCCCCGATGGAAAATTCGGCGGTATTCATCCCGAAATGGTGAATGAAGGGACGCAGAATATCTTTGGTCTCGACCCTGAGCACGATGTTGCCGCCAGAGACGATATTGTGGCTGCCGAAATGGCGATCCCCGTCAACAAAGAAGTCCATCTGCTCATGCATTCCAAAGACGTGGGACATTCTTTCTACGTACGTGAACTGCGGGTCCAGCAGGATTTTGTTCCCGGGTTGGACGTCTCTCTACACTTCACGGCTACTAAAGTCGGTAAGTACGAGATCGTCTGTACGCAGCTATGCGGTCTTGGGCATTACAACATGAAGGCGTATCTCGAAGTGATGTCGCAATCGGATTTCGACGCCTGGTTGAAACAGCAAGCAGGGCAATAGTTCGAGAAAAAGTTCAAGAAAAAGTTCAAGAGAAAGTTCAAGAAAGTAGCTTCGTCCCAATCGCGTTTCGGCGCGGCTGGCAACATTCGACCTATCTCTGAGGTGAGGGATTTATGCACGATATGTCAGTGCACGCGGTACACCATGCTCCTCCGACGACGTTTATTCGGAAGCACGTCTTTAGCCTCGACCATAAAGTGATCGGCAAACAGTATTACGCTCTGGCCCTCGTCGCCGCCTTTATTGGGATGTTCCTTTCCTGGCTGATGCGTATTCACCTCGCCTGGAACAACGCGGCTATTCCCGGTCTACAACTGCTTTCCTCGACCGGAGCTCCCGGCGGAATCATGACGCCGGAATACTACCTGCAACTGCTGACCATGCACGGCACCATCATGGTCTTCTTTGTGCTCACCACCGCGCCTTTCGCGGCCTTCGGCAATTATTTCCTGCCGATTCAAGTGGGCGCCGAAGATATGCCGTTCCCTCACTTCAACATGATGTCGTTCTGGGTCACCTTCATGGCGTTCCTGGTCCTGATGTCATCCTTCTTTGTAGGTGACGGACCGACCCTTGGTGGCTGGACCCAGTACGCCCCGCTCAACGCCATCGGTTCTGTCGGTGGCCCGGGACAAGGCGCCGGTGTGGTGCTCTGGGCGATTTCCATCGGACTGTTTTGTGTCGGCCAGTTGTTAGGTGCGTTGAACTTCATTACGACGACCCTCGACCTCCGCGTTAAGGGCATGAGCCTGATGCGTCTGCCGCTCAGCGCATGGGCTTGGTTCATCACCTCGTGCATGGGGCTCACCGCTTTCGCCGTTCTAATGCCTGCATGCATTCTCGTGATTCTCGATCACGTCGCGGGCACCAGTTTCTTCGTTGCTTCGGGCCTCGTGATCAACGACCAGATGTTGCCCCACTCCGGCGGTTCAACCCTCCTCTGGCAGCACTTGTTCTGGTTCTTCGGACATCCCGAGGTTTACATCGCCATCGTGCCCGGCCTTGGTATCGTCTCGCACGTTTTGCTCGCCAACATGCGCCGGCCCATGTTGAGCCAGAGAGTGCTCATCTATTCCATGGGCGCCCTCGCCATCCTGAGCTATATGGTCTACGGGCATCACATGTTTGTCAGCGGCATGAATCCGTTTTCTTCGCTGGCGTTCTCGTTCCCAACTCTGGTCATCACCATCCCGTCGACCATCGTGGTGCTGATCTGGACCTTCAGCCTCTACGGTTCCAAGCTGCGCATTAACTCCGCTTCTTTGTTCGCTCTCGGTTTCATTTCGATGTTCGTCAGCGGCGGCGTCAGCGGATTCTTTCTGGCCCAGCCCTCTATCGACATCATGCTCCACGCCACCTACTTCGTGGTGGGTCACTTCCACCTCGTCATGGGTGTCGCTGCCATGTTCGGCATCTTTGCCGGAACGTACTTCTGGTTCCCCAAGATGGTTGGAAGAATGATGAACGAGACGCTCGGCAAAATTCATTTCTGGATGAGCTTTGTCGGAGCCTATTGCATCTTCATGCCCTTCCACTATCTGGGCATGGCCGGGAACGTCCGTCGTTACTCGAGTTTCGTCGATGACTACCTGCAGCCTCTGATTCCGGTCCACCGTTTCATCACCTACGCCGCCCTCTTCACGGGCCTCGCGCAAGTGATTTTTCTCATCAACTTGATTCACAGCCGCTTCTGGGGCGCGCCCGCTCCCGACAATCCTTGGGAAGCGACCTCCCTCGAATGGAGCACCCCGACTCCGCCTCCCTTCGACAATTTCGGCGGGAAGCACCCCATCGTTTATCACGATCCCTTTCAGTACGGGGTGAAGAGTTCGGTCGGCGATTACGTGATGCAGACCTCGCCCGAGCAAGTGCAGACGGAGCACGAAGAAAAGTAACTCACCAGAAATTTTGAGCACCCCGGTTCACAAGGGTTCTCCGATGCAGCCCAGCGCTTTGCGCTGGCGGAAGTAGAAAAGGAAGTTAGCAGTTATGGCAACAACAATACCGGAACCGCCGCAAATCGATCGCTTGCCAGACCACGGTCACACCGGGAATGGCAACGGCAATTGGAAGAACCTCGTTCCGGCCGATGGCAACCTGCGCGCGGTGATGGATTACTCCCCGCCGCCTTCGTCAACGGCCATCTGGGTGGTGCTTTTCGCCGTCACCATGATGTTTGCGGCGTTTACCAGCGCCCTCATTGTCCGCAAAGGATCGTCGCAAGACTGGCAGTCCTTTACTTTGCCGTCGATCCTGTACTTCAACACAATCTTGCTCCTCGTCAGCAGTGTGACCCTGGAAATTGCGCGCCGCCGCGTGACAGCGTTTATGGGCGCCCTGAAAACTCACGAGGCGCAGAATCCCGTCGCAAGTCCAGCACGCTGGCTGTACATAACCTTGGTTCTGGGATTGCTCTTCGTCGCTGGCCAGTATTTCGCATGGAAGCAGCTCGCCGCCCAGGGACTTTATCTAGCCACCAACCCCAGCAGCTCTTTTTTCTATTTGCTGACCGCGGTCCACGCCGTGCATGTGCTGGGCGGTTTGGGCGGGCTAATTTACTGCATACGCAAGTTGCATAGGTCGACCCTGCGGAGAAACGCCCTGGTTGCCACCGCGCGCTACTGGCATTTTATGGGCGCCCTCTGGGTTTACTTGCTCGTGCTGCTTTGGATGAAACTTTAACCGACACAGGAGGCGCCGTGAGCCAAGCCGATTTGACCATGGGAGGACATCCGACAAGCGTGGTGACCGAACCACCCTTTTCGATTCCTACCAAGAAACTCGCGATGTGGCTGTTCATCATCGCCGATACCATGACCTTTGCCGCCTGCCTGGTGGCCTATGGCTTCTTGCGCAACGGCGCTCCCGACTGGCCGCGACCATTCCACAGCATTACCAACGTCGCCCTCATGACGTTCATCCTCCTGACCAGCAGCTTAACCATGCTCATCGGACTTCGCGCCGCGAAGGCTGGAGACAAAGCCGGCGCTTTCCGCTGGACCATGATTACCGCCGTCCTCGGCATTGCTTTTGCCTTCCTGCACATTCGCGAATGGTTTGGCCTTATCGATGAAGGCATGACCATGTTCAAGAATCCGTGGGGCACGGGATTGTTCGGAGCATCGTTTTTCAGCATCACCGGCTTGCATCTTACTCACGTGGTGAGCGGAATCATCGCGCTGCTTGTGGTCGGTGTGCGCTACCGGTCCGGCCGCTACAACTCCGATGATATCGAGATCCTTGGCCTCTACTGGCACTTCGTGGATCTGGTTTGGATGTTTGTCGTTCCATTAGTCTACCTTTTGAATCTCAGCCATTAGACCGAAAACTCGGGGAGCCGAATGCCATGACATTAGCCGACGATCACAAGAGCGGTGGAATCGGAAAAGATCTCATTATTTACGTTTGCCTGCTCGCTCTCGCGGGCGTGCAATTCGTCATCGCCTACCAGAATATCGACATCGCGCAGAAATTTACGCGCATGCTGGCCGTCGCTTGTATCGAGGCTAGTCTCGCGGTCCTCTTCTTCATGCATCTTTGGACAGAAAAACGCGCCTTCCTCGTTTTTGTCGTCGTCTTTACGATTTCCGTCCTGCTCGGCATGCAGTATGGTTGGACGGATAGCACCCGCATGTTGGTCGGTGCCCCATTCTCGAATCTGAAGTAAGCAGTCCGAAGTAAGAAGATAAGAAGTGCGAGGTCAAGAGTTGAGAAGCAGGTTTCTGCAAGCGTTGTTGCGAAACAAGATCGGGTTCCGCAAGCCAGTCCTGCTGGTCGGGATTGCGCTTGTGGGATTGGCCCTCCTCGGCCCTCCCCCAGCCTTCTCCCAAAGCTGCGCCCTGTGCTATACCCAAGCCGCTTCCGCTGGTGTTCGCATGATTCAAGCCTTGCGCAGCGGAATCCTGATCCTTATCGTTCCGCCCACCTTCATGTCGATCTGTATGGTCTTTATTATTGGCCGCAAACGCAATCAGTTCCGACAGGAAGATGACGATCAGGACGCGCCCGACTCCGACCGCAGTTGGTGAAGCTGTTGATTGATCCTTCTCTCAGCGGCAATTGCTCGGCGCTTCATCGCCCGCAAATCGCGCCTTTATCCAACTGATCTGGTCAGCGGCCGACGCTCCCATCACCCCACTCGCATCAACATCCGGGTAGCGCAAGAAGTCGACTCGGTGTCCTGCCTTGCACATGCGGCTAACGGTCTTCGCCGACAACTCCGCTGGGATAACCGCGTCCGCTCCGCCACTAATTACCAGGATTGGCCCGCGAACCGCCCTCCGGCCCGGAGTGTTTCCGCTAAAGAACTGCTTCACGAACGGGTCATTCTCCCAGCCGGATTTAAGTATCGTGTTCTTCAAATCCGAGGCTACCTCTTCTTCGCAGCTCTGTGTGAGGCGCTCGTACGCGAGCGTGCCCTCGCTGGTTAGTATGTTCCTCACAGAAAATTCCGGATAAAGCGTCTGTACCGTCGATGCCAGCGCCAGCATGCGATCGGGCGACTCCCTCGCAAAATGTTCGTAGGCCTCCGCCGCATCCGATAGTCCTGAAACGGCCACGCTCCCTAGATAGTTCGGACCGCGTACATCGCTCTCGGCCACGGCCACAGCGGCGAGCGCTCCCTGAAACGTTCCCAAGGCGATCCACTTTGTTCCAATTTCTGGCACGGCCGCGCGCGCCGCGGGAACCGAGTACATCACGTCCAACGCGTTCGACTGCATGTCTTCGACGGGCTTGCCCGAATCCGATCCCAATCCCGAATAATCCGTCGCCACCACTGCGTACCCAAGATTGGCATACATCGCAAGAATCGGCCCGGAGCCAAGATTCTTCACCAATGAGGGCGCGCATTGCCGCGCCGCGCCCCTGAATTCGTGCGCCCACGCAATCACCGGCCATCCACCCGCCGGCGGCTTTCCGTCCGGAATGAGAACCACACCCGAAACGGCTACATCCTCTCCCTTCGCTGTCCGGGAGTGGTAAAGAATCCTCAATGCCGACAATTCGAAGGGAAGGCTGTATTGCCGAATCGATTCCGAACGTATCAATTCGCCCGGTTTTCCAGGCGGCAAAGGGTGTGCTGCGTCATAAAACTTGGTGAGGGGAAGTATCGCAGGCGTTCGAAATTTCTGGGCTGATCGTCCACCCTGCGCTTGCGCGACTCTCCCGCGGTTCGCCAGTCCATGGGCAAGTACACCAATCGCGGCCATTATGAAAACGGTTTGCAGCTTCGGACGGGATAGCCAGGACAAGCAGGGTTTCCTCATGTTGGGCCGGGGACATTGTGCGTAGGGATCGTATCACCTTGAGATTCGCAAACGCCACACTGCCGTGCGGTGCGATCTTAGCCCACTTATCGAACGGCGAGGGCTCATCGCAACTTCTTGCACATTGTCGGCCTAAGAAGGCTGCCAGGTTCGGTCCCTGCAAGTAAGTCTGTTTTCAACTTAGACCATGGGTCAAGTTGCTTGCAGAGCGTACCCTCGATCCCTCTAACCCTGCACTTTGTGCTTCTTAGCGATCCGTTCGACTTTCGAGCGCCTACTTAGCCACATTCCCTGCCCAGAGCCGAATCTCGGCCAAATCGGGAATTTTACCCTTCTTACAACTCTTTACACTCCGGATTTGCTTGCCGTCCCACTTGCAGGTGCTAGAATTGGCCATGGCAAAAACACTTATTCAAACCGTCGTCAAACAACTGCAGCAGGAACGTTCGCGGCTCGAAGATGAACTCCACCGCGTCACCGCTGCTCTAACTACCTTCGGAAAAGTCTATATGCAGGGCGGTAGCAAGACCGTTGTGAGCGCTGCTCCGAAGAAACGGTTCATCTCTGCCGCCGGACGCAAGCGAATTGCGGCCGCACAGCGCGCACGATGGGCAAAAGTAAGGGCTGCCAAGAAATAACTGTTGGATAAAAGAGTAAGCGGCGAGCGTGCCGACTTTTTCTATCCCCTGAAAATCGGGTCGGCCCGAAATCAGTGCTTCGGCACGCGATTGTCGTTTGCCACCTCCCCCAGTACTTCTCCCACAAATTCGGCAAACGCCAGCACGTCCGCTTCCGTCGTGTCGAACGAGCACATCCACCGCACCACCGATTCTTCCTCGCTCCACACATAAAAGAAGTAACGCTCCAGTATTTTTTCGATAGCCACTCTTGGAATTTGGACGAAGACCCCGTTCGCCTCGACCGGATACACAATCTTGAGGCCCGGAGTCTTCTTCACTTCCGCTTCCAGCAGTCGTGCCATTCGGTTGGCGTGCTCTGCGTTCCGCCGCCAGAGCTCATTCGTAAGCAGCGCCCCCATCTGGGCCGACATGTAGCGCATCTTCGATGCCAGCTGCATCCCTTGCTTCCGGACAAATAGAAAATCATCCGCCAGTTCCGGACGAAAGAAGACCACCGCCTCCACACCCATCAACCCGTTCTTGGTCCCTCCAAATGAGAGCACATCCACTCCCAAATCCCGAGTTGCCTGCCGCAAAGTAAGCCGCTGAGCAGCGACCGCGTTCGAGATTCGCGCTCCATCCATGTGCAAGAACATGCCGCGCTCGTGTGCGAACCGCGCCAGCGGTTCGATCTCGCTGGTCCGGTAGACCGTTCCCATCTCCGTGGATTGCGTAATCGAAATCACCCGCGGCTGTACATGATGCTGGTCGCCGATACCGTGATAGGCCTGCTCCACCGCTTCCACGGTGAGCTTTCCTAGGGGCGCGGGCAAAGGCACCAGCTTGCACCCGGTCAGTCTTTCCGGAGCCCCGCATTCGTCCGTATAAATATGAGACAGCTCGGGACACAGGACAGCGTGATACGGGCGCGCCAGAGCCTGCAAACTCAGCACATTCGCGGCCGTCCCATTGAATACAAAAAAAACGGCCACATCCTCCCCAAACTGCTCCCGAAATTTCCCCACCGCCGACTCCGTGTACACGTCGTCCCCATACCCCACGGCGTGCCCCTCGTTCGCCCGTTGCATCGCCTCGAGCACTTCCGGATGCACCACGGCATTGTTATCGCTGGCAAAACTGCGGCTCGGCTTCATGACAAAACAATCTAGCAGAAGTGAAAATTCTTAGGAGCCTTCCCGCATCCCCGCGAATCTATATGTTTGTTCTATTATTAGCCGAAGGCCAAGTCGCCACTGCGAGAGTGCGCAGAAAAAGTGCCCAGTGCCTGCCGCATTCGGCAGGGAATCCCCGGTACCGGGTTTAAGAAGTCTGTTGTGGATCCAAGTCTTTTTGAAGAAATCGTAGTGATTTTGACGAACTTCGTTTTACGGTCAAATCGAATGCCTATGTATCCAAACTTCGCTCGAAAATCGTGTCTCGTTCCCGCCGCCGCGCTTCTGACGGCCCTTTTGCTGACCACTGCCTGTAGCAAAGGCAACGAGGCTAAGGCCGCCGCTCCCCAGGCAATGCCGGTGAAAGTCCATACCGCCCAGGCCGAAAAGGTGAACGACACCACCGATTACGTCGCCACTTTGAAGTCGCGCGATTCCGCCGTCGTCATGCCGCAGGTCGAGGGCATCATTACCCAGATCTTTGTGCACTCGGGCGAACCGGTTGCTGCCGGAGCCCCAATGGTGCAGATTGATCCCGCCAAGCAGGAGGCCACGCTTAAGAGCCAAGACAATGCTCGCGCCGCTCAAGTCGCACAGCTCACATGGGCCAAGCAGAATTTCCAGCGCGTAAGCGGCCTGGCCGCCGCCGGTGTGGTCAGTAAGCAGGATCTCGACCAGGCACGCAACACCCTCGACGCGGCCCAGGCGCAGCTCACTTCGCTCGAGGCGCAGGTCAACGAGCAGCAGGTCCAGTTGCACTACTATCGCGTGGTCGCACCCCGTGCCGGCATCGTCGGAGATGTTCCTGTCCGCGTCGGAGATCGTGTCGTGACCACCACCCAACTCACCACCGTCGATCGCCCCGGCAGCCTCGAAGCTTACATTTACGTTCCCATCGAGAAGTCGGCCGACTTGAAGATGAATCTTCCTGTCCAGATCGTTGACGGCGAAGGGAACCTCCTGGCGCATAGCCGTATCACTTTCATCTCGCCGCAGGTCGACAATTCTACTCAGACGATTCTCGCCAAGGCGACGATCACCAACTCCAACGACAGTCTGCGGACCGCTCAGTTTATCCGGGCTCGCCTCGTTTGGGGCAGCCAGGATAAACCCGTTGTCCCTGTCGTAGCCGTATCCCGACTCGGCGGACTGTACTTCGCCTTCGTTGCCGAGCCCGACCAGAAAGGTGGATACGTCGTTCGCCAGAAGCCGCTCCAGATCGGCGAAATCGTGGGCAATAACTATGTTGTCCTCGACGGCATTAAGCCGGGCGATAAAGTCATAGTCACCGGCACGCAGTTCTTGATCGATGGCATACCCGTCATCCCGCAGGAAACGGCAGCGAGTTAAGTCCGAAAAGAAATTTCACATCCCATGGCAGGGAACGAACGTCGGCAAACAGCTCCACACTGAAAATTGGGAAACCGAGAACTGAGAACTGTTTTCTATGGTCGATTTTTTTATCAGTCGTCCCGTCTTCTCCACCGTCTGCGCCCTGCTGATCATTCTTTCGGGTGCAGTCTGCATTCCCACGCTGCCCATTTCGCAATTCCCTGACCTCGCTCCTCCCCAAGTCGGCGTCACTGCCGTCTATACCGGGGCCAGTTCGCAGACCGTCGAAGCCGCCGTCACCACCCCTCTCGAGCAGCAGATCAACGGCGCCGAGGGGATGAAGTACATCACCTCCTCCAGCACCAGCAACGGCGTCAGTACGGTGACCGCGACCTTCGATATCACTCGCGATCCTGACCTGGCCACCGTCGACATCGAGAACCGCGTCAACACGGCTTCCGGACGTCTCCCCGCCGCCGTCAAACAGATTGGCATCACGGTCGCCAAAACCTCGCAGAACTTCGTCTTTGGCGGCGCGGTATTCGCTCCCGAAGGTCGTTTCACCACGCTCTTTATTAGCAATTATCTCGACGTCTACGTCCGCGACAGTCTCAAACGCGTCCCCGGCGTCGCCGATGTCCTCATCTTTGGGGAGCGCAAATACTCCATGCGCCTGTGGCTCGACCCCGTTCGTCTCGCTGGCCGCTCCCTCACCGCCGATGACGTCGTCAACGCCCTCTCCGAGCAGAACGTTGAAGTCGCCGCCGGACAAGTCGGCTCGCAGCCCGCGATCCCTGGGCAGAATTTCCAGATCAGCGTCCGCGTCGTTGGCCGTCTCTCGGAAGCCGATCAGTTCGATAACATCATTCTCAAAAGCAATCCCGACGGAACTCTGGTTCGGCTCAAAGACGTAGGTCACGCCGAACTTGGCGCCGAAGACTACAGCACCGATCTCGATTACAACGGACGCGAAGCGGTCGGCATCGCCGTCACCCAGCTCTCCACCGCCAACGCTCTCGACGTCCATCAAAAGTGCGTCGCCGAACTCGACCGTCTCTCCAAGCGCTTTCCGCCCGGCATGAAGTATGAAATCGCCTTCGACACCACCGACGCAGTCGGCGAATCCATACGCGACGTCGTTTTTACAGTGGGGTCCGCGATTCTGTTGGTCATCCTTGTGATCTTCGTTTTCCTCGGCGACTGGAGGACCACGGTCATTCACTTCATCGCCACTCCGGTTTCGCTCATCGGGACGTTTACTTTCATTAAGCTGCTGGGCTTTTCCATCAATACCCTGACGCTCTTCGGCATTACGCTCGCCACCGGCCTGGTTGTCGACGACGTGATCGTTGTGATTGAAAACATCGAGCGCCACTTACAAGAAGGCGAGCCCAGCGCGGCCAAAGCCGCCTCCGACGCCATGCGCGAAGTTACCGGCGCGGTCATCGCCACCTCGCTCGTGCTGGTGGCTGTCTTTGTGCCGGTTGCATTCTTTCCGGGCACCACGGGCATCCTGTTCCGGCAGTTCGCTTTAACGATCGCCTTTTCGATCTCGATTTCTGCCTTCAACGCCCTGACACTTGCCCCTGCCCTCGCGGCAATTCTGCTTGGCCAGTTGCACGGAGAAAAGAACTGGTTCGCCAAATTCGTCGATCGTGTAATGAACTCTGTAACCAAGGGCTACGAGCGCGCTCTGCGCGCCTTTCTCCGCTATGAAGCTCTCGCGCTTGTTCTCTTCGTCCTCGGCCTCGGTCTCGCTTTCTTGGTCTTCCGCAAGGTCCCTCAAGGCTTCGTGCCTACCGAAGATCAGGGTTACCTCATCGTTGCCGTCCAGGCTCCCTCCGGAGCTTCGCTCGATTACACCCGCGATATCGGCCGCCAGGTTTCGGCCATCACAAAAAACATCCCTGAAATTCGGGGCACATTCTCGGTCGCCGGCTTCAGCTTCGGCGGCGCCACTCCCAACGCCGGAATCGTCTTCCTGCCTCTGCGCCCTTACGGGAAGCGCGAGGGTGAAGAGCATACCGCCGCTGCTGTCTTGAAGCGCCTCCGCGGCCCGCTTTTCGGAATCTCCGGCGCTATCGTAATCCCCTTCGAGCCCCCTGCCGTCCAGGGTCTTGGCCAGTTCGGCGGCTTCCAATACGAACTGCTCGATCAGGGCAATCACACCTTGCAGGACATCGACCAAACTACTCACAAGCTGATTCGTGACGCCATGCAGCGTCCCGAAAAAGACCTGACTGGACTCTTCAGCACTTACACCGCGAACGATCCGCAATACGTCGTCACCATCGACCGTGAAAAGGCCAAGAGCCTCCACATCCCCCTCGGCCAGATTACCGACACCCTCAGCGTCTACATGGGTTCGTCCTACGTCAATGATTTTGATTTCAATAATCGTTCCTATCGCGTGTACGTACAGGCCGACAAACAATTCCGCTCGCATCCGCAGGATATCGGCCAGTACTACGTGCGCTCCGATTCCGGCGCGATGGTCCCGCTCCAGAATCTCGTCACCATCACCCAAAGTCCCGCGCCGCAGGTCATCAACCACTACAACCTGTTCCGTTCTGCCGAAATCGATGGCTCTGCCGCGCCCGGATTCAGCTCGGGACAAGCCATTAACGCCATGCAGCAGCTCTCTGCCAAGTTGCCGCAGGGCTACACCTATGAATGGTCAGGCATTTCGCTCGAAGAGTTAGCCGCGGGCTCGACCACCATCATTCTCTTCGGTCTCGGAACCCTCGTCGTCTATCTCACGCTTGCGGCACTCTACGAAAGCTTTGTGCTCCCCTTCATCATCCTGCTCGCGGTTCCCATGGCCCTGCTCGGTGCGCTCGGCGCGCAATGGATCCGCGGCCAACAAAACGACGTCTACTGTCAGGTCGGCCTCGTCATGCTCGTTGGTCTCGCCTCCAAGAACGCCATCCTCATCGTCGAATTCGCCGAGCAGCTCCGCCAACGCGGCATGACCATTCTTGAATCGGCCATTGAAGCAACCCGCATCCGGTTGCGTCCCATCCTCATGACGTCTTTGGCCTTCATCATGGGCGTCGTTCCTCTGGTCCTCGCAACTGGCGCTGGTGAAAACGGACGCCACTCCGTAGGCACGACGGTCTTCGGAGGCATGATTATGAGCACGATCCTGAACCTGTTCTTTATCCCGGTTCTTTATTTGTTGGTTGAAGGCTTCCGAGAGCGCCGCCGCAAGCCCAAAGCATCCTAACGCCCGTCCACCGAACTACGTAGCGGCGGACGCATTCGTCCGCCCCGCCGGCAAAGCCCGGCGCGCGCATCCCAATGGCCCGAATCGGATCA
>Ga0302319_10011215_pt1 | contig 17018 bp, 13 predicted proteins | sample Bog_T0_2_FD_203319 | JGI IMG/M metagenome (GOLD analysis project Ga0302319, IMG submission 203319) | Peat permafrost microbial communities from Stordalen Mire near Abisko, Sweden - Bog_T0_2 | ecosystem: Environmental > Terrestrial > Soil > Wetlands > Peat | place: Sweden: Abisko, Stordalen Mire...
GACATCGAGCCCGACATATCGCACACTATTCATCTGGGTGTTCCTCCCTGTTGGCTTTGGTTGTCTGCTCAGCACAGCAACCGCAGCTTACAGGAATGGGGCGCCCTTTTATAATGCGTGGCCCGGAGGTGGAGACGCTATGGGGCGACGATGGGTTTGTGCTGCGCTTTCCCGATACCGATGAGCCGCCCGATGCGGATTGGTTTCTCGTGGGGTCTGCCGAGGCGATGGCTTTGGTGCTGCGCCAGTTGGGCTCGACGGCGTTGTTCGCGGGTCGGTTTCGCGAGGCGGCGGGACGCGCGCTGCTGCTGCCGCGCCGTCGTGCCGATGCGCGCTCGCCGCTGTGGCAGTTGCGCAAGCGATCCTACGATCTGCTCAGCGTTGCTTCGCGCTATCCAAAGTTTCCGCTGCTGCTTGAGGCCTATCGCGAGTGCCTGCGCGATGTTTTCGATATGCCGGCACTGATTGAAACGCTGCGCGCGATCGAACAGCGGCAGCTCCGCGTGCATGTGGTGGAGACGCGCAAGCCTTCGCCGTTTGCCGCATCGCTGCTGTTCAGTTACGTTGCCAACTTTCTTTATGACGGCGATGCTCCGCTGGCCGAGCGGCGCGCGCAGGCGCTGACCATCGATCAGGATCAGTTGCGCGAGCTTCTTGGCGAGGCCGATCTGCGCGAACTGCTCGATGCCGATGCAATTGCCGAGGTGGAAGAGATTGCGCAATGCCTGGCGGAGACGTATCGCGCACGCTCCGCGGACGGGATGCACGATCTATGTTTGCGCTTGGGCGATCTTTCGCGCGAGGAACTGGCGCGGCGCGTGGCCTCAGCGGATTTACTGCAGCATGTGGATCGGCTGGTGCGGTCGCGGCGCTTGCTGGAGCTGCGCATTGCGGGCGAACGGCGCTTGATAGCCGCCGAAGATGCGGCGCGCTATCGCGACGGGCTGGGGATTCCGCTGCCGCCAGGTCTGGCCGGTGCGCTGCTGGAGCCGGTGGCGCATCCTGTGCTGGAACTGGTTCGCCGCTATGCTCGCACCCATGGGCCGTTTGCGCTGCGCGAGGTTGCGGATCGTTTCGCGCTGGACGCGGCGGCGGTAGAGGACGCGCTGCGCCAGCTTGCTCACGAGGGCCGGGTGCTCGAAGGGGGATTCAGGCCCGGAGGTCTTCATCGCGAGTGGTGCGATGCGGAGATGCTGCGGCATATTCGCCGCAAATCGCTGGCCAGGCTGCGTCGCGAGGTTGAGCCTGTTGAGCAGCACACGCTGGCGCGTTTCCTCACGCATTGGCAGGGTCTGCTGGCGCCGCGACGCAGCGGGCATGGAAACCTCGACGGGCTGCTCGATGCCATCGAGAGCTTGCAGGGCGCGCCTTTGCCCGCATCGCTGGTAGAGACGGCGATCTTGCCCGCGCGCATTGCGGAGTATGCGCAGGCGGGACTGGATACATTGATTGCCGCGGGCGAGGTGACGTGGGCGGGCGTAGAGCCAATTGGCGAGCGCGATGGGCGCATTGCGCTTTTTCTTTCCGACAAGCTTCCACTGCTGGCGCAGTCTCGACCTGTCACAGAGCCTCTGAGCGAGAACGAAGCGAAGCTTCTTGCCGTGCTTGAATCGGTTGGCGCGAGCTTCTTCGATGCGCTGCACCAGGCTGTGGGCGGCGGCTATCCCGGCGAGACGATCGAAGCTCTATGGAGCCTGGTTTGGCGCGGTCTGATCACCAACGACTCGCTTCATCCGCTGCGAGCGTATATCGCACGGCCAGAGAACGCGCGCGCGCCGCGACGGTTGCAGACGGGAGTGGCTTTCCGTTCGCGGAGGACAACACCGCCCACGGCGCAGGGGCGTTGGTCGCTGCTGCCGTTGCGCGCACAGAAAGGCGGTGAAGGCGCGCCGACTGCAACCGAGGCCAGCCATGCGCTGGCGTTGCAACTGCTCAATCGCTATGGCGTGCTGCTGCGGGAACACGTTGCGGCAGAGAATGTGCCGGGTGGATTCAGCGCGGTGTATGACGTGCTGAAGGCTCTCGAAGAGAGCGGACGCATTCGCCGCGGATACTTTGTCGCGGGGCTCGGCGCTACGCAGTTTGCGCTGCCGGCTGCCGTGGACCTGCTGCGCCAGTTGCGTAACGCACCCCCGCAAGAGAAGCCTGAGTTTGTGCAACTGGCTGCTACCGATCCGGCCAATCCTTATGGTTCTGTGTTGCGCTGGCCCGATCTGCCTGTGATCGCGGAGGACGCGGAATCCGCGCCACGTGTGCTGACGCGCGCCGCTTATGCTGAGGTGATTTTGCGTAACGGGCAGTTGGTGGCGTGGCTGCGGCGCGGCAATCCAAACCTGCTGATCTTTTTGCCGGGCGAAGAGCCAGAGCGATCGCAGGCCGCGGCAGGGCTCGCGCATTTTCTTTGCGCGCGCGGGCAAGAGCGGCTGCGCGGCGCCAGCCATCAGGGCGTGCTCATCACCACCATCAATGGGCAGCCAGTTGCGGTGCATCCCATGGCGCGGTTTTTGATGGATGCAGGCTTTCATGCGGGGCCGCTGGGGATGCACCTGCGCCGCATTCCATTGCCGGTCTTGTCCCAAGAGCCAGGCACCGGCACGCGAGCTGGAGAGGTGCAATAAGCCATGCCCGAGGGCGACACTATCTTTCGCACCGCACGCGCACTGGGCCGTGCGCTCGCGGGCAAGCCGGTTACGGGCTTTCGCTCGACCTATCCGCTGCTGACGCGGTTCAACGACGACACGCCGCTGATCGGCCAGGTGGTGGAGCAGGTGGAATCGCGCGGCAAGTGGCTGCTAATTCATTTTTCCGGAGGCGGTACACTTTGCACGCACATGCTGATGAGCGGCAGTTGGCACATCTACCGGCCAGCGGAGAAATGGCAGCAGCCGCGGGCCAATATGCGCATTGCGATCGAGAACAGCGAATACATTGCCGTGGGATTTCGTGTGCCGGTGGCGAAGATGCTGAAGCCGCAGGAACTGGCGCGAGCGCGTCAAATTCCTTCGCCTGCAACCGATGTCTTGAGCGAGCAATTCAATGCGGTTGAAGCGGCTCGCCGATTGCGTGCTTGCGCGGAGGAAGAGATTGGCGATGTGCTGCTGCACCAGGAGGTGATGGCGGGCGTGGGCAACGTCTTCAAATCGGAGATTTGTTTTGTCACCGGCATCAGCCCGTTCTGCAAGGTGGCGGGGCTCGACGATGAGCAGGTTGCCGCGTTGATTGCTGCTGCGCAGCGGCTTGTGAAGGCCAATGTGCTGGAAGATTCAGACGACGCAATCGTGACCTACGGGGGACGCAAGCGCCGCACCACGCATGAGGCCGACCCCGGCGCCAGCCTGTGGGTTTATGGCCGCAAAGGTGAGCCCTGCCGGCGGTGCGAGGAGCCGATTCGCAGGCGCATCCAGGGGCCGGATGCGCGCGTGACCTTCTGGTGCCCGCGCTGCCAGCCGATGGCGGACGGCAGCGATGTGGATGGATAGCAGCGGGGTTTTCGAGTCTCAGTTCTTGCCGGCTCCGAAGATTTTTTGCAGCAGGCTGCGGTGTTCGGCGGGGTGGTCGCAGGTGTCAGTGGGCGCGGTGCCATCGAGGAAGGCAGCGTAGTAGCTGTCGGGACAAGCCTCGTCGCTCAACAGGTTGGTGACCTTGTCGATCTGCACCATTTGGACGCCCTGCGGCATGGGGAATTCATGCGTGTCGGAGTATTGCGGCAGCAGTACGGCCTTCTTCATGAATTCGGCCCAGATGGGAGCGGCTGCATCTGCGCCCTCGATCTTGATATCGGTGTAGTCGTCGTTGCCCACCCAGACAATGCAAAGCAAGTTCGAGGTGTAGCCGGCGAACCAGGCGTCGTGGTCGGTTCCGGTCTTGCCCGCGGCCGGCGCGGTGAAGCCGCGCGCACGCGTCCCCGCGCCGGTGCCGTGATTGATCACGTTCTCAAGCATGTCGGTGGTCAGGTAGGCAACGCGGGAATCCAGAACCTGCCTTGAAGTGGGCGAGTAATCGCTGATGATGTCGCCCGTCGGCGTGCGCACGCTGGCCAGCATCCAGGGGTCCAGGTGCAAGCCGTAGTTGGCGAAGACGGTGTAAGCGCCGGCCATATCGAGCGGTGTGGCGTCGTAAGAGCCGATGGCTACGGATGGCGTCCCACGCGCGCTTTTGACCCCGGCTTCACGGCCCAGGGCAGCTACACGATCGAAGCCGACCATGCCCGCCAGCCCGATGGTTGCGTTGTTCAACGATTTTTGCAGAGCATAACGCGCCGTCACCTGGTCGTGATACACGCCTTCAAAGTTGCGCGGCGTATACTCCCGGCCACCCACATCGTATGTAGTTTGCTCATCGCTGAGCATGGCCACCTGCGAAAAGAGCTTGGCTTGTCCGGGAAGTATGGTGCCGTTGACGGCGGTGTCAAAGGCCGCAGCGTAGACAAACGGCTTGAAAATGGAGCCGGTGGGCCGCTTGGCCACCGCATGGTTCAACTGCGAGTTGCCATAGTTGCGCCCGCCCACCAGCGCCAGTACCTGGCCTGTGTGGGGATTGAGGGCCACCAAAGCAACCTGCGGATATCCCCAGGTCTCGCCGGGCTTGTGATGCTTATGCAGCCTGTCGACCTGCTCGTCCACCACGTGGACGGTGTTTTCGACCGCTGTCGTGGCTTCCCGCTGCAAGTCGGGGTCGAGCGAGGTGTAGATGCGCAGGCCTTCCCGGTTGAAGTCGCGCTCGCCGAGTTTTTGCAGCAGTTGCTCATGCACCAAGTCGACGAAATAGGGTGCCTCGCTGGCGTCTACGCTGCCTTCCGTGAGGTGGAGCGGCTCGGCCTTGGCGTGCTCGGCCTGGTCCTTAGTGATCGCGCCGGTTTCGACCATCGAGTCCAGCACCAGGTTGCGCCTGTCGATGGTTCGCTCGGGGTGACGAAATGGATTGAAGTAGCTGGGCCGCTGGATAATGCCTGCTAAAAATGCGCATTGAGCCAGGTCGAGCTGGCGCATGTCCTTGCCGAAGTAGACCTGCGCGGCCTCTCCGAAGCCGTCGATGGAGAAGCTGCCGCGCTGGCCGAGGGGAATCTGGTTGGCATACATCTCGAAGATCTGCTGCTTTGTGAAGCGATGTTCGAGCTGGAAGGTGATGACAATCTCGATAATCTTGCGCTTGATGCGCTTCTCAGGGGTGAGGAAGAAGCCGCGCGCCAACTGCATGGTCAGCGTGGAGCCGCCTTGCTGCTTCTGGCCCGTAGCCACGTCGCGCAGGATCGCTTCCATCAGCCGCCAATAGTTGACGCCGCTGTGCTCAAAGAAGCGGCGATCTTCGATGGCGAGAACCGCCTGCACCAGATTGGAAGGAATCTCGCCGTAGGAGATCAGCCGGCGTTTGGTGCGGTTGGCATCCTCGCTGAGTCCGGTGATGAGCAGCGGCTCCAACTCATAGCTCAAAAGCGTCTGGCCGTGATTGTCGGTGACGGATTCGACAACGCCTGAATCGATATGGATGGTCGCGCTGTCTTGCGCGTGATAGGACTGCGGACCGGGCCGCACGGTAATGGAGCGAGCGCTCCCGGAAGAATATGTGCCCAACTGAGAGACTTCCGAAGCGCCGTCGGCAGAGTAGCCGGCCTCGTGCAATTCATTGGCGATGAGGCGAACCGTAAGCTTTTGTCCGGGGCGCACCTCGCGCGGCGCGGCAAAAATCTTCGCGGTGTTGGCAAAGATGGGCTGCTTGAGCCGCTCGTCTACGATGTGCTGATATTTGTAGTCGAAATAACTGAAGATGACAAAGACGATGAGGGCGGCAGTGGCGGCCAGCACAAGCCCCAGGCGAATCAGCAGCCCGGCCCAGGGTTGCTTTCCCCTGGGCTTTTTCCATCGGATTCTCACCGCGATCGCTGCCATTGCTGTTCCTTTTACCAAGCTACTAGCTTTTGGCCCTTCCGTGCTGGGGCCAGCTTTTGCAGACCCAATGCCGCGCGTTCATGCAAGATTAGCTGATAGCTAACAGCCATCAGCTTCCCTTACTCTTCAACCTCAGTGAGCAGCGCATCTTCCTCGACGCGCGCTTTCACCGCTGCGACCACATCCTGCAACGCCACGTCCACGCTGGTTGACATGGCTCGCCTCACCAGTTCGACCTGACCGCCGGCGATCTTCTTGCCCACATTGATGCGGTAGGGAATGCCCACGAGGTCCGCATCTTTGAATTTGACGCCGGCGCGCTCGTCGCGGTCATCAAGCAGCACGTCAAGGCCGGCGGCTTCGAGCTCCGCGGCTAGCTTCTCGCCCGCCTCGGCAAGCGCAGCATCGGAGACATTGGTCACCGTAACCACCACAGTGAAGGGCGCGATGGAGGCCGGAAGCCAGAAGCCGTTCTTGTCGTTCGATTGCTCGATGGCCGCAGTGAGAATGCGCTCGATGCCGATGCCGTAGCTGCCCATGATGGGCGTGACTTCCTTGCCGTTCACGTCGAGGACACGCGCGCCCATGGATTCGGAGTACTTGTAGCCGAGCTTGAAGATGTGTCCGATCTCGACGGCTTTGCCGACCACCAGCTTGCCTGAGCAGCCATCCTTCGGGCAGCCTTCGCCCTCGTTGACAGTGCGAATATCGGTACTCAGCGTCCACTTAAAATCGCGACCCGGAGTTACGTTGCGCAAGTGGTAGTCGAGCTTGTTAGCGCCGCAGACCATGTTCTTTCGGCCTTCGAGGGCGCGGTCGACGACGACTGCAAGTGCATTTTTCACTCGTTCTGAAACGCTGTCCCAATCTTCGCCGGCGCGCGGATTGATGCCTACCGCCGTTCCTGCCGTGCCTTTATCTCCGAGGATCTTGCGGTTCGTAACCTCGGGGATCGATAGCCATGTCAGATTGAAGTCCTCTTTCGAGAGAACGCTCTGCAGGCCAACTGGCCCCAGATACCCAGCCGGTGCATTAAAGTATTTCTGGATTTCGTCTGTCTGCATAGGACGCAATTCGCTCGCGTCGATAGCCGATAGCAATTTTGTCTCGTTCACTGAATGATCGCCGCGCAATAACGCAGCAAGCGGACGCCATTCGCCACCAAGATTCGCCATGAAGGCTACGCACTTGATGTCGTTGGCCGGACTCATCTTGAGGAAGGCCGAGATGTCCGCAATTGCGCCCATGCCTGGTGTGTGGATTTCTTCCGGCTTTCCGTCTCCCGTGGGTTCAAGCTCGACCACCGGATCAAGTCGTGAAACCGCCTTCTCCGTATTCGCTGCATAACCGCACGCCGGACAGCTCGCAATCAAATCCTCGCCTGCGTCGGTGTAGCACATGAACTCCTGCGACTGCGAGCCGCCCATGGAGCCGGAATCGGCCTCGACGGCTACGAATTTGAGGCCGCAGCGGGTGAAGATCTTGCGGTAAACCGCATCATGCAGGTCAAAGCTCTTGTCCAGGCCAGCCTTGTCGATGTCGAAGGAATACGCGTCCTTCATGGTGAACTGGCGCACGCGCAGCAGGCCGGACTTGGGCCGCGGCTCGTCGCGGAATTTGGTCTGAATCTGGTACCAGATCTGCGGCAACTGCTTGTAGCTGCGCAGCTCGCTGCGGGCGATGGTGGTCATGATCTCTTCGTGAGTCATGCCCAGGCAGAGGTCTGCGCCCTTGCGGTCTTTGAGGCGGAACATATTGTCGCCCATGCCTGTCCAGCGGCCGCTCTGCTCCCACGGCTCCTTGGGCAGCAGCGCCGGCAGGTAGAACTCCTGCCCGATCTTGTCCATCTCTTCGCGCACAATGCCGACGATCTTGTTGATCGAGCGCTGGCCCAGAAAGAGATAGCTGTAGATGCCCGCGCCGAGCTGGCGAATGTAGCCAGAACGGAGCAGGAACTTGTGGCTGGCCACTTCGGCGTCTGCCGGGGCCTCGCGAAGAGTGGGAATAAAGACCTTGGACCAACGATGCATAGCGATAAGAGCGTACTTTCCCGCCGGACGACTGGCGCAAGGCAATGTCGATGCAGTCCCTATTCTAAATGTTCCCGGATGCCCTATGTTGTAGGCGGTTCCGGATCGCGAATCCATGTGCGACACTTTTACCATGGATATGCAACATATTCCGTGGCAACTCATCCCGCTTGCTTTCAAACTTATGGCAAAGTTCGGGCTCATTCCCGGTGCCGCCGCGGGGTACGGAGTGAAGAAGCTTTATCAGAAGTGGCGTCAGAACTGGGCTTTCGTGGGTTGGCCGTCCACAGAAGCAAGAGTCCAATATGTGACGGTGCATAGCGAGGGTCCGCGGCAGTTCTGGGTCGAGCTAACGTACAGCTATTTTTTCGAAGAGTACCGTTCGGGGACGCATGTCCATCGATTCCCCAAGGAAGATGAGGCTGATGAGTTTGTCCGCCAGATCAAGGACAAGCGGCTTCAGGTACGGTATAACCCAGACAAGCCCGATGAATCCGTGATTCTCGATCGCGACCTCGAGATGGTTGCGCTCCTGGCTCCACAGCTTCGCTGACATTCGCCGTTTCTTGGCAAATTCAGATCAGCTCCACGCCCCAAAGGTCGTGCAGATGCAGGACGCCTTCGACGGTTTGATCGGCGTCTACGACGACCAGCGAGGTGATCTTGCGCTCTTCCAGGATCGCCAGCGCGGTGGCGGCCAATTCCGAGGCGGCAATGGTGCGGGGCTTCGCGTTCATGGCTTCGCCGGCTGAGCGGCTGAGGGCCGCGCCGCCTTCGCGTTCGAGCAAGCGCCGCAGATCGCCGTCGCTGATGACGCCTCGTAGTTGCCCCTGCTCCTGCACCGTGGCCATTCCGAGCTTTTTCGAGGACATTTCGTAGATCACGTCAGTCATTGGCGTGGCGGGAGCGACGACTGGGATGGCGTCGCCGGAGTGCATCAGGTCGCGAACCTTGGCCAGGCGCTTGCCCAGCTTGCCGCCGGGGTGCAGCTCGGCAAAATCTTCCGCGCGAAAGCCCTTCCGCAAGCTAACGGCGATAGCCAGCGCGTCGCCCAGCGCCAGCATGGTGGTCGTCGAGGCGGTAGGGGCGAGATTCAGCCCGCAGGCCTCGCGCTCCACGCCGCAGTCGAGAGCCACATCGCTGGCTTGCGCGAGGGTCGAATGCAGATTGCAGCAGAAGCTGACCAGTGCATCGCCCTTGCGCTTGAGCATGGCCAGCAGGCGCAGGATCTCTTCGGTTTCGCCGCTGCCAGAGAGTGCGACCACCACATCGCCGGCCAGCAGGACGCCCAAGTCGCCATGGACAGCCTCGGCGGGATGCAGAAACAGGGCGGGCGAGCCGGTGGAGCTGAGCGTGGCTGCAATCTTCTGGGCGATGATGCCGCTTTTGCCCATGCCAGTCACGACGACGCGGCCCCGCTCCTCGCCGCAGCGCAGGATCAACTCGACGGCGCGGGCGAATGGCTCGGCCATCGAGCTTTCAAGGCGCGCCGCCAGTGCCTCGAGCGCGGCCGCCTCGGTGCGCACCAAATCGGCGGGAGTTAAAGCCGCGGCTTCAAGCCGGGCGGGTTCAGGCTGGTTGGCGTTGGGCTGGTTCATTGGTTTTTGATGGTATCAGGTCTGGGCAGGCGGGAGTTTCCGTCTACCGCGGCAATGATAGAATGAGGCATATTCCGGGCAGATTACGCAGGCAAAACTAAATTCATTTCAAGACGATTTGGCGGTTATGACGGATACAAAGTCCCTCCCCTGGACGAGACGGCGTTTGCTGCGATCGATGTCCGCGGCGATGGCTCCCGCACTGCTCACTGGCCAGGCCAGGCGGGCGATTGCCGCAGTATCTGCCAACTCCGCATTGCCTGGGAAGCCGCTGCCTCCGTTTTCAAAATTTGTGGATGTGAGCCACAGCGCAGGGCTGACTCAGCCCATGTATTATGGGCGGCCGGACCGTGTGGATTACATCGTGGAGAGCGTGGGCGGCGGCTGCGCCTTCTTTGACTACGACAACGACGGGTGGATGGACATCTTCATCCTCGGCGGGCGCAGGATCGAGAATACCCCCGCCGATGCATCGAACCGGCTCTACAAGAACAATCGCGACGGAACGTTTACCGACGTGACTGAGAAGGCCGGGCTGCGGGATTGCGGGTGGGCCAGCGGAGTCTGCATTGGCGACTATAACAACGACGGCTTTGAAGATATCTTCGTCACGTATTACGGGCAAAACAAGCTATATCGCAATAATGGCGATGGCACCTTTACCGACGTAACCGAGAAAGCCGGATTGCTGTATCCCAAAACCCGCTTCGGCACCGGCTGCACGTTTGTCGACTACAACCGCGATGGCTTGCTGGATCTGTTTGTCGCCAACTATGTTGAATTCGATTTTGCCACCGCGCCGACCGCTTCACTTGAAGTGCCCGGCTGCAATTTTGAAGGAGTGGCGATTTATTGCGGCCCAGCTGGCATGGGCGCGCCCCAGCATTTTCTCTACCGCAACAACGGCGACGGCACGTTTACCGACGTATCGAAGGAATCCGGCATATCGACGATGCTCGGATCCTACGGACTGACCGCGGTCGCCTTCGATGCAGATGAAGACGGGTGGCCGGATATTCTGCTGGCCGGCGATGAAACGCCCGCGCTGCTGATGATGAACAACCACGACGGCACCTTTCGCGAGGAGGGTCTGATGCGCGGCGTGGCCGTCTCGGGAGATGGCAGAATGCTGGGCGGCATGGGGATCGGAGTGGGCGACTACGACCTGGACGGCCACCTCGATGTGGTGATCACGCATTTCCAGATGCAGATTGCCGGACTCTACCACTGCCTCGGCAAAGGCGAATTCGAGGATGTCTCCATCCAGTCGGGCCTGGGAGCCGATCGCCGATTTGTGCAATGGGGCGCATGCATCCTGGATCTGGATAACGATGGGCATCCGGATATCTTCATGACCGCGGGCAACGTGACGCCAGAGCTGGAGAGGGTCACATCCAAATTCCCATGGCGCTGCCCCAAGCTGCTCTTTCGCAACCGCGGCAACGGCACCTTTGCGGAATTGGGAGACGAGGCTGGGCCGGCGCTTGCCTCGCGCTATGTGAGCCGCGGCTGCGCCTTTGGCGACTTTGACAACGACGGCGATCTTGACATTGTGATCATGAACTACAACGATCCACCCACGCTGCTGCGCAACGACGCGCCGCCCGGCAATCACTGGATCAAGGTGCGGCTTGAAGGCGTAAAGAGCAATCGAAGCGCCATTGGCGGGCGCGTTACGCTCACCTATAACGGCAAGACGCAGGTGCAGGAGGTGATGAGCCAGTCAAGCCATCTCTCGTCCAACGACCCGCGGCTGCATTTCGGCCTTGGTCAGGTAAAGACCGTGGATATTCAAGTCCGCTGGCCGATGGGGCAGACGGAGAGCTTTCATGCAGTCGCCGCCAACCAACTGGTCACCATCCGCGAGGGCAAAGGGATAGTGCCGGGACGGCCATTCCAAAAGGTAGCCGAGAAGCACGCGTAGGAGCGCCGGACCGCGAGACGGATTTTCCTTTGCAGCCAGGCGTTTTTTTGAGAGCCCTTTGAACTCGTACAATAAGGCGTAGAGGCGAATCCCCGTGAAGCGCAATACATTGGTAATCGGCGTTGTTTTGTCTATCCTGGCTGTTTTTGCGTGGGCGGGATGGGCCAACTGGGAGCTGCGCAAGCAAGCGGCGGAGCGGACGCTGGCCACCGTGGCACGAGGCGAGCTGGTGCCCGATGCGGCGGGCGGCGAGCCTGATTCTCTTTCGCCGCTCAAGGGCAAAGCCGCGCCGGAGTTTGCCCTCGAAGACCTGAGCGGCAAGAAGGTTTCGCTGGCCAGCTACAAAGGCAAAGCCGTGCTCATTAACTTCTGGGCTACGTGGTGCGGCCCATGCAAGATCGAGACGCCCTGGCTGATCGAGCTGCGCAATCAGTATGCGGCGCAGGGGTTTGAGGTGCTGGGCGTCTCCACAGACGACCTGGACCGCGACGACGCGCAGAAGCTAAGCGACGATAAGAAGGAGATTGCGCGCAGCGTGGCGCAGTTGCACATCCCTTATCCTGTACTCATCGATGGCGCTTCCATTGCCACGCCCTACGGCGGACTGGATGCGATGCCGACCTCGTTCTTTGTGGACCGCAACGGAACGGTGGTTGCGGCAGAGATGGGATTGACCTCAAAGGAAGATATCGAGGCAAATATAAAGAAGGCGCTGAAGTAAAGCTCTTAGCTTTTAGCTGTTAGCTGTTAGCTGTTAGCTGTTAGCTGTTAGCTGTTAGCTGTTAGCTGTTAGCTGTTAGCTGTTAGCTGTTAGCTGTTAGCTGTTAGCTGTTAGCTGTTAGCTGTTAGCTGTTAGCTTTCAGCTCCTTGGGCGGGGATAGCAGTCTGCCGTATGTGATGGGGAGCATTTAGGAGATCGGACGACGAGGGCCACTATGAGTTCCGTTTCAATCTATTGGAGCAAGACAAAGGGGCTGGTGGTTATCCCAACTAACGCACTGACCGAAGCGGGTTTCGGCATGTACATAGAACCCGTAGCGGTTGTACCCATAAGAGATAGGTCAGGGAATACGGACGCGATTCGTTTGGCTGCTGTTCGACCGGTCAAGATCATCCCGACGCCACATCGAGACGGATTCCCGAAACCTGTAGTGCTGAAGCCGGGCAAGGTGAGAAGCTGGAGCCAGTTTCACTGGAACTACTCCTGCGCTCTCATCGGTCACGAGGACGACGGATCATTCCGATTCGAGGTCTGGGAGAAATGCGCAGATGGGTCCTACCAGCCGGACTCAGAAACCCCAGCCCGCAACTTCTCGATGCTCGATGAAGCAGTTGAAGCGGCGATTGAGGAAATTGAAAAGCCTGAATGAGATTGGTGCTCTGACTATGCGAAGTCTTTTTTCTTACGCAGCGTGTAGTATTGTTCTCGGTTGTCTGCTCACAGTTGCACGTAGTGGCAAGTGCTTCGGACAGGCCGATAACTCTGCACGTTCCATTCTGAAGGGCGCAGCGGTCGAATATCTGTATCCTGAGCAGGTGACGGTGGCGGCGGGCAAGGCGAATATCGTCGTGCTGCACTTTCGCATCTCGCCAGGAATGCACATCAATTCGCACACACCGAAGGATGAGTTCCTCATTCCTACAGTCTTTTCGATTCCCCAGGGCGCGGGCGTGCAGCTGGAAGAGGCGCGCTATCCGGCCGGCGCGGATTTCATTTTGCCCTTGGACCCCGGCAACAAGCTCAGCGTCTATACGGGCGAGTTTGCGATCCAGGCGCGGATTGTGGCCGAGCCGGGCAATCACCTGGTCGAGGCCCGGCTCCGCTTTCAGGCCTGCGACAAGAACGAATGCCTGCCGCCGAAGACGATTCCGGTAGCGATCGACGTGATTGCGAAGTGAGAAGGCTTCTTTTTGAAATATGGTTGCTCCATTTTTTCGCGGTATAGTATTGGGCGCTTTGCGCGGGCGGTGACGTGTGGACACTGGCGAAAGGCTGGTATCCTCAAAGCTGGCGCGGGTTGCGCCGATGGGAGGACACTAAAATAAAGATCCACGAGTACCAAGCCAAGGAAATCCTGGCAAAATACGGCGTTGCCGTGCCCAGGGGCGAAGTGGCCAATACCCTTGAAGAGGCCAATACCGTGGCCCGCAAGCTGTTTGCCGAGGGCGCTTCCGGCGTCGTCGTCAAGGCGCAGATTCATGCCGGAGGCCGCGGCAAGGGCGGCGGCGTCAAAGTGGCCCGCACCCGCGAAGACGCGGAGAAGTACGCCAAGAACATCCTGGGCATGACGCTGGTCACCCACCAAACCGGCCCCGCCGGCCAAAAGGTGCAGCGACTGCTCATTGAAGAAACCGCGGACATTGACCGCGAGCTGTATCTCGGCATTGTGCTCGACCGGGCCACAGGCAAGCTGGTCTTCATGGCCTCCAAGGCCGGCGGCATGGAGATTGAGGAGGTTGCCGCCAAGACGCCCGAGGCCATCTTCAAGGAAACTATCGATCCGGCCATCGGCTTTGGCGCGTGGCAGGCCCGCAAGCTGGCCTTTGCGCTTGGCCTCAAGCCCACCCAGATCAGCCACGCCGTCGCCTTCCTGCAAAGCCTTTACAAAGCGTTCATCGACACGGACGCCTCGCTCATCGAGATCAATCCCTTCATCACCACCAAAGACGACAAGCTCTTCGCCCTCGACGCCAAGATCACCTTCGACGACAACGCCCTCTTCCGCCACGCCGAGATCAAGGCCCTGCGCGACACCGCTGAAGAAGACCCGCTTGAAGTCGAGGCCAGCAAATACGCGCTCAACTACATCAAGCTCGACGGCTCCATCGCCTGCATGGTCAACGGCGCGGGCCTGGCCATGGCCACCATGGACATCATTCAGTACGCCGGCGGCAGCCCCGCGAACTTCCTCGACGTGGGCGGCGGCGCAACCCAGGAGCAGATCGAGCACGCCTTCGAGATCCTGCTCTCAGACGCCCATGTGAAGGCTATCTTCATCAACATCTTTGGCGGCATTCTCCGCGTAGACCGCCTGGCCACTGGCGTCGTGGCCGCAGCGCGCAAGCTGAACGTGAAGGTGCCGATCGTGCTGCGCCTCGAAGGAACAAATGTTGAGGAGGGCCGCAAGATTCTCAAAGACTCCGGCCTCAACTTCCAGGTGGGCGCAACGATGAAAGAAGCAGCGGAAATGGTCGTTAAGGCAGCGAGGTAAATGCTCCTGGCCTTTAGCTATTAGCTGTTAGCTTTTAGCTAATGCCTTATCCAACTGGTTTTAGAGAGAAGAGCGGAATGCCACAGGACTTCCATGATTTGACGGTTTGGCAGCGAGCCATTGATTTAACTGTTTGCATTTACAGGTTGACCCAGAAGTTTCCTAAGGAAGAGACTTACGGGCTCGTTTCACAGTTGCGTCGCGCAAGCGTTTCGGTCGCAAGTAATATCGCAGAGGGGCGGGGGAGACTCAATCCTGGCGAGTTTCGACAGTTTCTTGGAATTGCCTTGGGGTCTACGTTTGAAATTCAGACCCAGCTCCTGGTAGCCAGAAAACTGGAAATGTGAACGGAGAAATCGATAAGCGAAGCGGCGGCGATAAGCGATGAGGTTTCAAAGATGCTCACGTCGTTCATCCACACACTGAGCTCGAAGCTAAAAGCTAAGAGCTAATAGCTAAAAGCTAAAGGCTAGGAGCTGTTCTCAATGGCTGTACTTGTAGACAAAAACACTCGACTCATCGTTCAAGGACTCACCGGCAAAGAAGGCACCTTTCACGCCAAGGGCTGCGCGGAGTATGGAACCAAAGTTGTCGGCGGAGTCACTCCCGGCAAGGGCGGCACAACTCACGAGGGCTGGCCTGTCTTTAATACTGTTTCGGACGCTGTGGCCGCCACCGGCGCCAACGCGACCATGATCTTTGTTCCGCCGCCGTTTGCCGCCGACGCCATTCTCGATGCAGAGGACGCGGGGATTCCGCTGATCGTCTGCATCACAGAAGGCATACCCACGCTCGACATGATCAAGGTATGGGCCAAGCTCAAAAACTCGGCCTCGCGGCTCATCGGCCCCAACTGCCCCGGCGTTATCTCGCCTGGCAAGGCCAAGATCGGCATCATGCCCGGCAACATTCACAAAGAGGGCTCCATCGGCATTGTCTCGCGCTCCGGCACGCTCACCTATGAAGCTGTCCATCAGTTGACCCAGCGCGGTATCGGTCAATCCACGGCCATTGGGATTGGGGGCGACCCTATCATCGGCACCACGCACATTGACGCCCTGCGCCTGCTTAACGACGACCCCGAGACGGAAGCCATTGTGATGATCGGGGAAATCGGCGGCTCCGCCGAAGAGGCCGCCGCGGAGTTCGTGAGGCAATATGTGAAGAAGCCGGTTGTCGGCTTCATCGCGGGGCAAACCGCGCCCCCCGGCCGCCGCATGGGCCACGCCGGCGCAATCATCAGTGGCGGCCAGGGCACCGCCGCCGACAAAATGAAAGCTATGACCGCTGCCGGCATCCACGTCGTCGTCTCCCCCGCGGAAATCGGCGCAACCATCGCCCGCGTCCTCGGCAAAGCGTAGCCGCGAAGGGCGGTACAGTTCTACAGGAGTGCATTTTAAGTATTTGCGATGCAGATGACTCCGGGAACCCATTGATTCCGGGCGGGTTAGGTTGGAAACTCGTACAGTGGTACAGGGTTACAAATTATGTAATTCGGTGCTGCCTGGCTGTGAAAGCCGCTTGTTATGAATGATTTAGCTTTTGCTGCACAGTTGCACAGCCACAAAAAACGCGCTTTTTGTGGGCAAATGGCGGGGAAATCGTATTGGCGGCGGGCCATGCGGGCGTAGTCAGAGTGCTGTTTTCATGGGTTTCGCTCTTCCTCCCTATTTCAATTGTGCGCCGGTAGACGGTAATTCTCTGCAAAGAGCCCGGCGCGCCTCCCAGCCGGGGAAGGAAAAAGTCCCTGGCGGCCACTGCCTGGTTGAGAGCTTGTGGAACCGCCCTGATACTCGACGTTCAACCGCTGAGGATGGAGTGCGGTACGCTCTGGGGCTTTAGACCCCTATTTCCCAACCCCTGATGGTTTACCGGCGAGAAGGGCGTATTTCGGGAGTAATCCGAGACTTGGAGGGGTTCGTGCAATCCCAGGTCCCCAAAGGCTAGGGACCTGGGGCACCCGGCGTTCAGTCGACTATGCTGGATGGATCATTTCCCTCTCGCAAGATCGGCAGCCCAGCCCGCGATAAGGTTCAGCGCCACTGGCGACATTGTCTCTTCTATGTCGTTATATTCGTTCGGACCACCGGTTTTGGCAGACTGCATGAGATGGTTCTTACCTGGCAGCACGACAACCATGGCTTCGGGGTTATTCTTGAGTGCTTCGATAGCCGCGAGCGAATCTTCCATTCCAGGAACCTGAACATCCAGTGAGCCGTAGATGGCCAGTGTCGGAACGTTGATCGTATGCCTCCGGCAAACGCCATGGTTGACGGGGCTGGGCAACTGGGGATAGGCTACCTTGCCATCCTGGCGGCGTAGGCAGTCGGGGTCAGTTCGGCCAGGGACTGGATGGAGCGGTCGGCCAG
>Ga0302319_10011217_pt1 | contig 17017 bp, 14 predicted proteins | sample Bog_T0_2_FD_203319 | JGI IMG/M metagenome (GOLD analysis project Ga0302319, IMG submission 203319) | Peat permafrost microbial communities from Stordalen Mire near Abisko, Sweden - Bog_T0_2 | ecosystem: Environmental > Terrestrial > Soil > Wetlands > Peat | place: Sweden: Abisko, Stordalen Mire...
GTTCCCTCCCCGGCACCCCTCCCTTGCTCAAAACCGCCAATAGAATTCCATCTCACTCACAGTCGTCAGACGCGCTACCCTTCACATTCTTCCAGTGCAGCGGCCCTATTCCAATGCCTCCAATTTCCAGATCCTTCGTCCAGTTCTTGACGTGAAAATCGACCTTTCTAATGTTAGGCGTGGCAAATAGACGTCGAACAGATGCAGGAAGGCGATTGAGTGCGGCAACATCGGGCTCTGGCAAGTTAGCTATGGGACCAGCCCAAGCCGGTCGGTACGACGCGGCTAACAATTCTCTAGATAATCGACTCCGATTCGGAGCGACTGAGTGAAAAATTCTCTGATTTATTACGACTGCTGAGCCTGCTGGGCATGTAATCGCTAGTTCTTCTGGATGAGATCGGTAGCGACGGTACGGATTTGCATCTGAATGCAGTGAAAGATGCGAATACGGCACGACCTTCAGTGGAGATCTTAGTTCGGTAAGATCGTCAAGATAGAAGAGTACACGAAGCATTTGAGGGCTGCTTGCTTGCAGTCCGAAAATATCTGAACCATATGGTTGGCTGTCCGTATGTAGAGCCATTCCCTCGTATCCTGGCTCCGTTCTAGCATAGGTACAGCCAGTGCATACAAGATCATCTCCAAAAACTGAACTGAGAAACTGCATCATTGTAGGTAGGACGATAGTATCCATGGCAAGCGGACAATCGAGCCATTGGATATTATGCACATAGTGCTGCTTATCGCTATAAGATGCCGTGGAAGTTGGCAGACTACGTAGTTCTTTTTTCAGCGACCTTATGAACTTTGTATCAAGGACTCGTTTCAACACAACAAATCCAACGAGTTCCAACTCACGAATATCATCGTTATTGAAAATCGCCTGGGAAGCCACTATAAGTCTCCGTAAACGGTTTATGCTGGAAGATCGTGTATTGACCCAGTTTAGCGATAGCCGACCCCATCCCTTATGGATGCTGACCTCCATGCTAATCGCTCTTCGCCCACGCTGTCCCCATGACTGTTGGAAACCGAAGGTCGCAACTTTCACGAACACAGACGAGACGCGCATCGTGCAAAGCCACTCCTCCCAGACAAGCTCTTCCAAGCATCGCAGAGAGCCTCGCCCGTTGGCAGTGCGTCACTTCTTGACATGAATTGGCCCAATGGTTTAGCCTTTTGCAATTCGTCACATCGGAGGATTCCAATGGCCACTGCTCCTGTGCTTCGTCCCGCTCCTATCGCAAGACCGACTTCTCTCAACAAGAGCTTGGCTCGCGCTCGTGCCAAGATTAGAGAGGATTTGTTTCGCTTTCGCACCTGCTGCGCCGATCCGCGGGCGAGCAAATAGAGAGTTAACAGAACGCCGGAAATCATAAAAGTTTCCCGTATCCGTCAGGTGTCTGTGTCGATTGGGTAGGTACGATTTTGTTCACATTCATAGACAGACTGGGAATACGTGAGTCCTTGTATGCGACGCGTGGGGATCGAGTAGAAACAATCCTCCTACGTCACCGCATCCCACCGGCATCTGTGGTTGTGTTGCGTGACGGAAGCCCAATTTCTGATACTCACTCTATAGAGCCCGATGGCGACTATGAGGCATATCTGATTGAGGGCTACGACATAAACGCAATCCGGCAATCCTACGAGCCTGTTTCGCCCGCTAACGGCGCATATCTCAAGCGTGAGCTCTCCTTCTTGCGCGGTGGGCAACTCGAAATGGATGCTACGACTCTCGATCTGGAAGGGGTCGCGGATTATGTCGAAACTACCGTACTCGAAACTTGTCTTGAATTTAATCTCATTCCTGCCGGCGACGGTGTCGTTGTCGGCTTATCTGGCGGGGTCGACAGCAGCACTCTTCTGTTAACCCTTCAGGCGGCGCGGGCCCAAATGCCTGAATTTCGTCTCTTGGCGGTCACATTTGAAGATTGTGATCGGGAAGGGAAAACCTTCGATCAGGCGCGCAAGATCGCTGAAATGGCAAAGGTTGAGCACCACATGGCCCCTTCAGGACTCGCGGAGGAGACATTCCACTTAAACAGACCGCTCACCCATATTCTGCCCGCACTTATGCAGACTCGGTATGCGCACTTCGCAATGTACATTGACCATCACACGACTCGGAGAACACTTGAGGTATATGCAGAACGTCAGAAGATTAGTCGCATCGCACTTGGTCTGCACACGACTGATCTTGTTGCCGGCCTTTTGAATGGTTGGACCACGGGATACCACACGGCTCGACTTCCGAGCCGACCGATTGGGGATTTCACCTACCTATACCCACTCGCTTTCCTGCTCAAACGAGAACTGCACTTATACTTCCTTAAACGGATGGGACGGCTTGCGACGCACGCACACCCGAACGCTTGGGAGCGGAACCCCCTCGATAGAAACTTCTATTACTACATGGCCGACCTACTCCAGTCTCACTGGCCTGGTTTGGAACGGATGTTGTTTACTGGGCATAATCTTGGACTGAGCCGACGATCTGCGATTGTTTATGAAAACTGCGAGAACTGCGGCTCTACACTGATCGAGCAGCCTTTTACGCCGCTGGGATCACACGAATGCGATGCATGTGTTGTTCTGCGGAGCGAAGGATACATTGATTGAGGAGGCTCCAATGCGGCAGAATGCAGTGCCTGAAGGCAAGCAGTATCCCCAATTCCCCATGTTTCCCGCAGCCGCAACATCACCTCTTCTCCCGGCGGAGTCTTCGATTGCTTTGGAGCCGTTGCGCCCTCTAGGAGTAATTGACGGCCATCTTGCTGCCTCTGCTGGCACCGAGACGATGTTCTCGAATGAGAGCCTTATCGAACTGAAGCAACTACAGCGTTATCCCGGGGAAACCCTACGCAACCTTAATGGAAGAGAGCTTTTTCCGGTTCCGGATCGAATCGGCGAATACTGTTCCCGCGAAGACTTTCTCCGAAAGCCGAAGTTTCAATCTCAGTGGGTTCACTGGCCAAAGCGCGTGAATCTGATCCTGGAAGGCCGCTACTTCGACTTGCCTCCAGTTCATATGGAAGGGATCTTCACGCTTGTCTGTAATTTTATGTGTCCGCATTGCTCTCGGCACGTTACTCGGACGAAATGGGTTGAAGGCGGCACTTGGGAGAATAATACTGAAATTCATCGAAAGAATACGATGCATCCAGAGGGCCTTCGACGCGTAATTGATGAACTGGCTAGTATGCGCATCGACGAGCAGATGGGTATTGTTTGGGGTGGGGGCGATCCCACTGCAAATCCATTTAGCTATGAGGGGATGTTATATGCTCGGACCTTGGGCTTGACGGCTAGCTTCCTCACGAATGGAGTGTTCTTAGAAGTAGACCGGTGCCTTGACGCCGACCCGATTCTGATACGCATCAGTCTAAATTGCGGGAGCGAGGAGGCCTATCAAAAATTTCACGGCTATCCTCGCGGTTGGGATTACTTTGCTCGCGTAAAGGGGAAAATGCGTGAACTTGTTCGTCGAAAGCTAGAACGCGGTGCCCGCACTTTGGTGGGTATTTCATTAATCGCGGACGAACGAAATCTTGATGATCTCGTTGCCGCAGCCGAGGAGATTCGTAATGTAGTGATCGAAGCCGGACCGGGAATTGACTACGTAATCATTCGTCCTGTCTTCAAGTACGCAACCTCACAGTATGTCAAACTTGAGGAAGAGACTAAACACCGCGCTCATGCACTTGCGAGCGAAGGCGGAAGGGTGTGGAATATCTTTCATGAGCTTGGCATCCCGCTCGTGCACATCAAGGACTCATTTGATCCCCCTCCCGCACCGGAGTCCTACAACGCGACCAACTGCCTATCATACGGAATGTGCGGGGAGATTCGTCACGACGGCTCGGTTCAGCTTTGCTCTGACTCGTACGGAAATCCAGACTATACGATCGGGAATCTGTTTGAACAATCTCTCGACGATATCTGGGCATCACAGCGCAGGGCGACCGTATTAGACAACATCAACAGCCAGGAGTGCTACAAGACGAAATGCCCACACAACTCCCGAGGCCATCATTATAATAGGATATTCCATCAGATTGAAGAAAAACGCATGGCAGGCGAAATGGAACAAGTCCAGCGTTGGGTGGCCGACCTTCGGGCCGTGACGCTCCCAATGGGCCACTCGTTCTTTATCTGAACGGAACATCCAAGACTTTCCCTTTCTGAACAGGTGTGTTGGACTGGAAGTTATGATTAACTCTAAACTAATCCTCCAAGATTTTGAAAACTCGGCACGCCTCCTGGAACGCAAGGGCGTCTCCCGGAATTCCCTCATTGAACTGCGCGGCCTTTTGGAAAACCGGCAAGACGTTGAACGACAGCTAAATGACGGACGGGCTGAGGTTAACAAGATTTCCGACGAGATCGGCAAGCTTGCGTTGACAGGCAAGAAGGCCGAAATGGATCAGCTTCGCTCCCAAGTTCCGATGCTCAAGAGCCGGGTAGCTAGTCTTGAGGTTGAGAAAAAACGTCTCGATGACGAATCCAGCTATATTCTTCTACGCCTTCCAAATTTCCCTGCGGAAGACGCACCGCAAGGGGCGACCGAAAAGGACAATGTGGTTCTGCGTGTGCATGGGTACAGGCCCGAGGACTACGAGGGCAAGTCCTATCGCCCCCATTGGGAGGTCGCAACCGACCTTGGTATTTATGATAGCGAGCGAGCCGCCAAAATCAGTGGGTCGATGTTCGCTTTGTTGAGAAAGGATGGCTCTCGTCTTCTTCGTTCCCTCATCCGTTTCGGGCTCGATTTAAATGAGGCGAGATATGAGGAGTTGACACCACCTCATTTCGTGAGGACAGAGACATTCACGGCTACAGGTCACCTGCCAAAGTTTGAAATCGACGCTTACAAGCTGAGAGATGATGACCTATGGGCGATTCCCACAGGGGAAGTTCCTCTGATGAGTCTTCATCGCGACGAAATTCTGACGGCAGAAGAACTCCCTAAGCGATATATGGCGTACACGGTTTGCTGGCGTCGAGAAGCGGGCAGCGCCGGCAAAGACACTCGCGGGATGCAGCGACTCCACGAATTTCACAAAGTTGAACTACTGAAGCTTTGTCGGCCAGAACAAATTGAAGTCGAGTTCGCGTCTATGTTGCAGGATGCCGAGCGACCCTTACAGTTGCTCGGGCTCCCCTATCGTGTCGTAGATCTATGCGCTGGTGACCTAACATTTTCTTCCGCGCGTATTTATGATTTGGAGGTTTACTCTCCAGGTGTGGATCGATGGTTGGAGGTTTCATCAGTTGGCATATTCACGGACTTTCAGGCAAGACGGGGGAACATTCGCTTTAGGGGAGAGAAGGGTGGTACCGAGTTTGTTCACGCGCTAAACGGCTCAGCAATGGCTACGCCGCGAATTTGGGCCGCGTTGATCGAGCATGGACAGCAGCAGGACGGGTCCGTTCGCCTACCGGATGCATTGGTGCCCTACATGGGAAAGAGCCAGATTGGCCCAGGTTGATAGCTCATGGAATGTGACAGGTATCCACTACCGGATAGGGTAGGCAGCTACGGGAGCAAGGAACAATACCAAGCTGCCGGAGAGCACTTGGGTCAGTGGGTCCTCTGGAAAGACCGGGTCGATCTTGTGCTGGCCGGACGCTATGACGAGGTCATGCCACTCCATGTGGAATTGTCGCCAACCTACCTCTGCAATTTTGCCTGCCCTTGGTGCAGTTGTCGAACCGCACGCGAGGACTGGTCGGATGAAGATGTCTTCAATCACCCGAATGCCACCGACTCGACAGTCATGGCAAAGGAAAAACTTGACCGAATATTGAGCAATCTCGCCCAACACCGTGTAGGTATCCAGTGGGTCGGTGGTGAGCCAACGATGCATCCCCTGTTATACCCTGCGGCTTTACGCGCAAACGAACTGGGCCTCAAGCAGTGTCTGTTCACAAACGGAAGTCTTCTGAGTGCAAGACGTATTGACACTTTACTGGATGCAGAACTGGTATTCATCCGAGTCAGTCTCGACGCCGCTACCCGACAGGTTCATGAACTGCATCATGGCTATCGACCCGAACGGGGGTATCACGGGCGCGTCATCGACAATCTGTGGCAACTCGCAGTTCGGCGTAGAGACCGAAAAGCTCGCACAATGTTGGGAGTTTCGATTGTCGTTGATGAATGCAACATAAATGACCTGATTCCTACCTTCCGTTTTCTGCGCGAAATGTGTGAGGATATCGGCTTCGGCGCAATTGACTATGTTATCTGTCGGCCCACCTACCAGTTCTACAACGCTCAGTTGCGTCTGTACTCAGATACTCGTTCAACTTTGGCGGAACTTCTTGAGGAGGGCTCCGAAGCTCGTCGTTTACTCGATGAAGTTGGTATAGCTCTTGTCGCGCCACAAAGTTCATTTAGCCGTCCTGATCTCCCAATCCTAAATCTCTCCTCAGAAGCCTGCCTCTCTTCTGGATGGTTTGGTGAGATTAACGCAAATGGAGACTATGTACTATGTTCGGATCGCTATGGAAACCCGGATTATTTCATTGGCAATCTTGGAGAAAGCTCGTTGGATGAGCTTTGGCAGGGTGACGGGAGAGGGCGTGTTCTAGAGTCAGTGGAGCGAACCTCGTGCCTATCAAAACAGTGCCCACGTAATGGTCGCGGCTTCCACTTTAATCGCATTTTTCATGAAATAGAACACTTTCGCAGACAGGGCCGAATGGCCGAGGTGCGCACCTGGATTGACGATTTGCGCAGCGTTGTCCCTCATATAGATCACTCCTTTTTCCTATAAGTGCTTGAGGTTCCGAAATGACTCTTCCAGTTGGCTTTGGCACATGGGGTCTCGGTGGCCGCGCGTATGGCGAGATCTCGGAAGCGGAGGCTTCTCGGGTCGTCGAACATGCTTTGAAACTAGGCTTGCGAATGTTCGACACGGCGGACATCTATGGAGAGGGCCGTGCGGAACGGATTCTAGGCGAGGTTTTGTCCGGAGTGCCCGACGCGATAATTATCTCCAAAGGTGGGTATCTTTCAGAAAGCGATTCCGAACAGAACTTTTCCTACAGCGCTCTCAGCCAATCTTTGGAAGAATCGCTAAAACGTCTCCGGCGGGATCATTTGGATGTATATCTGCTACATAGCCCGAGCAAACAATTTCTTGAAGATGGTGAGGGATGCCACGCGCTGGATAGACTCAGGGAGGAGGGCTATACCCGCAAGACGGGTGTTTCGCTTCGTACGTTTGACACGTATCCGGCTGCCGCTCAATGGAGCAACTGCGCTGTTATAGAAGTCGTCTATAACCTGCTCGACCAACGTTTCCTCGATGCTGGCTTTTCCCAAGCGGCATCGAAGCGCGGCATGGAGGTAATTGCCCGCGTTCCACTCTGCTTCGGGTTCCTGAGCGGACAGCATACAACAGGCGAAACCTTCGGTGATCTCGATCAACGCCATCGGTGGCCGCGACAACAAATCGACAATTGGGTCACCGGTGCTCGGCGGTTTCTAGGCCTTACGCGTCCTGACAGATCGTTGATTCAGACTGCGCTAGCCTTCTGCATCCAATCACCAGGTTTTACCTACGCAATACCCGGGATGAAGACACCCGCGCAGGTTGAGCATAATCTGGCCGCCTGCGGTTCGGGCGGTGCTCTGACGCCCGAGGAGTGGCACTTGGCACGGAAACTTTGGGCCGACATGAAGGGTCTTGCACCGTCATAAAGGCGACCGGCAAGTCCGGCGGTGTTAGTAGTTTAAGACTTGGCATTGGAAGGGGGCAATTTCCCCAGCAACTGTGGATCGAAGAACCTTTGTGCGAAGCAACAGTCGATCCGAACGCTCGGGATGTGGAATGCCGCTTCGCCCATGCAAACAGAGTTTATTATGCACGATTAGCAAAGATCCAGCCTCCATTCCGAATTCATATACGTTCTCTGTAGTGGCAAGCATGTTCTCAAACTCCTCTGATAGGCGGGCATCGCTTTGTGAAATGCTCTCGTCTATAGTGAAGCGAAGCCATCGCATTTTGTTAGGTGCAAGGATAGGTGCGTTAGCGATTCCGCCGCCCAATTCCTCAGCGATGCGCCAAGGAATAGCTTTCGATTCCAGTTGGGTCAGTGCCGCGGCGCCGAGCTTCCGGAGGACTTCCGAACGAATCTGCGCCATGTCCATTAGCAAAGAGCTGCCACCGTTCTCGGCGTCTGGACACACACACTGCAAACAAGTCAGATCATTCGGCCTCAACCAGTCAGTTCCGTCCGTATGCAGCCTCTCATTCAGGACTCCCCAACCTGGCACCGCCTTGTCTAGTGGCGGCCGGATACTTCTAACGACGCGTGACCAAGGCTGACGATAGGGCTCGACGACTGCTCCAAAGGTGCTCGTCAGTCCTACAAGCGCAGAATTGTTTGAGTCGAAAGGTATACCGATGACATAGGCAAAATGAGGAGGATTTACTAACCGTAACCGAATACCCTCTACCAAGTTGTCGAATAAAGCTGGATCTCCAGATCTCATCGCCCGCCGCAGGCGTCGCTGAAGCCTCGCATCTACGAAATCGTTATCTGCAAAGCTTCCAAGGGATTCTGCTGCTAGCACAAGCCTAGCTGTAGCCTCTGTACAGATAGACAGGCGCGCGCTTTCGGGAAGCATCATCATAACGCACACCGATTCATTGCTTGTGCATGTGATTGACTCGATGATCGTCTGTCCAGTCGGAGGTGTGAGACTTCCGAGACCTTTGAGCAAAGTGGCTTCATAAGGCTGTCTGCGTCAACTTGCAGTATGAGATCGTCAATTTGTTGGCTTTTGTACATGCGGACTCCGGCGAAACGACAAGATGGGATGCGCTGTCTGACTCCGGCCCCTATCAGAACCCCAAAAAGATTCAACAAGATTATGGGCTATCGCGATCTCTGGGCTTTGGAAGCGATTCTCAACGACGCACGACCCGCCACCGGGCAGGTTGCAGCGAAGTATCATCAACTCAACCACCGTCCAAAACTTTCAACCAGACGCGGAACATGCTCAAATGATGTGAGTTGTGAAGATGGGCCCGCAAGATCAATCTCATGCATAATCGACAAAGCAGTATTGGCCAGTACGGCATAGGCCAATAGTTGAGGCTGGAATGAAGAGGCGATGATGCGAGCCTCAAAGTGCATGACCGTAATCAGTTCCCACTGTATTTGTGTGTGCCAAGTATAGTCTATGCAACCAAGCGAGGCCAACAATGAGCGAAATCATTGCCAAGGATTGGGAACACCTCAACAAGGTACTGTTCCGAAACACGCTAGTCCGGGGCTCAGGCCGGTACAGGTCACAAGAGGTGTTTAGAGGCTTGGACTGTGCTACCTATGAGCTCAGCAGCTCACTTCAACGGCTGCATGATCGGGCACACGAGGTTGAAGATCTCCTCCTCGGCAACTTCAGGCTCTACTCAGGACTTCAGCCGGCTGTATATAAATCCCATTGGGCGTGGATCGCATTAGCGCAGCATCACGGACTCCCCACACGACTACTTGATTGGACCCATTCGCCGCTGGTCGCCGCCCATTTCGCGACGTCAAATGTGGGGGCGTTTCATGCTGACGGTGTCGTATGGGCCATAGATATCCCGAAATACCGAGCGCTCGTGCCACCTAAAATTCTTGAGGTATTGAATACCAAACAAACATCGTTGTGCACAGTCGAGATACTAGATGAACTCACTCTCGGAGGGGGCTTCCAAAAGTTGGCTAGTTTGAGTAAGAGAGATTTTTTTGTCCTTTTTGAACCTCCCTCACTTGATGAAAGGATTTCCGCTCAACGGGGACTGTTTTCGATCCCATCGACCGCCAAGAAACCGCTTGATAGCTTCTTGATCGAGTACCCAGCGATATTTCGAAAAATAGTGATTCCAGCCAAATTGAAGTGGGCGATTAGAGATCGGTTAGATCAAGCAAATGTAAATGAGCGTGTTCTTTTCCCTGGCCTCGACGGCCTGACCGATTGGCTCAAGCGTCACTATCGACCCATAGATGCGCTCTTGAGCGAGCGAGGCCTCGACAGCAAGTGAATAGGCGGCGCGAATAGGCTTCGTGCTTTGGCGAAAGATTCGTTCTTCCATGGCGGAGTCGTTGGGGCAAATCTAGCAGAACGGGCCACCTAGGCAGAGCAAATTAGGGTGACACCTCTCGAACGAATCGTGGCGCTCCCTATACGGCCATCCAAATCGCATGCCCTGATCTCCGACACGCCTATGGGTGGGAGGATCTGTCACTGCGAGCGAATCATGGATGCTGCGTTTGCTCCATTTTGCACGGTCACTCGGCCACCGCTCCGGTGCAATAGCTGCGCCCTTCGGCTCTGCGTTCAGAACTCGCGTTCCGCGCCCTTCGGGTTTCGGACTCCTCCCCCCTCGCAAGCTCCGGGTCCCTTTCCAAAAACTTCTGCCCTTGGCAACGCGGCCATGCCGCGACTTGGGAGCAGCGCACCTTTGCGCCCTTTGGGATGTGTCCCGATTGACCGGGCAAAAAGGAGAAACACCATGCAGACTCAACAGACAATCACCCTCTTCGGCACCGTCAGCAACTCAGCCACCAGCCGCATCTCCAAGAACGGCCGCAAGTACACCGCCTTCGGAGTAGCCATCATCAAAGACCGCAACCGTCCAGCATTCCATTACAACGTCGTTGCCTTCGGCAAGCAGGGCCACTTCGCCAAGCCCCTCCAGACCGGCACCCGCATCAAGCTAGTCGTCCAGGCGCAATCCCAGCCAGACAACATCGCCACTCTCCCACTCCTCACAGCAACCTTCGTGCGACCGGTTCGTCCGGTCGCACGGGGGTAATATCTCATTCACTTGCAATCAGGCTGCATTCAGAGAAGGGGATCGCGGGATGGCTAAACGAATAAGCCTCTGGTGCGCGTTCCCGAGGGAAGAGGCGTGCGGGCTACGGTCTCGGTAAGTGCATCGGCCTGTTCTCAACACTTGAGAACGAGCGAGGCTGATTGCTTCCGACAAGCCGACTTTCGTTACTAATCGTTTCCGGGCTAGAGCCGTTGACGTAACGAAAGAGCCACATTCTATGGTGGCTATTCCTTGGGGTTAGCAACTATTGTGTTTGATCCTTGCCTCGAAGGTTCATTCCCCCCTTAAGGCTATGAAGGGAGCCCAATAGATGGGATGATCTGGCGGAATCACATTCGCTCCTGACCGCGCGGGCTGGAACCTCAATAGCTCTCGGATCGAATCTCCATACGCCCGGCTGGGAAGAACCCCAGCCGCAAGTCGCCTGTAGAAAGATGCTGTGAATGCTGTTGCAAAGTCTCCACGGACCACCCATAAACTGCCGACTACGTAGCGCGCTCCGATCCGAAGGAAGCAGGATGCAACATCAAACAGTTCAGAAGAACCTTGCTCACTCCCAGCGGTCTCACAGGCGCTTAGCACGATCAAAGGCTTGGTTCGCAAAGCTGGCATGGCCAGGATTTCATCTTCAGAAAGTAAGACCTCCTTCCCATCATCTCCGACCAGCACCAGGCCTGATTGACCACGAGAACGCGTGCCATGTCCTGAGTAGAAGAAATGATCCTTATCAGCCAGCAATTCTGCGACCCGAGTCGGTGTTGGATTTGTATCCAGTACCTCAGCACCCGAAATGACCGCCACGCCACGCTGAGCGAAAGCGGCAGTCCCCAACTCCTTTCCACTACGGGCCAGAATGCTGACCTTTGCCCCGAGTTGCGTCAGAAAGCCTGCGACATCCTTGCACTCTGCAATTGTGGAAGGAAGATCTCCGAATGGGTCGGACACAACACATAGGGCCGACGTTGTGGCCACGGGCTGTTCAGCTTTCGGCGATAGCACTGAGATATTCGGGAGGTACTCTACAGTGGCCAGCGTCTCCACGACATAACGACCGTTCTTGAGGCGAGTTGCATGAAGCGGCAAGCCCGCCAAGCGCCCTCCTGCGATCAGAAGCGTGAACTCGGTCGCATCGTCAGCGAGCTTGTCCAGGCAGGGTTGCATCAGCGCCGGACCGAGTAAGTCGAGGAGACGATCCGTTGTCGCAGCCCAATCCTTTCGCGGCGTCGCACGATCATGCGCAGAGGCTTTGAGGTATGAGAAATAGCTGGACAGCCAGTCGCGTACAGGTTGCAACATCTTCGAGGTTGTTAGTGGTAGCGTAAGAACCTGCGGGGACGCGGCCCATGCGGTGTCTTTTCCTCCGAAGAGAACTGCGACGGTTCCCCAGCGGCTCAAAGTGATGTCCAAGATGATGGTCTTGGAATGCGTCTCCAGGAACGCACTTACAGTATCGAGGACAGGCACCTCGTTCTCGGCGCTTGGGCGCGGGAAAATAATTCGCCGCGCAAGTTCGATGTTCAGCATCGCCTCTCTTGAGGTCCTCATCACTTCGTCGAGAGGAACGTCCGGCTTTGCTTCCCTCGCAGCTTGCCATCGTTTCCGTTCGGCGAGGCGTGAGTCTACCCGCAGTTGATCAGCATACTCCCGCAGCGTCTCGCCGAACTGAGACCCGAGTTGGAGCTCCTGAGCGTGCGCCACGAATTCGCGGCCTTTGGAACGTGCAAGTGTTGAAAGCAGATCGCGAAGGGGCTCATGTAGCGTAGCCTGACACCACGCGATATCCGCATAAATCTCAGAGTACCGGTCGGAAATGAGATAGTGCCAGTCAACTGAATCGAACTGCGCCCACAACTCATCGACCCATCCTGCTGCGACCGATAGGGCCTCTTTAGCGGACATGATCGCCTCTGCAGATGATGTCTCGCGGTGTAACCGCATGTGCACAGAAGATATTCGTTGCGAGGCGGAGATTGCATTCTCTGTTGCACCGATGGCATAAAACGTGTCGCGGGACTGCAGAAAATAGCCGACCGCCTCGCAGTGATCGCCCGCGTGATTGCGAAGTAGAAGCAACTCTGCGAGACAGGCTTTGGCTCGGGCTTCTGCTCCGCGATCATGCGCCTGTCGCACGAGCTCCAGTGCTTGCTTGGCCGACGCAAGGCTTTCTTCCAACACCTCTGGAGTGGAATACCCTGGTACCTCCGAGACGAGCATCGCTGTTCCCAGAATGGCCTGACTGTACTCATGGGGGTAAGGCCGAAGAAGGCCTTCCGCTTCCTGATAGGCGTACATGGCATTTCGCGCGTTGGCCTCGTCGCCGGTCATGCCGTACAAGGCGATTTCTGCATGTCCAACATCGAGCTTGACGATACCGCGTAAGAGATCATCTTGGGCATTACCCAATTTGTCCCATGCGCTATGGAGGGCCTTGATGGCGGTCTCGTGAGCGCTGCGTTGGTTACCCACCTCACGCTGTAGCACGATATTGCTCATCGTCAGATAGGGACCAGCAACGACCCGGCTCAGGTAGTCATTATTCGGATCGTATTCCTCGTTGTCGCCCTCAATGATCCCGATGGCCTCTTGCACAAGCGCCAACGCTTTTTCTTGATTCTCGATCCGATTCCCGTACATACGTTCATTGAGGTAGACCGCATACGAGTTTCGTGCAAGCGTACCTCCCAGGATGCTCTTCTCCGTCCGAAAAGCGGTGAGAGCTTCCTCGAACGTTGAGATGATTTTCCTGTCGAGTGCAACTTGGTCGTCCCGATGAAGCCTAGACAACGTATTCGCGTAATCCGTGAGTGCCCTTCCACGGGCTTCGAGTTCAAATTTGATGTTCGCTACGGCGAGGCCCTCGTGGTAGGCATCCGCAGCGTCTTCGTATACTTCAGGATTCCAAATCCCTACGTTTTCCAGAAGCCGGGCGCGCACGATCCAGAGATCGCGCGTAAGTCGCGGGAGCCTGGCAATGTCAACTGACGGAATCGTAGATCGAATGGCGTCTGCTGCTTCTTGTAGTCTTTCTCGTTGATCGCTGACATATCGCCAATAGTTGAGCACCGCTTTTGCGTATCGAAGGACGAAAGTTGCCTGCGCTGCTTCCGAACTCCAATGGCCCGTGGATAGCAGATCACGATATTGATCCAGAGCGAAGATCCGACTCTCGGAGGTTCCCGCCATGAGCAGGTGTTCAAGGAAGGCAGATGCGAGAAAGGTTCTCGTCGTTTCGTCGTTCTCGTTGCCCGGATACGGGGATTGCATGGCTTCAGCAATTCCGTAATCGACAATGGCGGCAAGAGCGTCTTGGAGCGACAGAGTCGTTTCGTTGATTTTGGCGGCAAGTTCGAGTGATTGTTCAGAAAACTGCTGGCTGAAAAAGAACCACAGTTCTGCCTGCTCCGCGCTCGATGGCAGTGTGACTGTTTTGTATCCATCGACGCTTCGAGGGGCGTCGGCCGCCTTAGCTAACGCTTTTGTCGTCTTACAGAAGTGCCGCAAGTGAGTCGCCAACTTCGCGAATCCCTCCGCCGAAGCGTGGTGGAGCTTCCCAGCGAAACGGGCCCGCCCATCGAGGAATTCGTGAAAATGGGTATCGCAGGCTAGTGGGTTTCGCAGCAACCGTTCGGCCCAAGTGTCTGCCTCCTCCTGTTCCTTTGCGTGCGTTATCTCATGAAGAGCGACATTCACATCTCGCAGCAGCTTGAGCCCGCGGCGCAGCCCTTCGATGGTCTGTAGATTCCCACTCCTAAGTGCATCCGTCCAAAAGCCTCCGAGGATCAAGTGGAACTTGTCCGAATAGGCAAACTCGTATCTTTGGTACGCATCTAGGAGATCAGCGATTGTTTTAGCTGTAACGAACTGTTGAACACAGGTTTGTACTCGGCTGACTTCTTCGGCCATTTCTTCGAGCTTGCCAGAGAGATTGGTATTCACATGGCGGCAGGCGTCGGCCTCACGGAGCAGCTCAGGTGCAATATCTGTGGCCCGAGCCGAGCTTTCCTGGATCATGAGCTTCCATAGATCCTGGGGACCCTCAGACTCCCAGATTTTTGCGAGGACCGCTTGTCGTTGTGTCATGTTCGTAGGCATAGGTGTTATCGGAGACTACCCAGTGTGAAGCATACCCGTTCAGATGACAAATCCCCGTGAAACGCGCTTCTCGTCAATTGGGATCTCGATGAGTACGACATCGCCAAGCCACTCACCGAGGCATCTGCTCATGTCAATATCATTCAACAATGGAACTATATTGACACGGAGAGCGCGATGGGGCAAAATCAATGAATGCCGCGCACCCGCATGGACGAACTGTTTACACTCGCCGAAGAGCATGATGGGCTGCTCACGTCGAAAGAGGCGCGCGCCGCCGGCATACAAGATTCTGTCTTGGTTCGTCTGGCGCAGCGTGGCCGATTGGAACGTATGACAAGGGGCGTCTACCGGATTGCTCATTACCCGGCAGACCGTCTCGCTCAGTACCGCGAGGCCGTGTTGTGGGCCAAAGCCAGCCAGGGGCCAGAACGCATCGCCCTCTCACATGAGACGGCATTGCTTCTGTACGGAATCTCTGACGCGAATCCATCCCGTGTGAACCTTACGGTTCCCATGTCGGCAAGGCTACGTCGGAAGTGCCCGGAGTGGGTAGCGATCCATAGAGCCAATCTCTCTCCCCAAGACATCAGGGAGCATGAAGGATTGCCCGTTACCACGATGAGCCGCAGCATCATGGATGTTCTCTTGGCGACACACAGAATCGACGTTGCACGGCAGTCCGTCAGCGATGCTCTCCGCGAGGGGCTGCTCAACAGTGCTGAGGCAAGCAGCCTTCGGAGGTCCATTTCCAAGACCTCTCTTGCGCCTTCACCATCAACGAACGGAAGCCAGGTGAAGGTATATGACACCGCGACCCGTTGAACGCCTCGAAAAGACATTGGCCCGAGTCGCCAAGGAACAGGGCTTGGCGCGGGAGCGGCTTCGGCGCTGGGTTTCCTTTCTGGCGCTGTGCGGTGTTCTCGAACGGGCGGTGAGCGAAGGCATCTTGGACAGCTACGACCTGAAAGGCGGCGTTGCTCTCGAACTCAGGTTTGCGGAGGGAGCACGCGCCACCAAAGATATTGACATCGGTGTGCCGGTTGAACGCACGAAGCGGTTGCGGGCATTTCAGGATGCGGTGGCCCTTGGCTTCGACGACTTCACCTTTCTCTTGAAAGGGAAGCCCTTGAACATGGACAAGGTGGACGCGGTGCGGCTGGAACTCGCCATCCGATACCGAACCCGCGCATGGCAAACAATTGAGGTCGATCTTGGACCGTCGGGCCGGGGCGCAGTGGACCTTGTAGTGCCCACGATTCGGGGAGTTGCTGCGATGGGATTGCGAATCCCGTCACCCATTCGGTGTCTGAATCTGAGCGAACAGGTTGCCCAAAAGCTGCACGCCTGCACCGGACCTTACTCGGCAGGTCGCGCCCGCGACATACTCGACATTCTGTTGATCGACTTGCTTGGCAAGTTGGATGTGAAGGCAGTTCGAGCGGCGGCTCTGCAGGTGTTCGCTGAACGTGCCACTCATGACTTTCCGCCGAGCGTCCAGATCGCAGCGGAGTGGCAACCAGAGCTTGAAGTGCTTGCGAAGGACCTTGGCTATTCGACGACTTCGGCCACGGAGATTGAGTCAAGGTTCCGCGCCTTCGTTGAACTGCTTGCGAACGCATAAGCCGATTCGTCTCGGTTTCGCGGGGTATAATTACGAGCGAAGCGGGAGTAGCTCAATGGTAGAGTAGCGGCTTCCCAAGCCGTTGGTTGCGGGTTCGATCCCCGTCTCCCGCTCCAGATTTACGAGAAGGAAAACCTGTAGCTTTCCGAATGTGGACAGTATGGACAGTAAGAAAAGTAAGGTTTTTAGAGCAGGAAAACCCGCAGCTTCCCAAGTTCAAACCTCATGAAAGTCGGCAAAATTCCTTACTGTCCATACTGTCCAAAAACGACTGAAATGTGGGACAGCATATGCAAATTGCCGTAATATATGCACTGTGGTCAATCAGCGCATACTGTTGAGCATGAACGGTTTACGTCGCAAGTGGCTGATTTGAAAACAGATCGGGAATTTCGTTCGAAGCAACGTCAGCTTCCCAAGCTGAATGTCGCCGGTTCGATCCCGGTCTCCCGCTCCA
>Ga0302319_10011219_pt1 | contig 17016 bp, 15 predicted proteins | sample Bog_T0_2_FD_203319 | JGI IMG/M metagenome (GOLD analysis project Ga0302319, IMG submission 203319) | Peat permafrost microbial communities from Stordalen Mire near Abisko, Sweden - Bog_T0_2 | ecosystem: Environmental > Terrestrial > Soil > Wetlands > Peat | place: Sweden: Abisko, Stordalen Mire...
CTCGGGCCGCGAGGTTGGATCCCGATCGTAACTGCAAAGATCAAAGCCAGGGCCATTCCATACCAGCGGCAACCGGTGCGCCCGATGAGCAGGATCGCGGATCCTGCCGCGAGTGCAAACCATCCGCCCCGGGAGTATGTGAGTGTCAGGTAACGGCAGCCCGCGGCGGTCATCGGGAGGATAACGGTGGCCAGTGCCACCTGCCAGTACATGCGTTTCGATAGCCGCTCATGTGCCGTGCCGCCGAGCCCGCAGAGCAGCACCAATCCCGTGGCCAGGAATGCCGCCGCGAAATTAGGCGTGGGCCAATGACCTTCCCATCGCAACTGCCCATTATACTGGTATTGCGCGTAATCACGTCCGGTCGTATTGACGGAAATAAGCCCTTCCACCGGTATGATCAGATCGGTGGCCTGGGGTTGGGAGGTGTGGATGATGATAGCCTTCTTCGCCAGCGCGCCGTAGGGCACTCCGGCAGCCAATGCGTCACCACTGAAGGACAGCCTCACGGTTCTCGTCAGCGCTGGCGCGCCGGGTTTCGGATCACTATGCCAAGACCCTCCCGGGATATCCCCGAAGTCCACGGAGCGAATATCGAATGGTTGGTTATTGGACGTCAGGAGCACGGAGCGCGTTTGCGGTTCGGAAAATGTCGGTCCCTTTCCTATTTCACCCATAAAGAGTCTGGTGGGGCGGATTGCGATCCAGGGGCGGACTCTTCCGGATATTGTAATGGGTTCGCCCACCTTGACCCCGTCACTCTCCAGTTTAATCTGTCCGTCCAAACTCCCTGCATATCCGGTATCGGGTGCGATTTCGATCCTGTACCGGCCATCATTCAATGCAGTGATCTTCCGGTCACAATGGAATCCCTCGAGTTCGACCGTCAGTTTCGCTTTTGGCGAATCGAGTCGAACCTCAAGCGTCAGCAGCACTGGGTCATCCAATCGTGCGTCGAAGGTGAGGGTGGGGGGAATCACCGTTAGCGCCTCGGCTCTACAGTTGACTCCAGCCCAGAGCACCATGGCAAGGAGTATGGTCCCCAGGAACGAGGGGAGGGGAGAAAGCTTCCTCGGCGAGGGAAGCATCTCCAATCCCATGGCACGGCACGTCATCTCCTCGCGTCTCCTCCAGGGGTTTCGGGCGCCTCGGGATCCACATTGTTCGTTGGACGCTCTGCCATCCCGCCCTTTCTTCGATCCTTGAGAAATTGCCACACGAGATAAAGCCATCCCGCGGCCATGCACAGGTCCATCCCCATCTCGATACCTGCGGGTCGTCCAGGCCCGCCATGGCCGAAGCATCCGCACTCAATATTCAATCCGCGCCACATCGCCGCTCCCAATGCCGCGACAAAGACGCCCAGCATGCTACCGGAAAGAACGAGCGCGCCGCCATACGCCAGGCGCAGCATCACCGCCGCGCCCACCGCAATTTCGAGAAACGGCAAATAAGTGGCCATCGGCCGGATCAGCGCATCAGGCAGCAGTTGATATCCCTGGATATCTTTCGCAAATAACGCGATATCCCGCGCCTTTTGGATTCCGGCATACAGAAAAATCGACCCCATGAAAATCCGGCATGGCAATGCAAGGGCGATTCCGCCGCGGATGCGTCGCCCGTCTCGCGCGGGGGCGCTTTTGCCCTCGTTTAGAGTGCCCGTTTCCACGCCTCGTATCCTCCCTTTAAGTAATACACCGGATCCATCCCCAGGTCACGCAGCCGCATCGCCACCTTTTCGCTCTCCTCGCAATCTGCGCTGCAATAGACGATGATCGCCCGGTCCGGCTTCCATGCCTCGAATACCGCCGGCAACATCTGGTCCCATCCATCTTCGGTCAGGGAGATCGCACCGGTAACGTGCCCAATATCGTAATCGCCCCGGGCCCGGGCGTCGATCCATAACGGGTGCCACGCTTCAACTCTTGGATCATCAATGGCTACTTCGTATGGTGCCAGCGCCTCGTCTGCCGACCCCGTTTTGAGCCAGTACCAGCTCGCTGGCACCAAGGCCATCAATATCAAAACCATCGCCTGCATCCCCGCCGCTTTCATCCTGCCTCCTTTGTCCGTTTCTTATTACTCTGCCCCCATCCCCATGGCAAGTGCCTTCGATCCCACTTCCATATACCTGCGGTAACACTTCAAACCGGGACTTTCCGCGCTTTCCCCGTCCTCCGATCATCCTGGTCTAGCGGTGGCATTCATCCTTCAATGGATTGCCCCCCGGAATTCGCCTATTTGCCGCCCGGGCCGGCCTCGACAACCTTCAAATCCGCTTTCGAATCCACAAATCGGTATCCCGGCGCCGGTGCCCACATCCCTTCGTCCTTGTGCGCCAGTACGTGCGGGTATTTCGGGTGCGGCATGCCGGGAGTCCACACTACGTCGAGGCTCATCCTCGCATCCACCCAGGTGTATCCGGGATCGGGATACCATGAAGACTCCGTCTCGGCCGCAAAGATATTTTTGATCGTCGGATGCCGCAATCCGGGCGTCCAGGCCACATCGAGATTCACTTTTGGATCAACCCACGTATATCCCGGATCCGGAACCCAGGTGGACTCGGTATCTCCCGCGCAGACGTGGTTGTTCGTCGGATGCCGCATACCGGAAGTCCACACCACCTCGAGATTCACATTGGCGTCCTCATCCCGCTTCAGACCGCCGCTCGTTGCCATAGTACTCATATCGGGCATTTTCCCGGCGTGGTAATGCGGCACAAGCCTTTTTTTAGGACGGAGGCCGATCGACCCCTCAACGGGATCTTGTGATGACCGCAGAGATTGTGTGTTTCAAAAATTAACGCCAATCTGGCATCCGATCACGAACGCATCGTGCACCCTGCTCGACCCTCCGGGACGAATGACGTACTGGAGGTCGGGCTGGAAAAACAATGAGCGGTTGTCCATATTGAAACGGTAGGTTAACTCCAGCACTGCCTCGTGTCCCTGGGCCGTTATCGGCTGGCCTAACGCATCTTCGCGTACCTCCGCCGCATGCAGTTCATCGCTGAATTGGCCATACACCACTCCAAATCCCGCGATATCCGTGGGCCGCGCATCGGTAAAACCCCGGCCGGTCATGCCGGCAGTAAAGAAGTAAGGCATTTGGCTCACGGATTGATCAGGGGAGACAAGGACGGAGCCAAAGACGCCAAGCCCGCGGCTGCTGTATTGCGGACCCCAGGGCAGCACCACCTGATCGAAGAGGCCATAAATCCCAAAATTTCCCCGCCGATCCGCCGCGCCGTACGCATAGCCTTCCGTGCCATACTCGGAGTAAAGGCTGTCGTCGTACCAGTAGCCGATCTTGTAATCGCCTAGATAATCGCTGTCCCCCGGCAGCCCGTTGCAGCGGTATCCCATCTCACCAATGGCAAAGATGGGCCCGTGCATGGAAAGACCGAGGCCATGATATTCATTGGACCGGATGGACGTATCCCCATCGTAAATCCCCGCCATGATATAAGTCCGCTTGGTTGGAATGAATTTCACCAATGCGCCCCATGCGGAATTGGGATAAGCGGTCATCCCCGGCGCGTTCAGGAAGATCCCGACCGGATTCCCGTCAAAGCCATTCTGCATGAACCAGTAATCATACTTGGACACAAGGAAATCGTCCCCGGCGGCAATCCTCCCGATCCGGAGCTCCACACGATCGTCCAGTAGCTTCTGCTGCCAGGCCGCGTCGATGATCTTGAACGTCTCGCCGCCATAGACCTGCTGGATTGTGAACACATTGCCCACGTGTCTTTGCGAGAGGCTGTTCCCGTCCCGTTGCGACATGGAGAGCAGGAATGTCCCACCCTCGATGTTCGCTATCTTGTCCATGTCCATCAGCAGGTTAAGCCCGATGTTGTCATCGTAGGAGCCACCTTGGTTTTTGCCGCCCGTCACATTCGCGCCAATATCGCTCACATAGGTCAGCGTTGGCGTGATCCCCGCATTCTCCAATTCGGTGCGAAGGCCCCACCAATCCCCCAAAAAATGATCCCGCGGCAGGACAAAGACAAAGGGACGTTGGTTGATGCCCCCTTCCTCGCCGCCGGTTTCGGCGCCGGGTCCGGGCGCCTGTTTCGGATGAAGATTATTCCCCGTCGTGGTGCCGGAGTTTGTCACGGACGGGACGCCAGGGTTCGGTGGTTGGGCGGGCGTATCCTGGGAGCGGGCTGGGATACCCAGCCATAAAATCAGCAACAGGGAGATTCGGAGGGACTTTATCTGCATGGCTTTCGGGGGGAGAAGCGACAGCATTGCCGTCTGCGAGGGGGGGCGCGCTCAGATAGTACTAATTTGTAAGGCCGTTATTTTCAATAAGGAAGTACCTCTGATTCCAGTTCAGCACTTCCCGGAGGTTCTTCGTTTCCAATGGGATGCGGCGCGACCCCCAATTCCCGGCAACGCTGGGATCGACAAACTTCCTCCCCTTCGATAGCCTTCGCGGTGGTTCCTCGCATTCATGAAATGGTGCGCCCTTTTCGTCACCGGCCTCTGCCTCTCGGTCGGTTTTTCGCATGCAAACGCCGCATCTTCTGCCGACGCGGCCCAGGGTGCGATGCTGCCGCAACCGCTAATGAATGACGCCCACGCAGCGAAGGACGCCTTTGAGAATGGCCGATATCTCGACGCCCAGAAAATTTACGAGGCAATGCTCACTAAGGCGCCCGACAACCTCTATGTCCTCTCGAATCTTGGCGTAGTCTATTTTCGCAATAGCAAATGGGAACTGGCCGAGAAATCCCTAAAGAAGGCGCTGGCCATTGCCCCAGGGGACGCATTCTCGTGGTGTACCCTCGGCATCGTTTGTTTCCAGGAGAAGCGCAACGACAAGGCGACGAAATGCGTTGAGCAGGCTCTCGCTATCGATCCGAAGAATCAGGAAGCGAAAAACTATTTGGAATACCTGAACGTGATCCCGACCGGCCCGGGATCAAATGCCAAAGTCGCTCCCGTTGGCGATTTCGAAACCGAGCACGAGCGCGCGATCCGCCGCGGGAGGGACATGGGCTTCGAGTCATCCGCCCCGGGATACTGGATCCGCTAGAAGAAGAAAAAAAACGATCATTGCGCAGAAACCCAAGAATTGGTACCGTTTACATCGGTTGCCGATATATCCAGAGCCAATGCAGGTCTCAAACGAGCCTATCACCAAAAACGATCCTGTTCGCCCATCCCTCGCGACACAGTCCGCCGCGCCTCTTCAAACGGCGGGATTGCTCGCTAAATTGACCCTCGCTCAGCGGTTCCACCAGATTAACGCCAGGGCCCGTCCGCTGCTCGCGACCTGCCTCTACGGTCTGGTGGCCAGCCTTTCAGCCGTGGCGTTCCAGCTCACCATCAACTGGATCTACCATTACTGCTACCGCCTCCCCGCCGCGGGCAGCCTCGCGCATTTTGCCTGGATCACCCTATTGGCTATCGTCGCCTCCTGTCTCCTCGCCGGCTGGCTCCTCACATCCTTCTGCCCGGAAGCCGCCGGCAGTGGCATCCCTCAGGTTAAGCTGGCCTACTGGAAGGAATTCGGGTACGCGCCCCGCCGGCTCGCTTGGATCAAGTTCCTCGCTGGCGTCGTCAGCATCGGCGGCGGCCAGAGCCTGGGTCGCGAGGGTCCCACCGTGCAAATCGGCGCGAACCTCTCGTCAAACCTTGCCGGCGTTCTCGGCGTGGCAAAGCAAAACCGGCGCACGGCCAGCGCGGCCGGCGCGGCAGCGGGTCTCGCTGCGGCATTCAATGCCCCGCTGGCATCGGTCGCATTCGTGCTTGAGGAGATCATTGGAGACTTGAACAGCCGCTCGCTGGGCACCGTTCTTGTAGCGGCCGTCGTCGGCGCATTCATCGTCCACGCGTGCATGGGGGCGCAGCCGGCGTTTGTCTTGCCGCAGATCGGCGAGCCCTCCTGGCGCGCTTATCTGCTCATGCCGGTCGCTGCCGCGCTGGGCGCCCTCTCGGGCGCCCTTTTCCAGCGGGCCACGCTCAATCTGCGTGCGGCCTCCCGCAAGCGCTCGCTCATTCCCAGGTGGCTGCATCCGCTGGTGGGCGGTCTCATTACGTGGGTCATTGGTTTCGCGGTTTTTGCAAAGAGCGGTCACCTGGGCATATTCGCGCTGGGGTATGACGATCTCTCCAGCGCGTTGACCAGCGGCATGGCGTGGCGCCTGGCAGCCGCGCTGCTGGTCGGCAAATTCATCGCGACCGTGGCATGCTATGGGCTCGGCGGATGCGGCGGCATCTTTTCGCCTAACCTATTCTTCGGCGGCATGGCCGGCGTCCTGGTCGCCGGGATCGGAAGACATTTCCTGCCGCTCAGCCAGTCGGATATGGTGCTGCTCGAGGTCGGCGGCATGAGCGCAGGCCTCGGCGCCGCTGTTCAGGCGCCCGTGACCGCCATCCTGATCATTTTCGAGATGACCCACCAATTCGCCCTCGTCCCCGGGCTGATGCTCGCCGGCCTTGTCAGCCAGGTCATCGCCCGCGCCATCAATCCCGTCAGCTTCTACGAGGAAGCCCTCGAGCAGGACGGCCACCAGATGGAGCACCTCGTCCCCCCGCGCGATCTGCGAAGCTGGCATTCCCTCCCCATCTCGGCGATTGCAACATTCAAGCCCGTGATCATCACGGAGATGACCGAGCCCGCCCTCAGGGAGATGCTCGAAAATCATCCCTATCGTCATTTCCCCGTCGTCGTGGAGGACAAGCTCCTTGGCGTCGCAACTCGTGATGCAATCGAGGCGGCAAATGCGGAGCATCGCCCCGTGAAGTTGCTCTCCGTTCCCGCCTGCCGCCCGGGTGACACCATTCGGGAGTGCCAGGGCCTGTTGATCGAGTCCCCGACCGCGACATTGGTGTTAACCGACAAACCCGACGGCAAGGTCCTCGGCATTGTCACCCTCCACGACATCCTCCGTGCGCAGGTCGCAATGAGCGACAGGGAGGGTTAGCGAATCAGGTTAAGTAAAACTGTGACCTTCCCGCCGCGGGAACGCGCGCCAGCGTGGATCCGCCGAAGGACGGACCTGCCTCAGGCACGGCTTGAACTTGAACATGAACTTGAACATGAACTCCTCTGCCGATCCCGATGAAAACCATCCTCCCATTCGCCGCCCTGCTTGCAGTTCTGCTGCTCGGCCCGATTTGGGTCAATCGCCACGCGCGCGAATCCGGCAGGCACGCCGATGACACCCTGGTCATCATCACCCCTCACAATGAGGCCATCCTCGACGAATTCGCCCGGGCCTTCCGCGCGGAGCATCTTGCGAAGACCGGCCGCACCGTCTTCGTCGATTGGCGCTCCGCCGGCGGCACCAGCGAGATCGCCCGTTACGTCGCAGCCCAATATCTTGGCAGCTTCCGCGATTACTGGACCCACACCCTCCACCGCCCATGGACCCCTGCGTGCACAGCCTTCGATGACCCAAAGTCCACCGCCGCGGAAACCGTCGCCGCCCGCAAAGCCTTCCTCACCTCCAACGCCGGCTGCGGCATCGATCTCTTCTTCGGCGGCGGCAGCTTCGATTACATCCAGATGGCCGCCGCTGGCCGCCTGGTAAACAGCGGCATCATCGCCGCACATCCCGAGCTCTTCGCCCTCTCCGGCCCGGCCAGTTCCAAGCAAATCCCCCAGACCCTCGGCGGTGAGCCCCTCTGGGACCCGAAAGGCTGCTGGATCGGCGCCTGCATGGGTGCCTTCGGCATTTGTTACAATACCGATTCCCTCGCACGGCTCGGCATCGCGCAGCCCCCGGTCGAATGGGCGGACCTCGCCAGTCCCGCCTTCGCGAATGAAGTGGCCCTCGCCGACCCCACCCAGAGCGGCTCCGTCGGCAAGGCGTTCGAGATGATCCTGCAACAGCAGATCGCCCAGGCCGGAGGCAACGTCCCCGAGGGATGGCTCCGCGGCATGCAATTGATCCAGCGCATCTCCGCGAATGCCCGCTACTTCACCGATAGCGCCACACAGATTCCCTACTCCGTCCAGGCCGGGGACGCCGCCGCCGGCATGTGCATCGATTTTTACGGCCGCTTCGAAAGCGAATCCGTCCGCCGTCCGGACGGCGCCTCGCGCATGGTCTATGTCACCCCGCAGGGCGGGTCCTCCACAGGCGCCGATTCCATCGGCCTCTTCCGCGGCGCGCCGCATCCGGACCTGGCGCGGGAATTCATCGACTTCGTCATCTCCCAGCGGGGCCAGAAGCTATGGTGCTTCCGCGTCGGCACCCCCGGCGGTCCCGAGAAATACGCCCTCCTCCGCCTCTCGATCCGCCCTGACATGTACACCACCCAATGGCGCCCCTACGAATCCGATCCCGGCGTCGATCCCTACGCCGCTCAGGCGCCTAACCTGAACTATCAACCCCGCTGGACCGCCAGTCTCTTCAACGTCATCTCCTTCACCATCCGCACCGCCTTCATCGACCCGCACGACGAGCTCAAGGAGGCATGGGAAGCCCTCATCAAAGCCAACTTCCCCCCGCAAGCCACCGCAACCTTCTCAAACCTCGCCGCCATCAACTACGCCCAATCCTCCAGCCCCATCCGCGACGCCCTCCGCTCCCCAAACAAACTCGACTCAGTGCAAATGGCCCGCCTGCTCGACGAGCATTTCCGCCAGCAATACCGCCAAGCCGCCGACCTCGCCCGGCGGGGGCTTTGAGCGAAATAGAGTAAGGGTTAACCCACTGGCCGAATCTCTCCCATCCTGTAAATCCTGTCAAAAAATCCGCTCTGTTTGCGCCTTCGCGCCTTTGCGTGAGATTCCTTGCCCTTGGCAACGCAACACCCTAACTCGCAGAGGCGCGACCTATCCGTCCCGATGCCCAATACTAATCGTCGCACTTGACAAATGCACAATAGTATTCAAACTTGCGAGTCTGAACCCATGCCTTGCCTACAACCTCAACCAGTCGGGCCCTTCTCTGGTGCCCACACAAATCTGCCCCGGCTCGCATCAATCCAGATCAGGCCAAATCAAACCTAATCAAACCTAATCAAACCACCTGTGAAAATCACCCCAGCCTTGATTCGCAGGCCCGATCGCGCAGAACCGTCCGCACTAATCCGCCATATTCCAGCGATCCCGTTATTTCATCGAAAAACAGGTTGTCCGATGACATAACTACTTCGAAACTAGAATGATACAATCCGAATCCATTTCGGTAAACCCGCTCCAATAACCGTCCAAGGCCCCTCAATTTCCGCAAAAAGTCCCGCGAATGCAGGGCCAATGCTAAAATCTCCTTCCCCGCCCCCCGCGCCCGTCCCATAAACCTCAAACCCATGAAACGCGTCCTCCTCCCCCTGTTGATCGTCCTGATCCTCGCCGGGGTCGGCCTTTACCTCCAGCGCCGCGTTGCACCGCAGTCCAGCAGGGTCGCCCTCTGGCTCCCTTCCAGTACCATCCTCCTTGAGGATATGCCCGATCTTCACCGGACCGCCGAGCGCTGGCCCGATACCGAGCTGTCCCAGATCATCGACGAACCGGCGATGCAGGCTTTCCTCGAGCGCCCCTTGGGCGATTTCCCGCACCATTCAGACGTCGACCAGGCGTTCGCCAGGTTGGGCCGGATCGATCCCATTCACTTCTTCCTGGCCGTCACTGACTGGAGCGGGGCGGGGGCCCCGGCCACCATCGCAGGCCTTTACTTCGTTGGCAGCCGGCAGGATATGGATGGGCTGGTCGATCAGCTTCGCAAGCGCGTCGAGCAGACGTGGCCGGAGGGGAAATCGGACATCGAAAAATACGGCTCCGGCGATATCGAGACCTTCACGACTCCGAACTTCTCCGCAGGCCTCGCCTACAGCGGACAGTGGATCTTTATCTCCACGGACACAGCCCTTCTCAAGAGCACCCTCGACCGTTTCCAGGGGCAGCTCGACCCGAATTCGCTGGCGAATTTGCCACTCTTCCAGAATTGCCTGCAACATCTCCCTCCGGCATCGGACAACTACTGTTTCATCAGGCCCGAGCTGCTGGCGGACAAGGCCGGTTCTTTCGCCCTGATGGTTAATCCGAACGCCGATTCCCACAGCGGTGACAGCCTCAAGGCCATCCAGGCCGTCGGTCTTTCTTTCAAATTGGATGGCGAGGTCATGCGGGATGCCGCATATGTCGTGAAGGCGCAACAGGTTGACGAGACGCCTCTCGCCAGGGATGTCTTGAAGCTCTCCACGCCGGACACGATCATCGCCGTCAGCGACCGCGTGGCTTCGCTAGGCAATGCCCAGATGCCCGACCCAAAGGCCGATCCAAGTGGCCTCCTGTCATTGATAGCTTCTTACCTGCAGGTGTTTTCGAGTCAGGGCCTCGGTGCCCAGCAGTTGGCTCAGGCCTTTGGACCGGAATCGGGATTCGTCCTCGATTGGCCCAGCTCCTCGATGATCCCAACCCCTCTCGGCATGCTGGACGTCCGCCAGCCTGTGCTCGCACGCAAATTTCTCGACACCCTCACGACCCTACCGCTGGCCGCTGGTGTGGAATTCACCCATCAGGACATCGACGGCATCGCCTTCTACAACCTGCCCCTCACCGGAATCGGGATATTCCCGATTCAGTTCACCCTCGGTCTCACCGCCAACTGCGTCATCGGCGCCGTCAGCATGGACGGTGTGAAACAGGGGGTCCTGCGCTGGAAAATGCATGGCCCCGGCGTCGACAGTAGCGATGCTTATAAAAAGGCCATTTCGCTCGTCGACGAACCGACGAGTTCCTTTACTTATATAGACACAAAAGCCATTTTCGGCCGCATCTACGGGCTCTTCCGCGGCGTCGCATCGATGGGATTTGTGCCGCATCTTGCTGATTATGTGGATATTGGGAAACTACCAGCGCCCGAGACCTTCACTCGGCACCTTACCCCTATCGTCGCCTCCGGCTCAGTCCGGGACGGTGGGCTCCTCATGGAATCGGCCGGTCCGGTTACAACGACCGAAGCCGGGCTGGTGGCGGCCATTGGCGTGGGAGCGGCGGCATTACCTTACGTCGAACAACAGATGAAGGGACAATCTGTCTCCCTTCCGAGCATTCCTGGATTCGGTTCCAAATCGCCGGCCAATCCGCAGAGTCCATCCACAAGCCCCTTGTTCCAAGGCGGTTCTACTTGGCACCTTGCCTCGCCACCCCAGCTGTCCCCGGCTATACCGTCGCCAGCCGCAAGTCCCTCTCCCGGAGCGCCGTAGTCGATTCCTGCATAAAATTCTCGTGTGATCCACGGGAACTGTGTTATTTTGCTCGTTCTATGGCTATTCAGAAGAAAAATGCTTTTTCACGTCGCGTTCCGGATCTTGTCACTGAAGAACTGGTGAGCGTCCTGTCGTCGAAAAGCTCTTTCGAATTCAAACAGCTTTTTGAAGTGGTCCACGAAAATCTCCGTGCCCGCAACGCTGCAAGCGGCGGCGAGGAGATGCTCCGGTTGCGCGCCTACGAGAAGCTGCAAAACCTCGTTGCGCGCGGTGTGGTGAAGAAGAACGGCAAGAAATACAAGGGTCTCCCAGCCGGACTCGCCTCCGTGACTGCCGCAGCCGCAGCCGCCGTCGCTGCCCCCGCCCACGCCCCCGCGTCGGTAAACTAAACCTGCCCACCGGGAAAACCACCCGCGTCATAACGGGAAAGGGAAGCTTCTATGCTTAAAGACTACCTGCCGATCCTCCTTCAGGTGATCGTCTCCATCGGCTTTGTCTCGGCTGCGCTGATCTTCAGCATCATCCTCGGCAGGACTGGCCGCCGAAACGCCACTAAGGACACACCCTACGAGTGCGGTATGCTGCCCGAGGCCGGCGCACAGCCGCGCTTCAGCGTCAAGTTCTACCTTGTCGCGATGCTCTTCATCCTCTTCGACATCGAAGTCGTCTTCATGTATCCGTGGGCCGTCGTCTACCGCCAATTCGTCTCCGGCGGTCCCGCCCCCATCGTCTGGACCATCCAGGCCTTCCTGCAGCGTACTGAGATCTTTTGGAGCATGCTCTCCTTCGTCTTCATCCTCACCGTAGGCTACGTCTACGCCATCATGAAGGGTGCCCTCGACTGGAAGCGGTAGTCCGGTTCAACTCATAGCGCCCCGCCCTTCAGCGCCAATCCCGGCAGGGGCAGGTCCCGCTATTTTCGCGGGCCGATAATCCTTGCTTGGAGCGCTCGGCTTTCCCTACAACCTCTTCCCGCATGATCCATCACATAGAACTGTTCAAGCTCCGGCCGGAGGTCACCCCGGCCAAGCTCGAGGAAATGATGATGAACACGCGGATGATCCTGCTCAAGATTCCCGAGGTGTTGTCGGTCAAGTGCGGCAAGAAAGTGGACCCGAAGAATGAGTGGCCCTTTTTCATCGCGCTCGAGTTCGAGAGCATGGACAAGTTCGCTGTCTTCATGGGCGACGCGATCCACCTCAAATTCATGGAGGAAGTGGTCAAGCAGAACACGACGGAAACTGTCGTACTCGCCTACGAAATGGAGCCCGGCAAGGACGTCCGGTACTCGTAAGCCTCAGTCGGCTCTCACGAACTGCGTATAGAGATCGTGATAGGCGCCGTTCATGGCGAGCAGGTCGGCATGCGTGCCGCGCTCGACGATCCGGCCATCGTGCAGGACCAGGATCATGTCGGCTTGGCGGATCGTGCTCAAGCGGTGGGCAATCACAAAGCTGGTGCGCCCCCTGAGCAGCAGCGCAAGTGACTTTTGCAGCCTCGATTCCGTGATGGCATCGATGGAACTCGTGGCCTCATCCAGGATGAAGATGCGAGGGTCCGCGAGGAGAGCCCTCGCAAAGCAAACGAGCTGGCGCTGGCCGAGCGACAGGGCATTTCCTGCCTCGCCGACCTGGGTATTCCACCCATCGGGCAGCGTCTCGAAAAGGTCCAGGCAATCAAGCTTCCGGGCGCAGTCGATCACCTCGCCCAGTGTCGCCTCGGGACGGGAGAACCGAATGTTATCGAGGACGGAACCCTCGAAGAGGAAGTTCGCCTGCTGCACCACGCCGAGGTGTTTGCGAAGGCTCGGAGTGGTGATCTGCAGAATGTCGTGTCCGTCAATGAGCAGCGACCCCGCGCTCGGCAGGTAAGCCTTGGTGATGAGATTCGTGATCGAGGTCTTCCCGCTCCCAGTGTGGCCCACCAGCGCAATGGTCTGTCCCGGCTCGGCTTCGAAAGACACATCGTGGAGGATGAGCCGCTCCGGTGTATAGCCGAAGCTGACCTCGCGAAATTGCACCTGTCCACGGAGGTGCCGGATCGGCTGCGCTGACGCCGGGTCCGTCCAATCCGGTGGTGTATCGAGGAGACGAAAAACCCGTTCAGCGCCGACCAGCGCGGTAAAGGCCTGGGTGTACTGCGCGCTCAAGTTCCGGATCGGATCGAAGAAGAGATTCGACTGGAAAAAGAATTCGACGATGGAAGCCAGCGACGTTTGGTGATGCAGCACGCGCCATCCACCAATCAACAGCAGCAGCCCTATGAACAGTTGGCTGTTGAACTCCAGCAGCGGCAGGAAAACCGCTGCGGCCCGTGCGGCGCCCATGCTGTAGCGGGAATGATCCTCCAGCAGGTTACGAAACAGGAAGGCATTGGTTTCCTCCCGGACAAATCCTTGCGTCACCCGGATGCCCGTGACGGACTCGGCCAGGGTCGCGGTAACCCGCGAGAAACTCTCTTGCGCTTCACGCTGCGCCGCGAGGAGCTGGCGGGAGAAGTGTTGGTTTAGGGCCCAGATCAAAGGGCCGAGGAGTAGTAGCAGACAGAAGAGCACAGCATCTGCGCGGAACATGAGAATAGCGGCAAAGATGGCCTGGCCGCCGCCGACGATAGTGGTGAATACGACATCCTGGACGCCGAACCGGATGGCCTCCAGGTCGGACGACATGCGGCTGATGATGCGGCCGACCTTCATCTTGTTGAAAAAGGAAGCGGTCAGGGCCTGGAGATGGATAAAGATGGCGTTCCGCATATCCCGGACGACCAGTTCCCCGAGCTCGAGCGCATAAAGCACGCGGTAGCTGAAGGTGACCTGGATGAAGGCGGCGAGGGCGGCGAATGCCCCGGCGCCCAGGATGACGCCGCGGAAATTGCCGTTGGCGATCGGCCCGTTGATGACGGAGCTGAGGACGTGGGCCAGGAGCGGTAGCTGGATGCTTCGGGCCAGGGTGATGAAACCCAGGAGGATGATGATACGCCGGTGCGGCCATGCGTAGCCGAAGCTGCGGCGCATCAACCTGAAGAATTGCAACGGGCGCAATTCGACGTCGCGTTCCTCATCCCGGGTTACGTGGGTTAGCGTGTTCAGAATCCCATTTGTGGCATCGAAGGGGGCGGCGGGCAAGGATGCGGCTTCCCGGCGAAAAATGGACTGGCCCTTTCCGCCGAGACTCAGCATAAAGTCGCGCTTCCTCAACCCCCATCCCCCAAAATGCAGAATCAAACGGCAGACAAAAAAGGTATGTTCGTTACCCCCGATGGTAAGAACGTGCTCTTTACCTTCATCCTCGTAACCACCCTCTTCTTCCTGTGGGGCTTTTGCAACGGGATGATCGATACGATGGACAAGCACTTCCAGCTTGTCCTGCACTTGAACCTGTCGCAATCGGCTTGGGTCCAGTTTGCGCATTACCTCGGGTACTTCCTCATGGCGCTGCCGGCGGGCGTTCTGGCGAGCAAGCTGGGCTACAAAGGCGGCATCATTGCAGGCCTGCTGCTGGTGGCTGTGGGAGGTCTCTGGTTCATCCCGGCCACGCACATCGATCAGTTTTGGGCGTTCCTGCTGGGCGTCTGCATCGTGGCTGCCGGCCTGACGTTTCTCGAGACGGTGGCGAATCCCTATACAACCGTCCTTGGAGACCAGAACTACGGGGCGACGCGCATCAATCTCGCCCAGTCTTTCAACGGGATCGGCTCACTGATGGGGCCCATCGCCGGCGGCATGTTCTTCTACTCGACCAATGCGGCCGGGCAGAATACCGGCAGCCAGACCCTCTACATCCCGTACCTGGCCGTGGCCATCGTCGTGATCATTCTCTCGGTGGTGTTCTTCTTCGCGAATGTGCCCGACATCAAGATGGTGGACGACTATCACCTGGATGATGCGACGGCTCCGGCAGAATCGCGGTCGATCTGGACGCATCCCCATTTCGTGATGGCGATCGCCGCGCAGTTTTTCTATGTCGCGGCGCAGGCGGGGATTTTCAGTTTCTTCATCAATTACATGACTGGAACGGTCGATCACCCTTCGCAGTTGCCTCCCATCCCGCAGGAATGGAGTCACGGGATGCTTGGCGGGTTATTGGTAAACAAGATGGGGGTGCTGCGATTGACGGACAAGGGCGGGGCGTTCCTTGGTTCCGCGGGATCGCTCTGCTTCCTGACGGGCCGGTTTATCGGCGCTTATTTCCTGAAGAAGAAGCCGGCGCATACGATGCTGGGGCTCTATGGGTTGCTCAATGTGATCATCTGCGGGTTGATATTCCTGAAGCTGGGCTGGATCTCCGCGATCTGTGTGTTTTTGAGCTATTTCTTCATGTCCATCATGTTCCCGACGATCTTTGCCCTCGGGATTCACGGTCTTGGCGTACGGGCCAAAAAGGCATCGGCCTATATCGTGATGGCCATTATGGGCGGCGCGATTGTCCCGAAGCTGATGGGTTTCGTGGCGGACAAATTCGATTTGTCGCGCGGGTTCATCGTGCCGATGGTCTGTTTCGCGGTAGTCGCCTACTACGGCTTTAGCTGGACGCGTCTATCCGGCTACGAAGGACTGCGCGGCCTCTCTGTGACTGGCGAGCATTGACTGAATGATCCGTTGACGTGCTATGTGGCGACCGGCTTCTCTGCGCTGGGGGAGATAGTGGGCTCCGGGGAGGCGGTCGGTGCCGGCGTTGTCGCGGGAGTCGCGGAAGGGGCCGGCGTGGCGGCCAGTTTCACCTTTAGTTTCGCAATCAGGGCATCGCGCGTCTTGGTGGGAGTTTTCTCAGTGATGATGCCAATGAGATGCGGGCTCGGGTCGAATCCGTAACGCGGATCGGCGCGAAGCTTAAGGAACAATTCGTCGTACGCCAGGTCGCATACGCGCCGGGGATGCGACCCGTGGGCTTCGAAGGGGACCGGGCGCTTGTCATCCAGGCAACCGGCGATGGCATGGATGGCCGCGGAATCCGGGCAATGGCGGAGTGCGACGACGAGTTTCCCCTTGGGAACGGCGTCGGCGGTCTTCGAGAGCCGGTCGATGACCGCGGCGCATCCGTCCGGATTGAGGCCTTCGACAAGTTGATCGTAGGCGGTCGCCTCGACGCCGTTGCGGGACGCGATGATGTGGTCGATGAGCGCGTCGGCCACGAGCTTGCGGTCGAAGTGTTGGAGGAAATCGAGCACGGCGACCCGCTGATCATCCGTGCGTACCGCCGTGTAATGATCGAAGGCCATCTCGACCTCCTGCTTCCTGTCGGCATTCGATTGGCCCCATGCGGATTGCGCCGCCAACGCCGCGAGGAGCGTGATGGGCAGCACCGGCCGCCCTAGCCGCATTAAATTGACTCTCACGAGGGAGAACCTCAATCCGGGGGGGCTTCCGGGTCAACCAGATTTGCGAGGTGGAGGCCAAAAAGGGCAGAAGAGACCGAAAGGACGAAAAAACCCGGATTTCGGAACTCCTCTTTACCAGCCGTGTCGGACTGGGTATAAACGGCCCCGAGAATTCGGCGACTCTCCCTCGCGTTGGATTCAGCCGCGGTGCTGTGGCCGCGGAGAGTATTTGGAAACATAATTATGACGCGAGGAAATTACCGACATACCAAAATTGTGGCGACGCTGGGTCCGTCGACGGACAGCCCCGAGCAGCTCGAAAAGCTGATCCTTTCGGGGGTGGACGTCATTCGCCTGAATATGGCGCACGCATCCGAGGATTGGGTGCATGAGCGAGTCCGGCGGATCCGGGATGTCTCCGCGCGGATTGGGCGGGAGGTGGCGGTGATGATGGATGTGAAAGGGCCGGAGATTCGCACGGCGGCCATCACGGATTCCATCGACTTGGCGGCGGGCGAGGAAT
>Ga0302319_10011223_pt1 | contig 17014 bp, 14 predicted proteins | sample Bog_T0_2_FD_203319 | JGI IMG/M metagenome (GOLD analysis project Ga0302319, IMG submission 203319) | Peat permafrost microbial communities from Stordalen Mire near Abisko, Sweden - Bog_T0_2 | ecosystem: Environmental > Terrestrial > Soil > Wetlands > Peat | place: Sweden: Abisko, Stordalen Mire...
CATGCTCGCGTACACGCAGCTTGAGCTTGCGGTAAACCGCACGGATTTCGGCAGCAAGCGCCCGAGCGAGCTCGGTTTGAGTAGGAGACTTTCGATTGCTCACAAGATCAATATCTCATATTTACAGTGAAACTGTAAAGTTTAGCTGTATACATGTCCAGCTGGCGGTTTGTGGAGCTCTCTCGCTGGGCCGGTCTGAGACGCTCGTCCTTATAAACGCGAATTTCAACGCCGAGCCTCCATGAGGTCAAGACATAGCGGATTCCAGCTGCCCTTTTAGGTCTCCGGTCCACCGTCAGCGGGTGGGTCGCGATTACGGGCTCTCCGAACCAAAGTAATCCTTCGATCTGAAGCGCCTGCTGCGTCTCTCCTTGACAGGCTGGGAGAGCCTTGTTACTCTCCCAGTCAGACTGGGAGAGTGACACCGTTGACTCGCAATAACGATGTGGATTTGTTGCAGGGCACGCTGGACCTTCTCGTGCTGAAGGCGGTATCGCTGGGACCGCTGCATGGTTACGGTGTGCTTTTGCGCATCCAGCAAATTTCTGGCGAACGGCTGGAGATCCGGCAAGCATCGTTGTATCCAGCGCTCTACCGGTTGGAACACGAAGGCTGGATCGCGGGGGAGTGGGGCGAGAGCGAGAACAAACGCCGTGCGCGCTTCTACAAGCTGACCGCGGCTGGCCGAAGGCGGTTGGACTCCGAAGAAAAAAAATGGAATGAGTTTGTCGACCTGGTGGGATCGATTCTCAAGGTGAGACGGGAGGAGATATGAGGCTGCGGAGCCGCATTTCGACATGGTGGAGAGCAGTGAGCCGAGCCGGGGAGCTGAATCGGCAGATCAGCGAGGAACTTGAGTTCCACATCGAAAGCTATGCCGAGGACCTGGTCCGCGGCGGACTTCCGCGCGACGAAGCGATGCGCCAGGCACGCGCTGAATTGGGTAGCGTCGCGGCGCGCAAGGAAGATTGCCGGTCGGCGTGGGGCGCTGGTTTTTTCGACGAGTTGCGCGGCGATCTGCGATTTGCCATCCGCATGCTGGCCAAGAGCCCGGGGCTGGCGGCAATTGCGATAAGCTCGCTCGCGCTCGGAATCGGCGCCAACACTGTGATTTTCACTGTGGCCAAGCACATGTTGCTCGATCGCCTCTCTGTGCCGCATCCCGAACAGCTTCGCATGCTATGGTGCACGGAGTCCGATGACGTTGCGGTGAAAGGCTTCTGGGGATATTTCGAGAGCACTCCCGGCGGCCCTGACGTTACAACTTCGTTTTCCTATCCCATCTATCGACAATTGCGAAAGCAGAACCATTCGCTGAGCGACATTTTCGCGGTGAAGCCTTTCGGCCGCATGACGGCCACGATCGATGGCCGCGCCGAAGCCGTGAGCACCGAGATGATCTCCGGCAACTACTACGCCGCGCTCGGCGTGCGGCCCACTCTTGGGCGTGCAATAGGGGAGGCCGATGACGGCGAGCCTGGAAGCGGACCGGTCATTGTGATCAGCGACCGCTGCTGGACCAATCGCTTCGCGCGCTCGCCGGCAGTGATCGGCAAAGTGGTCAGCATCAATTTAACGCCTATGACGATTGTCGGAGTGAACCCTCCCGGATTCACGGGCGCATATGATGCGATGATGTCGCCGGACATTTTTCTCCCCTTCAGCATGCAGCCAATCGCTGCGCCCAACGGACCGCAATCGCTCTTAACGAATCCGGACGAGTGGTGGGTAATGATGATGGGGCGCACCAGGCCCGGCGTTTCAGATCCTGCGGCGGAGGCGGCTTTGAATGTTGCCTTCGACGCGGCGGTGCGCGCCACAGTAAACGTGAAGAAGGACGCAAAGATGCCGCGCCTGATGGTGCGCGACGGCAGGCGCGGGCAGAACCAGGAAGCGGAAATGTCGAAACCCGTGTATGTTCTTCAAGGGCTGGCGGCATTCGTGCTTTTGCTGGCCTGCGCCAATCTCGCTAACCTGCTGCTGGCGCGAGCGAGCGCCCGGCAGCGTGAGATGAGTGTGCGCCTGGCGCTGGGTGCGCGCCGAGGGCGCATTTTGCGCCAGATGTTGACGGAGAGCTTGCTGCTCTCTCTATTGGGTGGCGCTGCTGGACTGGTGCTGGCGTACGTGGGCCGAAACGCAATCCCCAGAATGATGACCGACCCATGGGGCCAACTGCCCTTCGACGGTCGCATCGATTGGGGCATCTTTGCATTCGCCGTGGCCATCTCGGTCGCGACAGGGCTGCTCTTCGGCCTTGCTCCAGCGTGGCAGGCAACGCGGGTACACATCAGTTCGGGATTGAAAGACAGCGCGCAAACGGTGACGCATCGACGCAGAGGAATCGGCGGAAAGACCATGGTCGTTGTGCAGGTTTCACTGGCTATGCTCCTGCTGGTTGGGGCCGGGCTGTTTGTGCGGACGCTGTTGAATCTGGGGTACGCGCACCTGGGGTTCAACCCGGACCATCTGTTGCTGTTCGACATAGAACCGCCCGCGACGAGGTTTCCGGCGCCGAAAGACGTCGCGCTGCATCGCGATCTTGAGCAGAGACTCGCCGCTGTGCCCGGAGTGGATGCAGTGACTCTTTCGCGCGAGCCACTGATCGCCGGCAACATCTCGCAGTCACAGTTCATCCCCGCTGGTGATGCGAAGAGCAAACCGCGGGAAGCTGAGTTCAACGTCGTCGGGGAGCGGTTTCTCTCGACCATGGGCATTCCCATGGTGGAAGGGCGAAGCTTCAACGCAGGAGATACGGAAACGTCGCGGAAGGTTGCTGTGGTCAACCGAAAGCTGGCTGAAGAGTTTTATCCCAACGCCGATCCAGTCGGCCAGACTTTCACGACCGACCTGAAGGACACCACGCCCATCACCATCGTCGGTGTCTGCGGGGACGCCAGGTACGACCGTGTAAAGAGCGATATACGACCCACGTACTATATGCCGTACCGCCAGCAGGATGATCCCAATGGCGGGATGCAGATGACGTATGAAATCTCGACGCGGATGAGTGCGGCCGCGATCGTACCGTCCTTGCGCACAGCAGTGGCGTCGGTGGATGCTGGCCTGCCGTTGCTCGACATACGCACGCAGCAGCAACAGATCGACTCAACCATGAGGCCGGAGCGGATCATCGCCAATCTGACCGCGGGTTTCGGCGTGCTCGCCCTGGTGCTGGCGTCGATCGGTATGTACGGCATCATGGCTTATACAGTTTCCCGGCGGACGAACGAAATCGGCATCCGCATGGCGCTGGGGGCGCGGCCCAGGGTGGTGCTCGGAATGGTGCTGCTTGAGGCCTCGAAGCTGGTTGCGATTGGCATTGTGGCCGGGACATGCGCGGCGTTGGGAATGGGCCGCCTGATTGCCAGTATGCTCTATGGACTCAAGTCGTGGGATCCGGCGACACTGGCTCTTTCGGGCACACTGCTGATCGGCGTGGCCATGGCGGCAAGCTGGATTCCCGCGCGCCGTGCGGCCGGGGTAGACCCGATGAGGGCTCTGCGGCACGAATAGGCAACGCCGAGTGAACATGCGCTCGACGTTGATGCCTCCGCTTCTGTTGAATTTCAGGCAACCATTAATCCCAATCCATCTTCGACGGGTAGTCTCGACGGCTACGTGGTTAACTCCAATTACCACGGCCCCGCTATCCCCACCGGAGTGATCCAGGGAGGTAACACATTCGGGTTCAATGGCGACGGCCAGAATACATGGAATCCGCGTGTGGGGTTTGCCTGGATGCTGCCCCGCTCCGATCGGTTTGTTCTTCGGGGAGGCGTAGGCACATATCACACTACGACTGAGGGCCAGATGAATCTGCTGTTGTGCGCGGAAGCTCCCACCGGTCTCTGGAGTGTCCTGACAGGAACGTATAACGCGAGTTCAACCGATGCCAATCCCTTCCCGGCTGCTCCGGCCTTCCCCGTATCTACGCCTTACTCCTCTTCAACCGAATTCACCTTGGCAGCGCTGGCAATGAATTGGCGTCCTCCGACGATCTATCACTATAGTCTTGGCCTGCAATCCAGGCTTCCGGGCGGCGCCGTCTTAGACGTCGCGTACGCCGGGGCGCGCGACCTGCACCCAATCCTGGGCAGGACAATCAACCAGGCGCCTCTGGCCTCTGCCTCAAACCCGATCCGCGGCCAGACCACAAATACCGTTGCGAACATCCCTCTTCGCGCACCCTATATCGGGTGGACAGCGAACACGATGTATTACTTTGGGACCGATGGCGAGGCTTGGTACAACGCTTTGCAAACATCGCTAACGCAGAAATTCAGACATAGCTTGCAGTACCAGGCTGCCTACACATGGGATCGATTGCTGAGCCCCGTACCGGGCTTTACCACGGGGTCGAACGAATTCGGGCCAACCGGCGAACAGACCAATCTGCGCGCTCACAACCCTGGATACGGACCGGATTACAATGTTCGGCCACAGCGATTTGTACTGTCCGCGCATTACGCCCTCCCCAGTCCGGCGAAATCTCACCCTTTTCTGGCGAGCACGCTCGGTGGGTGGAGTGTTGCAACCGCTACTGTGGTTCAGGCCGGCCAGGAGAGCAGCTTTGCCTTCAACAACATCTACAACGTTTACGGCATTACCTCCGATCGGGCGAGCAACGCCCCGGGTTGCACCGCGAAGAATGTATCGACTCCGGGATCGGTCAGTCATAGAGTGGGCAACTACATCGACAGCGCTTGCTTCGCGGCCCCGGCAGTGATCGGTGACGACGGTATTGGCACGGGTTTTGGGAACACCCCCAACGGCATACTGCACGAACCCGACCAAGCCGATATCGACCTCTCCCTCAGCAAGACCCAGCTCGTGCAGTGGCCGAAGGAAGGCGCCAGCGTGCAGTCGCGGGCGGACTTCTTCAATGCCCTCAACCACCCGAATTTTGCCGGCCCGAACAATGCCGCGTCCAGCTCTACCCTCGGGGACATCACGGCGATGAACACCAATCCGAGAGTGGTTCAATTCTCGTTGAGGTTCGCGTTCTGACGATCGCAACAGTCTCTGAAGTTAATAACAAAACAGAAGCTGTCATTCTGAGCGAACGGGGCCCCGAACGTCTTTCAGTTCGGGGGTGGTGAGTCGAAGAATCCGCTTTTGTCTTTCGTGAGTTTTACCAGAGCTTGTTTCATAAACCTGCTTTGTGTCAGGGCACGGCTTCAGTCGTGCCGAAATCGCCCGAAAATAAGGGGTCTTGACCCCTGCGGGATGGATTTCCGGATATGGCGGTCATTCATGAAACAAGCTCTGCGTATTTTAGAAACGGCACACCAGTAACTGAGCTGTGGGCAAAAGCTGGGGAACTCCCGTTAAGTATCGAGACGGAAAATTTGCGTCAGGACCGGAAGTTGGCGGGTGAGCTTCCGGTCCATCTGTGCAATGCATGGCGAAAGTTCGCAGCCTCGCTGAATCCCACGAGTTCCGATATGTCGTCAATGCACAACTTGGTGGAACGGAGATACTCCTTCGCGAGGTTGCAGCGCACATCGTCGAGGATCTGCGTAAATGAAACGCTTTCCGCGTGGAGTCTACGGTGCAGCGTGCGGACCGTGGTGGCGAGCCGATCGGCCACCATTTCCATCGTCGGTGAATGTCCGGGTGTCGATGCAATGACTTGGTAAACCTCGCCGGCGACGCCGATCGATGTCTTGACCTCGCCCAGAATTCGATCGCAGGTATCCCACATCAGCTTCGAAGTGAGCCGGTGCGCCATGTGCGGCTTTTCAGCGAGAATCGATTTCGGATAGGTGAGTTCGCAAACCGGTTGCCCAAACTTGAGATCGCAGCCAATATAGCGCTTGTATAGGTTCAGGTGGCGCGGTGCCGCATACGGGAGCGCGGCGCGGATAGGATGGCAGCAGCCTGGTTCGACGACAGTTCTCAAATGGGTCGTCAACTGAGTCAGATGCTGCTCCAACAGAAAGCGCACCAGCGAATCCGAATAAGCTACCACTGGATTCTTCTCCAGTGCCCATGACACGCAGTCTTTCTCCTCGCGCCACGACATGGTCAGAATAGGTGTGGCCAGTTTGTGATACTTGACCGCCACCTGGAAGTACTCGCGGATCGTCGGACTGCACACCAGCGCGAATCCGTACATGCCGTACGCTGAAAGTGGAATGCGACTGCCGACACTGAATGGCGTCTCGGGATCTTTCGACAGATGCAGAGCGTTGTGGCACACCGTAATGTACTGGCGAACTGAAGTCAACGTGCCCGGCTGAATAAGACTCTCGGGCGACAGGCCGGAGCCCGACAAGCTCGCTTCGGGAGCAATTCCCTGCTCGTAGAGAACTTCAACCAGTGCCGCAACCTTGCAGGGTGCGTAGCGCTTTTCATTCCAAAGGGGAAGTATCATACCGACAAACCGCTGTCCGATTCGAACACATTTCTGTCCGCATCACACGGCGTCCATACATTGTGCAGCATGGATTCGTTCGGGAAGGATTTTTTTAGCGCCGCTGGCAGCTTGTTGATCTCCTGCGCTCCGCACTTCCTTTCGATCCACCTCACGGACTCGAAGACTGTGAGATTGCGCCATTGGTTTGTCCGGTTGGCACACGGCGCCTCGCCCGACCTCTGACTAACATGCGTAGGGCATGCGCGTCTGCTTTTGAGCATCCGGAAACGCAATGGTAAGACTTTCCTCATGGGAACGCGCTTTACCGCGGACGTCTCGCTGATCGAGGCCTGGAAAGCTGACCGCAGCAGGCTCAAAAAAATCTCGGATATTTCCCCGGAGTTTGCAGTCCATTTCGTGAAAAGGGACATAATCAACACAATGGCCTCCACCGCAACAAAGAATTCCTCACCTCAAATACGGCAGCGACCTCAAACGGCGAGGATTTACCCCACCCCTCCCCCCCTTTCCTCCTACGAGCATAAAAACAATAACGTTACGCGGAAAAAACCTAAAATGACCTGCGAAAACAAAGAACTTACGCAGGACCGGGCGCCAGGTTCACCTATCTCTGCCCGATGCTTCCTCACTGAGTAATTTCAATGTTCACTACTCTTCTCGACGGCCTTTCGTTCACCGAGTGCCCACGCTGGCGCCACGGCCGCCTCTACTTCTCCGATCGCTACACCCGGCGCATCCTCGCGGTTTCGATCGACGGCTCCGTCGAAACGTATGCCCGCACAGATGGCCAAGCGTGGATGGTGGAACGCCCAGCCTCACCGTAGCTCCTAATTGCCCAGCGACACGGCCCCTGGATGCAGCGAGTGGAGCGGTGCGTCCCGGTTCGCAGTGCAGAGAGTCCGCCAGCAATTGACGCGGACGTTCAGGATCAAGTACTCCGGACGAAGCCAGGGCTTGAACGGCATCGTGACCGTGGCGCAGCGCGGGCTGGCGCGATGTTTACCGCTGTCCCTCTAAAATGTTCGGCCATGACGAAAGTGCATCTGAAGCCACTCATGGAAAGTGGGCTTACGGTCGATATGATGCTCGACTCTCTCAGCCTCCCCGCTCCTAGAGTTTATCGGCGAGTTTATCGGTCTGCGAAGATTCTTCGTCAGGTCAATCACGGTGGTTTAGACGGAGAGTTGGATGACAAGCGAACGCCCAAATCGTCGCGTTGGAAGCGTTAAAGCGAAGAAAGCCCGCGTCACCGGGAACCGGACAGATTCAGACCGGCCCCCCGGCCCGATCGATGTCGAGCGTTCGGGAGGTTGGATGCCCCCCGAGGACTTGCGCGACGCAGTATTGGCTGCCTTGTTTGCAAGGACCGATGTTGCCCTCAATCTTCAAGGAATCGATCACCTGGATGCGAGCGCGCTGCAGATTCTGCTGGCACTTGATGCGGAACAACATCAGCGCTTTCACAAGCTTCAATTGACCAATGCTTCTCCACGCTTGCGGCAGTGGTTCGAGTTTGCGGGAGTGGCTGACCTTCTAAGCCCTGACCGGGCGGAGCAGCAATGACTAGATCTGCGCAAAACCAATCTGGCGGGGCTTGGGCCACCATGCTTCCGGGGAGTGCGGGGGTGGTCGCTCAAGAGGAGCCGGCAATGGAAGACGATCTGCGCCGGTATTTGCCGCACTTGAGCCGAATGAGCAAGCAACTGAAGCAAACATCGACGCAAATCGAAAGCTCTGTAGTTGACGTCTGCAGCAGCTTTCAGGGAATCGCCGAGCGGGCAAGAGAAACCGTTGCCCGTGCTGCGGGCTTTCTCAGTTCGGAGGGCAATGGATCTTCCGGCAAACAGTCGTTCAAGGGGCTCATCGAGAGTTGCAGTAAGACCCTGGTGAAGATTCTGAATTCGCGGGAGGAAGCGAGCGAAACCTCGCGCCGTGCAATTGAACGAGTCAAGGAGATGGATAAGGCATCGCAGAAGATCGGCTCTGCGCTGGTCACGCTGGAGCGGATTTCCCGCGAGAACAAGATGCTGGCGATGAATGCGCGCATCGAGGCCGCGCACGCCGGCAACCTGGGGGCGGGGTTCAACGTCGTTGCGGTGGAAGTGGTAGCGCAGACGGAGAAAACGCAGGCGGTAACCGCTCAAGTCAGCGAACTGATCCTCAGCCTGAGAGCCCTGGCCGGATCGACGCTGGGAGACTTGCAGCGAATGATCGACAAGGATCGCAAGCGCGCTGACGAATGCAGAAACGAAGTGGACGAATCGCTCCGGGACATGCAGGCTGCTCACGGCGAGATGAAAAATATGCTGACCGGCATGACCGAAGAAGGGACACTGCTTGCGGGCGAAATTGGAACGGCGGTGCGGGGACTCCAATTCCAGGACCGGACGAGTCAACAAATTTCCCATGTCGTCGAAGACCTGGACACGTTATATGCGAAGCTAACGGCCCGGGCCGGCTCCGCAGGGGAATGGGAAGCCGCATCCGATGAGGGGTTCAGCGCCTACACGATGCATGAAGAGCGGCAAGTCGCCGGCATTGCCGGTAACGAATCCGCAGGCGGAGATATTGAGTTATTTTGATCGCGATGGAGCGCGCGAAAGATGGAAATCTCTGGAGGTATAGCAAAGTGCGAAAAGTGATGATCGTCGACGATTCAGTGTCCATGCGCCAGATGGTCGGCTACACACTGCGACAGGGCGGATATGAAGTGATCGAGGCCCAGCATGGACAGGACGCACTCAGCAAACTGCAGGGCTGCACCGTAGACCTGATCATTACCGATCTCAACATGCCGGTAATGGACGGCATCACTCTGATTCAGAATGTGCGCAAGCAGCCGGCCATGAAGAGCAAGCCAATCCTGATGCTGACCACGGAAGGTATGGCGTCGAAGAAGGAACAGGGGAAGGCTGCCGGTGCAAGTGGATGGCTCGTTAAGCCCTTCGACCCCGAAAAGCTGCTGCTAACCATCGCAAGGGTACTGCCATAAAGCCATGAAAATCGACCTCAACCAATTTCGTCAAACATACCTCCTGGAGAGCGCGGATCACATCGCCTCTATGGAGACTGGCCTTCTCCAACTTCGGTCTGCGCCCGGCGACGTCGAGTTGCTCAACAGCATCTTTCGCTCGGCACACACCATCAAGGGAGGAGCAGGCTCCTTTGCAATGACGAGCCTGGTCCGCTTCACCCACTCCCTTGAAAATCTGCTCGATCGGCTTCGGTCGTCGCAGATGCAGGCCACAGGCGAGGTAATCGATCTGCTGCTTCGATCGGTTGACGTGCTGCGCGAGTTGGTTGCAGCGGACGCAGATGCCGCAATGCCCGCTGCCGCGATGGAACTTGAGAAACGAATCGAAGCAGTGCAGCCCGCCGAGCCTGCTCAGGAAGAAACACTCTCCGAGGAAGCGCCGGAGCCCGTCCAGGACGATCGGGAGATCAGGCTCTATAGCGTCGAATTTCGCCCCGACCGGGAGCTTTTCGATAGCGGTACAAACCCTATCGTGCTCTTGCGGAATCTCGCCGCATTGGGCGCCGTAAGTTGTTGCCATGTTCATCGCGAAGAGTTACCCGCATTGGCCGATCTTGACCCGGCGAGGTGCTATCTCAGCTGGACAGTGGAGCTGGCCAGCGCATGTTCGGAAGCAGAGTTGCGTGAGGTGTTTGAATTTGTCGAGCATCTGGCTGAAATACGCATCTCCCGTTCGAATGCGCCGCAGCAGCCTGGCTCCGCCCCGGCCGAGAATTCAGTAGCAGAAGAAGTTCCAGCCAACACAACCGCCCCCGCATCCGCCAGTCCGACCCAGTTTGTTGAACGCCGCAATGCGGCGGTCGCTGATCGCCGTCAATCGTCCGTGGCAGATCGGCGCCAATCGCCGGCAAAGCCGGCCGCAGGCGGAGATTCAGGTTCAATTCGCGTGGCCATCGACAAGGTCGACCGGCTGATCGATCTGGTGGGCGAGCTAGTCATCGCGCACGTCATGACCGCGCAAATGGTCGAAGATTTCGAACCCTCCTGCCTACCCAAGCTGCGCGAAGCAGTGGCGTCGATGGAGCGCAATACCCGCGAGCTGCACGAACGCGTGATGGGCATTCGCATGTTGCCGGTCGGAACACTGTTTCAGAGATACTCGCGCACGGTGTACGACATTGCGCAAGCCACCGGCAAGCAGATTCGTCTCGAAACAAGCGGAGAAGAAACCGAGATCGACAAGAGCATATTGGAACTGCTCGGGGATCCGCTGACCCACCTGGTTCGCAACGCAGCCGACCACGGCATCGAGAGTCCGGAAGCGCGCCTGGCCGCTGGCAAGCCCGCGGAAGGCCTAATCATGCTGAGGGCATTCCACCGCGCGGGCAGAATCGTCATCGAGGGATCGGACGATGGAGCCGGAATCGATCTGGACAGAGTGCGCATCAAGGCCATCGAGCGCGGACTCATCGCGCCCGACTCCGAGCTGAGCGACGAGCAACTGCACATGCTGCTCTTCGAGCCGGGCTTCTCTACCAGAGAAGAAGTGAGCGACCTCTCCGGCCGGGGCGTCGGCATGGACGTGGTGAAGCGGAACATCCAGCAATTGAATGGCACAGTAAGCCTGGTGAGCGAGAAAGGCCGGGGCTCGACAGTAACCATCGAACTGCCCCTGACGCTTGCGATTTTGGAAGGATTGTTGGTGCGTGTCGGCGACCGGACTTTGGTTCTGCCGCTTTTGTCGGTAATCGAAACCGTGCCCTTGCGCAACGAGCAGATCGTTCGCATCGCCGAGCGCGGTGAGGTGGTCGACATCCGCAGCGAATCCGTTCCGCTGCTGCGCCTTTCCCGGTACCTTGGCTTGCCGCAGGAAACGACAGGTGATACTGCAGCAGAGAACAATAGTCGCCGCCTGGCGGTAATTGTGGAAGCCGGCCGCCGCAAGGTTGGCCTGGTGGTCGATGAACTTCTCGGCCAGCAACAGGTCGTGGTCAAGAGCCTCGAACGGCATCTTCACAAGGTCGACGGCTTGATGGGTGCCACCATCCTCGGCGACGGCCGTGTCGCCCCCATCGTCGATGTGACCGGCATCGGCGCCATGGATCTGTTCTCGCTTCAGAATCCAGTCAAGTCTTTCCAAGAGTTTGTATCACCGGAACAGTAAGTTAGAGCGATTTGATCCATTGAAAGTGCAAGAGGAGAGGGAACACATGAACTGGCTTAAGAATCTCAATGCAATGCCCCGGCTGATGAGCAGCTTTGGGGTTCTGCTGGTGCTCACGCTGGGCATCAGCTATTTGGCAATCAGCAACCTGAGCGCGGCCAACGACCGCGTGCAGGCGCTCTACCAGGAGGATATGAAGGGCGTCATCGCTGTCCAGAACATTGCGGCCAGCAAACTCGATGTTGCGCGCCTGGTCAGGGATGCCATCGTCAAAATTGACGATCCCGCAGCCGTATCCGAAGACCTCGGCTCCATCAAGTCGGCCTACTCGAGCATGCACTCCAATCTTGAAACAGCGGAACTGTGCTTTTACACCAAGGAAGGCAAGGGAATGCTCGCTAACATTCGGGATGCCCAGCCTAAGTATGAGCAATCCGTCAACTCCGTCACTGTCGCTATTGAAGCCAAAGACCCGGTTCGTGCTAGAGCAAACCTATTAGGGATAGCCGCAATCGCCGCTCAAATGAGCACCGACATCGATAGCGCGCTCAAGCTGAAGGAAACAACATCGGAAGAAAAGTTCCAAGCCAATAACCAGGCTTATCAGACTACGCGAACCACGATGATCGGCGCGGCCGTCATTTCACTGGTGCTCGGCGTGATCCTAAGTATCGTCATTGCCCGCGGGTTCTCTCTGCCCCTTGGACAGGCGGTGGCTGTGCTCGAACAAGTTGCCGACGGCGACCTCACTGTCTCGCTCGATGTGGACACCAGAGACGAAGTCGGGCGCATGGCCGGAGCCTTGAACCGAGCGGTCGAAAAGTTGAACAGCACTTTGCAAGAGGTGGCGGACAGCGCCGCAAATGCAAGCTCATCTTCGCAGCAGCTTGCCGCCGCTGCTGAGAACATCGCCTCCGGCGCTCAAGAGCAGGCGGCGAGTCTTGAAGAGACTTCGGCGAGCCTCGAAGAAATCACAGCGGCAGTTCGGCAGAGCGCCGACAACGCCAACCAGGCCAGTCAGCTTGCAGCCTGTTCGAAGGACTCCGCGCTGCAAGGCCAGGACGTGGTCACGAATGCGATTACCGCGATGTCGGAGATCAATGCCGCTTCAGCAAAAATATCGGACATCATCTCGACGATCGACGAAATCGCCTTCCAAACCAATCTTCTGGCCGTCAATGCCGCGGTTGAAGCGGCGCGCGCGGGCGACGAAGGACGCGGTTTTGCCGTTGTGGCCTCCGAGGTGCGGAGCCTGGCGCAAAGAAGCGCTGTTGCCGCCAAGGAGATCAAGGTCCTGATTCAGGATTCGTTGCGCAAGGTCGATGCCGGGTCGGGGCTGGTAAACCGTTCGGGCGAGACGCTGCACGGCATCGTCGGATCGGTGAAGCGGGTGACCGACATCGTCGGCGAAATCGCCGCGGCCTCGGGAGAACAGAGCACCGGCATCGAACAGGTGAACACCGCCATGACACAGATGGACCAGGTAACGCAATCAAACTCCGCACAGACCGAAGAGCTATCGGCGACGGCACAATCGCTCTCCGAGCAGTCGGCTCATTTGATGGAACTGGTGAGCACATTCACGCTCAGCCAGGGCGGAAGAAATGCGCGGGACCGGCAGACGCTTCATCCGCGCGAAGCAAGTTTCGCGCGTTTGGCCGAAGAGAGTCCTGTGAGTTCGCCGCGGTCGAGTGTCGTGCATTCCACGCCGCATCCAAGCCCGGCCTCACAATCCAGTCAACCATCGCACCGCTTCGCCAGGACGCCTCGCAGCAATTCAACAGCGAAGCCTGAGCGTTCCCGCGGCAGCAAGAGTGCAGCCGCAAGGCAGCCGGCCCTGGCCGCAGCGTCCGTCAGTGGAGCAGGCGGAAACGATGCCAGCTTCGAAGAGTTCTGAGACATTTTGAAGCGGCCGGGAAGTACCACTCACATCCGGCTTTCGTCGAGATCCGTGCTGCGGCACAGCGGCCTCGGAAAGGAAACACAATGAAAGTTTTGGCTGAAAAAAAGGTTCAGGAATCGCAGCAGTTTCTTACCTTCCTGCTCGACGAACAGGAATACGGGCTGGAAATCTTCAAGATCCGGGAGATTCGCGGATATGCGCCCATCACTCCAATTCCTAACGTTCCCCCGCATGTGCGCGGCGTGATGAATCTGCGTGGCACCGTTCTTCCTGTCGTCGATCTGCGCATGAAGTTCCGCTTGCCTGCCGTCGAATACAACAAGTTCACCGTCATCGTAATCGCCACGGTCGGCAACAAGATCGTCGGGCTGCTGGTAGACGCTGTTTCAGATGTTCTTATGGTCGCGAACGATGCAATGCGCGAGGCGCCCGACTTCGGCTCGGCCGTCGATACACGATTCATCAACGGCGTCTTCGAGTCGCGGGAACATCTCGCCGTCGCGTTGAACCTCGAAGAACTTCTTTCCGAGGGCGAACTTGCTCTGCCGCAATCCATCGCCGCTTAGCACATTTCGCGCATGAAGCAAGTCATTGAAGAGGAGAACCGATCTTGCCCGCGCCTGCAATTGACAACTCGGTCGTTCCGATGGGGCCGCGTGAATTCAAGCTGTTTCGTACCCTGGTTCACGAGCGTACCGGGATTTGGCTCCGCGACGGCAAGCAGATCATGCTGGCATCGCGTCTGTCGCGGCGGCTGCGTCACCATGGCCTGCATAACTTTGCCGACTATTACTCGTACATCCAGAACTTGCCGGACAATGGCGAGGAAATCGGTGAACTGATCAACTGTGTAACGACCAACAAGACTTCGTTTTTTCGCGAACGGCACCACTTCGATTTTCTGGCCAATACCATTGTGCCGGCGCTTCAGGAGGCGGCTCAATGTGGCGGCCCCAGGAGCATCCGAATCTGGAGCGCCGCTTCGTCCACAGGGGAGGAAGCATACACGATTGCCATTACCCTGCTCGAAGCTTTGCAAATGCATAGTGGCGCCAGGAGTCCGATCTCTCAGCGCACCAGAACCGCTTCCGCGGATTTTTCGGCGTCGACGTTCGCCCCTGGTTCGTGGAAGATTGATGTCGTTGCCTCCGATATCGACACTAAGGTTCTGGCGACCGCCCAGCGCGCAACATACAACCTGGATTCGCTTGCCAGCGTCGCGCCTGCGCTCAAAAAGAAGTACTTCCTCCGCGGCAAAGACGACATGCTCGGCCAGGTGAAAGTGAAGCCGGAGGTCGCCCGGCTTGTTCACTTTCTGCGCATCAATCTCATGGATGCCCGCTGGCCGCTCGAAGACCTTTTCGACGTCATCTTCTTTCGCAATGCACTCATCTACTTCAATCAGGACACGCAAGATGTGTTCCTGCGCAAGATGGTCCGGCATCTCAAGCCGCGCGGCTATCTCTTCCTCGGCAATGCCGAACATATTCCCTGGTTGCACGGCATCCTGGAGCCGTTGAATCAAACCATGTATCGATTGAGGGACGTGGAATGATCAACATCCTCACTAACCCGCGCCCTCGCTCCGAAGAGCACTGTGGCACTGTATATAACTTGCGAGTGAAGAGCGATCTTGCTTCAGCAGCCACACCGCCCGTGCGCGGTCAGGGTAGAGTCCATCCAACAGCCAGGCATCGCATGCGCCTATACATCGGCGATGTTGCGGCCAGCCAATCTCCCGCTGTCATCGATACGTTACTTGGGTCCTGTGTCGCGGTGTGCATGTACGACCCGGTGTTGCGCAGCGGCGGCATGAATCATATCCTCTTGCCAAAGTGCCGCGTGGGCGACAAAAGTCCGCGCTGCGGAATCCATGCGATGGAGCTGCTCATCAACGAACTGATGAAGCTCGGAGGAGATCGACGAAGATTCGTTGCCAAAGCGTTTGGCGGAGGCAATGTTCTTGGCAGTCTCAAAATGCCCTCCGTCGGGGAGTGGAATGCAAAGTTCGTGCGCGAGTTCCTCGCCCTCGAAGGCATACCCCTGGTCGCCGAACGGATGGGGGGTAACCATGCGGTTCATTTGTATTTCCGAACGGATACAGGCAAAGCTACCGTGCACACTGTGGATGGTTCGAGCCTGCCAAAAATCATCGCCGCTGAAGGCTCCTACTGGAAGCCGCCTTGCCCTGCTCGATCCTATAGCGGGGAAATCACGCTGTTTTGACAGGTGCTTCTATTGAACAGTGTCGGCGCATTTTCGAGTTGCTCTCTTAACCTCACTTTCGGCTGGCATGAGGCAGCCTGCTAATGACGACTCGATTCAAAGTGCTCATCGTAGACGACTCGGCATTGATGCGCCAGATTCTTACGCAGATATTCAACTCCGACCCTGAGCTTGAAGTTGTGGGGACGGCCGGCGACCCGTTCGTCGCAAGAGAGAAAATAAAATCGCTGGATCCAGACGTGCTCACCCTCGACATCGAAATGCCGCGCATGGATGGGCTGACCTTCCTGGAGAAGTTGATGCGCGGCCATCCAATGCCGGTGATCATGATTTCGTCGCTGACCGGCAAGGGCTCTGACACCACCCTTCGTGCGCTTGCCCTTGGCGCCATCGACTATGTTTCCAAGCCCAAGGTGGATGTCTCGAGCGGCACTATCGAACAAGCTGAAGAAATCCTCGCCAAGGTTAAAGCGGCAGCAAAAGCAAGAGTGCGGCGCCCCTTTGCGGCACCGCCGCCTGCGCCCCTTCTGGGAAGGTCTTACCAGTTCACGGCTACTCATAAGATCGTTGCTATCGGTGCTTCAACAGGCGGCACTGAGGCTCTCAAAGAACTGTTGTCGCCTCTGCCTGCCGACTTTCCCGGAATCGTGATTGTGCAACACATGCCGGAGACTTTCACCCATCAGTTTGCCCAGCGTCTCGACTCGCTCTGCAGGATACGAGTGAAGGAGGCACAGGATGGCGACCGCATTCTGCCAGGGCACGCGCTATTGGCCCCCGGCGGCCACCACATGGCCGTAGTTCGCAAAGGTACAGAATATGCCGTGCATGTGTACAGAGGAGAGCGCGTGAATCGCCATCTGCCTTCCGTCGATGTTTTGTTTTCCTCGTGCGCTCGCAACATGGGAAAGAACGCTCTGGGAGTGTTGTTGACCGGGATGGGTGCGGATGGCGCGCGAGGCATGTTGGAGATGAAGCAGGCGGCATCCTTCACGATCGCGCAGGACGAGTCAACATCCGTGGTATTCGGAATGCCGCGTGAAGCTATCCTTCTCAATGCCGTCGATCAGGTGCTCCCGCTCGATCAGATCCCGGCAGCGCTGATGCAAAATCTCTCTCGAGTCTAGTGCCCTGAGTCCAAAGTTCATATCAAGATAGCCCTGTCATCCCGAGCACCATGACTTGCGTCGCATGTTACATCTGCAATGAACAGATGCGGAGATCGAATAAGTCAAAGAAACCAGCTGACTCGCTAGCTTGCGATCTCCGCGGAGCGGAGGCTGACTTGCTAAACGCTTCAAAACTCCAGCGCGTCTCCAGTTTCACGTTCATCATGGAGTCCCTGCTAGTACCTCGACCGGGTGAATG
>Ga0302319_10011225_pt1 | contig 17011 bp, 11 predicted proteins | sample Bog_T0_2_FD_203319 | JGI IMG/M metagenome (GOLD analysis project Ga0302319, IMG submission 203319) | Peat permafrost microbial communities from Stordalen Mire near Abisko, Sweden - Bog_T0_2 | ecosystem: Environmental > Terrestrial > Soil > Wetlands > Peat | place: Sweden: Abisko, Stordalen Mire...
CTTTTCCGGCACCGTCTTTCCAAAGCGCTTTTCGAGATGCGGATGCCGCAGAAACTCCAGCGCGACCGCATCCGCCGCCAACGCCCCGCTGCGGCTGGAAATCGCTTCGCTGACCCGCTGGTTCAATGCATCCATGGAGTTCAGGAGCAGATATGCTCGAAATGGCGAATCTCCTGCGCACCCGGCACCAGCTTCAGCCCTTTCGGGATGCCTTTGTGCGATTGATGGTACATGTGGCTGTGATGCCATTGCGTGAAACTCTCGGCATCGGTCCAATAAGTGATCAGCCAGATTTCCTCCGGGCTCTCCAGCGGACTCAATACCTCCATCCGCACGAATCCCCGCGCGCCATCCACCAGGTGCGGCCGCTTGCGGAACGCCTCCTTCACCTCACTGTCCATGTCGTTGGCGATGAGAAACTTACTCAGCGCCACGTGGGTGATCCCACCCTGGACAGGCGGCGCGAAAGCCGGGGCCGCCGCCGCCGTGGGAGCGCCCCTGGAAAACGGGCAGGAGAGGGTTGGGGATGGATTCATGAGGGTATAATGGCCTTATTAAATGCGCCTCACGCTAAAGAGCATGGGCAACGCCCCAGCGAATCGGGGAGAGTGTGTATTTCGCAGGTGCCATGGGACCCCGGGCATCCGGCCGGCGTGAGCGTACAGGTGATCCCAATCTTCGCCCCCGATCGAATGGATCGATATCGCCTGCCCGAGATACTCATTTCGTGACAACCTGCCCCCTCCCCCCGTACCGCTGGACGCATGAGAGATGGAGCTGGGGATGGGCCTATTGATTAACGCCCTTCCTTTGCGGCTCCAGATGGGTCGGCGAGGGGGAGGGGGGTGGTCGAATTTGGTCAAATTTAGTCGAATCTAGTCAAATTTAGTCGAATTCCCGGTGATGCCGCTGGCTTCTTTGCCCCCCCTTTCCGGGATTCAAAGCCGGGCTTTTGCGCCGCTCGAAGCCTCGGCGCGCGCTCCGAGGGCAAATCCCCGCGGCGGCGGCGTGAAAGAACGGAAATTCAACTGACATGGGAGCAATATGACTAATAATTAGCACAGCGCAAGCGAAAATATCGAGGTGCTGAATATTAGTGTACAGTCCAGTTCCGTGAAATACCGCGCAGCCCCGTGGTCTTATGCGCCCTAAACCGGCGCCCCAACCTGGAGCGTCGACTCTGTCGCCTTCTCCGGCACCAGCCGCGTGGACGTCCGCCTGCCCCCATCCCCGCGAAAGTGCAGGAACTTCTCGTAGAGCTCCTTCGACCGCGCGAGCTCATCCCTCAGGAAATCCGACTGGTTCAACTGCCTCAGGTGAGCCTCCTTGACCGACCGCCTCTGTGGCGAGGGCCGGCACACCTGCATCTCCCGGATCTCCCCGTTCGGCTTCGTGTGCTCCTGCTCCGTAACCATGAAGCAATGTGCCGCATTCTCCGGTGTATGATCGAACGGCACATAGGACGTCCCCCATTTCCCATTAAACGCACGGATCACCCCCCCGAAGTCCGTCGTCACATCCTCAAATCGAGCGATGAATAAATGCTCCCGCACCGGCATCAGCACCTTGTAATAGTCGTTCCAGTATGCGATCGCCTCCTCGAGCGTCTCGTTCTCGTGGATCGCCCAGGACACCGCCGCATCCAGGGGATTGCGCAGCAGCACGAGCCCGGGCGTCCCGAGCCGCACCTGGCTGATCACAAACGTCGGGATGTGATGGTGCGACATCACCCGCGCCTCCGGATTCGCCGACTTGAACGCCGTTACCGCGAAAGTATTCCCACACCTCGGATACCCGCTGATGTACATCTGCGCCTTCTTACTGAACACATTTCCACGGCCCCGCAGGATCCCAAAGGGATAGTACGCCGCGGGCCTTGGCCAGAGAAGATGGCGGGCTGCCCGGTTCAACAGAACCTTGGTCGCGGAAAAGCTGGTCGATGGAGTGGATGACATTCGGCTCATCAATGGGAAGGAACACTCCTCTCTCTCAAGTGTGGCAACTTTCAAGCCAACACGCGCGAGCTGGGCACAGTCCTTATATGTATCTCGATATGATACAAATCCAGATTCATGTTACATTCAAGCAACATCTGAAGATTTTTTTATCAGCGCCGGGAAAATCCCGTCTCGCGGAGGGAAGCCCGCAATTTTTTGGATCTCTTTGCGGTAGCGCCAGGGCGTTTTGCCGGTGATGCGCTGGAAGGCCGCATAAAACGCGGGAGCGGTTCCGAACCCGGATTCCGAGGCTATTTGTTCAATAGTGCGCCTTTGCGGCAATTGCATCAGCGCCTGGGCATGCTGGACTCGCAGCTTCGTCAGAAAATCGTGCGGCGAACTTTGAAGACATTCCCGGAATCGCATTTCCAGTGTCCGCTTCGAGACCATCGCGTGCTCGGCAATGCACTCGATGTTAAACTGGCTCGCCAGGTGCGCCCTCATGTAGTCGAGCGCGCTCTGCACCACTGCGTCCGAGCAATAGAGCTTGTTGGTGGATTGGCGGGCGACGACCCCATCCGGATCCACGAGGAGGTCGGCGGACAAGCTCGAACTCCCCTGCATCATGCGGTCCAGGAGCGCGGCCGCTTCCCGACCGACCCGCTCCGAATTGCGCGAAACGCTGGTCAGAGTAGGAACGGAGTGTTCGCAAATGGATGCATCGTCATCCATCCCTATCAACGCGATATCGTCCGGGATTCGCAATTGGGCTTCCTGGCAGGCCTCCATCAGTAATTGAGCCATGTAATCGTGGACCGCGAAAACTCCGCATGGGCGAGGGAGGGTGGCGAGCCATTCGGCCGGCTCGGCAATGCGTCGAGTCCAGTATTTGGCGATCTCCGTGTTGGGATTCCGAAGAAAAGTCCCGCACTTTACACCGGCTTCGGCAGCCCGCCCGGCAAAACCCAGGCTCCGCTGGTCGGAATACCAAACATCTTTCCAACCGAAAAACGAGAGGTGACTCAAGCCGCGGGCGAGCAGGTGATCGGCAGCCATTTGTCCGGCCTTGAAGTGGTTTACAGAAACCCGCGGAACCCCAAAGGACCCTGGCAATCCCGAGCCCAGATTCACGACGGGGATTCCGATCCCTGCGGCGGTTCGCAGCTCGCGCCGGTCATCGATGAGGGCGATGATGCCGTCGCCTTTCCATCCGCGCATTTCCTTCAGGCTGAGGGACCCGCCCACGCCCCGGAATGCGGGTGGGCTGCTCAAGATATGCCAGCCCCCTGCCTCGCGCGCGTATTGCCTTACGCCATCCATGCAACGTGTGACCCAGGAGATAGAAGAGGGATAAACAACGGCGACTCGCTTGTTCATCGGTTGCGCATTTCTTTACTGATTCTACGCATTGCTTCGGTTGTACGCAAGCGAAAGCGGTGTCAGCAGTTGGAAACGGCATTCCGTTTTGTCCCCGCTCATCACCATGATCCGATATCTTCCCTTGTTGCTGGTTCTGCTCATCATCGTCAGGGGGGCGAGTTCTATCTCAACGGTCAATGGATCGGACGCAGCGCGGGTGGTTGCCGATAACCGGTGTACAAGGGTCGGGCCATGGGGTAGGATCAAGGGCTCAGCCGATCATCCCAATAATAAACCCTCCGCCGTTGGAAGGGGGGTAGCGGCCGTTCCGAATCCCCCCGAATGCGCCCGAGTTTCCGAGTCTTCCCATATCTCACCCTCCTCGTTGTCTCCCTCTGCCTCGCGACAGCGCGGGCGCAGGCACAGACTCCGATTCCCTCATTCCCCGGGGCGGTGGGGCTTGGTGGCACCACCACGGGGGCGTGCACCCTCAGCGGGACCACACACACCGGCGGCACCGTTTACCATGTGACGAATCTGAACGACTCGGGCGCCGGCTCGTTTCGCACGGGCGTGGCGACCGGCGGAAGTATTATTGTCTTCGACGTGGGGGGCAGCATCCAGCTTCTCTCGGATGTCTCCGCCACGAGCAATCTCACCATCGAGGGCCAGACAGCTCCGGGCGGCATCCAGATATTCGGCGCCGAAACCTCGTTCTACGGGCGCAGTAATATCATCTGCCGGTATGTCCATTTCCGCGACGGGACGCTCGACACCAACTATCCGGGATCCAGTTCGGTGAACTCGCACACCAACGCCGTCAGCCTCGGGGATACGGCCAACGTCATCATGGACCACTGTTCGTTCGAGTTCGCGGCATATAACAACGTCGATTCCGTGGGCGCCGTGAATATCACGTACCAGAACTGTATTTTTGCCGACCCCATAGCGGAGCAGCGGTTCAATTGCCACTTCGAGACCGGCCCCGTCACATTCATCGGCAATCTCTGGGCCAACGCCCACGGGCGCAGCCCGCTCGGCAAGGCGAATCTCCAGTTCATCGACAACGTCGTTTACAATTACGGGTACGCGATGGATACGGGCAACTCGTCGGGGGTATTCACCTGGGACGTTCTCAACAACCTCTTCATTGCCGGCCCCTCGACCACCAGCGCCGGTGACGCCTATTACCAGGTCGATAGCAACCAGAGCGCCTACGCCACGGGCAATTATCTTGACGGCTCCGCGAACGGAACCTTGAACGCTTCCCCTGATAATACCGTAAACGGAGCCACCGTCCTCGCTTCCCCGTGGAATTCCACATCCGAATCTCTTGCCACCCTTTCCGCGACAGCCGCGTATTTTAATGTCGTCTCAAACGCCGGCCCGGTCCCGCGCGATCCAGTGGACAGCCAGGTCATCGGGAATGTCCTCTCGCTTGGCACCTCCGGCATGTTCTGGACCACGCAGGTCTCCACCGGCCTTGGCAACAGCGGGTATGGCGTCATCGTTGGCGGGACCCCTTTGCCGGATTCCGATGCCTCGGGCATGCCCGACGATTGGAAGTCGGCCATGGGCCTGAGCCTGACGAATCCGTCCATCGGCGGCGTCACTTCCTCGACGGGATACACGAATCTCGAGAATTACCTCAATTGGAAGGCCCAGCCGAACGCGTGGGTGGCCAAAGACACGGCGGCCAAATCAACCTCGGTTACCATCGACCTCAGCCAGTACGCAAACGGCTTCGGGACGGGCGCAACCTATGCGGTGTCGAACCCGGTCAGGGGGACTGCCACACCATCGCCAACCTCACCGTATCTTGTGACTTTCGTCCCCACCACCGGCACCTCCGGCCTTGGCGGGTTCACCTGGTCGGTGACCAATGGGATCACCACCATGAGCAGCACGTGCGGCGTGCTCATCTCCCAGAGCGGCCCTTCGCAAAGCGTGACATGGAAAGGGGACGGCGTGAGCAATAACTGGGATCTCAGCACCGCAAACTGGACCGTGGCCGGCACGGGTGGCGCCACCGACTTCGGCACCGGGGACCCGGTTACCTTTGATGACACCGGTTCCGTCTCGCCCGTGGTCAATATCGGGACGGCGCTATCGCCCGGATCGATCACGTTCAACACCTACAGTAACAGTTACACCCTTTCGGGCACAGGCAGCCTGGGCGGTACCGGGACGCTCATCAAGGAGGGCACGGCTCCGCTGACACTCAAGAATTCCGGCGGCAATATCTACAGCGGCGGTGCGATCCTGAACTCCGGCACCACCTACGTCTATTACAGCTCTTCGCTCGGCACCGGGCCTATCTCTCTCAATGGCGGCACGCTGAACCTGATCGCGACCACTCCCAACCCTATCACGATCAGCCCCACGACCAATGTGAATGTCGCAAGCACACTCGGTGTTCAGGGCGGCAATATTTATCTCTACGGCCCATTTGTCGGAAGCGCTCCCCTGACGGTCAATTTCAATGGCAATAACGTGTGCACGCCGGATGCCAGTTGGTCCAGTTTCACGGGCCAGCTCAACCTCGTCGGCACCGGCTCCTTCCGGATCCAGAATGCCGGCTTCCCAAGTTCCATCGTCAACTGCGAGGGTGGGGAATACGTCACGAATAACCTCGCCGGCACGAACACGATTTCCTTCGGCGCACTGGAGGGAGTCGCATCGACCAACCTCGGCGGTGGCGGCAGCGCGGGCTCCTCGGCCGTTTACAGTATCGGCGCGCTGAATACGCCCAGCGTATTTCCCGGGACCATTTCCAATAGCACCAACCAGACCGTGGGGGTTACAGAGGTGGGCAGTTCCACGCTGACTCTTTCCGGTGACAATACCTATACGGGCGCCACTTCGGTAAGTTCCGGTACTTTCCTGCTCACGGGCACGCTCGGCAATACGGCTGTGACCGTCGCGTCTGGCGCCAAGTTTATTTCCAATGGCCTCGTAGGCGGCACCGTGACCGTGGACCAGGGCGGCTCCCTGTATATGGGCAATTCCACCGGCTCCAGCGCGACGGGCACTTTGACCCTGGGCAGTGGTTTCGTCGTGGCCGGCGGCACGGGAGGCGCATCCCTTTATTACGGCTTGTCGAGTTCTCCCACAGCGACCGGCTCCAACGACCTGATCACTGTCACCGCGGGCACGCTCAACTTGAGCGGCACCGTCAATTTTGACATCAGCCTCAATGACGGCGTGCTCGGGGCTGGCACCTATAACTTGATCAATGGCGGCAGCACGCTCAGTGTTCCCGGGAACGGCAATCCCTACATGGCACTCAACATGGGGTTGCCATCCGGTGCGATCACACGCCAGAGCTTCACCCTCGCACGGCCCTCCAGCGGCACCACATCCGCCACCATAACCCTGACTGTCGGGAACAGTGCCGCCTCGCTGGTATGGACAGGGACGAACAGCGCGACCTGGGACCTGGACACCACCTCGGACTGGAGTGGAGCATCGCCCGCCACTTTCTATGATTTGGACACGGTCACCTTCAATGACACCGATGCAAATGGGACCGTGGCCCTGAGCGGCACCATGCAGCCCAACGTGATCTACGTAACCGATAACACCACCAATTACACTTTTAATGACACCGGCGCCATTGTGGGGGGTACGAAGCTGATCAAATCGGGAGCGGCCTCACTTACCATTGCCAACTCGGGTGGCAATACCTTCAACGGCCCCATCTACCTTAACGCCGGCACGCTCTATGCCAATACCTACCTTGGAAGCGGCACCATCTACCTGAACGGCGGCACGCTATCCGTTGATAACGGCACTTACCTCGGCAATCCGATTGTCGTGGAGACCACGAGCACCATCTACGCCTCGAATGGCAGTAACTGGGTGGCCAACAATCCGGGAGCGACTTTGAGCAGCACCTCGCCGGTCACCCTTTATATCGGTGTCGGAAACGGCTCCGCTTTCACGGTCGAGGGGAATATGGACCAGTTCCAGGGCACCTTCGAGATGGGCGCGAGCGCCGGCCTCGTCCGGCTCAATGGCGACGGCAGCGCACAGGCGCTTTTCGATATCGGAACTTCTTCTGCCACGCTGGCCAATCGAAATGGCGGAATTACCGCGAACTTTGGCGGCATCGCGGGAGGTTCGCACACCTACCTCCAAGGGCGGCAGTCCCTAAGCGGACCCACCGCCTCGACCTATGTGGTGGGAGCGCTCAATACGGACGAGACCTTTGCGGGCACGATCAGTAATGGAGGAGACCTGGGCGGCCTGAACCTCACCAAGGTCGGCACGGGGAACTGGACCCTGAGCGGCACCTCAAGCTTCGCCGGGAACATTACGGTCAGTGCGGGGACCCTGACCATATCCGGTTCGGACAATAACAATGGACTCAATTTCGAGGTGCTAAGTGGGGGCGCATTCGCCCTGGCCGGTGGCGCTGTCAACACGGAGACCGTACAGATCGACTCCGGCGCGACCTTCACCGGCTACGGCACCCTCGATGCCGCGCTCGTCAATCACGGCGTCACCACTGTCAACGGGGCGCTCACCATCAATGGCAACTTCGAGAACGACGGCACCCTTACGGTCACAGGCAGCGGCAGCCTGGTAACCAACCTGCCGACGGACGGCTCCGGGTCCTTTGTAAACAATGGTCTGCTCGATATCATGGACAGCCCCCAGACCGTCCTGCCGGCCGGCTATGTGAACAACGGGACCATCCTAACCAATTCCCTGGTCACGGTACAGGCCTTTGCCAAATCCGGGAACAACTTCTCGATTACGATCCGCACTTACTCGGGCCACACCTACCAATTGGAAAAATCATCCAATCTCAGCACCTGGCAGAACGTTGGCACCTCCCAGGCAGGAACAGGTTCCGTGGTCGTGCTCACCGACACCAACGCAAGCTCGGGCAGCATGTTCTACGAGGTTGGGGTCGGGCCGTGAATGGGCAGGCAGTGATCTGGGCTAATAGATCGGTACGAGGCGGGCGCAATTCCGTAGCGTCCTAATTTAATTTTCCACCTCGACGGTCCAAAACTGAGTTTTGTTCGATTTTATGCCAACTCCCACTTGTAGGGGTACTCTTTTACTGAGTAGAGTCCGGCGTCATGCGTCCCGATTTTGCGTTCGTGAATAAACAGCTCTGCATTCCGTATTTCCCGACCGTGACTCGTTGAGGCAGCGTTCCACATCGAGTTTCCTCTCTTCGTTGGGATTGCGCATTTTTCGAAGATTATAAGCTCATACCCTGATTCGGTCTTTAGCAGGATCCGCGATGCCGATACGCGGATTTGGGGTAGAGTTTTAACGCGCACTTCCCCGCGCGTATGGAATGGCTGGAGAATGTGATCCCGTCCAATCTGCTGGTGGTGCGGCCGCCGGCCTGAAGGCGCCCGCTCAAGCGGAAGCCACCTTCTTCAGCACCGGCGCATGGCCGCCGGGCGCGATCACCAGTTCCACGCGCGCATTTTCCTTGTGCGGCAGCGCCACCACCTCCACGGCCCAACTGAGCGTGACCAAATGCCCTTTGAAACTGTACGGCGCCGCCGGGGCGGTAAACTGAAAGGAGCGCGTATCATCCTGCTGCGCATCGTCAAAGCGCACGGTGGCGACGACTCCCACATCCTCATAGCTGCGCCCGGTCGTGTGCCAGAGCAGACGCACCTCGACGGACTTCGGCTGCTTCCCAAGCTGCCACTGGACGCCACCGGCGATCTCCTCGCCGGGCGCGTATTCCGCCGGCTGTTTGCGTACCGCGATCTTCATCTCGCTCATGCCGCGGCCTCCCATCCATCCGGCATGATGACCACGGGGTAATCGTCCTTGATCCCGGCCCAGCGCGGCACCTTCCCGATGACATGCAGCCTCCAGACGATGCGGTTGCGCCCGCCATTGAAGGAGTGCATCGCCGTGACCGGTACGCTGCCGGTTGCCTTGCCGGCCCACAGTTCGTCCGGCTGCTGCGTATTAACAAGCTCCGCGCTGTAGCAGAGGGAGACTGCGGTCCCATGGGATTTTCCGGACTGGAACTCCGACTCCTCGCAACACTCGATCGAGATGCGCAATGCAGAGAGGCTCCGCTTCCCGCCCTGAAGCTCCCACTCCACGGTGAAATCCCGGCCCAGTCTCAATGTCCCGGGTGTGACCCGCAGATGAACCCGGGGATCTGACATCCGCATTACGCTGAGAATGACGCCGCGCAACCCGACGATGGAAAAGAGCCCGAATATCACTCCCATGAAGATGAGCCCGGGATCGCCGTGGCCCGCGCGCCAATTCGGAATCTGGGTGGCCGTGAACGCGATCAGCGGCCCCAGCGCGACCGCCACGAAGACAATGCCCACGGCCAGGTTGCGAGTCGGCGTCTCCTTCGGCTTCAGCTCAAGTTTGCCATCCACCAAACCCAGCGTCCCCGACGTGGGCGTGACGGAACCCGCGGCCGCAAATCCAGTCATCCACGCAGGAGCGAGGGGCGTTCCCGCGGTCCCCTGTTTTCTCAGTTTGATCGAGGCCTCCACACCCATGATCCCCACCAGCGTGAACACCATCGGGAATAGGCCGAAGAGCATCTCGGCGGAAAAATCGCGGTTCATGACCGCGTCCGCGGGATCGGCGGGATCGTAGTAGCAAGTGACATGTTTGCCGGGCGGATACTGCTCCACCACCGCTTCCTTGCCGCTGTAACCGCTGGATGATCCCATCCCGAAATCGTACCGGCGCTCCGTGTACCACTGCCGGCCCACGCGATAGCGATATACGATATCCACGCTATAGGTGAGCCCATGCCTGGCCATGTGTGTTCCCACCGCGCTGCTCAGGACGCGGCAGGTCGTTTGCTTCCAACTCCGCGCCTCCCACACCTTCAGCACAGGCTGCACAAACATGAGATAGGTAAACCCCAGCCCCATGAGGGCAATGAAGATGAAGATAAAGGCGGGGTTCCGCCCCTTGCGCCGGGAGGAGAGAGGCTGATTCATAAGCGCCATGAACGCACGGGGGGAGTTAGGGCCTTATCCGAGATTTCCCAGATGGATTGTTGTTCATGGGTTCCAAGGGTTCGATAGGCTGATTTTCCGGCATTGGGTTCATCGTTCAAGCGGATTCGGGTGGGTGTGACGGGTGTTTCCGGCTGTTTTCGCTGGATTTGGTCGGGTGCCGACCAATTTTGATGCTGCGTCTGGCGCTCTTGGCGGTTCAAGAGGACACGTCGCCCGTGGCGATCAATCCATGTCTGTGTCCAAACGTCACTGTCGCTTTCGTTCCCAATATTTTGCGCCTGAGCCTCCTGTTCGCGCCGGTTGCGGCGTATTTCTCCCCTGACTGAGTTCAACGCGGTAAACCGGGCGGTTTGATACAACCAGCCCTCCAGTATGACATGTTCCCCCAAATGACTACATTTCTCCGTCAGCAGGACGAAGACGCTTTGGGTGAACTCCTGGGCTTGATGGGGGTTGCCGGTATGCCGCAGTGCAATGGAATACACTCTGTTTAAGTGCCGTCCAACGAGCGCCGCAAAGGCTTCTTCGGAGCGGTATGCCGCGTATTCACGCAAAAGAGCGTTGTCAGTCAATTCCTGCATCTAATACCTAAATTCCACCAACGCGATAAACCTTACAAAAACTTTTGGCTCGTGCCGCATTCTGCGCGATATTCTACAAGATTAGCGTCGGGCCGTAATTGTGCCCGGCAGTGATCCGGATTGATTGATCGATAGGAGGCTCAGCACTCGCTCCCTACTCCGCCGCCACATGAGCCCCCTTCGCCGCGACTGACCGTTTCATCAGCATCACCGAGAAAACCAGCAGGAACGAGAGCCCGGCAAACACGATGAAGGTATCGAAGTAGGCCAGCGTGGAAGCCTGCTGCTGGCGCAGGTCATCCAGCGCCTGCAACGCCATCAACTTTGCCCCCGCCGGGTCCGCCGTCACCTGCGCAAAGGCTGGTCGCGCCCCGGCCAGGAAATTCGTGACCGCCGGGTTCAGATTGTCCAGGTTCTCCCCCAGCCGCAGCACGTGAAATTGCTCCCGCCGCTCCTGGATGGTCTGCGCCACGGAGGTCCCCACGCTTCCCCCTTCATTGCGCAACAGCGCCAGCAGGCCCACAGCCGCTCCCCGCAGCTCCTTTGGGATATGCATGAAGGCCGCCACGTTCAGTGGCGCAAACAACATCGACAGCCCCATGATCACCACCACCCGTGGCCACACTACCTGCCATGGGCTGATATCCAGGTTCAGCCGCGAAAACCAGAAATTGCCGATCCCCAGCGTGAACAGCCCGCACCCCATCAGGATCCGCGCATCGACCCCGCGGCCCAGCAGTTTGCCGACGATCAGCAGCACGATCACCGCGAAGATACCCGCCGGTGACAGCACCAGCCCGGAGGTCGTCGCATCGTACCCGAATAGCGATTGCAGCAGCGCCGGCAGCGACGTCGTATTCGCATACAGCACGCCGAATGCGCAGAAGATGATCAACGTGCATGTGCGAAAATTGCGGTCCGCCAGCGTCCGGAAATTGATGAGCGGGTTGCGGATCTTCATCTCGCGCCACACCAGGCAGCTCCCGCAAAGCAGGAACAACCCCAAGAGCGTTTGCACCCGCAGGAACGGATCCTCCAGCCAGTCCCATTCCTGCCCCTTGCTCAGCATCACCTCCCAGCACACCATCGTCACGCTAAGCAGGCACAGCCCCAGCGTATCGAATCGCCCCCCGCGCGCCCGCGCCGCCTTCTGCTCCTCTCGCAGGTAGGGCGGGTCAAACACCACCGCCCGGCAGAAGACCAGTGCCGCGATGCCCACCGGCAGGTTCAGGTAGAAAATCCAGCGCCACCCGTAATTATCCGTGATATAGCCGCCCAACGTCGGTCCCACCACCGGCGCCAGCAGCGCCGCGATGCTGAACATCGTCATCGCCGCCCCCTGTTTCTCCGGCGGGAACGTATCCAGCAGCACGCCCTGGCTGGACGGTTGCAACCCGCCCCCGGCAAACCCCTGGAGCACCCGCGCGAGGATTAGCATCCCAAGGCTCGTCGCCATCCCGCACATCATCGAGGCCAGCGTGAACACCCCGATCGACAGCAGGAAATAGTTCCGCCTCCCCAGCCGGATCGCCAGCCACCCGGAGATCGGCAGGATGATCGCATTCGCCGCAAGGTAACTCGTGATCACCCATTCGCTGTCCGTCACCGGCGCCGAGAGCCCCCCGGCGATGTACCGCAGCGCCACGTTCGCGATCGTGGTGTCCAGCACCTCCATGAAGGTCGGGATCACCACCGCCAGCGCGATGATCCACGGATTGATCGCCCGAGTGGAAGGCAACACTGCCTGGGGTTCGTTGCCCATGGGGACCATATTCTACCGGGAAAAAGGGCTGTCGGGCCACTCCAAAAAAAAGGGCTCCTCGCTCTTTCTGGTGGGTGGCTATCAGGAAACCAGACTCGCGCGGGGACGCAGAGGCGCAGAGGAGGGAAACTCTACGCGGCGCGCGGAAACTTTCGAGGTTTGCGTCGCAGATCGAGCAGGAGGGCCAGGAGGGGATTTTTTGGACAGGATGTACAGGATTTGACAGGATGGGAGGGAGCGCGCGTTCCGATTGGCTGGGGGGAGGTTAACGCAGAGGCGCAGTGCACCGGAGCCGCAACCAAAACTCGGTAAATATATTAACCACGGATTTCATGACGCGGCTGAACCGCAACCGGGAAATAGTCCGCCACAGGCAGGGGAGGTTCTTTCTTACCACGGATTTCGCGGATGGGACTGCCGGAGAAGGAAAAAATCTCCGCGCCTCGGCGCCTCTGCGGGAGAAAACCACTAAAAAGGGCAAAGGACCCGAAAAACCTCGGGCCACCAAATCCGCATGCACCGCCTCAATCACCGCCAGATCGGCGCGAAATCTTTCGAAACTGCGACGGGCTCATTTTCACGTGGCGGCGAAAGACCACGGCGAACCGCTCCTGACTCGCAAAACCGCATTTCTCCGCGATGATCGAAATCGACCGGTTCGTGGCAACGAGCATGGTCTTCGCCCGATCCACGCGCATCCGGTTGAGCATCTCCAGGGGCGTGATCCTGAGATGCTCGTTGAACCGCCTCTCCACGGAACGGCGCGACAATCGCAAGTCCCGGCACATCATTCCAATCGAGATTCCTTCTTCGAATTTCTCTCGCAGATATTGGAGAGCCCTTCGGAGTTGATCGTCCTCCACCGCGAGGAGCGTTGTGGACTGCCGCTGATTCACTCCGCCGGGCAGAACCAGGACGGGGCTCGTTGCCCGCCGCTGTTTCTTCCCCAGCGCGTCAATCCATTCGCCCACGGCCGAGCCGATGCGATCCCACGGAATGACAACACTCGAGAGCGGCGGATGACTCAACCCGCATACCAGTTCGTCATTATTCGCCCCGAGCACCGCCATCTCCTCGGGGATGGGGATGGCCATTTCCCGGCCCGCCTCGCAAACCAGGCGCCCCAGCGGATCGTGCGCTGCAAAGACGCCAACGGGTTTCAGCAGGCCCTGCAACCACTCGCAGAGAGTTGCGGAAGGTTCCCGCCAGATTTCCATGTAGTGACGATTGCGCGGCTCGCGCACGTGGTGGCAGTCGCAGTTCAGGTTTTCGCGCAGAAGCCGCTCCCGAAAACCCTCCAGGCGCTGGCGGGAATACGGGCGGTCCAGCCCCACAAACGCAAAGTTGCGATAGCCCGCCCCTAGAAAGTACTCGGCGGCCACCTCGCCAACGGCCACGTCGTCAACGTCGATGCTTGCCGCGCCTTTGTAACGATAATCCGTGTCGGCGATGACTGTGGGGTAGCCCAGATCAAGCAGTTTCTCGGTCGTCCCCGGCAGCCATTCCGTAATGAGTCCCGCCGGAAGGCTCTGGTTGAGAAGGGCACGGATTTGCGCAAAGGGACGATGGACATCGATAATACGAAGTTGCGTCCCCTGTGGCGCCAATGTGGAAAGCGACGGCATCAGGCGCCGAAGAAACTCGTCTGAGATCACGACTGCGAACCGGGCTGGCACACGCCGAGTCTAGCCCAGCGTTTGTCGCAAATCAGCAGGAAATTGCCGCAAAATGCGGTAGCTGTATTCTTCGGTTTCCTACACCATTCGTGCTTCTCACCGTACTCTCCCTATGTCTTCCACATTCCCGATTCCCCCGGTGCGCTTCGAAGGCGCCAAATCCCGCAATCCTCTCTCGTTCAAGGTTTACGATCCCGACGAACTCGTCGAGGGCAAGCCGATGCGCGAACATTTGCGTTTCGCCTCGGCTTACTGGCACACGATGCGCAATCCACTCGCGGATCCATTCGGCACCGGCACGGCTCAAATGCCTTGGGACGATGGCTCCGAGTCCATGGCAAACGTATTGCACCGCGTCGACGTGTTCTTCGAGTTTCTCGAGAAGATCGGCATTGAATACTACTGCTTTCACGACCGCGACGTCTCGCCGGAGCGGGCCACCATCGCGGCTACTGAGGGTGATTTCGACCAGGTCGCCAGCCGCTTAAAGGAGAAACAGGATGAAACCGGGCGCAAGCTCCTCTGGGGCACCGCGTGCCTGTTCGCGCATCCGCGGTATGCGCAGGGCGCGGCCACTTCTCCCGATGTGCATGTGTACGCGTACGCCGCCGCCCAGGTCAAAAAGGCGATGGAAGTCACGCACCAGCTCGGAGGTGAAGGCTACACCTTCTGGGGCGGCAGGGAAGGTTACAACACGCTCCTCAATACCGATCTCAAGCGCGAGCGCGAACACCTCGCCGCGTTCCTGCACATGGCCGTCGCTTATAAGAAGGAAATCGGCTTTACCGGCCAATTCTACATCGAGCCCAAGCCGCAGGAACCTACGACCCACCAATACGATTCCGATTCGGCGGCCTGTCTGAATTTCCTCCGGGAGTTCGGCCTGCTCGATTATTTCAAGCTCAACCTCGAGACCAACCACGCCACGCTCGCCGGTAAGTCCATGGTGCACGAGATGCGTGTCGCCCGACACGCCGATGCGCTCGGCTCCGTCGATGCCAACCAGGGTACCTTCGGCTGCGGTTGGGACACCGATGAATTCCCCAGCGATCTGTATCTCACCACCGGCGTCATGCTTGAGATCATGGAAATGGGCGGCCTCACGACAGGCGGTCTTAATTTCGACGCGAAACGCCGCCGCGAATCATTCGAGCCGCTCGATCTCTTCCACTCCCACATCCTCGGAATGGACGCATTCGCCCGGGGCATGAAGGTGGCGAGTGCCTTACGCGCAGATGGCCGCATTTCGGAGTTCGTCCGGGAGCGCTACGCAAGCTGGGATGGCGAGTTCGGCCGCAAGATCGAGGCCGGAAAATCTTCGTTTGCAGAACTGCACGCCGCCGCGGTCGCCGCTCCGGATCCCACACTGCGTTCCGGCCGCCAGGAATTGTTGGAAAGCATCATCAACCAGGTACTGTCCAGCTAGCCTCATCTTGGAAAATCCCCCCTATGTCAAAAACATCGCGCCGTGAATTTCTCGCCGCCGTGGCTTTGCTCGGCGCCTCATCATTGGTTCGTGGAAGCACCGACTCGAATCCGGAGCCTGCCGGTCAGTCTACTGGTCAGCCTGACTTAAGCTCCTCGGGGTCCCCGGACGGACGTAAACAGGCCGCCGACCAACTTCTGAACTACTTTGGCAAGACTGCGCCCCTGCTATTGCGGCCTGCGCAGGGTGTCCTGACCCATCCGAGCATTGCCTGCAGCCTTCCGGGCAAGGCTTATGCCACGAGCCTCTGGGACTGGGACACTTATTGGACCACGCGCGGCCTCTTCCGCTTTGCTGCGATTTCAAACGATGCCGCTTTTCGGAAGGACGTAGGGGACCATGCCATCGGGAGTTTCCTGAATTTCTTCGATAATCAGTCCGACGAAGGACGCGTCTCCATCGTGCTTGATGTAAACAATGTCGATCCGTTTGGATCACTGAAGAAGGACAGACCGAAATCCCAGAATCAGGCGAAGCCGGTTTTTGCGCAACTGGCGCTGCTGATTGCCAATGAAATTGGGGCCGTGGACTGGCTCGCTCCGCAGTTCGACAAACTCCTGCGTTTTTATGCCTCGTGGTTTTCCGGCAATCAAAGTCCGATTGGCCTCCTGGTATGGGGGAACGATGTCGCCATCGGGAATGACAATGATCCCACCACATTCGGGCGGCCCTTCTTTTCTTCCGCGAATCTGCTGCTGAACTGCCTCTTCTATGAGGACCTGAAAGCGGCGGCGGAGCTGGCACGCCGGCTCAATCGTGCCGATGATCAACAGCGCCTCAGCGCACAGGCCAGCACGCTGGGAGAGCAGATCCAGAAGTATTGCTGGGACCCGCGCGATCAATACTATTATACCGTCGATGTGCAGTGCGTCGACCGGCGCAGGGAATTGATTCCTCATGTGAAGCCGGGCATGGATATGTCCTGGCATTGTTTGCCCCTGCGCATCCAGACCTTTACCGGCTTCCTGCCTCTGTGGTGCGGCCTGGCCACACCAGATCAGGCGAAGGCGCTGGTCCAGACCAATTACCTGGCGGATGATCGCCTTCGCGGGAATGCCGGCGTTCGATCGCTTTCCTCGAAAGAGTCGATGTATTCCCTGGTTCGCAGCGGGAATCCCAGTAATTGGCTGGGTCCCGTCTGGATCATTGTGAATTACTTTGTTTGGAAAGGGCTTAAAGACTACGGGTTTCAGGACGAGGCGGGCAAACTGGCAGACAAAACCCTCC